>Ga0137348_1000029_pt1 | contig 16913 bp, 16 predicted proteins | sample EasRivERMLT600_2_FD_102293 | JGI IMG/M metagenome (GOLD analysis project Ga0137348, IMG submission 102293) | Soil microbial communities from meander-bound floodplain in the East River, Colorado, USA - East River MetaG ERMLT600_2 | ecosystem: Environmental > Terrestrial > Soil > Floodplain ...
ATCTTCGGTGGTGCGTTGCCGGCTGACATTGCATCAACCGCTGCGTCTACGTCATCGGTGCGCTCACGCATGCGCTGCAATACGCTGCGCTTCGGGGGAGTAGCCATTTTGTTCTCCTCGGCAGTGGGCAGGACGCCCGGGTGGATATTACACGACTCGTGGCTTGCTCGCGGATTCGATCACGTTCTCTGGCAGGCAGGGCGCTTCCTTCACGGTGACCTTGGCAGGATCCGGCATGTGGATAGCGATCAGCGGTCCACCGACCGTGCCGCCACTGCCTTCGGCGACTGGCAGGCTGCCGCTCTTGGCAGCGGCCTTCGAGGTGATGCCTGAGAGTTCTGTGATCTGCTTCATGGCGTCGAGTCGATCTCCGTTGGTGGCGGACTTGTTCAACATGATTTCCGAGAGCGTCATGACGCCCACCTCGGCCATGACCAGCGCTGCCTGTCGTTGGGCCTTGACCGCCGTGCCTGAGTAGCCGGTCAGCTCCTCCTGCGCGGATCGAACCATCTGGACGAAGGAGGGCCATACCCGCAGAACGTCCCACTGGATCTCGGTCAGGCCAAAGTCGATCGCGAGTTTGCTGGCGTCTTCCAGCCCCAGAACGATGTCGAAAGCGAGCCGGGAAGCGCGCTGACGCATGAAGGTCATGGTGATCCCAACGTCGGTAGGGGAGAGCTGGTGGGCAGGCACGGCGACACCCGTTTGTCAAGTTCGTGGTAGCCTACCGCGAAACCGCCCCGCCGGAGTACCCCCATGGCCGCCAGCCCGCTACTTCGAGTCGACTTCGGCCCGCAGGCCCCCCCGCAGCCGGCGCAGTCCAGTTTCGGTTCTAACGCCATGGACATCCCCCCCGCCCAAGCTGCCGGCAACCTGCAGCTGGTGCTGACCGGCCTAGCCGGGTACATCCAGAGCTGCTACCGGGGAGCCGCCGACAACCGCCGCAACCTCCTCGTCGACGACCGAATGATGGCAGCAATGCGAGCGCTGCGCGGGGAATATGATTCAGCAACACTCAGGGACATTCGACAATTCGGTGGCAGCGAGGTTTACGCGCGGATCACCGCCAGCAAAGTCAGGGCCTGCGCTGCCCTCCTCCGTGAGATCTACACCGCTACCGAGCGGCCATGGGCGCTCAGCCCAACCCCTGAACCAGATCTGGCCGGCACGTCCCTGCAGGAAGCCGTTAAGGCTGTGTTGCAGGCAGAAGCGGCCGAGCTGATGGCCGCCGGCACCACTCCGGAGATTGCTGCGCTGAAGAACCGCGCTGCGGAGTTGAAGGACGAGCTGCTGCAGATGCGCAAGAAAGCCGCCGACACCGCGCTGCAGACGCGCACTGCCGTCATCGACGACGTGCTGTGGGAAGGCAATTTCTACGAAGCCCTCTGGGCGTTCCTTGGCGACATCGCCACCTTCCCGTTCGGCGTGATCAAAGGTCCGGTTGTGCGGATGAAGAACGTGCTGGTGTGGAAGAAAGGCATTCCATCAACCGAGATGAAACCGGTGCCAGTGTGGGAGCGCTGCAGCCCATTTGATGTGTACTTTGCTCCGTGGTCGCAAGGCATGCAGGACGGGTACATAGTCCATCGCGAGCGCGTGAGCCGCAGCGCTGTGCAATCGCTGCGCGGCCTGCCCAACTACAGCACGGAGGTGATCGACCGCGTGCTGGCGAACTGGAACCACAAGAGCGCGGAGTGGTACGACTACAACGAGACGGAGCGCGCGGTGCTGGAGCAGCGCGAGTCGCAGATCGCGCCGATCTACGGTGGTGAAGGCAACGAGCGGCCGATGCCGATGCTGTCGTTCTATGGATCCGTGAGCGGCAAGATGCTGCGCGACTGGGGCGTGGACGAGGGCAAAGTCCCCGACGAAGGCAAGGACATCAACGTCTTCGCCTACCTGATCGGCGGCGAAGTGATCGGCGTGACCATGAACCCGCACCCGACTGGACGCCTGCCGTTCTATGGCGACTCGTTCGAGCGCGTGCCGGGTAGCTGCTATGGCAATGCGATCCCCGACCTGATCGACGACATACAGAGCGTGGGCAATGCGGCGTTGCGCGCGATGGTCAACAACCTCGCGATCGCGTCCGGCCCCATGGGATGGATGAACGAGGATCGCCTCGCGGAGAACGACCCCAACGCTGACAAGTTGTGGCCGTGGAAGATCTTCCGCTTTACCGATCGCATGACGGCAGGCAGCACTGAAGAGCCGATGAAGTTCTTCCAGCCGACAGCCAACGTGCAGGAGCTGCTGACCGTCTACAACCAGATGCTGACCATGGCCGACGAGATCTCGACGATCCCGCGCTACATGCAGGGATCCGGCATGGGTGCTGGTGGTGCCGGGCGCACGGCTTCTGGCCTGTCGATGCTCATGGAAGCGTCGAACCGCACCATCAAGCAAACGGTGTCGTCGATCGACCAGAACGTGATCGAGCAAGTTGTCGAGGATCTGAACGTGTACCTTGCGCTCACGCGCCCAGACGTGGTGATGGAGGGCGACATCTCCGTGATCGCACGCGGCGCGGTCGAGCTGATGCAGCGCGAAACCCTGCGCATGCGCCGGCTGGAGTTCTTGCAGATCACCAACAACCCGATCGACCAGCAGCTGGTTGGCGTTGAAGGACGGTTCAACATCCTGAAGGAAGTGGCGCGGGATCTCGGTATGCCTACCGCTGATTCGATGGCGCTGAGCCAGCAGCAGGCCGACCAGATCAGCCAGATGATGATCCAGCAGACCATGACGCAGATGGCGGGTGCTGGGCAGCAGCCTGCCGGCCCGCCCGGCGGCGTTACCCCGGCTGCAGGTGGCGGCAATACCCCGGTCGTTCCGCCCGGCCCAGCTCCCGGTCCCGGTGGCGGCCCGCCGCAGGGTGGCCCCCCGCCTCCGCCGCAAGGGTGATGAATGAAGCCGAAACCTGACCAACGTCTGTACGACGGTTTACATCGTCTGAGGTCGAACTATGATTTCCAACTGTTTGTGAAGTTCATGCAAGCCGATTACGAACACCTGAAAGAGTCACTAGTGTCCAGTGATCTCGCGACAATGCCCTCGACGCAAGGTCGGGCTGCGGCGCTGCGAGATGTTCTTGAGATGGTCAACAAGGAGCAACCCAAATGAGCCAGATCCCCGCCCGTGTGGCGGCTGAAGCTGCTCAAGCCGATGCACAACTTGCCGAGCTTGCCGCTGCCGCTGCCGCTGCTGAACCCGCTTCCCCCGCACTGAGCCTCGTCGAAGGCGGCGGTGTGCCACCTGCTCCAGCGCCGCCGGCTCCTTCCGCCGTACCAGTGGATCTTGCCGAAGAGCTGCGGCGATCGCGCGACTTCATCTCCGCCCAGAATGGACGACTGCAAGCGCAGGCCGACCAGATGCGCGAGATGCAGCGCTCAATCGTGGAGCTGCAAGCCAATCGCCCCGGTGCTCCTGCCGCGACCCCGCCGGAAGCTCCGAAGTTCGTTACCGAGAAAGACCAAGAGGAGTACGGCGAGGATCTGATCGGCCTGATCCAGCGGGTGATTCGACAGGAGCTGGGCGGCCCGTTCGAGCGCATGGCTTTGCGCATCAACGCTCTCGAAACGCGGCTGGGCACGGCTTCCAAGCAGGCCGAGACTGCGCAGCAGTTCGCCACTCAAACGGCGGACGAGCGCTATTTCAGCGCCCTCGACGGCAAGATCCCCGACTGGGAGAAGGTGAACGACACCCGGGAGTTTGTTGACTGGCTGAAAAATCAGGATAAGCTCTCTGGCGAGACGTACTACAACCTCCTCGCTCACGCCCACCAGCAGCGAGATGTAGGCCGAGTTGTAGAGATCTTCAGAGTGTACAAACCGGAACTCGTAGTGGATTCCCCGGCCGCGCCGGCACCGTCCACTCCTACGCCGCCGAAGCCGTCGGGTCGGATTGACCCCCACGAGCTGGCCGCACCGGCAACCACCGCCCCCGCAGCCCCACCGTCAACGCCCGGCCAAGGTCCGATCTGGACTCAAGCCGACATCGACAAGTTGTACGACGACAAGGTGAAGGGACGGATGTCACAAGTGGACTTCGATCGCTTGGAGAAGCAGTACCACCAAGCCATGCTCGAAGGCCGAGTTTCCCTAACGTGACTGACCGACTAGGAGTCCTGCCATGGCCGTTTTTCCGCTAACCCCCGGCCCCACCCCGCCGGCACACCCCGACTACTCTGGGAAGCTCATTCCGCAGCTGTGGTCGAAGAAACTGCTGGAGCGTTTTTACGACGCAACAGTCCTGACCGCGATCTCGAACACGGACTACGAGGGCGAGATCAAGAACATGGGCGATACCATTATCGTAAACGGCATCCCCGACATCACGATCAACAACTACCGCATGGGCGACAATCTCGTGTACGAGCGCCCGGCGGCAATCATCGAGACAATGCTGATCGACCAAGGCAAGTATTGGGCGTTCCAGCTCGATGACGTTGCCAACGTGCAGGCGCTGCTCAACATGCTGCCGAAGTGGGCTGAGAACGCCTCGGAGCGGTTGAAGATCGTCGTTGACACTGACGTGCTGGCGTACCTCGTCGGCAAGGCCACCGCCGTTACCAATCGCGGTGCCACTGCTGGCAAGCTGTCGGCGAACATCAACCTCGGCATCGCCGGTACCCCGGTCACGATCTCGAAGACCACCGTCATTGATTACATCATCGATATGGGCACGGTGCTCGACGAGACGAACGTTCCGGAGACTGGCCGCAAGCTGGTGATCCCGGCGTGGATGGCAGGCCAGATCAAGAAGTCCGATCTGAAAGATGCGAGCCTGACCGGCGACAGCGTATCAATCGCCCGCAACGGCCGCATTGGCATGATCGATCGCTTCGAGCTGTATGTCTCGAACCTGCTGCCCAAGACTGGTGCTGCGCACTACGTGTTCGCGATCCACCCGAAAGCGCTGTCGTTCGCGACCCAGCTCACCAAGACCGAAAGCCTGCGTGCCGAGTCCACCTTCGGCGATCTGATGCGCGGCCTGATGGTCTATGGCCGGAAGGTGTTTTATCCGGAGCAGATGGCTGAAGGCGTGGTAGTCAAGGGCTGAACCGCATGCGTGGTAGCCTATTCCCTGCCAGCAAGCCGCTGGCAGGGATTTTTCTAGGAGACGACCATGGCCACTGGACAGAGAACCGTACAGGCACCGCAACCAGCTAAGCACACGCACTACGTGAGCTTGAGTAACCATGTGATTTACCCCGCCATGAGTTCGCCGTCTGGCTGGGAAGACGAGCATCCTGAAGACTGGCGTCCCGCGTCGCGCGACGAAGTTGCCAAGTACAAGGCAGGCATCGATACGATCAAGATCGAGGCGATCGACTTGTCCGCAGATGAGACGGACGCTCCGCCCGCCGCCGCCCTGCCGCACACGATCGAGTTGGCGGAAGAGGATCCAGTCGTCAACATTCCGCCGGCCCCGGCTCCCGTGATGTCGCGGTCGATGTGAGGTGACCCATGGCCCGCACTGTCCTAGATGCCATTCTCCGCGTGCAAGAGCTGCTGCAGGACGATCCGCCAACCGGATCGCCGCCGGGAACTAGCGGCACGCGGTATCCAGTGGAGGAACTGCTGGGCTACATGATCGACGCCATTGATCAGGCGCGCTCGGTTCGACCGGATCTATTCATAGGGCAGTACGCTTCGATGGTAGATACGGTCGCACTGGGTGATCCGTTCCCGCTTCCTTCCCAGTTGTTCAATGGCGCGTGCTACTTCATTGCCGGCAACGCTGAGCTGCGCGACGACGAGTTCGCCGTAGACGGCCGCGCTATGACACTGAAGGAGTCCTACACCAAGAAACTCGTATCGGGGATGTAGCCATGGCAGTCCCAGTGCTCGTGCCTTTCAGTGACTTGTACGATCAGGTGCTTCCGTACCTGCCCGGTGCCGAGACGCCGCTGATCGACGCGCAGATCCGCAAGGCCCTGCGCGAGTTCATGCGGCGGACCACCATCAATCGTGAGATTTTCGAGTGGGACACGGCCGCAGCACAGGCACCGACGTACCACCTGATTCCGTCAAATGGCGAGGTATCGTCGATCATCGGTGTGTGGCTGCTGGAGAACGACCAGTACCGCCAGCTGCCACCCGTGCCGGAGGAGCGTCGCGTCATTCGCGACCCGGGCAGGCCGGAAGGCTGGTACACCACCGCGCTCGACTACTTGACGATACATCCAGCACCCAACGACGTGTACTCGTTGCGCGCGGAAGGTGTCGTGACGTTGCTGCAGACCAGCACGCATTTCCCTGACTACATATTGCGTCATCACGCTGAAGCGATTTGTGCTGGCGTGTTGGCATTGATGTACGGCATGCCCGGTAAGCCGTGGACCCAGCAACAGGCGGCGGCACAGGCCGGGCGCATATTCGCGGGCGAGATCCGTACGTTGCGCGGTTCGCTGCGCGATGGCGGCCAACCCAACCAGAGCACATTCATCGCTGCTCGAAAGTTTGGAGCATAGCCATGGCCGGTCCGATTTATGCCAATAACGTTGCCGGCTTGCTTGATGTAACTCTCGGCTCTTCAGAGACGTTGGTTCACCTGCAGGCTGGACAGGGTGCGGCGTTCCCCGCGCCTACGTTCGGCAATTACTACTACGCCACCATCGTGCATGCCACGACGGGCGTGGTGGAGATTGTAAAAGTAACAGCCAGAACAGGCGACACGCTGACAGTGACGCGCGCTCAGGACGGTACTACGCCGACTTCCTTCAGCGCAGGCTCGGTCATGGAGATGCGCCTTGTAGCAGTGATGCTGCAAGAGCTGGACTACCGCACCGTTTTTGCTCAGGCCAGCGGCCTTGCCACGCTCGACTCGACGACGCACCTGACGCAAGCGCAGATCCCGGTAAACATCCCGTTGTTGGTTGGCGGTAAGCTGGACATCGCGGTGATCCCAGATTTGGTGGCGCTCGACGCGGACGTGGCGCTGAAGGCGAACAAAACAGGCGACACGTTTACTGGCGCTGTAATACTTGCGATGGGCGCGGATGTAGTTCCGCTCTCCATCACTGGTGCGTTTGCGTCTGCTGGGCGGCAGATGCCTTTTATCAACACTGCTGATGGCGTTGGATCGTCGTTTGGGTTCAAGCTCCAGTCCGGCACCAGCCTTGGCACCAGCCTTGCCGATGCTTCCCCGTTGTACAACGGCATTGCTCAGTTCACTGGCAAGTTCTTCATTGAGAACTCCAATGCCAACGGTGGATTGGCGTTCTCTGCGACCGGCGCGTCTGGCTCTCACACTTGGTATGTTGGTGCGGCGCGCTCAGCGGCTATGCAGCTTAGCTCTGCTGGCTTTGGCGTTGGTGTTCCGCTGTCGGGCACTACTGGAAACTTCAGTGGTAACGTCACGGTTGCTAGTATGATCGTGAATCAGAATGTGCTGTCCAGCACGCCGGTCCTTATCCTCTCGCCTACTGGTGATGGTGCTATTTATTTCCGCCCGAAGGGCAATGCTGTTGCCACCAACGAAGCAGCAATCAATGCGGCTGGTTTGTTCACCGCCATCGATTTCCAAGCTACCTCCGATCGGGAGTTGAAGGACAGCCTAGGCAGGCTGCAGTTCCGCGAAGACCTTGCGGATCAGATCCAGTTGTGGAGCTGGATCTGGAAAGGCTCTGATGCGGCCGGGCGTGGCCCGGTGGCGCAGGAAGTGCAGGAGTACGCGCCTGAGTTTGTGGCCAAGAGTCCGAATGGCTACCTGTCGCTCGACAAGGCGGGTCTTGCACTAGCAACAATCCCGGGCATCGCTGCCCGGCTCCGCCGCCTCGAAGCGGCTCTAGACCTTGAGGTGCAACCATGCTTACCCGTGAATTGATCGAAACCAATCTTGAGTTCCTGAAGCGCGTCGACCTGAAAGGCATCGAGGTGCCGGCGTTCGTGAATCTCACAAACGCGCTGCACATGCTGCACAACGCGATCACCAGCGGTCCCGTTGCGTCGGTGTCGCCGATGCGCCCGGAACCACCGGCCGCCGCCGCTGCCGAAGCCGTTCCCGAGGCTTGAGTCATGGGCGCTGCCATCCGCGTGTCCATGTTCGGCGGCATCATCCCACGGCTGGCTACGCGTGGTTTGCCGGATAACGCTGCGCAGGATGCACTGAATGCGAAGCTGTTTTCTGGCGAGCTGCGCTCATGGAACCGGATGCTAGTGCTGGACACGCTTGCCACTGCGCCGGGCACAACGAGGACGGTGTACCACTACCGGCACCTTGGTCTGGAGCGCTACCTCGCGTTCAACGTCGACACGGACGTGGTGAAGGCACCGCTGCTCAACGAGACATTGGGTCGCCTGTACTACACGAACGCTAATGGTGCTTTCATCACTACGGGCACTCGCATTGATGCTATGCAGCCTCCGTTCAAGCTGGGCGTGCCGGCACCGGAAGGAGACATAGACCCACCAGAGGATCCTTTCACTGTTACTGCTACGGGTGGCACTGCAGCGACGGCAACGACGCGCGTGTATCTCACCACGGTAGTGACTAACTATGGTGAAGAGAGCGGTCCAAGTGAAACGGTAACGGAGAGCGGCAACGCAGATGGTACGTGGACAATCACTGGGCTTGACACGCTAGAGCTGCACGAGGCTGCGTACCCAAACATATCGCACCTGCGGCTCTACCGGACGATCACCACGCTGTTCGGTGTCGACTACCGTCTGGTGAAAGAGTGGACTCTGGCGACGATCCCGGCGAGCTACGTGGATGACGTGTTGGCGTCGGATCTGGGTGATAACCCGCCGCTGGAGTCGCTTGGCTGGGCACCGCCTCCGCAGCCTTCGGTGGGCGTGGATGGCTTGCTGGGACTGGTCGGTGTCGCAGGTGGCTACTTGGCTGGCTTCGTCGGTCGCACGGTGCGCCTGAGCGTGCCGTACCAACCGCATGCGTGGCCAGAGGATTACTCCTACGCTGTCGAGGATGACATCGTTGGTCTTGGCACCTTTGGCAACACGATTGCGGTGCTAACCGAGGGCAGGCCCTACCTGCTCGTCGGTCCATCGCCTGATGCGATGTACCTGATGAAGATGGAATCGATTCAGCCGTGCCTGTCGAAGCGCTCGATCGTAAACACGGTGGCAGGCGTGATGTACGCCAGTACCGATGGCCTAGTGCTGATCGATGGCAGCGCGAACACGGGCACGATCGTGTCTCGCCAGTGGGTGACTAAGGACGAGTGGTTGGCGCGGTTTTCACCGGAAACAATTCAGGCGTCGATCTACCAAGATCGGTACCTTGCGTTTTATGGCGAGGCTTCAGGCCAGAGCTTGGGCTTCACTGTTGGCTTCGATGACCCGGTTACGGGTTGGACAGAGCTGCGGTCGAAGAACGTGCTGTCGGTGGATCCTGACGAGCTGACTGGCCAGACGCTGATAAGCATATCCAACGGCGCAATGGCGGATTTGGTGAATGAGTGGGACGGTGACATAACACAACAGCTTGTCTACGTGTGGAGGAGCAAGCCGTTCCTGCAGACCAAGCCACTGAACTTCGGCGCTATCCAACTGCGCGGAGCGTTCACTGGCAATGCTGGCGCTATCCCGCGCCCGCCAGCGCAAGGCATCGGTGGCTACGCACTTAACATGCTGGCGATTGGCGGCGGCAAGCGTAACATTCTGGTCGAGCCGTTGCCGGATCCGAACAAGCCCTACTACGCTGGGTCTATCAACGGCCCGCCGTACTGGCTGGCGACTGGTGTTGCTCCCTCTACCGGGGAACCCGTTGGTGATGCAACGGCGCTGTCGGTCAAGGTGTATGGCGATGGGATCCTGCGCTGGATCGGCAAGATAGCGGACGAAGAGACGCATCGCTTGCCCAGTGGTTACAAGGCTTCCAAGTGGGAGGTTGAGGTGGAAGGCGTGCCACCGCTGTACTCGCTGACGCTGGCCGATACGGCTAAGGGTCTGGAGAATCTGCCGTGAGTTTCAAGATCTCCAAGCCAGCGCTGGTAGCTCCGCGTGGCCAGAGCCTGATTAAGCCGGTGGATTCGCTGAACATGGCGATGAACCTGATCACACGCACGGTTGGCGATCCGCAGCAGAGCGCGGTACGCGTCGGCGAGCTGATTGACATCGGCGTTGTGCAGACCAACCCGGAAGGCCAACTGATCCCGGGCAGGCTCATAATCGACTTCGAGGCGCGGCTGAAAGCGTTGGAGGATGCGCCATGACCGTTCCCGCCACCCCCAAACTCTCGCAGGTGATCGCCGAGTTCCTAGCGCCCGCCACCACCAAGTTGTCGCAGTTCCTGCGCGGCGGTGCTTACGTGCCGAATACCACGCCAAACAATGCGGTGCCTACAGCTTTGCCGATTAGGCTTCTGCAGATGGCTGGCACCGTGCGTCATATCCCACACACGGCGGTGAATGTTCCCGATAGCAGCGACAAGACAGGCGACAAGCCGGGAACGATATTCGATACGGTTACGTGCAACCCGACTAACGGTACGGGGCCTTTCACCTATAGCTGGTCGTTTGTTTCTACATTTGGTGGGTCGCCTTCAATCGACAACCCAGCAGCTAAAACTGTCAACATTTCAAGAACTGTGGGCGGTCCGGCGCCTACTTTTAGCATGGGCGGTACGTTGTTTTGTGTGTCTACGGATACGAGCAATGGGTACCAAGTTACGAGTCAGACTGATGTTGATTGGTTCTGGGAAGAGATTTGATGGACGAGAAAGCCCTACTGGAGCGCCTTTACGAACTGCTCGCTGAATCAGGTGCGCGGCACGGGGAAGTGGTCGATCCCATGACTCAGATGGATCCGGACACGGAGATCCACCAAGTAGGAAAGTCTGGCGTAGCCGCCTTTTTTGGTGAGTATCTGTCGGTAGCGTGGCCCCCGGAAGAGCGCGTTGAAGCCACGGCTAGAACCTACGGGCTGATCGGCCAAAGGCTGCAGGAGCAGGGCCTTATACGCTTCATGGTGCATTTTCGCAACGTTGGGAGCATTATCGCGGTCAGACGGCTAGGAGGTCGACCGCTGGGCGTGGACGAAAAGGGCTACATACACTACCTGCTGACACGGCATGCGTTCATTAGCAGAGGTAGGCGCACAGGGTTGAAAATTAAGTCACGGGAGTACACAGGTCATGGGAAGCAAGCAGAAACCCCCGAAGCCACCGAACCTGCAGCCCATTACTGACGCCCAGTTGCAGATCTCGCGCGAAGCCAACGAGCTTGCGCGTGAGCAGATGGGCATGTCGCGAGAGCAGTTCGCGTACTTCCAAGAGAACGCCAAGGAAGAGCTGGCCCTAGCCCGCCAGCAAGCCGATCGCCTGTTCGAGTTCCAGAACAAGGCGTTCGAGTCCGACGAGGAAGCCAAGGCGTTCGCACGACAGGTAGGCCAGACGCAGATCGATGCAATGAATCTGCAGCAGGACTATGCCAAGCGCGATCGCGAGCGCTACGAGCAGACGTTCCTGCCGATGCAGGATCAGTACATCAAGGAAGCGCAGGAGTACGATACTGCGGCCCGGCGCGAGGAAGCAGCCGGCGGAGCAATGGCCGATACCCAGCGGCAGGCAGAAGCCGCGCGTGCGAACGCTGACCAGCGGTTGCGTGGTATGGGCCTCGATCCCAGCCAGATGCGCAGTGCATCACTCCTGCAGACGCAGGATGTCATGGGCGCGGCGCAGCAGGCTGCCGCAGCAAACCAAGAGCGCCAACGCATCGAGAACCAAGGTCGCGCAATGCGCGCCGATGCCATGAATCTTGGCATGGGCCTGCCAGCGCAAGCCGCTGCCGGATTCGCTGGATCAGGACAATCTGGCCAAGGCGCGCTCGGTGCAGGACAGGCCGGGCAGCAGGCGCAGCTCAATGCGATCCAAGGTGGCGCGGGTGTCGGTGGTCAGGCGATGGGTTTCCGCTCTGGCGCGCTGAACAACATCGCGCAGCTCACTGGATCTCCGATGCAGTGGGCGAGCCTTGGTAGCAACAGCTACGGCCAAGCCTTGGGCGGCTTTGGTGCCGCTGGCAACACGATGAATCAGGGCTACCAGAACTCAATGAACCAGTGGCAGGCTGGCCAGCAGCAGAAGCAGCAGATGATGAGCAATGTCATGGGCGCAGCCGGCATGGCGGCTGGTGCGTGGGCGGAAGGTGGCCCAGTCGGTCGCAACTATGCGGAGGGCGGCGAAGTGAATAGATACTATGCAGAAGGCGATTTCGTCGCTCCGCCGGCCCAGCAGCCAGCTATGCAGCCGGCCATGCGACCACCAATGTCACGGGGGGTAATCCCACCGCCAGCAGGAGGCTATGCGCCGCCGCCCACTGGAGCAATGCCTGCAGGTGGCGGCAGGATGATGCCCGGCCAGTACGGCACGGGCGCTGGTGCGTCGCCGATGGCAGGCATGCCGCCTCCGGGCCAGCAGCCTGTTCCGGGTCGGCAGCAGGCTCAGGGCCAGCAGCCGTTTTACGGTGCTGAAGGTGGCGGCGTTCCCAAGGCTAAGTTGAACATGCGCGAGCGCATGCGCAAGGGAATGATGCTGGCGTCAATGGCACCTGAGAACTCGTGGACTGGCGGCGACACAAGCGTTGGTCAGTACGCAGCGCCGTTGGCTTCGCTCAGGAACGAGGAGTTCAGGGATCCGGCAGCGGCAGTGCCAGCAGCGCAGACGGCAGCGCCTGCCCAGATCAACAAGACCACCACTGGCATGCTGCAGCCGCAGCAGACCATGCAAAATCCGTATCAGCAACAGCCGATGTACGCGGCTGAAGGCGGACAGGCACGTGGTCCGATGCGTGCGCGTGGTGCGGTCCCAACACGCCAGTCGCGCGACGACATCGCGGCGTATCTGGCTGAAGGCGAGTACGTGTTGCCGGCCGACGTGGTGCGTGCGATCGGCATCGAGAAATTGGACAAGATGGTCGCGAAGTACCATCGCGAAAACGCGTGACGGAGAACGGCAATGCCTTCGATCTGGGATGACTTCGCAAGAGGATATGACGCTGGCACTTCGCTCGGCGATAAAGTCGTGCGCCGTAGCTCCAGCAAGAAAGCGCGCAAACTTGAATCAGATCTGGAGGCGAGGGGTCTTAGCCCGGAGGAGTATTACGACGAGCTTGAGAAAGGCTTGACCGAGATCGGTGCGCGTGCCGAGCGGCGCGGCCTAGACATCTCCGACGTTATCCAAGGCATCAAGACGCGGCGTCAGGGTAGCGTTGATCGGCAGGAAGGCCGTGACACGATCGCTGCCGAAGGTCTGGCTGGAGCGCCGCCCGTCCCTCCGGAGAGCGGCCCGCTGGGTGCTGCACCAATCGCACCAGTAGGTGGCGGCCGTGGCTTGGCAGCGGCTAACGGCATCGCTCCGCAAGAGGCTTCGCCCATGGGCGTGCCAGCGATGCCTCCGCCCACCGCAAGCCCCCTGCCGACTCGTGCCTCTGGTGTCAATGCACCGGGCTACGAAGGCATACATTCTCGTGGTTCGCGAGAGCTGCTTGCACGCGGTGACATCAAGGGCGGCCTTAGCCGTGCGGATCAGGCACGAGCCGCACGTACTGGCGAGGAAGCGCTTGCTGCTCCGCGTACGATCACTGGTGAGCTGGATCTGGCTCCCGGGTACCGAGCAGATGAAGAGGCGCTGAGCCGGCGTGGCGATCGCGCTGGTGCGGAAGCAGCTGGTGCGAAGAACGCTACGTTCCGCCACAAGCTGGCTTTGGAGAACATTGGCACCATCATGCGCGACATCGAGACTGGAGAGCTAGATCCTGATCGTCTTGCTGGCATAACAAAGACCGCGTTCGCAAATTTGCCGGAGACAGGCATAGACCACATTGAGATGAGCGAAGACGGTAAGCAATTTAACTGGGTTTATGCTGACGGTCGCGAAACTATGACTACGGACAACACGCCGGAAGAGCGCGCGAAAATGGTTAGCGCGTTCGGTGCGTACAGCAAGAATCCAACGGATTACATGAACGAGTCCATGGCTGCGCGTGCGAAAGCGATCGCGGACGATAAGGAGCTGCAGCAGGGTATCGACAAGGAAGAGCGCACTGAGCTGATGGGTGCTCTTAGGGAACACTACATCACGAACCCGACGAAGGCGTACGAGACTGCGCTCACTGCCGCGCTCAAGAGCGATGGCAAGGGCGGCGGCGGTACCGACAACAGCGACTTCAAGAACCTCCAACTTGGCCCCGGCAAGTCTGCGATTGTCGTTAATGGCCAGCCAGTAACGGTCGAGATCGCTACTGCGGATACGGTGTGGCCAGACCACTTCACTAAAGAGCAGCGTATCCCGGGCAGGATGATCGTACAGAAGCCAAATGGCCAAACCACTGATTTTAAAACTCTTGGCCTTTCCGAAAAGGCGGAAACCAACGTCGCCGCGATACTTACGCAGGCAGCTGCCTACGATGCGTCTAACAGGGATGCAAACATGCAGAGCTTCCTGAAGGCTGCGAGAGCAGTGTTTGGGCGTGAGGGCGGTGATATTTCTGGTCGCCGTGGGCCGAGCGATAGCAGGCCGCCACCTGACGCCAAGCAGATCCAGCAGGATTACGAGGATGTTGCCAAGGAGCATGGGTTCAAGACGACCAGCATCACGCGCACTGCGGAGGAGAACGCAAAAGTCGGTGGCAAGGAGAATAGCCAGCACCTTGAAGAGCGTGGCACGGCGCGCGACTTTTCTGTCAAGGACAAGAGTCCGGAAGAGATTGCTGCCTTCACTGCTGCGATGGAAGCCAAAGGTTACAGGGTGATCGACGAGACTGATGGCAAGACTGGTTCTGGTCCGCACTTGCATGTGCAGCTTCCGCCCCAGTGGAAAGGCGGCAGTGGGTCGTCGCCAGCGCAGAAGCCATCGGCCCCTGATGCCAAGTCGCCTGCGTCCACTGCTGACGTTGGTCCGGCGAAAAAGGTACCGACCGAGGAAGAGGCAGCGGCTGCGAAGGCAGCGGCGGATGCTAAGGCGGTCCACGCGGATGAGCGCAAGCAGGCAGGACTGGGTAAGCGTCCGAAGGAGCGCTCGCGCATGATGGCTTCTGTTGAGGAAGCCAAGGATGACTACGAGGAAGCGGACGACAAATTGCAGTTGTTTGATGCTCGCATGCGTAAGCGCCACGGCTTGTCCACAACTACTGGCATGACGGCGCTGACCGGTGACGAAGCAGATTTCCGCGAGAGGCTGGTGGCAGCACGCGGTCGCGCGCAGGAGATTGTCGACGACCGGGGTCGGGATTTGAAACAGGCAGAGGGTAATGCTGGAGAGGCTGCGCGCAAGAAAGCAAGCCAGCAAACTACGGCTGAGTTGGAAAAGGAGTTTGGCAACCCAGAGACGGAATACGTATTGCCGTCCAAGGCCAAGCCGCGCGCTGCTAAGTAATAAACCGCTGCACCATTAGAGGTTACAACTATGGCCCGCTCAGAAGACTTCATGAACCCGGAGTTCGTTGCCGGACCGGTGAAGCGCAAAGGCGTTGATTACGGTCAACTAAGCCAAGCGTCCACCGAGCACGCACAGGGCCAGATGGATCGTAGCGCTGCGCTAGCAGCCCAGATCGACGCACGCAATGCTCCCGTCGCAGATGACGACGAAGAGGGCGACTTCGATCTCGCCGTGGATCCAACCACTGGCGACATTGCAACATCCCTAGGCAGGATCAAGGGCACGCCCAAGAACATCATGGCGGTGTCCGAGATGATCCGTGCGAAGAAGCTCGCGCCACTGGGCAAGATTCCGCCCGGCTGGGGCGGCGCTACGTTCGACGAGTACGAAGAGAACCTTGCCGGTCTGGATCGTGAAGGCACCACGTGGCGCAACGTAGGCGCTGGCTTGCTCGACACTGCCGGATCAATTTCCAAGTCGGCTGATTTGATGGTCGGCACCGACGCACCGGACAGCATGTTCTCCGATGCAGCAGACTCGCTGCGCGAAGGCCAGACGTTGAAGCAGCGGCTCGCTTCGCGTGACGACTTCTGGGAGAACCCGGAAGCGCTGGGTGCCAACCTTGGTACGTTCGGTGGCAACGTGCTGGGCACGCTGGCTGGCGTGGGTGCTGGTGCTGCGGCAGGTACAGCACTCGGCGGCCCTGCAGGCACGGCTGCTGGCGCGTACACGGGCGGCGCGATCGCTGGCGGTGGTGCAACTGCAGGCGATGCCGGCGAGACAGCGTACAACGCGACGTACGACGCTCTGAAGTCCATGCCCATCGACGATCTGCTGGCCATGGACGAGTACAAGCAGATCCGCACGGACAACCCGAAGGACTCGCACGAGAAAGCACTGGAGCGCATGGCGACGGAAGCGGCGCAGGCGGCGATGCTTCCCGGCGCGGTACTGGGTGCTGGCGAGGCAGTGATCGGTGCCAAGATCGGTGCTCCGCTGTTGAAGAAACTTGGTGTCGCTAAGCTGCTGGGACTCGAAGGCGCTGCTGCTGGCAGAGAGGCTATCGAGGGCGTCGTTACACCGCTCAGGACGCGCGCTGCACAGGCAGTGGGTCGCGGCATAGTGGCAGGCACTGGCGAATCAATCATAGAGACGGCGCAGACAGTAGCGCCTGCAGTTGCTGCTGCTCGCCAGAGCGGTGTCGGCTCGCGGGATCCTATGGACTACCTGTCGTGGGAAGAGACGCAGGCCGTGCTGCCCGGTGCGTTCCTGATGGGCATGGGTGGTGCTGGTGGTGGGCGTGGGCGCAGCGTAGCCGAGCTGGATCCTGCCGAGGTCGTGCGACAAGGTGCTCTCGGTGTGGCGCTGGAAAGTAGCAGCGATGTCGATCGTGGTATTGCGCAGGAGCCAGACAGCGCCGTCGACGGGATCCCGGCCAAGAGTCCGCTGGCGACTCGACAGGAAGAGATCGCGACACAGGCAGCCGACATCGAGGCGCGCGAAGCGCCGTTCCGTGAAGGCGTCGTGCCAGAGGGACCGCTGCCGCCATTGCCGCCCGGTGCGGTTCCGCAAGG
>Ga0137348_1000030_pt1 | contig 16861 bp, 13 predicted proteins | sample EasRivERMLT600_2_FD_102293 | JGI IMG/M metagenome (GOLD analysis project Ga0137348, IMG submission 102293) | Soil microbial communities from meander-bound floodplain in the East River, Colorado, USA - East River MetaG ERMLT600_2 | ecosystem: Environmental > Terrestrial > Soil > Floodplain ...
CAAGGGCTACAAGAAGGGCGGGGCAGTCAAGAAGGCTGGTGGTGGACTGGCGGCTCTACTGCCTCCTGCATTCGGCAAAGGTAAGGCTGGTGATGATGAAAGTGCTGCTCCGGGCAAGCCATCTGCTGCTGCTCGTCGGAAGGCGATGAAGCTCAAGCCTAAGGTCAAGCCTAAGCTCGATGTGATGATCGCTATCGGCAAGGGCAAGAAGGAGGGTGGTAAGGTCAAGAAGTACGCTGATGGTGGTGCGATAGAGGCTCAGGGTGGTGGCGGTATCCAAGACCTGATTGCTCGTCGTCAGGCATCTCAAGGGCCGATTCCACCTCCTGCTGCTCCAGCTCCACAGGCTCCTCCTCCACCTGCTGCATTTGGTGATGCAACCAGACAGATGGGGGCTCAATTCCCGCAACAAGGTGGTGATGAAGGTATCGATCTAGGTCGTGATCGTGGCAGAAGGATAGGGAGAGGACTAGGTCTCAAGGATGGCGGTAAGGTTGACTGCAAGAAGGAAGGCGGAGTAGTAAAAAAAAAGTCTAGTGCCATGCCCGTGTCAGGAGTAGAGGACACTGGCTTCAAGTCCATGACCAAGATGAAGAGCAGCATGTCAGGTGGGAATGCTGCTACTGGTCACGTTCAGAAGTTGGCTACTGGAGGCCGGGTGGCTCGTCTGGCTGAGGGTGGTCAATACCAGTACGAGAAAGACCCTGCTGAATCTGCTGATGCCTTCAACAAGAGGATGGCTACAGCAACGATGGCTACCGATACTTACAAGAAGCAGAATGATCCTGCTGAAGTAGCTAAGGCTAAGGCATGGAGGGATGAGTTCTTTAGGCTTAACAATATGCCTGTTAAGGGAGCAAAGTCTGACCCTGTAGGTGATATGCAATACTGGCAGAAGATCGTAGCCAATCAACAATCCAAGCTGAACGATCCTAATCAGGGGTACAGGTTGCCGGGGAACACTAACATCAGATTGCCTCATGCAATGGAGGCTGGTGGCACTGCTCCATACATATCATTGGCTCAGGCGCAGGAAATGGCTAAGACTAATCCAGAGATAGCTGCTCTGATAGCGCGACAATTGCCTACATCTGCTGATCCATACAGAGATGCTGCTTATCAAACACAGATGAAGAATACCCCTGCTTCTACCAACTTGGACTTGGCTAAGGATATCCGTCAGTACGCTGGTGGTGCTGGCCCATCCAAAGACCCGTGGACATTCGCTGATCAAGGACAGGGGGCAGATACTGGCTCGGCAGCGACACCATCCGGGCCAAGCATGGAAGGGTTCCTGAAGCTGATCAATGATCGTCGGGCTACTAGGAACATGCCTCCACTGACCTCGTTGAGTCCTACACCTGATGCGTCTCAACCACCTCCAGCGACTACGCAGCCTCCTCCTGCCAGTACGACTCCTCCCGCGACTCAGACTCCTCCGGGAACTGGTCAGCCTCCTCCTAATGGTGGCTATGGTGGGTACGATTGGTACGGGCAGAACAATGGCAGCTATGGTGGCTTCAGTGGTGGGCCTATCGGATTCTTGGATCGACCCAACAAGTATGTGCCTAATCAGGCTCGGGTGAGTGGTGGGCAACTGGTTCAGAATGCTGGTGGACAATGGGTTCCTCAACAAGCTGCTACTGCCCAGACCGTCCCGGCTCAGAAGAAGGGTGGCAGAGTTAGATCGAGGGCCAGATAATGCCAGCCAAGAGTAAGGCTCAACTGAAGCTCATGGCAGCAGTGGCTACCAATCCGAAGCTGGCGAAGGCCAAGGGTATTCCTCAGAAGGTGGGCAAGGAGTACCTCGCTGCCACTCCAACCACCAAGGGACTACCTACGAAGATCAAGAAGAGGTAATCATGCCATTCTCAGGAACAGTCAGCCAGACAGTGATTGATGTCATGCAGCTCATCGAACACGCGGTCAGACGCTGCGGTAAGTTCGCAGAGGAGCTGACGGTCGAACAGATACAGTCTGCCCGTGAATCGCTCTACTTCCTGCTATCGCACATGGGGAACCGTGGCATACAGTACTGGGCGATCCAGAAGACGGTCATCGGCACGATCTCGCACAAGTACACCTACTATCTGCCTCTCGGCTCAATAGACGTGCTCAATGCCTTCTATCGGCGCATGAACCGGAATACAGGCATAGCGATCATGTCCGATGGTGATGGTCAACTTGCTCTGGATGGTGATGTGAGTACCAAGTGCGTACAGGCCATAGCTGATGGGTTCCTCGGGGTAAGCCTACCTGAGCCTGTCTACGTCACATCGGTCGGAATACTGGCAGGGGAATCGTCCCCTTTTACCATTGTCATCGAGTACTCTGAGGATGGGATCGTGTGGAACCTCCTGCAAGCTGTTCCCAAGACTATGTGGGTGGATGGTCAGTGGCTCTGGTACGACATCGATCCCGGCAAGAGCGTCAGGTACTACCGGATACGTGAGACAGCAGGAGGCTTCCTGAATGTCCGTGAGCTCTACGTGGGGAGCAATCCATCCGAGATCACCCTCTCTCGACTTAACCGGGATGACTACACCAATCTCCCGAACAAGACATACCCGAGCAATCAGCCTGTTCAATACTGGATGGATCACACGATCAACGTACCCAACATTCAGGTGTGGCCTGTACCCAACAACTACTTCACTCAGATCGTAGTGTACTGCTCCCGGTACATCATGGACGTGGGTGACTTGCAAGGTGAGATCGAGATACCCCAGAGATGGTATGAGGCGATCATCTTCTCGCTGGCCCACAAGATGTCACTCGAGCTGCCGGGTGTCGACTTGCAGAGGATACAGTACCTCGAGACTCAGATGAACATACATCGAGGTGAAGCGGAGGACGCTGAATACGACCGTAGCCCGATCCGGTGGCTACCTAACGTTAGATGCTACACGAAGATATAGATGCCACTATTCCTAGACACTCGAAGCAAGACCATACTCTCTGTAGCGATCTGCGACAGGTGCGGTATGAAGCGACCATATGTCGACCTCAGTGCTGACAGGAACAACCCCGGACTCCGTGTGTGCAACAAGAACTGCAATGATGAATTCGATCCGTGGAGACTCCCGGCACGATCACCTGACAAGATCGCCATCCGGTACGCGAGACCTGACAACTACCCTGATATGCCTGAGCCACTGACACTGATCACCGAGGAGACCTCTGCCTTCCAGATATTCGTTGAGAACTCATCGATACCTGAAGCCAATGGGAACCTAGACGTACTGGAGCTATGAGATGCCATCTAAGAGAATAATTGACCTGCCATTCGCTACCGTGCCACTAACCGGGACTGAGCTGACCCTCGTCTTTCAAGATGGGACGACCAAGTCCGTGGCACTGGATGAGATCGCGCTGGCCCCACTACCTGACACTGGTGTCACGCCGGGTGAGTACGGTACGGGTGACATGATCCCTAGAATCAATGTGGATGAGAAGGGCAGAATCGTCAGCTTAGATGTAGTGCCAGTGTTACCAAGCACGGTAGGTGAAGTACCAGTGCTGAAGTTCGATGACTTTGTCATGTCTGAAAGCGACAGGATTGTGATCAATGACAAGCCCGGAACATGCATTGTTACGATGCTTGATCCTGCTCTTCATGTAGGCCGACAGGTGACATTCATCAATGGAGCACCACAGGCACTCAATTCATCTGAAGACAATATCATCCAGCAGAACGGCTCTGGGCCAACCAATGCCATCCTTGCTAATCCTGTAGGCAGATGGGCTGACCTGATAAGCACTGGGTTATTCTGGCGGATCATACGGTCTGGATAAAAAGGGACGAGTCCTTAATGGAGATTATCATGGCACAGGACAAGAAGTCGTTCTCTGAGTCGATCAACGAGAAGATACTGGACGTATATGACAGTGGCGAGGTGTTCAACTCACGCAACTTCAGGGACGTATGCAAGAAGTTCTGCCGTACCTATGGCGAGGTGAACCAGCTACTCGGGACGCTGAGATCGAAGGGGATACTCGAGGAATGCATGCTCCCTGACTCGCTGCACAGGCTGGTGCTGCACTACAGGCTGGTCAATCGGGACAAGCTGCTTGACATGATATCTCCCAGAAAGCGCGATATGGTAGCCAGATTACGTGGTGATAGCATTGATAACATGGGATTACAGGACATTCTTGATAGAATAACAAGGGCAAGGCTAGGACACCAGACACACGCCAGATAGGGGATTCACCATGACCACAGCAGTAGTAATGACGTACAACAGTCTGGTACTGGACATAGAACACTATCTGGAGCGCACTGACGCTGATACTCTCTCCCAGATACCACGATTCATCAGCCTTGCCGAGCTGATCATAGCGGCTAACCTCAAGTTCCTCGGCAATCTGGTCGTAGCGACCGGAAATCTCACTCTGGCTGACCCAATCCTCGTGAAACCCGCTGGATGGCGCAAGACTGTCTCGATGAACATCACTGTGAACGACAAGAAGCAGCCAGTATTCCTAAGAAAGTACGAAGTATTAAGGACTTACGCTACAGATGCCGATGAGGGACGTGTCCCTAAGTATTATGCCGATTATGACTACGATCATTGGCTCGTAGCACCCACTCCGGACGCTCCATACGAGTTCGAGGTCACTTTCTACGGGATTCCACCTCTATCCAGTGACAATCAGAGCAACTGGTTCACTCAGAATGCTCCTCAGGCCCTGCTTTATGGCTCATTACTGCAATCTGCACCCTATCTGAAGAACGATGAGCGTGTAGTGCTATGGAAGAGTGAGTTCGAGGGCTTCCTGAACAGCCTGAAGACCGAGGAAACTGAGCGAATTGTCGATAGAAGCGCATATGTTAAGGGTACATAAGACATGACCAGCTATAACTCACCATTTACAGGGAATGTGATCCAGCCAACGGACGTTTCGCTGACCACTATCGACCTTACCACGGAAAATCTCCAGACTCAGTGGCCTATCAATGGCGATCCTGACCTGACGATGATCGCTCGGATCACTGAAGTCACCTCCGGATCAGCTCTATTCAACCTCAGACTGCCTCCAGCCAACCAAGCCTCGGTAGGTGAGGACATTCTGATGCGGAATGTGGGTGCTGAAGCATTCACGGTGCAGGACTTCGATGGGATTAATGACATTGTGACCATCAATCCCGGTCAGGCAAGGTACATCTACATCTCGGAGAACGACGATGAACAAGGTCTCTGGCACACCTTTACTTTTGGTGCTGGTACTTCTGCTGTTGATGCTGCTGCGCTGGCTGGGAATGGACTGGTAGCACTCGACTCGAAGCTCAATCAGTCACTTCCTATCGTCCTGATTAACTCGAACTATGTCATACAGCCAACTGACAGGGCCAATCTCATCATCTGGGTAGGCGGAGCAGGGGTATTCACGCTGCTGACTGGTGGCCTGTATGGGCCTGACTGGTTCGTGAACATCAGGAATAACGGCACTGGACTGCTGACCATCACTACCACCTCGGGGACTATCAACGGTGCTGTATCGATCAGTCTTCAGCCTACTGACTCATGCTTCATCGGGTGTGATGGAACCAACTTCTACACGGTAGGACTCGGCAAGAATACCCAGTTCAACTTCTCCCAGCTCGTCAAGCAGGTATCGGGTGGAACATACACACTGACTCCATCCGAAGCATCCAACACGATGATGAAGTTCGTGAGCTCCGGCAACCTGACCAGCAACGTGGTGATAGTGCTGCCTCCTACCATTCAGGTCTACTTCGTCCAGAACGCTACGACCTCTCCTGATGGGTTCACGATCCGGCTCACGACCAATACTGGTGGTGCTGATGCGATCATCCCGGCTGGGGAACAGGCGACAGTGATCAATGACTCGATCAATATCGTCAACGCTAACAGTATCTCTGCTGGCCCGGTGAACTTCGCACTGCCTGATGGCTCTGCTGCTGCACCTGCCATGTACTTCGCTACCGAGCCTACTACTGGTGTCTATCGTCCGGGGCCGGGGAGATATGGCTTCACGATCCTCGGCACTCAGGTAGGAGAGTGGGGTGCTTCCATACTCAGGATCATTGGCAGTCTGGCCTTCTTGGGGATCGGCAGAAGGATCACGGGTAACCTCTCCGATGCCGTAGTAGCCAATCGTCTGCTATTCCAGAACTCCATAGCGAATACAGCATCTGGGGTGGAAGTGATCCCTAATGGAACGGGTACTAGCTCGAACTTCACTGTCAACAACAACAGTGATCCAGACAATGGTTCGATAGCTCAAATCGTCATAGACATTAATACTGCCGTAGTGCGGTCTGGGAGACGAGGAACTGGGGCATTCCTGCCTCTCTCGTTCCAGACAAGTGATGTTGAGAGACTCATCATAGGTGCAGATGGCACTATTGCACTCATAGGCAACCTGAACTGGATTGGAGCAAGCAGGAGGATACAGGCTGACTTTACTACATCTCCTATCAATCTCAGGACGATGTTCCAGACTTCGGTGGTGAATGGTGGAACTAATATTGAGGCTATACCAAATGGCACTAATGTTTCTTCTAACTTTATAGCCAATAACAATTCTGATCCTTTGCTTGGCTCAAGATTTGCACATGGAATATCAGCAGTAGCAGCCCAACTAAACTCAACCAGACAAGGTGCTGCTCCATTCCTACCTATCTCATTCCTGACCAGTGACATAGAGAGGGTGAACATCGGGGTGGCTGGTGAGACTACACACTTTGGCAATCTGGTGTTCTCAGGGGCTGGCAGGAGGATTCAAGGTGACTTCTCATCAGCACCATTCTCAAGCCGCACGATGTTTGTCACCTCTACCGTGAATGCAGTCTCATCTGTAGAAGTTATCCCAAATGGTACTGCTACCCAATCTGGCTTTGCAGCTTATGCCAATGGTGTTGATATCGATAACAGCCCGATAATCCAGTTAGCATCCTCTCAAACTTTCGCACTGGTATCAGCATCAAGGCGAGGAACTGGTGCATACCTTCCGCTAATCTTTAGAACAAGTGACATTGCACGGCTAACTATTGGTGTGGCTGGAGAGACTACACTTGATGGCAATCTGGTTATCTCAGGAGTAGGACGCAGGATACTGGCTGACTTCACCACCTTCCCACCAATAGCCAGCAGGACTCACTTCCAGACCAGCACAGCCAATGCAGCCACTATTGTTGGCTTTCTGCCAAATGGTACAGGGAACTCTGCAAGTCTTGCTTTGAACAATGGTTCTGACCCTGACAACTGCGCGACCATGATTGTGTCAATGCAGTCTACTCAGGCTAGGATAGATTCCATTGTTCGTGGCTCAGTGGTAACAGTATTACCAATATCTATTCAAACAGGTTCTATTGAGCGTATAGCCATTGATGCTGCTGGTGCTTTAAATGCGGGTACTGTAACAATTAGAGGCACACTGAACGTTAATGCCAACCTTAATCTTACTGGCGCATTCTCAGCATCTAACAGTGCAAACATCATAGCCAACTATGTTGGAGTGGAATTATCTTTTGTTATCCAGAATACAGACAATACCAATACTGCCAGCAATGCAAGACAGGTTATCCAGACTGGTGGTGCTGCTGGTGGCGATCCTTATACTGTCTACTTTATACCGGGTGTAAAAGGCTACAGTGTTGGGATAGACAGGACTGATGGAGCCAAGTTCAAGATATCCGGCACTATCGGGGTAAGTGGTGGTCAGGATGTACTGACTATCGATAACGCAGGGCTGGTCACAATACCCGGCTCCCTGACTGTAGTCGGCGCACTCTCTGCCGGATCACTGGCATTCACCAATCTGAGTGTGGCTGGCACTCTGACTGTAGGTGGTGCAGCAACTGTTGGCTACCTCAATCGTGGTGTGCCTGTCATCAAGACTGCTGACTTCACTGTTGGCCCAACTGAGAACTGGATCATCGTCAATAAACCGGGTGGTATAAACACGACCGTTACCATGCCAAGTGCTGCTGCCTTTCCGGGACGAGAGATCATGTTCCTTCTTTATCAATCAGTTGGTGTCTTACAGTCATCTGCCAGCAATATTGCCAATAGGTCTAATGGTGGCGCGACTAATCTGATACTTGGTTCACAAGCTGCTTCGTGCAGACTGGTAAGCGATGGCGGTATATGGCGAGACATGGGGCCTTAACAGATGCCTAAAGCTCTACTCTCACTCGATACCAAACCGGGCATCCAACGCGATGGGACTGTGCTCGACAAGCTCACCTACAACGATGGTGAGTGGGTACGCTTTCAACGTGGCAAGCCTCGGAAGATCAGTGGCTACCGTGAGATCACCGACGAGATGCACGGGCCATCCAGAGGCATCTATGTCGACTCGGCAGATGGTATCAATCGTATCTTCAATGGCTTCCCTGAGGGCATGGAGAAGGTATCCGTGGACGCTGATGGGATAGGATCGGGGCTCACCACCTACGACCTCGCTGCTGGGCCTGTGCTTACTCTGACCATAACCAATCCCGGCTCAGGGCTCACTGATGGTGTCTACCCCGGAGTATCGGCTACTGGCAACACTGGCTTCGGGGCTACCTTCACGGTCACTGTCGCGGGGGGGGTGGTCACCAACATCACGGTCACCAATCCGGGCAATGCATATCAGCAGTCATTAGGCATCACTGATCTCCTGCTCACCATACCAGTATCGAGTCTGGGTGGAATAGGGACGAGTCCCTCATTCGCTATCGATGTGGTGGCTACGGCATTCGTGGCTGATGAGCGCACCCTCTGGCAAATGGATGGCTACTTCGACGCTACCGGAGATGGAATGAATCTGATCGTGGCTCATCCCGGTCAGAACCTCGTCTCGATAGACAACACGACCGAGACTGCTGTGCTGGCATTCGATCCTTCCGGGGTGATCTCGCCTACCCTCGTGAATCCTCCCATGTATCCGCTCACCGATACTCAGGGTACGACTCCAACTGGCGACACCATCTCGGTAAGTGGTGGGGTGGTAGTACTCCATCCATACATCTTCGTGTACGGGGATAATGGGCTGATCAAGAATAACTCTGCCGGGAATGCCTTCGACTGGAACGCACCTGACTCCAATGAGGCCAACGTCTCATCTCAGAAGATCGTCAAGGGATTAGCTGTCCGAGGAGGATCGAACTCACCATCTGGTCTATTCTGGGCGATGGATAGTCTCATCAAGGTCAGCTTCGCTCCGAGTACAGTAGGCCCGGACACTATCTTCTGGCGGTACGATGTCATCGGCACGTCCACGATCCTCTCCAGTCAGTCAGTGATCGAGTACGATGGCATCTACTACTGGGCCGGGATAGACAGGTTCCTCCTCTACAACGGGGTGATCAAGGAGCTGCCGAACGAGATCAACATCAACTGGTTCCTCGACGCACTCAACTTCGCTCAACGGCAGAAGGTGTGGGTGAACAAGGTTCCCAAGTTCGGTGAGATATGGTGGTTCTACCCGAGGGGACAGGCAACAGAATGTACCGATGTCCTGATCTACAACATCAGGATGGACACATGGTACGACACAGGCTCGGCTCCCGGATCACAACGCTCGGCAGGGTACTACGCTCAAGGGTTCAGGTATCCCGTGAATGCCGGGACTGAGCTCACCATCGAGACCGTGGTGGTCACTCAGCTCATCACGACTACAGCAGGATCGTTCTTCATCGATACCGCAGTCAACATGAACATCGCTGTCGGGCAATTAGTACAAGGATCAGGCATACAGGCCAACTCGTTCGTGCAGACCATCAGTGTGCTTCCTACTGGCTACCACATCAAGCTATCCAAGACGGCTACCTTCACGACCACGACACAGGCTACCTTCTCGACCACTGGCAATCGTATCAGCCTCTGGCAACATGAGTTCGGGACTAATGAGATCAAGGGCCAGAACATCACTGCGATCCGGAGCATGTTCGAGACTGACAATATCGGGCTGGTCACTGGTGGGCCATCTCAATCCGGGCTACAGGGTGAGAACAAGTGGCTGCATCTCGATAGCGTAGAGCCAGACTTCAGGCAGACTGGTGTCATGGAGATGTTCGTCACTGGTCGTCCCTATGCACAGCAGGATGATGTAACCTCCCAGCCATTCCCATTCGAGCCTAACACGGGGAAGATCGACCTCAGGCAACAACGCAGAGAGCTCCGACTACGGTTCGTGAGCAACGTACAGGATGGCAGCTACCAGCTCGGCAGGTTGCAGCTACTCGTTGATGCAGGTGATGTTCGTGGATTCGAGAAATAAGATCGCTGTGTATATCATCAAGAATATTAACGATGGCAAGTGCTATGTTGGTATCACGAACAACCTTAAGCGTAGATTCAAGGAGCATAAGACTAAAGGTCAGAATTCTTACTTATGCAAAGCACTGACCAAGCATGGAGTAGATTCATTTGAATTCACTCATGTGGCAGATGCATTCTCATGGGAAATGGCTTGCGATATAGAGTGTATGTTGATTAAGGACTTAAACTCGAAAGCTCCTTATGGCTACAATATGACTGATGGTGGTGAGGGTGCAGGACTCAAGGGGGAACTAAATCCTATGTTCGGCATGACAGGAGATAAGAATCCATTCTTCGGGAAGAAACACACTGCTGAGACTATCTTGAAAATGAAGGAAGCCAAACAGAACATGGTATCTACTCGCGTATATCATTCCGGTGAACAGAGTACATTCTTTGGCAGGAAGCATTCTCCAGAGACAATTCTGAAGATGCAAGAGACTCATAAGCGGAGAGCCTATAAACATTCACCTGAGACTATCCAGCGTATGAAGGATGCACATAGAAGCAGATTGGGGAAGGAATGATAGCCTACGATCCCAGATACCATACGTTCGAATCATGGTCAGCTCTCATGTGTGAGGCATATGCTGATCAGGGCTTGCCAATAGAAGCAGATGAGAGCAAGTGGCTCGATTGGGCAGACTCATTCATCGATCAGACTGATCTGGACAAGGAAGGACTTGTGGCTCCTCGGGCATACTTGACGTGGGACGCATGGGCAATAGCACTGCTCAATCTGAGCAATAGTGGAGCTTAATCATGGCTAGACCGATAAACGCGATCAAGAGGCCGGGTGATGAGGGTTATGTCGCACCTGATACTGAATGGGCCAAGAGCCAGACACTCGATGATCTGATCAAAGGTCAGTACGCACTGACTGCGGCTCAACGGAAGCAGCTTACCCCTGAGCAACGATTCCAGTATGGCAAGTATTCCAGAGGCTCGGCTACCTTGGGGAGTGACTTCGGTTCCGCTCCTACCATTGAAAGTATTGGTGGAGCATCTGGGAACGCTGAGATCGATGCCAAACGCCTGAAGGAAGCACAGGATCAGTTCTACTCTACTCACGATCCATTCAATACGAGTGGCAGTGACTACATGGGATCACTGACTCCTGAGCAACGTGCTGCTTACGATACTGCCAATGCCAAGCAACGTGAAGCCTACATAGCCAACGATGAGAACTGGGGTGGGAAGAATCCTCTCTTCCACAACTCTACTGATCAAGGTGTCGATAGGTACAGCAACGGGCTATACGATCCCAACATAGTATGGGGTGCTAATCCTAATGGGGTGAACCTGAAGAACGTGGGCAAGATGACTGCTGCGATGATTGCTCTCGGTCTGGGTGGAACATATCTGACAGGTGGATTCTCAGGTGCTGGTAGTGCTGCTGCTGAAGGTGCTGGTGGTGCTCTCGGTGGTGGTGCAGGGACAGGAGCAAGCACAGGACTTGGCACGATCCCGGATATGTATGCTGGCCTCGGTGGTGGGCTGACAGAGAGTGGGGTAGCTGATGCCTTCGCTGGTCTTGGTGGCATGTCATTCGGTAACGCTGCTGCTGCTGCCAGTACGTTGGGTGGATCGGTAAGCGACTTCTTCACTTGGGACAATGCCAAGAAAGCCTACGACTGGACGAGCAAGGGGCTGAAGGTACTCCAAGCATTCACTGGTGGAGGAGGTGGAGCTGGCAAGGGTGGTGCAGGTGGGCAGGACTGGGCCAAGCTATTCGGTCTCGCAGCACAGCAGCCACACAGCTCGTCTCCCGATCCAGAGTTCGCCAAGGCTAACATGATCAAGAACGAGATGAGGCAGGGGCCATCAGCACTCTGGGCTGGGCTACCACAGACCATGACTCCACCACGATCCTTCTCGCAGCCTGAGAGTGTATCTCCACCTGCTGAAGACTGGAGTACCGAGCCTGTCGCTGAAGCATCCTACGATCCGGAAGAGATGAACGATGGGGGACACGTCCTCCCTGTCATGGTTCCGGGGCCTGAGGACAGGCACTACGCCAGACATCCGAGACTCGCTAACCGTGGGCTACACATCAAGGGGCCGGGAGATGGTCAGTCTGATGAGGTTCCGACCATGCTATCTCCGGACGAATACGTTCTGGACGCTGATACTGTCTCGGCACTGGGCAATGGCTCGAGCGATGCCGGGGCAAAGGCACTGGACAAGATGCGTGAGGAGATCAGGAGACACAAGCGGTCAGCACCTGCACATAAGATACCACCTGCTGCCAAGTCTCCGTTAGAATACCTATCGAAATCAAAGGAGTAAATCATGGCACTCTCTGACCTAACACAAGGCAAGCCGTTCCCGAACACTACGACCACTGCCAATACGAAGATCACAGCTCCATCGTGGTACACCGACTTCCTCAGTGGACTGGCATCCAAGGGACAGGCAGCTCTCGCCGGGGCAAGTCAGGTGGCTGGGCCATCTCCACTGCAACAGGCTGCATACGGAGGTGCTCCGAGTGCGATCCACTATGGCGAACCGGGGACAGCAGCAGCAGGTCGTGAGCTACAGGATGTCTCCGAGGCATACACTCCGGACATGATTCAGGGCTTCATGTCGCCCTACACGTCCAATGTGGTCGACGAGATGGGACGACTCGGCACTCAGAACTTCAATCGGGTACTTGCTCCGGGTGCGACTGCTGGTGCGGTAGGTGCTGGTCAGTTCGGATCGAAGCGAGGCATGCAGGTCTACGGGAATGCAGCTCAGGCTTCAGCTCAGGATACGCTCGGCAAGCAGTACGGAGCACTCGAGAGCGGGTACAACAAGGCACTCGATGCAGCACAGGCTGAGAAGCGGATCGGGCTGGACACTGCTCGTGGGTTCAGTGACCTGTCGAACACTGCATACAACCAAGCGGTCGGTGGTATCGGTGTGCTCTCCAACCTCGGCAAGGAACAACAGGCCACGGAACAGGCACGGATCAACCAGCCATTCAATGCACTGAAGGAGTACAGTGGGCTATTCGGTGGGCTCAACATACCGACAGAGACCACGGCTACCACTACAGGTGTCGGACGGCAGGATCAGTTCATGAAGTCACCACTCGAGACAGGGCTTGGCATTGCTTCAGGTGTCGGAGCTCTCTTCGCTGGCGACAAGTCTCCGGGCGGTCAGCTATGGAACTGGGTGAAGGGCATGATCGGTGGAGGTGAAGGTGGATCGGAAGCCTCTCCTGAGGATATCCAGAACGTGATCGACCTTATCGGCAACCAGACTAAAGATGTTGGATACGCAGGAGAATAACCATGACATTCCAAGCAGTACCACTCGACATCATGAAGATGCGGAACATGGCCCAGAGGATGCAAGCTGGTGGTCAGCCCGAGGTATTCCCCTATCCTGACGATCCTGAGGCACAGAACCTGCCACCTGAGGTAGTCGATGCTCAACCACGGGGCGACATGACTGCGCCTGACTGGGAGACCGATCCCGGATTCCAGCAGGAAGTACCTGAAGAAAGGGACGAGTCCCTATCTCCCGAGGCTGATCCTGCTGAACGGATAGCCCAGATCGAGCAGGAGATCAAGGTAACCACGGCTCGTGCTCGTGAGGAGAGGGAGCTGGCCTCTGCTGCTGCGATCAAGGCTGCTGATGCCAAGAGTGAGGAAGCTCAGGCACTGGTCAGGGAACTCGAGGGCAAGGCTGCTGCAAGCAAGGCCCATCTAGCCCAGTTACTCGAGGAACACCACACCATCAGTCAGGCTGAGGCTCCCAAGGAGGCTCCTCCGGTCGATGAAGCCAAGCAGAAGATGTACGAATCAGGCGACTTCCCACCGAACTTCAAGATACCGGACGAGGATGCGGCTCTGTTCGAGGCTACTCAGGATGCACGAACCAAGGCTCTCATGGATCGTATGCAGGGTGGGATCGATCAGGCTGCTCAGATGGGGCAAATCCCTGAGCCTGAAGCTGTCGCACGTCCTATCCGTGAAGGTGATGAGCTGACTGCCGGAACTGAGCAAGCTGCTGCTCCAGAGATGCCTGATGATATCGCTGCTGTCCCTGCTGCCGAGACTCCAGAGGTCGGGCCTGACATGGATGCCCAGCTCAAGGCCATGATCCTGAAGAGCAAGATGAGTCAGGGTGATCTCAATAAGCCAGAGGACTTGGGTGGGATGCAGGATCAACTCGGTCAGATGATCGCCAAGAGCCAAGCAAGCCAAGCCGAGATCAAGACTCCAGATGTTGCTCCTTCTGCGCTGGGGAGCGTACAGCCTCCGACAGAGAGTGTACCGTCTCCGGCGGAGAGTGCGCTGTCTACGGCGGAGAATGTGCGGTCTCCGGTGGACACGGATGTCACTGACTTCGGGCCAACCATAGCCAAGATACTCCAGAACTTCGTGCCTCCACCCGGACAACCACAGCCCGGACAACCTCCTGCTCCTGTTGGTGCTAGTCCACTGGAAGCTGCTATGCCTCCTCCGCCTGATCAGGGCATGACTCCAGAGCAACAGCAAGCACTCCAAGCTCAGATGGCAGGTGGGAGTCCTGAGCAACTGACTACCCAGCCAGTACAGGCAGAGCAACCATCGCCTCTCGAGCAAGCAGCTCAACCTCAAGGTCAGGGTGGGCTGGCTCCTATCGGCATGAAGGAAGCTCTGTCCATGAGTCCGGGTGCAGAGCAGGGTGGCGCATTACCTGTGGCAGCAGCTCCGGCAGCTCCAGTACCAGCTACTCCGAGTGCAATCGCAGCGCAGCCAATCAAGCAGCAGCCCAACGAGATGGCTACGATCATGCAGGAGTACCAGAGGAAGAAGGCAGAACTCGAGGCCAAGCAGGAGAGGATACTCAATGACCTGCAAGGCAAGATCGGTGGGGCATCTGGTAGTCTGCTGGCCCTGTCCCGTGGGTTCCTTGCACCTAATCTTGGTGGTCAGTTCGCCACAGGTCTCGGCAATGCCATCGGATCGTACCAAGATTACAACCAGCAGCAGATCAGGAACCAATCGCTGGTCGCACAGCAACAGCTCAACCTCGCCAAGCTACAGGCCGCTAACCTCAAGGACGATGCAGCGATGGCTATGCTGACTGGAGGTGGTGGTGGTGGTGGAGGAGGGGTGGGTTCCACTCAAGGTGGGGGTAGGTTAGGTGGAGGTGGGGGTGGGTTAACCAATATCACTGAAGACAGGATGGCTGCGATCTCCCTGTTCAATCCCAAGCTCGGCACTGCGATCCGCGAGTCGATCCAGTCGGGCCGCAATAAGTACAAGATGTCGGACGATGGGCAGAGGGTACTCAACATCGATACCATGCAGTATGAGGATGTGACTCCACCTCGCCAGAAGCAGGAGGATATCGTCATAGGTGGTAACACGTACAAGATGCGGCTATCTGACTACGATGCCTACCTCAAGGCTCAGGATGAGGGCTGGGGGCAGGAGTTCCTCGAGAAACTTGGTCGTGCTCCTACTACTGGAGGTCGTCCCGGTCAGGCACGTACAGAACAGGGTGGTCAGGATACCCGTGAAGCGGCTCAGGCAGGAAAGCTACCAGTATCCGAGGAAGTACGTGAGCAGAAGAAGGCTCAGGCCATTGCACTCGGAGGGCATGAGGCCAAGACTGAGAGCGAGAACCGGGCTGGCGTATTCTCTGCTGCCAAAGCTGGGCATGATCTCGAGACCTCTGCTGACTCCATGATTCAAATAGCCAAGGCCAATCCCAATGCCTTCGGGATACTCGATAGGGCTGGGTTCTGGCCCGCACTTGGTTCAGCACTCGAGCATGGGGCCAAGATCGGTGACTTCGGACAGGTCGGGATAGCCAACTTCAGTGATCTGATCCGCAAGGCTACAGGAAGCGACGAAGACGTGAGGGCGGCGAAGGAAATGGCTGCTCATGCGATGAAGATACAGCTCTCATTCAGGAAGACTTACTTCCAAGGTCAGGGTGCGGTATCGAACATGGAGAGCGCACTGATACCGATGATCACTCCTGATGTGAATGACAATCCGCAGTCTCTGATCAACAAGGCGAACATGCTGAAGAACCGTGGCCTGTACGATCAGGAGAACGCGAAAGCCTATCGCATATGGCGCAAGGAGAATCCAAATGGCTATATGGATGAGTTCGATGACTCGCCTGAGCACGAGGCAGCAGTACAGAGGTTGGATGAACGATCTAAAGCACTGCTGCACTCGGCATTCCCCGGTAAGGCATTACCGAAAGGAGCTCGACCTACCAAGAGGTCACGTGCAGCCAGCCCACTTGGGAAGTATCTCGATGAACTAGGAGATTGACATGAAACCTGAAGACCTCGACAAGCTATCCAAGGAGCAGAATGCCACACTGAGAATGGCTAAACGGGCAGCACTCGAAGCTGGTATACCACCTGCACTGTTCGCTGCTATCGTCCTCAAGGAAAGTAGCGCGATGCACCCAGAAGACTATTCATCTGGGGCTATTGGTAGCTCACAAGTCAGGAGAGCTGCGATCCGTGATGTGAACAAGGACTTAGGGAAAAGACTTGATCCTCACGATCCATACCAGAACTTGCTCATTGGTGCTAACTACCTAAAGCTGAAGCTCCATGAGTTCGAGGGCGATCCCGAGAA
>Ga0137348_1000032_pt1 | contig 16383 bp, 23 predicted proteins | sample EasRivERMLT600_2_FD_102293 | JGI IMG/M metagenome (GOLD analysis project Ga0137348, IMG submission 102293) | Soil microbial communities from meander-bound floodplain in the East River, Colorado, USA - East River MetaG ERMLT600_2 | ecosystem: Environmental > Terrestrial > Soil > Floodplain ...
CGAAGGAGCTCGAGCGCCAGATCGACGTCGAGCTGGCCGTGGTGAAGCCGACGCTCTTCGAGGAAGACCGTGGCCGGCAAGCGTAGTGAGGCGTGGCTCGAGGAGTTCGCGGATCCCGAGGATCTGCTGAGCCCTCTACGGACTGACAACATCAACGAGCGCAAGCTGTGGTGCGCCGTGTTGAAGAACGCCGTCGATGACTCCCGTGGGGATCCCGTTGGGGACTCCACCGGGGGCGATGAGAGCGAGCACTCGAAACGGATTCGGATCCTGTGCGCGAAGGCGTGGATCGCCTACGAGGGCAGGGAGCCTGGGACGTTCCGGTGGGTGCTCGACGTGCTGGGGCTGGTGGGCTACACGACCGTGATCAGGAGGGCGCTTCTGTGAGGCCCGCTCTCGCCATCGACGAACCTATGGCGCTCTCGTGAGCACCCCGATCTGCTGGCGTTGTCAGAAGCCCCTGACCTTCCGTCACATCGACGGCGTGAAGGTGTCGACGCACAGATGCGAGGAGGCGAGCATCGCCACGAAGCCCGGGGCGTTCATCCCGATGCAGCCGGTCGAGGATGACGACGATGAGTGAGGCGTGCTCGAACCCGCACCCGCCGGCCAAGGGCCCGGTGCACTTCTGTTCGACGTGCCTGAAGTATTTCTGTTGGAGCTGCTACTGGTCACACAAGCAGCATTGCCTGCCTGATAAGATGGGTTCGACCTTCGCGGGTCGATCCCGGTGAGGCGGGGGCGGTGGCCTAGTCAGCGCCGCTCCCGCCGAGCCACTGACTAGGGGAACTCGATGGCGCGTCCAAATCTGTTCACTCATCGCAAGTATCGGAAGCTGTCCCGGCTTCTCGGTTCTGAAGCACTTGCGGTCGGCTCACTCGAGCTTATGTGGAATGTCGGCTATGCCGATGGGGATCCAAGACTTGGAGAAAGTGTTGATGTTGAATTAGCAGCTCGATGGAACGGGGAGCCTGGGAAGCTCACCGAGTTCCTGCTGGCCGCTGGCTTCATAGATGATTGCGGCGACGGCACTTACGAGATTCACGAGCTCATGGAGCACGCCCCAGATTACGTCAAAAAGCGGCTGAAAAGGGAGTCCGCAAGGAAGCCACTGACCGGTCATCGTTCGGACACTGACCGTCCACTGACCATGACTCCCGCTCCCGCTCCCGCACCCGCTCCCGCACCCGCTCCAAAGACGTTAGCTTCCCCGCCGTTGTTTGAACCCCCCAAACCCGTCCTGACCTTCCCCTGCATCGGCTCAGGGCCGAAGTCGTGGGATCTCACACAGGCGCTGCTCGAGGAGCTGATCGAAGCCTACCCAGGGATCAGCGTCATGGCCGAATGTCGCAAGGCCCTCCAGAACGTCAAGTCGGGAAATACCAAGACCGCACGCGGAATGCGGATGTTCCTCACCAACTGGTTGAATCGTTCAACCAGGCAACCCCGAGGAGCCGTGCACAAGGAAACGCTCAGCGAAGCGAACAAGCGCCGTCTCGGGATTCAGGAGCCGTGATGATCGAAACAGACCGTCCACGATTCGTACAACTGCTTCACCGACTCGCTGAAGTCCACCAGCGACCAGTCGACGCCGATCTCGCTTCGGACTACTTCGAGGCCATGAAGCAGTACGACATCCGCGTCGTCACCAGAACCTTCGCCGAGGCCACACGGAGCTGCCAGTGGTTTCCGAAACCGGTCGAGCTGAGATCGTTCGCGCAAGAGCGAGACTCGGAGGAGCGCGTCGACTACTCGAAGGAGCCAACGTACCGATGCCTCGACTGCATGCATCGAGGCGTGCAGTTGGTCGAACACTTCGACTCCAAGAACCGATCGCTCGGAACCTTCTCCGCACCGTGCCACTGCTTCGCTGGACAGCGCACGCGAGACGCCTGGGACAAGGAAGACTCCAGGGGGCATCGGTTCTCGGACGAAGCGAAGCGCAACTCGGCACTCCTTCGCCAACGGCAGTCCTCATGAGCCCGCGACTGATGCCACTCGGCAAGGCGATCCGAGCCGCACGAGAATCACAAGGCCTCAGCCAAGCTGCGGTCGCGGCACGCTGCAAGCAGAACGGACGAGCTGTTCACATGAACGCGATCTCGAGGCTCGAGCGAGCCCGGGGCGACACACGAATGGAAACCATTCAGGCGGTGTGCTCCGCTCTCGGCATGAAGATCGACCTCACCCCAAGGAGGCTGAAGTGACAGAAGCCGATCTCGAGATGAAACTCTACGGCACCGTGACCGTCGACAGCGATGGCAACGTCATCCCAGCAGAGCTCGTGCACAAGCTGCCAGACGGCAGCGTGTTCATTGGCGAGCTGCTCCCAGGCGAGACGCTCGAGCAAGGCATGGCGAGGCTCGGCGTCTACAGGCCCAAACCATGAAGCCGGATCGCCGCATCGAATGGACAATCGTGATCTACCCCGGCGTCCACAACGCAGCCGGCGAGGAGAAGTTCTACCGCTTGCACTCAGTCGAACGGGTGCTCGAGCTCGCGGAGATGTGCCCCGACCCAGTGGACGTACTCCTGTTCGGGCCGAAATCAGCCGTCAAGGGCGTAGTCAAGTCGATGATCGAGAGCAAGGAGTTCAAGCCGGCAGAACCGAAGGGCGAGGCGTCGTAGTGAACCCGGCGAGCTGGCCGATCAGGGACAGGAGAGTCGGAAACCTGTGGATCATCGCGTGGCAGGAGAACGGGGCAACTCAATACGCCGAGCCGGGGCTTCCCAAGCGACGGCACGACGACCCTGGATTCGTGATCCCGCTCAGCGCCGAGCCGTGCCCGTGCCCAAACTGCACCCCGCAACGCACGCTCGGAGAGGTGCTCGGCCACATCCTGCGGAAAAACGAGATCCTTGACGACGTGCAATACGTCACGAGCGATGACGCTGGCACATACAGGCCACGAACGCCGCTCCCAGGCACCGGAGGGCCGTCGGAGCCATCGATCGGCGATCCTGGGGCATCCTGTAAATCCCCACCTGAAAGTGGAAGTTTCCCTGTGGACGAGGCGTTCATGCGGTTGCTGTACCCGACGGCGTTCCCAGACGCAGGAGACTGACGCCGTGACCGTCATCGAAACCCAAGAAGGCACTCAGATCTACCCGTCAGTCTCGGGGATCCCAGCAGGGCTCCAGCACCACTGGAAGGACATTGGGCCCGTGACTGTGCCCACCCCAAGCCGCAAAAAGATTCGAGCCAGGGCCTGGGTCTGCCTGAAGTGTTTCAAGTACCGCTACACGGGACTCCCGGGCTTCAGAAGGCCTCCGTCCTTCCGGCACTCGACGCTCGTCGCGCACTCGGAGCTGTGCACCCCAGATTGACGCCCAAGGGGACTGCGTGGTATTCCAAGGCCTGAGCCTTTTGGTTTACTCCGTGGAGCCCCTGTGTGAAACCCCGTGGTCCCGACAAGAAAAAGCGCAAGCAGCGCACCGATCAGGTGAAGCCCGGGCCAGGTAGGCCCGTAGGATCCACCAACGCCCTCCCAGGCGGCGCAGTCGGTGCGATCAAGGCTCTGAGGCATCGGATGCCCGAAGGCCTCCCAGAGGACGTCGTAGAGGTCGCAGACAGGGCCATGGGCACCGTGATCGCCGTCATGGACGGTCAAGTCACCTGGGACACCCAAGCCCGCCTGAGCGCCGCCAAGTACGTCCGAGAGGAGATCTGTGGCCCCATGGTGCAGAAGGTCGAGTTGACCCTCGGCAAGGGACTCGCCGACCGCATCAAGAAGGGTCGAGAGCGTGTCGCCACACGCTGAGCTCGACCAAGAGGCCCAGCTCGAGTACGAGATCTCGGGCTTCCAGCGCGATCCGCTCGGCTACGTCCTGTTCGCGTTCCCGTGGGGCGAGGGCGAGCTCGAGGGTCACCCTGGCCCGCGTGAGTGGCAGCGCAAAGCGTTCGAGGACATAGGCCGGGAGCTCCAGGCCAATGCCGACCTCGGCGTCTGGGACGCGGTGCAGATGGCGAAGGCCTCCGGCCACGGCATCGGGAAGTCCGCGTTCCTCGCCATGCTGATCATGTGGGCGATGTCGACGTTCGAGGACTGTCGAGGCGTCGTCACAGCGAACACCGACACCCAGCTCCGCACGAAGACCTGGCCCGAGGTGGCGAAGTGGCACCGGCTCGCCATCAACTCGCACTGGTTCAACCTCGAGGCGACGAAGATCGAGTCGATCGATCCCGAGCACGCGAAGAACTGGCGCATCGACATCATTCCGTGGTCGCTGGTCAACACCGAGGCCTTCGCCGGCCTGCACAACGAGCGCAAGCGCATCGTCCTGATCTTCGATGAGGCCTCGGCCATCGCTGACAAGATCTGGGAGGTCGCTGAAGGGGCGCTGACCGACGACAACACCGAGATCATCTGGATGGTCTTCGGCAACCCCACGAGGCAGACAGGGCGCTTCAGGGACTGTTTTGGGCGGCTGAAGCACCGCTGGCACCACGAGCACATCGACAGCCGGAACGTCGAGGGCACGAACAAGGCCCAGATCGCCAAGCTTGTCGAGGACAACGGCGAGGACTCCGACGTCGTGCGCGTCCGCGTGAAGGGTGAGTTCCCGCTCCAGGCCGAGTACCAGTTAATCTCCCTCGAGCATGTGGCCAACGCCCGCCGCCGGGAGGCATTCCTCGACCACAACCAGCCCATCGTCGCCGGCCTCGACTTCGCCCGCTCCGGCTCGTGCGAGACGGTGCTGTCGTTCCGCTGCGGTCGGGACGCCTCGAGCCTGAAGTGGTTCGTCTGGCGGGAGCGCGACAGCGTGATCCTGGCCGGCAAGATCTCGATGGTCCTGAAGGAGCTGCGCGACCGCAAGGTGCGGATCCACACGGTCTTCTGCGATGGCGGCGGTTTGGGTGGCCCGATCATCGACATGCTGACGCACGCCGGCTGGCCCACCCGCGAGGTGATCGCCGGGGCCAAGGCCACCGACGCCAAGGACTTCGGGAACAAGACCTCGGAGTGTTGGGCCCGCATGCGCGACTGGATGCCCGGGGCGTCGGTGCCCGACGATCCCGAGCTCGAGACGCAGCTCGTGTCGCGGAACTTCTTCTGGGATCCGAAGACGAATGCCTTGACACTCGTGTCGAAGGACAAGATGATCGCCGACGGCGAGGAGTCCCCAGACCGCGCTGATTCGCTGTCGCTGACGTTCGCGGACTTCATCCTGCCCGAGCTCAACATCGGCATCGCAAAGGGTCAGTACCAGACGGTGAACGACCTCAACTCCGATCCGTTCGGGAGAGACTGATGGGATCAAAGCCGAAGATGCCCGCCGCACCCAAGGAGCCCGCAGCTCCTCCCAACATGCTTGACCCCACCGTGATGTTCCAGCGGATCCGCGAGAAGCAGAAGGCGATGGCCGCCACGGGTCGACAAGCCACGATCCTCTCGCGCCCGCTCGGGGGCTCGATGCCGATGACCGGCAGCACGAAGGGCTACTGATGCCGCCCGTTGCGAATGCCATCAAGATCATGCGCGACTTCCGGCGCAACTCGAAGAAGGGCTACCTATCGCGCTACGCTCGACTGGTCACAGAGCGGAGCTCGTGGATCACGCACTGGCAAGACCTCGCCGATCACATCCTGCCGCGCCGCATCCGCGTGCTGTTCGACGGGGGTAAGCGCAACAGCGGCCAGAAGCTGAACCAGAAGATCATCAACGGCCACGCGAAGCAGTGCCTGAAGATCCTAAGCTCGGGGATGATGAGCGGCATCAGCTCGCCGGCTCGGCCTTGGTTCCGCCTCCGCATCGCCAACGACGACGTGATGAAGACCGACAAGGTGCGGCAGTGGCTGCACGACGTCGAGAACGTGATGCGGCACGTCATGTCGGGCTCGAACGTCTACAGCGTCCTCCAGATGACGTACCGGGATCTCGCGGCCTTCGGGATCTCGGCGATGTGCCTCGAGGAGGACGACCAGGACGTGATCCGCGCCTACAGCTTCCCCATCGGGAGCTTCGCGGTCCAGAACAATCACCGCCTCGAGGTCGACACGATCTACCACGAGAAGTTCATGACGGTGGGACAGATCGCCTCGGCCTGGGGCCTGGACAACGCCAGCGACAAGCTGAAGAAGCTCTGGGAGCGCAACGAGCACGACCAGCCGATTCGCATCCTGCACGTCATCGAGCCCAACGAGGAGATGATCCCAGGGGCAGCGGGCCGTGCCGGCATGAAGTATCGATCGGTGTGGCTCGAGTACGACGGCGGACCCATCGACGGCAAGCCGCTGTACGAGGACAACGGGTTCCACGAGTTCCCCGCCATGGTGCCGCGCTGGGATCTCAACGCCGAGGACACCTACGGCGACTGCCCTGGAATGGACGCGCTGGGTGACATCCGCGCCTTGCAGCAGCTCGAGCGCCGGAAGCTTCAGGCGGTCGACAAGATCATCACGCCGCCGATGGTCGGCCCCACGGCGTTGGCCAACAAGCACAAGTCGCAGTTGGCCGGCGACATCACGTACAACGACACGACCTCGGGCTCGCAGAAGTACGAGCCGGCGTACCAGATCGATCCGAAGATCGTCTACATGGACGAGCTGATCGGAAAGCACCAGGAGCGCATCTCGAAGGCCTTCTACAACGACCTGTTCATGATGCTCGCCTCGATGGACCAGGCGCAGCCCATCACGGCCCGCGAGGTGGACGAGAAGCACGAGGAGAAGATGCTCCAGCTTGGGCCCGTGCTCGAGCGCGTGCACGACGAGCTGCTCACCCGGCTGATCGATCGACTCTTCGAGATCCTCGTTCGTAAGTCCGAGCCGCTGTGGAAGATGGGCATGCCGGGGATCATCCCCGCGCCGCCTGACGAGCTCCAGGGCGTCGACCTGAAGGTGGAGTTCATCTCGATCTTGGCGCAGGCCCAGAAGCTGTTGGGGACCATCGCGGTCGAGCGCCTCGTGGCGTTCGTCGGATCCAACGTCGCCGTGTTCCCCGAGGCCGCCGACAAGATCGACATCGACGCGGTGATCGATGACTACGCCGAGATGCTCGGGACCAATCCGAAGCTGGTGCGCGAGGGCGAGGCGCTCCAGGCCGTGCGCGACGAGCGTGCGAAGCAGCAGCAGATGGCGGCCATGGGAGCTATGGCCAAGCCGCTGGCCGACGCCTCCGGCGCGGCTCGCACCCTGGACGAGGCCGACGCCGGCCAGCCGGGTCAGCTTGATGCCCTGATGGGCGCGTTGCAGGCCGCATGACCGAGCGCAACGAAGAATCGGCCCTCGAGGATCTCACCAAGTCGGGCCCCCTTGCCGACGAGAAGAAGGTCAAGAAGTCCCGCGACAAGCGTACGCTGGCCGAGCTCCAGATGGCGAAGGATCTCGAGTTCGTGATGAACACCCAGCAGGGCCGTCGGTTCGTGGCGTCGATCCTGAAGTACACGAACATCGGCCAGCTCGCGTTCAAGAGCACCGACCGCGAAACATGCCACGCCCTGGGCGCTCAGCTCGTGGGCGAGTGGCTCAAGGAACGTCTCAGGCTGGACTGCCTGGAGGACATGCGTCTCATGGAAGACGAGGAGACTCGAGATGAGCGGAACAACGGCTGAAGCTGTAGCGCCCGTCACGCCTGCGGTGCCGGCGACTCCAGCAACCCCACCAGCTACGCCCGCAACGCCGGCAACCCCGGCAACTGCGGCGACCCCTGCCACGCCTGCGACCCCTGCGGTGCCGGCGGTTGAATCTGTCCTGACTGACGATGCGGCGGCGGCTGCGGCGAAAGCCCAAGCAGCTCCTCCTGCCGAGATCGTCTACGACATCAAGGCACCCGAGGGGGTGACCTTGGATCCAGAGGCTGTGAGCTCGTTCACGAGTGAGGTGGCGAAAGCCGTTGGCCTCACGAATGCACAAGCCCAGGCCGTCATCGACTACGGGCTGAAGCGCGAGCTGGCGGCAGAGCAGGCGATGATCGCCGACGCCACCCGAGCTCTCGCGGCAACCCAAGAGGCCGAGTGGGACGCCCTGAAGAAGGATCCCGAGCTCGGCGGCCAGAACTGGGAGAAGACCAAGGCCCTGGCCAAGGAAGGCTTCCTCAAGGTGGCCGACAAGACGGAGCTGGAGTTCTTCGAATCCCTGAAGCTCGGAGGGCGTGGGCCAGTGATCACGCTCTTCAGGAAGATCGCCCTCATGCACAAGGAGGGCTCTTCGTTCAACGCAGGCTCGAGTTCGGGCGCTGGTGGTCAGAAGTCCGAGCAAGAGATCCTGAACGAGATGTACCCAACGATGGTCAAAAAAGAGGGGTAAGACACCATGTCCAACGGCATCAACAATCCCACCCTGCTCGACCTCTTGAAGGTCATGCAGCCCAACGGTGGAATCGAAACGAACATCGTGGAGCGGTTGGCGCAGCGCCTGCCGATCCTCGAGGACGCCGTGGCCCGCGAGGGCAACGAGACGACCGGTCACACCTTCGTCGCGGAAGCCAGCTTGCCGGCGGTCGGCTGGCGGCGTTTCAACGAAGGCGTCGATGCGTCGAAGGGAACGAACGAGCAGTTCACCGAGACGTGCGGCATGCTCGAGGGCTACAGCAAGGTCGACTGCGGCTTGGCCGAGCTCAACGGCAACTCGATGGCGTTCCGCGCCACCGAGGACAAGAAGTTCATGAACTCGTTGAAGATCGAGGCGTCCCGCGCCCTGATGTACGAGAGCGTGAAGACCGCGCCCGAGAAGATCCACGGGTTCACGCCTCGCTTCAACCTGTCCACCGGATCGACGGCGGCGCAGATCACCCGACTCGACCAGGCCCCGTACAGCGTGACCGCTGCCGGCGGCGACTACGCCAGCATCTGGTTCATCGCCTGGGGCGAGGGCCGCTGCTACCTCGTCTACCCCCGTGGGTCGATGGGCGGCATCCACATGAAGGACTGCGGCGAGCAGGTTCTCGAGGACAGCAACGGCAAGCTCAACCGCTGGCTCATCACCCACTGGAAGTGGAACCTCGGCCTGTGCGTCGAGGATCAGCGCCAGGTGGCACGGCTCTGCGACATCGACGTCAGCGAGGTCGCCGTCAGCACGGCGAACTTCACCAAGCTGATCGACGCGATGATCGACACCTACTACAAGATCTTCGATGAGACGGACTCGAGGATCGTGCTCTACACCAACCGCAGCTTGCAGGCCGTGCTGCACAAGGCGGCGATTCGTCAGGCGACCGGCAACCTCACGCTCGGCGAGTACGCTGGCAAGCCGACCACGATGTTCCTCGGTCACCCCATCCGAACCCTCGACAGCCTCACGGTTGCCGAGTCTCTCGTTTCGTAAGGGAGGAAGAACACACCATGCTGCACGACAAGGGAAACGATTTCTGGTACGGGTCGACCGCGCTTCAGGTCACCGGAGGCGCTGGGCTGGCCGTGCTCAGCCCGTCGATCGATCTCAAGAGCACCTCGCGGAAGATCTTCGCGGGGACGCCGGTCGACATCCACGCCCAGATCACCACGGCGGCTGCCGGCGGGACGTCGGTCCAGTTGACCCTCGAGGACTCGGCGGATGACGTCACGTTCGCCACGGTCAAGAACTCGACCACTCAGGTGGTCCAGTCGGCGGTGATCCCGCTGGCCGAGCTCGTGGCCGGCTACGAGTTCAGCTTCCCGTACTCCGCAAACACCGTGGTCCGTCGGTACCTCCGACTGTCCGCGAACGTAATCGGGACGTTCACCGCCACGGTGATCACCGCTGGCCTGATCGACAAGCGCCAGACCAATCACCTGAGCTAAGGAGCCACACCCCATGAAGTGGATCAACCATCACCGCCCCTACTTCTCGAAAGACGGCTACCTGCCGCCGGGAACCGTCTTCGAGCTGCCCGACGGCGAGGCACCGCCTCACCTGTCGGTCGATGAGAACGGGAAGCCGTTCATCAACCCCAACTTGGCCCAGACCTTCCCCAACACTCCCGTCGCCGGCAAGGGCGCGGGCTTCGAGCCCGTCACCATGGCGGATGTCGGAATGGGCAAGAAGCAGAAGGCCTCCGACCGCTGATCTCTGAACAACCGGGGCCCGCCCTTCACGGGGCGGGCCCAGGAGGACTCGATGAAGGATCTGGACGTAGAAGACGGCGACGTCAACATCGCAGCGCGAGGCAAGGGCCTGAAGGTCGCTGAGGGTTCGAATTGCTCGAGCGGCATCGCCACTCTCGTGGACGGCATCGCCGTAGTGGCAAACACGAGGGTGAGGGCGAATACCCGCATCCAGCTGACGCCGCAGGTCATCGGGACGATCCTCCTTCCGGCGGCCCTCGGCGTTACCACGCGCACCGCCGGCACGTCGTTCACAGTGAAGTCTGCCGACGCGACGGACACCAGCACGTTCGCGTACCTGTTCGTAGACCGCCCTCTGGGCCAGTAGCCATGCCGAAGATTCCTGTGCTCGATCAGGCGCTGATCGCCAGAGCTCAGGCGGGCGTGGACGCCATGGCGAAGAATCCGCCCAAGCGCAAAGAGCCGAGCCTCGTGCAGAAGACAGCCGCGACCCGCGTGGCTCGTCTGTATCACCAGAGCATGGACTGGGTGCCCGACAAGCGGTACCGCGAGAACATGCTGGGGCCGATGAGCACGAAGGGTCCGATCACCTGGGAGAACAGGCAGCTCAATGAGGCGCTGGCCCTGGCGTCGAACGTCGCGCAAGCTAACGGCAAGCCGCACGACGAAGTGATGATCGCAAAGCTTGAGGGCTGGAAGAAGGCCCTGAAGTAGGGGGACTCATGAAGGGCAAGGAATACGGACCCAACCGGAACGACGTCGAGAAGGATCCCGAGGTCGGGTTCACTCGCGGCGTCACCGTCACGAAGCACTAAGCCGTGGCCTCCCAGGTCAACATCTGCAACATGGCGCTGATGCGGATCGGCGTCCGTGATCGCATCGCCAGCATGACCGAGGGCTCTGAGGAGTCCCGAGTGCTCTCCGAGGTGTACGAGACGATCCTCGAGCTCGTGCTGACCCAGGTCGACTGGGCGTTCGCACGGCAGCGCAAGGCGCTGACGCTGCTCGAGACGATGACCGGAGAGGAGTGGACGTACCGCTACCAGTTGCCGGCGAACTGCGCGTTCGCCCGCAAGATCGAGGGCGATGCCAGGAACCTCCCCAACGAGGCGCTCGTCGTGTGGCAGCTCGAGAGCCAGGACGACGGGCTGAAGAAGACCATCGTCACCGACCGTAAGGACGCGGTGCTGATCTACACGCGCAACGACCTGAAGCCGGGGATGTACCCGGCGCACTTCAGGGATCACCTTCAGTGGATGCTCGCGCAGGAGATCGCACGCCCACTGTCGGTGCGTGAAGAGATCATCGACATGACCATGAGGGCGGCTGGGCGCTCGCTGTCCATCAACGGCGCTATCGATCTCAACCAGGCTCAGCCCGACCAGAACCTCCCTTCGGAGTTCGAGCGCGTGCGCGAGGGCGACCTCTCGATGTTCCGCGTGAACTCGATCCGCACTGAGGACATCGACTAATGCCGCCGACTCCGGTGCAGCAGCCATCGCTCGTCGGTGGCGAGCTATCGAAGACGCTCCACGCACGCACCGACCTCGAGCGGTACAAGCAGGGACTCGAGGTCCAAGAGAACTTCATCACGCACCCGCACGGCGGCTGCGAGAACCGGGCCGGCTCGGAGTACGTTGCGACGACCAAGCTTCAGGACGGATCGAGCGTGCGGCTGATCACGTTCCAGCCGTCGGTGGGCGAGCCGTACATCGTCGAGCTCGGCCACCAGTACCTTCGGATCCACGACAGCCGGGGGCCGGTCTACACCGATGCCAACTTAGCCCTCGTGGTCAACGACTACTCGCCCCTGTACCTGTCCTACGCCGCGAGGAGCATCGACAGCGACTTCGACACGATGGTGGCTCAGGGCTTCATCGGAGACGCCGTGGACCCGTTCGAGATCGGCAAGGTGGGAGCGAAGTTCCTGAAGGACTTCCAGCTCCAGTTCTTGGACGCCAAGGTGGCGATCTACGACGATAACGCCGGGGTGCCAGGGTCGCCTGTCACCGGGCTCGACTTCGCCGACTTCACGTCCATGGCCGACATCGGAAACCAGGATCTGGGCCACCCTGGGAACAGCGTCGATTCGACCTGGAAGTATTTCTACCTGAAGGATCCGACGAACTACGCGACGAACGTGGGCGCTCCGTTCGCAGCCGGCACGGTGCTGCACCTCGTGATCAAACTCGAGAAGAACACCGGGTCGGATCAAGTGCGCTACTTCGTAACGGGCGGGGCAACCGTCTCCGGCATGAGCGCCAAGCGCCTCGAGGAGATTCCCGGCGGGGTATGGGTCACGCCATTCGCCCAAGGCCTCGAGATCGGCATCTTCAACAACGACCCCGAGGAGCTCGTGGAGCTGGTCACGCCGTGGTCAGCCGGCGTACTCGATGACTTGGGCACCGAGTCTCAGATCTTCCGGCTCGACGTGGCGCAGTCGGTCGACGTGATGACGTTCGCAGACGGCACCAAGGCTTCCATCGCCTACGAGCTGAAGCGACTGTTCGGAAGCTGGGCCCTGGATCCCATCCCTGCGTTTGTGAGCGTAGGAGCGCCGTCGCTGGTCGAGCTCGACGGGGGAACGGTTCAGCCGGCGCTCGCGCCCACCAGGCTGTGGCAGTACGCCGTTTCGGGTGTGACCGTCGAGGGCCAGGAGAGCCTGCCCGAGTACTCGGCTGTGTTCAGCGTGGGAGCCGACATCTCGACCATCAAGCCGATCATGCTGTCGATCACGGTCGGCGACGAGGTGGTGGATCACTACGACGTCTACAAGGGGCTCGACGGGACGTTCGGGTACATCGGATCGGCCTCGAACTTCAGGAACGCTGCTGAGGTCTTCAAGAGCGCCTACAACGCGGCGTACAAGGCCTCGCTCGACGCCCAGTTGGCGCTGATCGGAAACAAGCCGACGAACCCAGGCACGACGCGGGACAACACTCCGACGCCGAGACAGCAGCGTGGCCCTGGCAACAACGGCAGATACCAGAACAGAACCCAGTCGCCAGCCGAGACGGAGCTCATGATCATCACGGCTCAGGCCGCCGGCCAAGCGGCGGGTGCGGCCGCCATGACGGCGCCCGGGGGCGGGGGCGTCACGCCCAACGTCAGCACGCTCCGCTTCTCCGACGAGAACAACGCGCCTGACTACACCAGCGGACCAAGGAACGGAGCGAACCCGTTCACCGAAACTGGCGGCGCGACCCCGGCATGCGTGGCCTACTTCCAGCAGCGGCTGTGCTTCGCCAACGTGCTCGACCGGCCCGATACGATCTTCATGTCGGAGGTGAGCGACTACCGCAGCTTCCAGCGATCTATCCCCACGGTGGATGACGACGCCATCGAGGCGACCCTCGCGCAGGGCCAGCTGAACGAGATCCGGTTCATGGTGCCGATGCGCGATCTGCTCGTGCTGACGACCGGGGCCGAGCACATCGTGACCGGTGGCGGTAAGCCGGTTACGCCTTCAAACCTGGACGCTCCTGCTGTCAGCCATCGCGGAAGCGGCACCCTGCACCCGCTCGTGATCGGGAACATCATCCTGTTCAAGGATCGTGGCGGTCACATCCGCGAGTGGCTCTACGAGCAGAACTCGAACGATTACCCGGCGACGGACGTCGGGATGCTGGCGCTGCACATGTTCCAGGGCTACCGCATCACGTCGTGGGCGTACGTCTCGTCGCCCACCTCGGTGGTGCACGCCGTGCGCTCCGACGGCACGTTGCTGACGTTCACCTACGTCAGGGAGCAGAGCGTGGCGGCGTGGGCCCGCCAGGTGACCGCCGGCAAGTATCGATCGGTCACGGCAGCCATCGACCTCCAGTCCGACGGCGAGACGCTCTACCACGTTGTCCAGCGCACGCTCAACGGTGTGGACACGCTTCTGATCGAGAAGACATTGCCCAGGGATCAGATCACCTCGCCCTTCAGCGACTGCGCTGTGGTCACCGTGCTCGAGTCTCAGGCCAACCTCGGCGAGGCCGTGGGCGAGCCCAACTGGGCATTCCAGTACGGGGCCGTGGACGGCTGGAGCATCGAGAGCGCCGCCGAGCTCGTGCTCGGGGCTACGGTCGAGATCAAGGTGCCCAAGCTGATCTTCGAGGGGGCCTACCACGTTCCGCCGGATCTGCCCGACTTCCAGGGCGACGAGAAGCGGTGGATCGTCCTGTTCGATGAGGACGGCAACCGGTACACCATGCGGATCCTCAGCATGTTCGGGGTGGGCTTCGAGAGCACCTATCAGGTCATGCTCGACAGCGACGTCCCCGAGGCCATATCGCTGGCACCGGACGGCTCGAGGTGGGAGCTCGGCGCGAAGCGGTGGGTCGGGCTCGATCACCTCGTCGGGGAGACTGTGGCGATCCGGGCCGACGCTGGCGTCTGCCCTCCGCTCGAGGTCGAGGCCGACGGGTCGATCACCGTGGACGTCATCGCCAACCAGTGCGCCGCCGGTTTGCCTTTCCAATCCACGATCCGTACGTTGCCCCTGGCGATCAGCCAGAGCGACGTCAAGAGCAAGCAGAAACTGGTCAGCAGGGTGGGCGTCGACATCGTGGACTCGAAGGGCGTGTGGGCCGGCGAGCGGCTGGACGACCTGATGCTGAAGAAGCCGAGGATCGAAGACCCAACGACCTCAGAGACGGGGCGGATCGACATCGTAGCCTCGGATCGCTGGAACAAGGGCGGCCAGGTCTACGTTCAGCAGCGCGACCCGGTGCCGTGCATGATCTCCGGCGTCTCACCGGAGGTGACCGTTGGAAATTAAGTTCCCAGACGTCACCGAGGCGCACATCCTCGAGCTGGCCGCCGGCATGCGACCCGATGACGAGCTCGAGTGCCGGCAGGCCGGCTACGCCTCGGCTCTCGAGGCCGTGCGCGAGACGGTGGCGGCCTCGAAGGAGGCCCGCACCTGCACGGTCGACGGGCGCGTGCTGGCGATCTACGGCGTGATCGAGGAGAGCGTGGTCACCGGTCGCGGCCAGCTCTGGCTCCTGACCACGACCCTGGTCGACACCCACAAGAAGACCTTCGTGACGTACGCACGGCTAGCCCTGCTGCTCATGAAGCAGCGGTGGCGTACCCTGATCGTCCCCATCGGGGCCGAGCACCGTGGGGCCCTCCGGCTGGCCAGTCGCTTCAGCTTCACCCGGGGCGAGACTTTCCCCGATGTTTCCACGGGGAAACCTTTTATGCTGCACTCGATAGGAGGATGACGTGGCACCAGCCGTAGCAATCCCAATCGTCACCCTTGTAACTTCGCTTGCCGCGACAGCGTATTCCGCCCAGGCGCAGTCCCAAGCCGGGAAGTTCCAGGCCGCCATCGCCAGACGCAACGCCGAGGCCCAGGAGAAGGCCGCCAGGGACGCGCAGGCCCGTGGCCTGAACGAGGGCGTGCGCCTCGCCATGGCCGCAGGACAGGTCCGAGGGGCTGCCAGGGCGGGCTTCGGAACCTCCGGGGTCGAGCTCACGAGCGGGTCCGCGCTGGACGTCCTGTCCGACCACGCGATGTTCTCCGAGCTCGACAAGCAGTCGGTGAAGGCCAACGCCGAGCGGGAGTCCTACGGAATGCACGTCCAGGCCGGCAACTACCTCGCGCAGGGACGGGCGGATCGGGCCACCGGGAACAACGCCGCCATCGGGACGGTGATCGGGGGCGTGTCCAGCGCCGCCGGCAACTACTACTCGATGAAGCACTACTGATGCAAGTACCTGTGACCACGGGCCCGAAGGTCGACCAGGCCGGCCTTCCGACCACCGAGGTGCGCGTCGTCGCCGGCCCGGGAGCGTTCGGCGCTGCGGTCGGCGAAGGCCTCCAGCAGGGTGCCAACGTCCTTCAGGACATCGGCATGCACATCAAGCGCGAGGCCGACTCGAACAAGGTCACCGAGCTGCTGGGGGTCACGACCAATCTCGCCAACAAGAAGCTGGGCGAGTACACGGCGCGGAAGCTCGACGGCGCTAAGGGCATCGCCGATCAGGTGGCCGCCGATCTCGACAAACTGAAGGTCGACGCACTCTCGGCAGCCGAGAACGGCACGCAGCGCGGCATCCTCGACCGCCAGCTCACGAACCAGAACCTCTGGATGGTGCAGTCGGCACGCTCGCACGAGGCGGCCCAGCTCGAGGACTACAACAAACTCAGCGCCAAACTGTCGATCGATGAACAGGTGAAGATCGCCTACGACAATCCGCTCAACATGCAGGGCGCTGGGCTGGCGAAGAACACCGCACGCGCCACCGTCAGGGCGATGCACTCGTTCAAGGACGCAGAGGGCAACGACAAGCTGGACATCTCTCCCGAGCAACTCCAGCAGCTCGAGGACGCAGCGATATCCGAGGTGGCCTCGGCTCAGTTGAAGGCGCTCCTAGACGACCAGCGCAACGCCGACTTCCTGGTGA
>Ga0137348_1000040_pt1 | contig 15281 bp, 22 predicted proteins | sample EasRivERMLT600_2_FD_102293 | JGI IMG/M metagenome (GOLD analysis project Ga0137348, IMG submission 102293) | Soil microbial communities from meander-bound floodplain in the East River, Colorado, USA - East River MetaG ERMLT600_2 | ecosystem: Environmental > Terrestrial > Soil > Floodplain ...
CCATGCCTGAAGCTGACGTTCTTATTCTACCCTATGACTCTGCTGATGGGCGGTCGCTCATCCACATACTCATTCGCGAGCTAGGCAACGCCGACTGGACGCACTTTGCAGCCGCCGTAGCCTTCGTAAACTCATCGGGCAACTGCCAAGAGCTTTTGCGCGCGATAGACGCTTTCGCTGGGCGCGGCGGCATTGTCGATCTTACGTTTGGCGCTGACTCACCGGGCGGGGAACAGGCGTCAGAGTACCAAGCGATACTCGACTTGCTTACGCTCCTCGATGGCAAGCAAAACGCTCACGTCTACCTGTATCACGAGCCGGGACGAACTTTCCATCCGAAGATTTATTTGTTTTACAACGCCGCGCAGGCGCTTATGATTGTTGGATCGTCGAATTGGAGTTACGGAGGCCAATTCAACAACGTAGAAACAAGCGCCTTGCTGAAGCTGGAGCTTTCCAGTGGCCCGGATGCCGCGATTCTAGCCAAGGTCTTGCGGCACTTCACGGAATACTGGAGACCGACATGCCCCCAGCAGGGTACGGCTTTGCTGAGAAAGTCACCTTAGAAAATCTCGCCACATATCTGCCATTGCTCCGTGTCGCGTCGTCAAGCGAGGGCGGCGGAACGGGGACGCGACCGCCAGCGCCAGCATTACCCGGACACTTCGGCGGCACTCCGCTTCGCGTTCGCTGTCCGTTCCGGTTTAGACGACCACGATCGCGACAGGTTAGTGCCAGACGAAGAAGGACGGTGCGGCGAAACTTTGCATTCACCGAAGCTGGCTTTCACTATCCGCAAGGAACCCATCTCGGCCATATTCTTTCGACCGTCAAATTGCTTGGCGAAGGCGAGAGAGCGGGCGGGCCTCTTGATGACAGGTACATTCGGATGAGGGGCGGAATTGGGACTGGCCGAATTGGTCATTATCGCCGCCAAGTAAAGTACAAATTGCAAGCCGCGATTGAGTTGGGCCTAGTAACTGATTGCCGACTAGCTGCAAATCAGCCGTATGCGCCGGTCCTCACGGATGACGGGAAAGAGTTTTTCGAGGCGGTTTTTCCCATTTTGGAATTTCTCGATCTGTCGCAACCGCTTGGGGAGGATGGCATACCAAGCTCTCAGATGCAGCAGCCGCAAGTTTACAACAGCGCCATTCGTGCATTTATCGAAGACAATCCAGACGCGCGAGATGTCGTGACGAATGTCCTTTTGAACATGCCAGCCGTAGGGCAAATGAAAAGATTCCTGCGAAGACAACCGAGAGGCCAGATTCGCCGGGACTTCATTTACGCGAACTTTTTCAGTCAACCGGACGTGATAGCGTTTTGCGCCTCTGTCGGCATCCCGCCAGCGACACGATCCGGAGCCGAGCACCGTTGCCCGTTCTTGCTTAACATTCTCGATGCGTGCGGATTACTCAACCAGTCTACTTCGCACGTTGCCCTAACGTGATGAACCCAAGCAATCGAACTGGATTTTGTCGCGGATGATCTCGGCTCCATCAACGGAAACATTTGCTGTTTTCATTCGCACAAGTTGCTTGTCGAGATAGCTGTGGACCTTGCCGTCGATATCCCCGCTGATGCTGTGCCGCCGCTCTTCTATCGCCACACGCGTCGTAGAGCAGCTTCCGGCGAAGAAATCAAGAACGACCGATCCGGGGAACGACAGCGACCGAACCAAGCGACGAATGACATCAAGCGGCTTCTGGGTCGGATGCCCGACACGTTCCAATGAGTTTGCGCTAAGGCGACCGATGCGCCAGACGTTCGTAGGGTTCTTGCCCTTCTCGATGCTCTCAGGACGAAGGCGCTTGTCTTTGAGATATGCGGCCTTCGTCACTTCATCGAATGGCTCGCGGACGGCATCGAGGTCGAACCAGTATTTTTTTGACTTTGCGAACCAGACGATTTCTTCGTGACGGTTCGCAAAAAAACGATGCGCGCTCATGCCGTTCTGGTAATACCAGATAATGAGGTTCACTAGGCGCATGTCGCTATGCTTGCGAAGATGGCAGACCAATTCAAGCAAGTCTCCCGATCCGGCCTCATCCTGATATTGCAGCCCGCCAAAGATGACCATGCTGCCGGTCGGCGCAAGTACGCGCTCTGCTTCCTTCAGCCAGCCAGATGCCCAATCGGAATACTTCTTGTGATGATCCCATGCCGCCATCTGAATGTTGTAAGGCGGATCGCAGATAATTAGCTGGATTGAATTGCTCGGCAACTGCTTGAGAAGCTCACAGCAATCCATCGATACGACGCTATGGCAACTCGCTTCATTGTCCGCAAGCGGCTTCGGCAACTCTTGCGCGGAATGGAGCTTGCCATTTTTCGAAAGCCAGTTCATTCCGATATGGCCAGAGTTCAAGTGGGACCGATTCGCCATTTCCATCTCCAGCTGAAAATCACCCCCGCGAGCAAGCCCGCGAGGGTGAGGATGATCGGTTGATTAACAGTTGTCAAGGATTACTTTCGCTCCCACCTTTTCGGTCGATCCCAGTTCGCGCTCTTGCAAGCGGGACAGACGCGGGGCTTCTCGTTCGGATCGCGTGACAGCCATTCATGCCCGCATCGGCAGCGGCAACCTGTCAGTTGCACGATGCCTATCGGTTTGTCGGCTGGCTTTCCGTTTGCCAGTTGTGATGTTTTCGCTTTCATCGGCTCTGCCTTTATCTGAAATATCTACAGGAAATATACACTTCTAACCTTGACAAGTCAAGGTCAAAGACTATACTACTAATATATATCTTAACCTCCACTTGCGTAATCGGAGAAAACTATGGACGCAAGACTCGAACGTGGCATCGTCATCGCAGCAATGGTCAAGTTGAACCGGACGAAAGACGGTTGGCTGGTCCCATCGCAATCGTGCGCCAAGGTCTACATGGTCGATCCCGTCGCGGGCAAATGCACTTGCCCCGATCATCAGGAAGCAGGCTACAAGTGCAAACACATTCACGCCGTCGAAATCACGATCAAACGCGAGGTCAACGAAGACGGCACTATCACCGAAACGAAGTCGATCACCTTCACGGAGAAGCGGAAGTACACCCAGAATTGGGAGGCGTACAACGAAAGCCAGCGCGTCGAGAAGTCGCGCTTCCAGGTTCTCCTGCACGAGCTTTGCCAGGGCGTCAACGAGCCACCAGTCGTCAAGGGCAAGCCGGGCGTGAAGCCGCACACGTTCAAGGACTCTGTGTTCGCGATGGTCTGGAAAATCTATTGCGGCTTCTCGACTCGCCGCTCGTCTACCGACTTCGCCGAAGCGCACGAGAAGGGTTTCACGTCCCGCTTGATCCCCGGCATGAAGGTCTGCCAGTTCCATGAGAATCCCGCGTTCACGCCGATCTTGCAAGAATTGATCTTTCAGAGCAGCTTGCCGCTCCGGGCGGTCGAGACGCAATTCGCCATCGACTCGACCGGATTTTCCGGTTGCCGGTTTGATCGGTGGCTCGTGGAAAAACATGGCCAGCCGCCGGTCGAATCGCGCAAGCATACCTGGGTCAAGGCTCATATCTGCGTTGGCACGAAAACGCAAGTTTGCTGTGCGGCAGTCGTTCTCGACAAGGATTCCGCTGACTGCCCGCAATTCGCTGGGCTGACGAAAACCACAGCGCGAGGCGGCGCGATTGGCGAGATGAGCGCAGACAAAGCTTATTTGAGCGCGGAAAACGTCGAGGCGGTTTGTGCGGCGAACGGGATTCCGTTCATCATGCCGAAGTCGAACACGACGGGCGGCATCGGCGGTTTGTTCGAGAAGATGGTTCACTATTTCAACTACCGCAAAGACGAATTCTTGCAACACTACCATCGCCGGTCGTGCATCGAGTCCGCGAACTCGATGATGAAGAGAAAGTTCGGCGATAGCGTCCGGTCCAAGACGGATACGGCCATGCGGAACGAATGCCTTTGCAAACTTCTGGCACACAACCTGTGCTGTCTGATCCACGAACAGCATGAGCTTGGCATCGAGCCGGTGTTCTGGCAAGATGAAGAGGAGCAAGCGGTCGCGGCAGCGACGAAGGCGGTCGAAAGCGATTGCTACGGATTACTTCCGGCTGCTACGCATTGAGCCGGTTTTTGGGGATTGCATAGCAAAGCCAATGATCCCAGTAAGTCGCGAATGTTCCCTTAAGCATCTTCAAGGTATCCCGCTGCCACGACAGCAACTCCACGGTCGCATCTCCGGCGATTCTTGGCCGCGTCGACCGAATCAGGAATTGAATCATATGCCCCCAGAAATTTTTCGCCTTCTGCGATGACGCGGAGCAGAAAAAGATATTGAACATGCGAAGGTTTGCGCGAGTTTAGCCAAACGATGAGGAAGCAGCCGCTAACAACGGCCGCTAAACAAATCGCAATGACGCCGATGTCGCGCACCATGCCAGGCTCAGTGAATTGTTTGGCGATCCAAGAGAGCACCACGGCAACCAGCGGGATAACCGCAGCCTGAAGAATAATCTCGCTCCTCTTCTCCCGCAACCAATCGCTTGTTCGCTTGGTAAAATCACCCATGAGCCCCGCTTCCTTTCAGCGTGGTTCCCGACCCCCGGCGTTCGGCGACGCGCGGGGGCTCTTTCTTGCGCCCATTCTATCGACGCGCTCCGCGGATTGCTCCCGTCCCCGCCGTAGCGGGCATGCTCTGGAATCTCGAACCACGTGAGATTTGACCGCCCCCCGTCCCTTTTCGTATCCTCGACCCCCGTCGAATCCCGCTTTCACTTTCGCGAAGGAGTGGCGCGCATGCTCGTGCTCTCGAGGAAGACGAACGAGTCGATCATCATCAGCGACAACATCAAGATCACCGTCGTGGAAGTCCGCGGCGACAAGGTCCGGCTCGGCATCCAAGCGCCGAAAGAAGTGCCCGTGCACCGCGAGGAGGTCTGGGTAGCGATCCACGGCAAGCCGGCGGAGACGGGCGAGGCCCCGAAGCCGGCGGCGTAACGGGTAGGACGGACTGCTCCAGGCAATTCGTTGCCCGAAAGGAGCGTCCGTGGATGTACTCGTCCATCGCATCGTTGTTATTGCCCTCGCTGTCATTGCTCTCTTGTGCGTTGGCGGCCAGATTTATCTTGAGGCCGTTGATAAGCAGCCTTCCGTCGTGCTGGCCTCGACCCTCACCGGCTGCATCGGCGCACTCGTCGGAATCCTCGCACCCAATCGCGCCCCCGCTGGCGGCGCGGCGGCTGAGCGGGAGCGTCTGATCGTCCCATGAACGAAGGAACCGCATGAGCGACCAAGCGAACGAACCGAAACGCGAGCCCGGCACGGTCCACGTCGAGGTCACCGAGGCGACCAGGGCCGGCATGACGTTCGTCCGGGAGCTCTTCGACGTCTACACCGCCGCCAAGCGCGACGGCTACACGTGGCAGCAGCTGCTCGTGTGGGTCCTGGCCGCGGTCACCGCCGGCGGCGGAGTGTCGGGCGGCGCGGTCTACATGATGAAGGGCGCCGAGCCGCCCCCACCGATCGTGGACGACTCCCTCGCGAAGGCCATCTCGACGATGGGCGAGAAGATCGGCGGGTCCATCGATCGCCTCGCCAAGCAAGACCCGAAGCCAGATCCAAAGCCGGACCCGAAGCCCGACCCGAAACCAAATCCCCCGATCGACGGCCTGTCGCTGACTCCCAGCGAGTGCGTCGTCGGCGTGGGGCAAGCCGCGGTGTTCCGCGCGTCTGCCAAAGGCGACGTCACGTGGCACTGCGAGTCGTCGAACTGCACCAAGGATGCGCACGGGCCACTGGCCGTCTTTACGCCGACCGTCGAGGGGGACTTCCCCGTCGCGGTATCGACGGTCGTCGACGGCAAGGCCGTGGTGCGACTGGCGATGGTGCGGACGAATAAGGCGCCGCGGCCGCCGCCTGGACCGGATCCGAAGCCGGAACCGCCGCCGCTGCCCGTCCAACTGAACGAGTTCGGCAACCTGGTGCACTTCCAGGCGCTCAAGGTCTCGCAACCCGCGACGGCGAAGGCGATCGGCAGCAACTACCCCGCTGTCGTCACGGCGATGCGCAGCGGCGCGGTGACGGCGGACGGAGCGGTCAAGGATTTGTTCAACAAGAACCGGGCCGCGCTGGGGGCCGACGCCGCAAAATGGAACGGCTTCTTCACGTGGCTCGACAACGAACTGAGTCGCCGGGCAGAGAAGGGGCAACTCGCGTCGGCAGCGGCGCACGCGGACCACTTCGAGCAGATCGGCGCGGCACTGCGGAAGGCGGGGGAGTGATGGGCGCCGCCGGCCACGTAAGGGACTCGGCAAGAAGGCGATGCTGGCCTGTCGCAAGGGCAAGAAACAATATCGCCGAATCGATCCGTTGTTGAAAGACGGCAAGGGCAGCAAATGAGCGCACACATTCTCGGCTTCGACCCGTCCAAATCCGGCTGGATTCCCCACGAGGAGCGCGAGCCGGAAGTAACGGCGGCCTACGACGCGATCATCGAGGCGACGCCCGTCATCTCGTGCAGCGGCCCGGCGTTCGAGCGCCCGAAGTGGTCCGTCGCGTGGGCCGACGAGGACCGCGCCGCGTCCATCGAGCAATTCCGCCGGCAGGGGCACATCAAGAACATCCGCCAGCTCACCGGCTCGTGCGTCGGCTTCGGCGCGGCCAACATGATATTCTGGTCCAGCGTGACGGACGCGGTCTACTACGCCGACCCGACGCGGGTCCTCTTCCCGTTCTTCGGCTACCACTACGGGCTCGGCCGGCTCGAGTCGGGCAGCCGCGGCCGCGGCGAGGGGTCCAGCGGCGCCGGCCAGGCGCGGGCGCTCCAGAAATACGGCTTCCTGCCCTACGACCACCAGGGCGTCCCGCAGCCGAACAACGGCGACGTGATCCAGTGGACGTCGCAGATCGAATTGCAGTGGTCCGACGGCGCAGGCCCCGCGCAGCAGTACATCGCGGACGGGCAGAAGAACAAGTTCGACTCGTTCACGCTGGCCACTTCCGTCGAGCAGGCGGTCGACCTCATGGCGTCGCGCTACTGGGGCACCACGGCGAGCGACTGGGGCGGCATCATGGGCGCGGCGCCGGTGAAGGGCGACGGCAACAACCGCGTCCTCTTGATGCCGCGCAACGAGCGATGGAACCACCAGCAGTCGGTTCTCGGCTACTGGTTCCACCCCGAATTCGACTTGCTCTTCGCGATCGGCAACCAGTGGGGATACCTCCACGGGCCGGACCCGGACCGAACGGTGGACGAGAACACCCCGCCGCCGGCGCCGCCGGGAGTGTACTGGATCGAGCGCAAGAACTTCGAGTACATGATCGGCGACCGCGAGACGTTCTTCTTCAGCGGGATGCCCGACTTCGAAGTGCGCCCCGGCAAATACCGGATGGGATAACGTCGCCCTCCACCAATGGAGTAGCAGCATGTTTGAACTCTTGCTCGTCATCGCGATCGGCCAGCCGTCCTACGACATGGGGACGGTCAAGCCGGACTCCTACGACATGGGCAAATCCAAAGCGCCCGTCGAGAAGCCGTCCGTCCCTGAGCTCACCCTGATCGACGCGATCGCGTCCGCCAAGCGAGAACAGAAGCCCATCGCGGTCTTCGTCGGCGTCGAGAAGCGCGCCGTCCCCGGCGCAATCTGCCTGCGCGTCGATGCACTCAACGGCAGCGCCAAGCCGCGGATCGTGGTCGGCAACCCGGACGAGGTCGGCAAGTTATTCACTCCAGCCGCGAGCGACGAGGATCTCAGGAAGGCGGTGCAGCCGACCGCGGCGGCCCCTTTCGACAGATCATCCAGCAGCCCCGCGCCGGCAATTGCTGACGGTAGCCCGTGGCTCTCCCGTGCGGAGACGGACAAGGTCAAATCGACGTGGCCTGAATCGCTCCAGTGGCCGACCAATCTGAAACTCTACGCGCTCACGCCGCGCTACCAGTCGATGTTCACGATGGACGGCGGGCGCGACCGCTTCGCCGTGCCGACGACGATCCACGACGCTGAAGGACCGGAGCACCACCCGTTCATCGTCAGCGGCGGCATGCAGGGCTTGACGGGATGGCGCAGCGCCAAGGGGCTCGACGTCCCGGACGGCAAGAAGATCGCAGTGTGGAAAGAAAACACCGACGTCCGCGCGTTCTCGCTCGTGCCGCGCTGGCGCTGGAAGTTCCCCGTCGGGACGGTCGCCTACGACGTGCTCTCGACGGATGCCGGCGTGTTCGAGATTCGCACCCAGACGCGGGCCGAGGACGGGTGGGAAACGAAGGTCACGCACCGCGACGCGGACAAGGCGCCGGCCGGCTACACGGGCCTGAATCAATCGTGCGCGTCGTGCCACAACCGCGCCGGGGAGATCGTCAGCGTGCCGGGCAGGATCTACCTGCGCGAGCGCTGGGGGTCGGACGGCAGGTTCTCGTGGCGGCCGTACCTCGACGATGCGCAGGCGAGCCTGGACTATCGCTGGCCGATCGAGCGCAAGTGAGGCCAGCCCGTTTGACGCGCCGCCGCGTTTCTTGTTAACGTTCCATCTCGAATTGAACGCTCACCTTTTTTGTTTCCTGGAGGTCCGCACCATGAAGAAGTGTCTCGCATTGCTCGCCCTGGTCGCATTCGCGTTTGCCTCGTTTGCCGGTCCGACGATTGCCAGTGACGTGCCCAAGATCGACGTGAAGAACGCCGCGTTCAAGAAGGCCGGCGCGGCGGACATCGGCGAGAGCATCAACGCGTGGCTCGGCGTCTTGACCTCGAACGCGATCGATTCAGCCATTGAAGAGCAGTGCCGCAGCGGCCAGTGCGGCGCGCCGCGGGCATCCATCCTCAAGCACGCAGCCGAGAACCACGGGCCCGTTCGGAAACTCCTGAACGGCAATGGGCCGGTGCGAAAAATCTTGCAAGGCGAGGGGCCGGTACGGAGAATCCTGCAAGGGGACGGTCCGGTTCGGCGCGTGTTGGGCCGGTTCCGGCGCTGAAAGTAATCAATCGCGAAACTGTGGCCAGCGCCGGACCGATCGGCGCTGGCGTGTCTGTCCTCTTTTTTTTGCTCGAGGTATCCCAATGCTCTCCTTTGAAGAAGCCATGCAACTGCAACTCGGCAACGACCCGCGATTCGCCCGCTCCGCTCAGGGCAAGCGAATTCAGGACGTCCTCAACATGCGCCCGGCAAGGCGGCGCCGCGTCTTGGCCCGAATGGAAGAACACGCCCGCCTCGCGACCGGTTTCCAGGGGGACGACTGGAGCAAGGTCCGGACCGCGAACTGGGCGATGATCTTCGAATTGCTCGCCAAGCTCTTGCCGTTCATCCTCGACTGGTTCTCGTAAAGGACGGTAGGCCGATGGGCTCGATGCTCTTTGCTCTGGTTGCGTCCGTGCACCCCGGCCTGGTGCTGCTCGGCCTGGGCGCGCTCGGCATCGTTGCCGTCGGCCTCTTCGTCCTCGCTCTATCGGGCGCGGACAAACGCGAGGCGTGGCCGATGATCGGCGCGGCGGCCTGCGTCGTGCTCATTTTTGTGCTGTGTTTTCTTCTGGGGTAATTCGCATGCAATTCGTCGATGTCGCCGTACTCCTCGCCATCGTCTTCTTCGCCCTGGCTGTCGCCGCGTGCATCGCCTCATACGGTACGCTCCATGAGTTGTCCAGCGTGCGCCGCCACCTGGAACAGTCCGAACACGCTCGATACGCGCTGGGCGACGAGAATGAATCGCTGCGAGCACGACTGAGGGAAGCGAGCGATGCGGTCTGCGAAGCCGAAGTGCGGGCCACCGACTTCGAGGAGGGCCTGCGCGACGCGCGGGACCTCATCGACGTGGCGCTGGGCGAGTGCCCTGAAGGTGACGATGATGGCGATGATGGAGACGACGATGAAGACGCAGACGGCGCAGAACTGGTCATCCGCTTTGTCGCGGAACCGCAGCCGCTGCGGATCGACTGGCAGACTTGGTGCTATGCGCAACAAGGTCCACCGCCGGCCGGGCGCGTGGTCGACCTCGACACGATGACGCCCATCAGCGGGCCAGACGGTTCGTGCTGCTTCGTCGATGAAGGAACCGGCGAGTGGCGGCGCTACGTCAGCCGGAACGGCAAGTACCTCGCCGGTCCGGACGGCAGGCTCCTGGTCGAGAGCGGACGCGGCCGCGTCAAGTTCTTCCCGTTTGTTGGTTCGCACAAGGAGTTCCTCGAATTCCTGAGCAACTACAACGAGGCCAGTGCCGCGTGATTCCCGCCATGCCCGACGACGACTTCCAATTCCGCGAATCGCTCCCGGCCTACCCTCCCGACGTGAGGGAACCCGCCGAGCCGCCCTCCTGGGATTCCATCTGCCTCAAGTGGGCCTTCGCGGTCGTCGTATCGGCCGGCGCTGGGTGCCTGATCGCGCTCATGGTTTCGGGGACGGCTCGGTTCGTGGTGGAGATGTGGCGGGAAGTGAAGTAGTTCGCACGACGTTAAATCGAGCAACCTCTTTCATGCACGTCGGCACATAACAGCGAAGGATAAGCACGTCACCTTCGAGGGATGCCTGCAACGGCGCCGTGAGATGGCACTTCGCTTTGAGCAACAACGGGCCTTGGTCGCCGCACAGGTCGCATTGCATTTCATCGCTCGGTTTGATTGGCTTTGTCATTTCTTCGTCTCCACTCTCGGTTCGCTTCGCGCAGGACCGCGACGAGGTCGTCGTGCAAGCGCACGGTCGATCCTTTGACGTAGTGCTCGCATTCGAGGATCTTGCAGAGCGTGTCCAACTCCCGGGCGGTCAGCGTCCATTTGACGGAGTCGGCTTTGTCGATCTCGATGACGTTCTTCATGCCATAGAGGAACCCGCCGCACTTCGAAGCGTCCTGACACACGCCGTCGTAGTGCAGTCCTGAAACCGCGATGCAGTGGTCGAGTTCTTCTCGCGAGAACTTCAAGCGGACGCTGACGGCGTATTCGTATTGGAGGCGTTTCACAGGATTTACTCGAAACTCATCATCGGCAACGGCTCAGTAAACACGTTGAACTTCGGGATCACGACGACGTCGATCGCCCTGGCGGTCATCTCGACGGAATCCGGATCGGCCAGCAATGCAGCCATCGCCTCGCTGACGTAGAGGCACTGGCCGTCCCAGAGCGCCCTGCGCTGGCCGAGCATGTGGGCGTCTTCGCGGATGGCGACGCTGAGCGGGTGCTGCTGGTCGATCAGGTCGGCTACCGTCATTGGAAGAACTCCCCGCTCGCCCGGACCGGCTGCCCCATCGTCACCAGCTCGATCCCGCGCAGATACGCCAGCGGCCCCTTGAGGCTCGACGCGCTGTAGTTCAGCCGCGCGGCCATCTCCTCGCTCGTCAGTCCGCTGGGGTGCACCTCCAGCAGCGCGCGCAGGATGAGCGACTCGGCCTTGGGCAACTTCGCGAGCCAGTGGTCGGCGAGTTCTCGCCCCGTCGGCAGGCGCTCCCACGGTCCGAGCGCGTCCAGTCCGGCCTGGGTGATCTGCACCGGTTGTCCCATCGTCACGGCCTGGTGCTCGCGGAGATTCGCCAGCGGGCCTTTCAAGCTGCTCGGACTGTAGCCGGTCAGTAGTGCGATCTGGTGGGACGTGCGGCCGTGCGGATACTGCGCCAGCGCCGCGAGGATCAACCGGGCCGCCTTGTCGAGGACCAACTCGCCCGGTCCTGCAGTTATGGAATCCGCCGGTCTGGTTATATTTCTGGGCTTTTCAGGAATAATCCGTGGCGTTCTTGGAATAAAATCGGGCTTTTTGGAATCAAAACCGGCTTTTGGAGGAATAACGGCCGGTCCCGCGACGACCTTCGCGAACGCCTCGGTGATCGGGGCGCAGGTGACGCTCAACTCGTCGCGCAGCTTGGCGATGCGGTCCACCAGGTTCGCCGCCTTGTCCATCTGGCCGTTCTTGAGCACGGGTTTGTCCACGTACTCGATCTTCGTTTCGGTGACTTGCTCTGCGGGTTTCTCGGCGAGTTGCTTCTCCAGGTCCGTGATGCGCTTGGCCTGTTCGGCGATCTTCTTGCGGAGTTCCTTGGGGTCTTCGGATTTGGCGCGCTCCACGGTCGCCTTGATCTGCTCTCCCAGGCTCGCGAGGTCGACCTCGGCCATCTTCTTCGGCACCGCGGCCTTGTGCCCGACTTCCGGAGTCGCGCTCGAATCGAACGTCTCGCGGTCCCTGAACTCGACCCGCTTGAACAGGCCGAGCCACGAAGGGGACCAAATCCACGCCTGGCCGCGTTTGAGCGATGCGAGACTTTCCAGCATGTCGGTTGCTTTCTGTTCGTCGTCGCCGTGTAGGTCAATCCATTCCGAAATTGCCTTGCGGTCGTGCGGCCCGATGATCTGCATCGCGATGATGACCTCGCACGCAGACCGAAGGTTGGTGTTCACGACGGCCGGCCGCGGGCTGATGATCGTCAACCCAAGGCCACGGCGCCGGCCCTGCATAACGATGTCCTCCATTGCGCCAAGTAAACGAGCGGCTTCCGGCATCTTCTTCACGTTTTGCGGGGCGACCGTTTGGGCCTCGTCCACGAAGAAATGCAGTGCCTCACGATTCTTGTGATAGAGCGTTTCGCAAAAGTCCGTCATGAATCGGATGCGCGCGTTCTTGCGCAACAGGCTGCAATCGAGGATCGCGGGGAATCGCTTCTCGACGATGACGTTGGCGATCGTGTTGCCCGCGGTCTCCTCCAGGGGAACGTCGGCGTGCTCGCCGCCGAAGACCACGACGGGGAATCCGGCGTGTTTGCCGTCCTTCGAGGATTTCAGGCCGAACCACGCGCCGGTGGGGTCGTACACCACGATCGGCTGGCCGTTCTTGAGCATCTCTTCGGCCATGACACTCGCCGTGTGCGTCTTGCCGACGCCTCTTTTGGCGAGGATTGCGAACGTCTGCGTGACCGCTTCCAGCGGCAGGGACAGGGTGTCGGAGATGCGGAGTTTCATCGGACTTCCTTTTCGACCACGGTTAATCGCCTCACGAACACAGCGCGAACAAATCCGCCTGCGCCTCTTCCCGCCAGTACGACGGCCCGTTGAGCAAGAGCACCTCGGGCGCTTCGGTGCGGCCGCTGTCGTCCCTCATGCCCGAATTGACCATCGACTTCGCCACGCCGAGTTGCACGGAGTCGATCTTCGTCCAGCCGGGATAGAGTTCCGCCAGCGCGGGGTGGTCGTAGTAGCTCAAGACGACGCGGGCCTTCTTGAACCGCGAGAGGGCAGCTGCCAGCGCGACGTGGCCCTTCTTCGCCGGGTCTTTCCGCTCCTGCTCCAGCGTCGGGAAATCGTGCAGGTATCTCGACTTCTTCAGGATGTAGGGCGGGTCGCAGTAGATCGCGGTGCCCTCGGCGTCGTCAACCTCGTCAAAGATTTCAAACAAGTCGCGGCTGACAATCTGGACGCGCAAAAGCCGCTCGTGCCAATCGGGGATCGACTCGACGACCGACCTCCACCTGGCTGCGCCGTTCCCCCCGTTGGCGCTGTAGCGAACGCACATGTTGCCCGTGCGATTCAGCTTCGTCCCCGCGATGCCGTTCAAATGGAACCACGAGAACACGAGATACCAATAGGCACGCTCCACGTCGCACGTAGCAGCTGCTTCTCGGTAAGACAGCGTTCGTTCTTTGGAGAGCCGGCACATGTCCTCGTGGAACAAAGTCGGATCGGCCAAGCGGTACAGTTCCTCGGCCGACTTGCGATCACGAATGACGAGCGCGAGATTGATGAGGTCCTGATGCACGTCGTTCGCCGTCTCGTAGGTCACCTGGTCCTTTGCGAGCAACACGGCCATGCTGCCACAAGGATTCTCCCAGTAGCAGTTGTGCTGGCCCAACTCGGCGACGATGCGCGGAGCGAGCGTGCGCTTCGAGCCGTACCACGGGGCCAAGGCGGAAATCTTCATGCTTCTTGCGCCTTCCGTTTCTTCTGCTTCGGTTCCGGCATGACGACGCCCTTCTCCACGAGAATATGCTCAGCGGCCAAAAGGCGGCGCTCCAGCCAGTCGAGGTATCGGGGAGTCGACAGGCCGTTCAGTTGCGGAGTGCGCTCGTCGAACATCGCCTTCTCGTCGTGGGGCGAGCTGGCCTCGTACTCTTCGCGCAGATTCTTCGGGTCCATCACGATTGCTCCGCGGGCTGCTTCTTGCCGTGCGATCCAGCTCGCTCGCGCGAGATCGGCTTCACTTCGTTGCACCTGGCGCAGAACAGGAACCACCTCGGCTCGCCCCGGTAGTCGCGGCGCTCTGCGCCATTCTTTCGGAGCGCGTGGCCGCGGTCGCATTTCCAGACGTACTTCATGTCCCGGTCCTCACCGCGATCTCGCACCACTGGAGCACGTCCGCCGGCGCATCTTCCCACTGCCAGATTCCCTGGTGGCCGACCATCGGGACCGGCTTCTCCAGGAGCAACCGCTGGTCGAACGCCCACGCGTAGCGGCCGACGGAGTAGTCGCCGAATGCGCGCTCGTTCGGGCCATCCAAATATTTCGCCGCCAGGCAGGGCACAACCCTGGGCGAGCCGTGGATCGGCAGGAAGTTCGTGCTCACGCACTCGACCAGCCGCACCACCGCGACCACGGCGCCGAAGGGCAGGTCGGTCAAGGCATCGACGCGCTTCGCCAGAACGGAGCGGAACGGCTCGCCCAGGCACATGCCGCGGACGTTGCGGTCGAAACGCTTCGCGGCGTGGATCGCCAGCACGGTCGGCAAGTTGCCGCGCCACTTCCAGGAGCGGGTCTCGACGTGCTTCTCGCCCCAGGCGACGAGGGAGGCCCAGGGTTGCCAGAGCGAAATTACGGGGATGATCTTCATGCGCCATTCTCCACGGGCTTCTCAAGGCGATCGGCCTCGCGTAATTCAGCGACGACGCTCCAGAATTGCCGCACCTGTTCTTCGGTCAAGAATCTTTGAAGCGCGGCCTTGTAGTGGTTGATTTCCTTAGTCTGGCGGACTCCGTGGGCGACTTGTTTCTTGAGCCGGTTGCGGGCGCCGAGTTCGCGCTCCATGATCGACTTGGCGATGCCGCTGGCGCTTCCGCCCCGCGACTCCAGGACGCCGTCGCTCATGCCAAAGATGGCCTTCACTTCTTCCCAGGGCCTCGCGCTGGCGGCGGTGCTCGGTCTTGGGTGCGCCCGCTTCTTCTTGCGCGGCCGATACGCCGGCGTCTCCACCGGCAGTTGTCCGGCGATGACCTTCGGCTTCGGTTCTTCCAGTTGGACGTGGAACCAGTGGAAGGCATTAACATACCTGACGCATCAAGCGAGTGCCGATCCATTCTGCTATCGCCGGCACCACTGCATTTCCGACCAGCATCCGCCGCGTTCGATCTTGTAGCCCGTCAGTCCAATCATCCGGGA
>Ga0137348_1000042_pt1 | contig 14697 bp, 22 predicted proteins | sample EasRivERMLT600_2_FD_102293 | JGI IMG/M metagenome (GOLD analysis project Ga0137348, IMG submission 102293) | Soil microbial communities from meander-bound floodplain in the East River, Colorado, USA - East River MetaG ERMLT600_2 | ecosystem: Environmental > Terrestrial > Soil > Floodplain ...
ATGGCCCCGTAGCGCCCGGGCTGGGCCAGGCCGACGCGGATCTTGTAGTCGCCGGCCATGATGCCGGTAACGTCCATGGGCGACCAAATCACGTTGCCGATCAGGTTGCCGGAGCGCTTGCGTGGATACTGACCGGGCTTCGACGAATCGTCGTAGGGCCTGGGATTGGACACGCTCAGGCGCCGCGTGTGTTGCTCCCAAAACCACTGCACCGTACGCTGCAGCCGCCTGGCCGCCTCCTGCTGGGCAGCCAGGGCCGCGGCCTCGCCGTTCCACTCGATTGCCATGGTGCGCCCGCCTCGCTTAGGCGTGGGCAGTATCGCCCGCGAAGAAGATGAGCTTGAGGTTGCTGGTTGTCAGCGCGATGCCGAGGATGCAAACCTTCCAGCCTGTCGCGGCGTCGGTGATCGGGGCGATCCCGCCCGCCGTCGCGGAAACGATGTAGGTTTCGCCGGCCGTCAGGATGGCGCCAAAGCCGAGGACGGCGCTGCCGCTACTGTCGGCCAGAACCGTGACAGGCTGATTGGCGGCGGCTGCCTGGCTCAGGGTGATACCCGTCGCTGCGTCCTTGCCGGCGGCGTTTGAGTCGGCGATCTGCCAAAGGTTGTTGGTGTCGAGGTAGACGGGCAGGCCGATGGTGAGCGCGGCCCCGGCGGTGCCGCCGGTCTTGTTGCCGCTGACGAGCAGCACGTTGGCCGCGGTGATCGTGAGATCGGCGAAGTGCTCGGGGACGCTTCGGATGGCGTCGATAACCTCGTCGTCGTCCGTGGGCAGATCGTGCCGCGCGGGGGCGGAGGCGGGAGCCGGCGCGGCCAGCTTGGCGTTGAGTGGATCGCGAGGGTCAAGACGGCGGAATTGCATGGCAGGAATCCTTTCCTACGGAAGCACCTGGCAATCCAGCACGGGCAGCTCGTCAATGCGCTGCGGGTTGTGCTGGCCCAGAATGTCGAGATAAACCGTGCCCGTGGGCGAGGTCCACTTGATCCGGTCGCCCTGGACCGTCGTCACGTCCTGGCTGACCGTGACCGCATACTTGCCCTTGAAGCCGTGGACGCCGAGCGTCTCGGTCAGCTCCGTCGTCAGGAGCTGCACCTTGGCGGGCAGGGCCTGATAGATGATCGTGCCAGTCGGCGTGCCGTCGTCAGGCCAGCCACGCAGCGCCCCCGCGGCGGCGTCGTACGTCACGGCCGGCCGCTGGATGTCCACCAGGTCATAGAGCTGGTAGGCGAGCGACAAATTGCGGCTGATCAGCCGCCAGAACGACTTCAGGGCCTGCAGGCCGACCTCCAGGGCCGTCCACGTGACTCCGTAGCCGTCAAAGACCTTGTCGCCCGGCTTGGGGGCCTGCAGCGTCCCATGGGCCGGGAGCTGGATCGCTGGCAGCAGCCAGACGAGGTCCTGACCGGTGTAAGCCCCGTTGGCGGCCGCCAGCTCCTTGTAGGTCAGCGCCCGCCGCTTGGCGTCGGCGACGGCCGTCAGTGCCACGCCCCGGGTCGAGCGGCTGCCGAAGGTGACCGCCTCGCGGTTGTCCCAGACCTGGTAGTCCAGGCTCAGATCGAGGGTCATCAGGCACCGCCTATCAGGTCGCCGCCCGCGTCCGCACCTCAAAAGGCCCATCACTGCGCTGGATCGCCTTGTCGAGCGCTTCGAGCTGCTGGGTGAGCTGGGTCAGGTAGGCCCCCCAGGAGATCGACTCGCCGTCGATCGAGTAGTCGGGCTTCGGGGTGGCCGTGATGTCCACGATCCGCGCGGCGATCTGCTCGCGGGCCGTTGCCAGGTTTTGCGCCAGCGTCGCCATGCCGCCTCACAGGTGTCAGTACAAGCGCCTGTACTCAGGCTTAGCCCAGCGACTTGACCAGGCTGCTCGGGATGACCACGAACTCGGCCTGCGCGAAGCCGGGCGTTGCCACGGCGCTCGCGGCGATGACGGGGCTGCCGGCGCCCAGATCGGTGCGCAGGTTGTAGACCAGTTCCGCGGTGCGGGTGCCGTCCTGCGCCCACGATGCCCCGCGGTCCACGGCGATGAGGATTTCGGCCTCGTCGGCGTCGGCCGCCAGAAGCGGAACCTGCGCCTGCACGCCGAAGCGAATCGGGATCAAGGTGAACCCGCTGGGCACGCTGAGCACGCCCTCGGGCTGGTCGAGGTCAAGGACGGTGCCGGCTTGCTTTGCCTCTGCCGCTAACGCGCGTTCTCGCCAATATTCCTCGTTGCGGCAATGCTGCGCGGCTGTATCGGCCCACGCGTTGCGCTCGCCTGTGGCCTCGTCTAGATTGGCTGGTGGCGGCAGTTCGTCGGCCGCTTTCCAGAGGACTGGTTTTATTTCCATATCTCGCACCCTCTCAATTATTCGCGTCGTAGAAAACCCTTCGATAGTCGGGACGACGTAGACCCTGCTACCTATGGCCTCGACGAAGTCGGCGCCCACGATGTGATTGCGGACATAGTCGAGGCGAAGTTCTGGCCCTTGAGGCGGGCGTCCTGGTTGATGTAGACCGGGTTCATTTATCGCGTCCTTTCGACGGCTTGGATGGCTTGATCGAGCAGCCGGTGCAGCTCGGCGCGGGCCGCGGCTTCGTCCGCGACGTTCTCCACGACCACGATCGGGTTGACCCACATGGCCTTCAGATTGAACTTGAAGGCAGACGCGGGCTCAGGCGGAAGCGGCGCGGGCTGCTCGGCAACCGTCTCGCCGATAACGGCCGGCCAGTCCTGCTCCCGGGTTTTCTTCTTGCGAGCCATGCGTCCCTCGAGTCTCGCCAGCGCTGGCGACAACAGCTGTTCTCGCCGTGCCCGGCGTTGGAGGCCTCCGCTTACGCCACGGTGCTCTTCACGAGATAGCGCGGCTGCCGGACGTGGTAGGCGCCCAGGCGGGACACGCGGAACTGCATGACGATGTCCCGCTCGAACTCATCCTGGCTGTTGCTCGGCGCCTGCTTGACCTCTTGCGGCCAGTTCTCCACCCACTCGCAGGCCTTGGCAATGTTGCCGGTAAACCAGGAGGTATCGGTCGCCAGTCGTGCGGCGAGCAGCGGGCTGGTTACGATCTGGTAATCCTGCAGCGTGTTGTCGCTGGTCCGCTCGGCCGGGTTGCCGGTGACGGGGTAGCCGCCCGCGTGCAGGCGGATCGAGGTGGCGTGCACCACCTGCTTGGCCGTGTGCAGGAGTTGCGTCGTCACGACGAGCTGGTTCGACGCGGCCCGGAAGGCACCGGTGATGACGCCAGTCGTCGGATCGGTCATGGCGTCGAAGAGCAGCTCGGTGTTCTCGACGTCCGTGTAGTCCACCAGGGCGTTGGTGCCCTGTAGGTTGTCGAAGTTGTGCGTGCCCGAGTTGTCGCCGTAGCTGGCGATGGAGTTACCTTTGTAGTGGTAGCGGTGGCCGCCGAGGACCGCGGAGATCGCGCCAGCGTTCTCATCGATCACGCAGTCGATGGCCGCGTATTCCTGCTTGAGGGCTTCCCAGTAGGAGGCCTTGGACAGTCGGTCCGCCAGCAGGCCGGTCTGATCGAAGAAGACGGCTTCGCGAGTCGCTGCGACGCGGAAACCGTATTTGGCGGTGACCGGGCTGTCCTGCCATTCCTCGCTGACGCCGACCAGGGGGAACGGCTCGCCCTCCGGCACAGCTTGGCGCGCGTCGCCCAGGCCGGAGATGCCGGGGATGCGCTCGGTCTTGAAGCGGCTGGTACGCGTGGGGATCATCCGCTGGAAGATGAACTCGGGCGACTCATAGGCCTCGATCACGGTCGCGTACATGAGCTGCTGGGTGATCGTCTGGAAGGCGTTGGTCATCGTGGCGCCGGCGGACTCGGTCAGGGCCGCGGCGATCACGTCATGGGCGAGCTTGTCGCCTTGGCGGCAAGCCTGGAACTCCTGCCAGCCAAAGCAGGCCTCGAACAGCCGGCCCAGGTCGATGTCCGTGGGCTTGATGTCCTTCCGGCGAAACGCCTCGCGCACGAAGCCGTCGGCCGCTTCCGGATCGGCCTGGTAGCTTTCCATGACGCTTCGATAATTGAGCATGTGTCTCGTCCTTGAGAGTGAGCGGCCGATCGGGCCGCGACCAAGATCCTGTTTCGGCCGGCCGTTAGCGCGACTGCGAAAGGAACACGTAATCCACGTTGAGCGTTTCGACGACCGTAATGCCGCCGTTCTTGATGCCGAACCACGCGGCCATTTCGGTGCTGGACGCAATCGGCAGGTAGTGCCGGATCACGCGGTTGTCGACGTTGGCCGCGTCGCGGAGGTACTGGCCGTCGACCTTGTAGGTGACTTCGACGTTCACGCTGTCGAGCGGGTGGATGAAGATTTCCAGGAGCTGGTAGCTGGCGCCGCCGGCCGTGGTGAGTGACTTGGTGCCGAGTGCGGAGCCGGCGCCCGTGTCGGTGTTGTTGCGGCAGTTGGCCCGCCAAACGGTCTCGCCGTCCACTTTGTAAATGCTGAACCAGTTGCCTGTGGTCTTGATGCCGGCGCCATCGTCAACGATGATGTTCGCGGCCGGAGCGTTGGCAAAACCGAACGCGATATTCACATCGTCGGTGTTGGCTTCGGTGAACTGGCAGTAGGCGCGCCCGTAGATCGAGCGGCCTGCGGCGACGAGGAACAGCTCGTTCGGCGTGGCGAAATACGCCTCGTCGTTGTCGGTGACAGTGCCGTCGGAAGGCACCAGGGCCGCAACCCCGTTGGCTGCGTCACCAATCGACACGGTACCGGAGTCGGTGACCGTGTCAACCCAGTCCGTGTCCGCCTGGTCCCGCTCGAAGTCGTTGAAGAGGTTGAAGGTCCGGAAGACCTTCTGCGGCGGGCAAAATTCGACGAGGTTCATGGCTTACCTTCCGTGGTTGAGTTCGTTTCCGCTTGCGCCCGCTCAGCTCTTCAGGGCAACGGCCTTGAAGTCGTCGTAGGTCTTCGGGGCCGCGGCCCTGGACTCCGTGAGCCGCGCGGCGCCGCCGCTGCGAGGGGCCGTCTTGCCCTTGCTGGGAACCTGGCCCTTGCTCTCCAGGATGAAGGCCTTGCGCTCCTGGTCCGTGTCCAGGCCCAGGAGGGCCTTGAGCTGAATCGTGGAGGGCTGGAACTTCTCCGCTTCGCAGAGCGTGCGGACCGCGTCCTTGCGCTCGAGCTTGGCCAGCTTGGCCCTCAAGTCGCGCGACTCCTTGGTTTCCTTCTCGTCGTCGCTTTCGTCGTCGTCGCTCTCCTCGACGGGGGCGGCAGCCGCTTCCTCTTCTTCGCCCAGGAGCTTGACCGCCTGGAGGACCTTCTTTTTCTTGACCTCGGGCGTGAGCGATTCGTCGTTGACGATCGCCACGATGGTCCGGCCGAGGTGTGTTTCGTAGGTCTCCTCGGCTTCGGCCTCCGGCGGGACGTCCGCGGGCATGTCGGGCGTCATGCCGTCCATTTCCCAGAGGGCGGTGAGCTGATCCTTGTTGATCTTGAGGCCGGTCAACGCTTCCAGCAGGGTCTGCTTCTTCATGGGTTGCTCGCGACTCTCAAAAAGTGAGTTGGTGCTGCCCGCGTCGGCGACAATGTCCACAGAGCGGACCTCGGGGATTTCGGTGATCACGTAGCGGTTGCCCTGCACCTTGCCCTTGCCAAAGGCGTTGTGGGAAAGTCCGAATGCGTCCGGCTTTTTCTCGGCCGCATTGAGCATCCGGACTGCCAGGGGGTCGGTTGGGTCCAGGAAGTGCAGGTTGCCAAAGATCCCGTCTTCGGTGACGGTGGTCTTTTCGATCCACGCGAAGCGGTCCCGCGCGGAGCGGTCCTTGCCCGGATTCTGCCGGTCGGGATGGTCGACGTTGACGTTGAGGCCTTCGTAGAGGTGCTGGGCCGCGCGAAGTGCTTCAAGGGTGTAGTCAGTCCCTTCGACCCCGCGCACGCCGTGCGTGTTGGGGGATTTGCGGCCGACGACCTTGACGCCGTAGATGACGCCGGCCGTCCGGTCGACGCGCTCGGGCTTGCCCGAAGAGAACGCTTCGCGGAGAATGGCTTCAATCAAGGAGGGCTTCCGTGCCCTGGTGAGCGTCCGTGCCATGAGAGCACTTTGCGCGAAACGGACGTCCCGTTGCAAATTCACAGGAGGCAAGGCGTGGTAAACGCGCTGACGTGCAGGACGTGCAAACACTGGCACATGCTGCCCAAGGACCCCCAAAACCTTTTGGCCCCGCCGCGCGGCCAGTGTCGGGCGACTCCGCCGTCGTCAACGCTGATCCTGATTGGGCATCCGGGGAGCGGGCAGTTTCAAAACATGTCCATCTATCCGGACCTGCCGCACAATTTCGCGGCGTGTGGGATGTACGCTGAGCGGCCGGCCGCCGAGCTGGTAGACCTGACACCGGTGCAAGCGCTGCCGGCAGGCGAGGCGACATGAATCAAATGATTCATTTCCTGAATCAAAAGGAGTTTGGCCATGAGCATGCGCGCCGCTGAGCTGATCTTTCCGGGCGATCGCGTCCACCTTCGGGATGGCAAGGTCTATCCGGACATTTCGGATGAGGAACGCGCCATCCGAGCGAGGATAGAGGCAGATCGCCAGAAGTACGAGGCGCGCCTTGGTCAGCAAGGCGAGGACGCGCCCGAGGCTGCTACGCCGTCAGAAAGCCAAACGTCTGCACCTGCCGAATCAGCTCCCGACGTTCCCCCATCAGGTTCCGTACCCGGTTAACGCGGTTGGCCCGGGCCTGACTCCCCTCGGTCTTGAGCGTGGCCAGGGGCAACAGCTCGCCGTCCTCGGAATCGAGGAAGTGGGCCCAGTCAGGCTCTGCGCCGACCTGGTCGCGAACCAGGGAGTAGCGCCGCGAGCCGACGGCTGTCCGCCGCCGGCGTTCGTCCGCGCGGTCAAACCACTCGGAGTAAGCGACGGGGTCGGCGATGAGCTGGTCCTCGGCGTTGGCGAAGGCGGCCATGAGTTCTGGCTTGCCCGCGATCGCCGGGTCGGGGGCGAGCACCGGGGAGAGATGGCAGCGGCAGTTCCAGGCGATCGTGCCGTCGGCTTCCAGGGGCGGATCGGGGCGCTCATCGTAGCCCTTTTGTCCGGCCTTGGGCTCGGCGTAGTACACCGTGCCGTTGCGGGCTGCGTGTTTGGGCCGCGTGTGCTGGTCCAGGCTGGCGTGGATCTGGTAGCCGACCACCAGGTCGCCCAGGCCGGCGAAAGCGTTCATTTGGGAGCCGTGGGCCACGCGCAGGCTCTCCGTGCGGGCGATCCGCCTGGCGGTGCTGCGCACGTTGTCAACGACGGGCAACAGGTCCCTGGCGATCTCCTGGGGCAGCTTGCCGGCGGCAAACCCGCCTCCCACGATCTCGGCCAGGTCCTCGGGCTGGGCGGAGGTCCTCGTCGCCCCCGCCAGCCGCTGAAACCAGGTTGCCCCTTTGACCGTGGCATAGACCAGCTCGGCAACCGTCTGCTCGTCGGGCGGCGGGAACAGCAGGGCGGCGAAGATGGCCTTCTGCTGGTCGACGCTGAACTCGTCGCGGACCGGCTCGCGGAGCAGGGCGCCCAGGTCGATGGCCTTGAGGCCCAGGGCGTCGAGGGCGATCTGGACGATACCCGGCTTCTTGGGGACGAAGCGGCCGCGGCGATCCTTCTCTTCCAGCAGATGGGCCCGGCTCTCGAACAGCCGGCGGCCGGCGGCCGCGCGCAGGTAATTGGCGGACAGGGTGCCAGTCAGGGCCCGGGCCGCGGTCCGGTGCCCCCAGGTGGCCGTGCGTCGCAGGGAGCTGTCGATAGACTTGGCGGAGGCCGGCAGCAGCCCCCGGAAGATGTGGCGTGCGCGCTGCCGCGCGTCGAGTGGATGGGGTCGGGCCCGCAGCAGGCCGAGGGCCTGGGCCCAGACGCCGCCGATCGCCCGATCGACGGAGTTGGCCGCGGCGTCGGCCCGCAGCGACGCGTCAACCTGCCTGGCTCGCGCGCGGGCCGCAAGTCGCGACGATACGAGATTGCTTGGCATCCATGCCCCTGCCGTAGAAAGCCCTGATCTTGGCCAGGGCGCCATCCCTGATCTGCTTGACTCGCTGCTTGGTGATGCCCATCTCCGGGGCGATCTCCTCCAAGGTCAGGCCGCCGACGTAGTAGCGGTCTAGCACATATTGCCACCTCTTCGGCAGAAACCTGAGCGCCCCACCGAGCAGCTCGGTGGCCTCGTGCGCCTCCGCCTGCTCGCCCGGGCCGCCACCTATGCCGTCGGTCGCCCCGTCCCACTCGTCGAGGGGCACGGCGTGCCAGCAGGCCTTCTTGCGGTTGGCCATCGCAGACATTCGTCCCCAGGCGCTCGCGTGCGCGTAGGTGATGAACTTGCAGCCCTGCGCCGCGTCGAACAGCTCGGCCGCGCGCATGAGGCCCAGGACGCCCTCCTGGAAGCAATCCTCGACAGTCCCGAGCCGCTTCCCCGGCCCCGCGGCCCAAAACTCGTTGGCGATCTTCCACACCATCGGAAGGTACTTCACCACGACGGCATTGCGCGCCGCGGCTCGAACGTCCGTGTGCTTCAGCTTCCTGCCCAAAACTCGCCCTCTAAAACAGCGGCGGACGATCCCGCCAAGAGCCGGCCTGCGCGTTCGGCGGCTCTTCAACCTCGGGCCAGAATCGCTCCAATATCCAGCCTGCTGGCACTTCCGGGAACTCTTCAGATTGGATGATGAGTTCGAAGCACAGCGGGCTTTCGGAGAGCGTCCGCGCTCGCACCACAACAGCGTCCGTGGGAAAGTTGGTGATGCGCAATCGCCCAAGAAGGATCGCGCTAAACTCGGCGCCTGGAATGGTCGCTAGCTTGATGCGGCTCACGTTCATGCCGGCTACTCCTTGGGCATTGCGGCCAGAATCGTCTTGAGAAACTCCTTGGCCGCGGCGAGGATCTCCTCGTCAGACATGGCGTGCTCGGCCGACTCCTTCACCTTGCCGGGGTTCTGGGTGCCGTGATACTTGGTCCACACGTGGGCCAGGCCGGTCATCGCCGCAACCGAAAGTAGGGTCACTGGCGTCGGCGCTGTGATTATAGCCGTGGCTACGATCGCCTTCGCCCAGCGCGGCCCGTATTTTTTCTCGGCCTTATTGTAGATGTTCGCGACAGCCTGCTTGGCCTTGCTGGCCACCTTCCCCGGCAAGGCCTTCATCTTCGCCACCAGCGATGGCTTGGCCAGCGCGTGCTCGGCATCGGCGTGGACGTCGGGGCCGGATCCGCCGCCGGTCGAGCTGAACTTACCGCCGTCGCGCTTGATCTTGCCTTCGTCGAACGCCTCCTGCAGCCGGCGGACCTGGCGGCGCAGGCGTCTGATCTCGCGCGACTCGAATTGCGGCGGCGAGGGGTTGCCGGGGTCGTCGTCCGGCATCGGCAGGGGATTGCCCTGGCCGCCCATGCGATCCTGGTACTCTTCGTTGTTGGCCTGGACCAACTCGTGGTCGAGGCCGCGCTCCATGGCAGCCGTTTGCCGGTCCTTCACGCCGAGGGGGATCAAGATCTGGTCTTCCTGGGCGCGCTGCAGATCGTCGCGCGTGACCACCGTTGGGGCCTCGACCTGGATCACGACGAGCGTCAGGGCCTCGGGCGGCAGCCGGCCGCACTCCACCGCGTGCCGTACCGCGCGCCAGACGCAGATCAGGTAGGCACCCTTGAAGTGCTCCTGGTCGCATTCGCCGGCCCGGACAAAAGGCGTGCCGGCCTCCCGGGTGGAGGCGTAATTGCCGTTACTGGCATCACCGGTCATGTATTCGGGGGCGCAGAACCCAGACGAGGCCTGGCGCAGATCGCCCTGGACCGCCTGCTGGTGCTCGGGGACGCCTGTGGCCGAGGCCGGCGGTACCAGTGTCTGGCCGGCGGGGATGCGGCGGACCGTGCCCGGGCGAATGCGTTCGGAGAGCTCGGTGCGGCCGGTGATCGGGTCGGTGCGCTCGGTCTCCTTCAGGCCGGCCGCCAGCGCTGTGAGCTGGCTCTGGCTGGCGGTGGCGTACTGCCAGATCTCGGCCGTGGCCGCGCGGATGGCGGCACCGATCGAGGAGTTACGCTGGAGCTTGGCGGCCCGCTGGAGGGCGTCGAGGGTGTCGAGAACGAAGTCGGGCAGCCCACGCTTGGTGGCCGCGTCCTCGTCGACGTTCTTCACGTGGACCATTTCGCAGGCGGGCACCAACTCGCCCAGCATCGTGTCCTTGTGGGCCGTCGTCGTGGGGTCCTGATAGACGACGTGATACTCGAGTACGTCCTCCACGTCCTCGAACGGCTCCATGTTGTGGCGGATGCCAAACGACCAGCCGTCCTGCTCGGTCACGCCTGGCGGCTGCCGGACCTGCTCGGGCTCGACGAAGCGGCACTTGGTTCGGCCGTCCTGGAGATAGAAGAGACGAATGAATGCCTCGCCGTCGCGCCGCACGCGCCGGAAGCCCTCCCGCTCGCGCGAGCAGGCCGGGCCCTGGTGGTCGGCCATCGGGTCCGTCGACGTGTTCCAGCGGTTGATCGACAGGAACTCGTCCACGACGTTCTGCACCGCGGCCACGAGCTGGGTGAGTTGCTCGGGCTCCTGGACGCCAGGCTCATCCGGGGCGGCGTCGATCTTCTCCTTGGTCTGGGCCTTGTAGCTGTAGCCCTTGCCGATCACGGAGTTCGTGAGGTTCTTGAGCAGGCCCTTCGCGAAGTCGTTGGCCTTGACCAGGAGGCGGGACTGCTGGCGGAACCTGTCGAGCTCGACCTCGGTCCGCCAGATCGGGTAGTTAGCGCCCTTCTTGCGGTCGCTGGGCAAACTGAGAGGCACCCAGCCCGGCTCATCGTCCGGGACCCGCATCCGGTTCCACAGGTCCGCGCTGCTGTCCCAGTTGTCCTGAAGCAGGTTCTCGAGGAGCCTGGTTTCCAGGGCCTCGCGCAACTTGTTGAGGCTGAGGGGCTTCTTGGGCTTTTTACGCGTGCCTTCCTTGCCTTCCTTGGCTTGCGTGGTCATGCGGGGACCTCTTCCTTGTCCTTGAGTCTCTTGAAGGCCTCGGTTTGCGTGAAACGGACCCAGACGAAGGTGCCTTCCGGGGTACGCCGCTGCCGCTCCCAGATCGGCTCGCCTGCGGCCGGCCGGGAGAAGATGCGGAACTTGCCCGCGCGCAGCAGGGCGTCCGCGGACAGGCGATACTTGGACTTCCGGCGGGCGGGCTCTTTCGCCTGTTTGGGCATGTCAAACTCGAACTCCATCCAGACGCCCTCATAGTTGCACTGGCTGCAGATCATCATGCCGCAATCGCAGCCGCACGGGCAGCGGCCCACCAGAGTGCTGTTGCAAGCTGGGCACCTCATTGCTCCCATTGCTCACCTCCAGTGCAAGCGCCTGTACTGGTCTGACTAGGCCGCCAGCGGCCTGGGCCAGCTCGCTCCCTCGCGTTGGCCATTGATCAGGCGGTCGGCCATGACCTCGGCCATCTTAAGAGCGTCCGGGCCGTCGTCGTAGGTCCCATTCGGGAATTCCTTCATCTGGGCGACGAGCAGCCGGCCGCCGCGCGTGTTGCGCACTCGCAAGCGCTTCTGGGCGAGGTACGTGCCCAGGGTCCGGATGCGGCTCGGCTTGGGCTCCGTGCTGTTGATCGTCCAGATCGGCACCACCATGCCGCGCTCGCCGGCGACGCGCTGGAACGCAGTAGCGACGAGTTCCTGGAAGCCGTTGATCTCGACGACGAACGCCTGGGGCTTCCAGGCCCGAATCAGGTCGAGGCCATCGCCCACGATGCTGCGGCCGCAGGCGTGGCTCTTGAGCGGCTCGACCGGCCGGCCGTTGTCCAGGTCGGCATCGACCCAGAGGTTGCCGGCAGGGTCCACGGCGAGCTGGACAAAGGCCGAGTAGTCCCCGCTCTTGGCCTTCCTGCCCTTGGAGGGATCCAGGCTCATGACCCGGGCCCGCCAGGCGAAGTCCGGCCAGTCGTCGAACCAGATCCCAGGCCCAAAGAACTCGGGGGGCCATTCGGTGCTGCCCGGGGCCACCGGATCCTGCTGGTAGATCGAGTACCAGTCATACGGGCTGGCCGCCCGCTTGCGTTCCAGACTCTCCAGGGAGTGCCGGGCGGGCCACAGGGCCTCGCCGAGCTGCCGCGGATCCTCGGGGCTGTCCAGGACCTCCAGGACCTCCCGGATCGCGGGGAACTTGACCACGGTCCACTGGTCGGCCTTCGGGTCCTCGAGCTGCCGCTTGAGCAGCCGGCCGGGGACGTCGTCCTGGTTCCAGCGCGTGCACGTGATCAGGATCCGCGTGTCGTTGTGCGAACGGCTGAGGAAGTCGCCGTTGTACCAGCCCCACGCGCTCTCCCGGCAAGCCGGGCTCTCCGCCTCCTCACGCCCCTTGATCAGGTCGTCGATGATCCCGAAGTCCATGGGCCGGCCGGTGATGCCGCCGCCGACGCCGGCCGACTTGTAAGAGCCGCCGGTGAGCTGCCCGAGGGGGTCAATCACCTCGAACTCTTCGCGGTTGCGTAGCGGTTGGGGGCCCGCCACGGTCCGCACGTTCTTGCCGCCGATCCTGGAGCTGGGGAACAGTTGCCGGTACCGGGGCCCGTCCACGATCTTCTGGACGTCGCGGTTCATCGCACTGGCCAGGTCCGCGGTATAACTCGCGGTGATGATCCTCGAGGCCGGCTTGCGCCCGAGGATGTAGGCCGGCAGCCGGCGGCTGACCGCCTCGCTCTTGCCGTGCTGCGGCGGCATGAAGACCATGAGCCGCGTAATGTCGCCAAAGACGAACCGGTCCAGGTAGCTCGACAAGACGCGGTGATGCCAGGAGGCGTCATAGGCCGGCATCGTGTACGTCGTGAAATCAAGCAGGCCGCTGCGGGCCCGCCGCCGGCGGAGGAGCTCCTCGGCCGCCTGGCTTCGGCTCACCTCGGGCAATCTGAGCGAGCTGCTCATCCGTGAGGTCCTCGGCGCCCACCTGGTGCCGGACCTTGCCCGTGTGGTCAACCTGGTAGCGCTCCCTGTACTTCTTGGGCTTGTGGGCCTTGGCGAGGAAAATGGCGAGCGTGTCGCTGTACTTGCGGATCAGCAGCGGGACCAGCCTGGCGCCCGCCGGCGCAGTCTCATTGCCCGCCTCATCGATCACAGGCGCGACGTGGTTGCCCTCCTTGTCTACCCAGCAATAGGCCAGCTTGCCGCCGCTGGTCACCGGCTCGCGCGTCCCCTCCAGCGCCCGCCGCCACATCTCGCGCTCAAGGGCCTCAATGGCCGTGGCCATGGCCTGCCGAGTCGCTGCGAGGAACTGTGCGTCCCTCTTTCGCCGCTCATAAAAGGCATCCCGGTTGACGCAGGCAACGTGGCAGGCCTCGGTGATGTTGGCAGCGACGGCCAGGGCGGCGAGGAACTTCGGCGCCCAGTCGGGCCGGGTGCGCTCGCCCTTCTTCGGCGCCCCTTTTTTAGGCGCCGGTTTCGTCGGCTTCCTGGCCGGTTTCCGGGCCATCCTGCGGGCCATCCTGCACCTGCTTGTGGAATACTGCACGGAAGCCAAACGCCCGCAAGGCAGCTTTCAGCAGCCGCTTCATGCGGCACACTGGCGGAGCGCCAAACGACTTGAGCGGCCGCAGCCGGATCAGCCAATCGCTGTCCGCGGCGAGAACAGCTGGTGTCGCTGGCGGCGGCGAGGGTCGAACGACAAGGTCAAACTCGCGAAGCTCGCTACGCATACGGTCGAGTCGCTCCTTCAGCCGGCGGCTGTCCGCCTCATGGCGCCGCTCCTCAAGTAGCGTTTGCACGTCCATGCTGGCCTCACTTTCCGCGATGGACCTGTCCGGAATCAACGCGCGACCTTGCAACCGGCGCGCCGTTTGTGCTTGTGCTTAGTGAGGATTGGCCCGAACTCGACTGGGTTCAGGAAGAAGTGGGCTCCGCCGGAAGCGGCTTGGCGTGTTCGCACGCGAACGCCGTAAGGCCCATGCGCAGACCGGTGTCGAAGTGCATCTTGCACATGGCCCCAATGACCTTACCGAGCAGCAGCCTCTCGGCTTCGCTCAGCTTGGCCTGGGCCAGTTCGCTCAAGGCACTCTTGTGCCTTTCCATCGCCGGATCTGGCCAGGCGTAGCCTGCCCCAGGGCGTAGCGCTTGACCGCCTGGCTGGTGTGCTCGGTAAAGCCTTCCGTGGAAAGCAGGCGGGCGATCACGATGGCGCTGTTGACTGGCATGCCCTCATTGTAAGGCGCCGACGTTCCTGAGCAGTTGGATGAGTTGATTGGCGAAGGTCAGGAGCGTGGCAGCAAGAATCCCGGCCACGATGCCGGCTGTAAAGGCGGCCGGCCAGGAGACAAAGCTGCGAGTCAGCGACTGGGCAAGGCGCCTGCCAGGAATCACCTGCCCGTCAATCAAGAACTCGACGTAGTCCAAATCGAGCCTCACGACGGTTTGCGGCGGCGGCGGGCCGAGTGTCAGGAGCTTCGGGCTATTTTGGCTGTTGCTTGGTGTCATCCTTCGTAAGCCCCAAAGCAATCGCTGATATCAGCACCACGTTCCCGCAATCCAGGCACGCGAGAGGGATCACTGGCTGAAACTTGCCCGGCACAAACGCTCCATCGTCCAGAAGTCCCAGGCCATACACTCCGTTATAGCCAAACTGACTCCCGCCACAGACCGGGCACTTGCTCTTAAGCCTCGTGATGATCCAGTTCTCAAGCGCCTGCTGCATCCCAGAACTAAGCGGCATCGTTGTTACTCCTGGCGGGAGATGCCCGCCTGGCGGCGGCGGGGAGTACACACCGCGCACCGACAGGCAGGCCAA
>Ga0137348_1000044_pt1 | contig 14596 bp, 19 predicted proteins | sample EasRivERMLT600_2_FD_102293 | JGI IMG/M metagenome (GOLD analysis project Ga0137348, IMG submission 102293) | Soil microbial communities from meander-bound floodplain in the East River, Colorado, USA - East River MetaG ERMLT600_2 | ecosystem: Environmental > Terrestrial > Soil > Floodplain ...
AAGACTCCTAATCCTCATGAAGAAACTCTTAAATTGCTGAAAACTATTCCACAACGTGGACATAAGACGGTCATCATCGATTCATCTACTAGTATGCTCGATAAGTTTCTACTTCAACGTATGCGTAAAATAGAAACTGAAACAAGAGGTAGGCGTAGTAGATATGAGCCTCTATTTCAGGACTACCGTCATTGTACTGGTTTGATGCGTGAGATCTTTTATGAACTCGCTATGGCACCAGTTAATGTTATCTTCATCGCTCACGAACTGCATGTTTATGAGAAGCAAGATGATGGTACAGACAAATTACTGCAAATTCGACCTGAGCTTACTCCTCGTGTAGAGTTGATCCTCCGTCGACTCGTCTCCTTGATTGCATATCTAGAGAGTTCTTATAACACACGTGGAGAGCGTAAGGTTAAGCTCGTAGTCAATCCTGGTTACAATAAGATTGTAGCTAAGAATAGATTGCGTATTCAGGGAGCCTTTCTAGAAAATCCCACATGGGAAGAACTATTTGATAGGAACCGACCTGATGTCAGTTAATTGGCCACTAGTATACGAAAGAGGATGGATGAGCCAACCCGGTGAAGATGAAGATGTAGTTACCTACAAAAGGGTAACAATCATCCAAATAAATGAAACAATTACTCAGGATGAATTTGAAGCAGAATATGTTAATCCTGAAAAGGCTGCTGAAGAAGATATGATAGCCATTGAAAGGGATCCTTCATCACTCATTGAAATGATCATAGATGGTGAATTTGAGGCAACCGTAACAATCACAAGGAATGGAGAGTAAGTGCCTATTAATCTTGACTTTACCGATGTAAAACCACCTGAACCACTTCCCGAAGGAAACGTCATCTTAAAGGTTGTGGATTGCCAGGTTAAGCCTGGAAAGAAGGACAGGGAACATCTTGTCATTCATGTTCGTTACGAACTAGAACAGCCTACAGAATTCGCTGGACGTAAGATTCGTGACTGGATTTCACTTCACCCCGATGCTATTTGGTCCGCTAAGACTTGGGTAGCTTCTCTTCTTCGTATTGATGAAGAGGACGTAACGGAGTTTAGCCTCAATGAAGAGGCTATTGTGGGTGAACTTATTGGAGCCACTCTTGTAGAAGGAGATGAGTATAGGGGCCGTAAGCCGATGAATATTGCGACTTACTTTAACCCAGACGAATACGATCTCTAGAAGAGAGGCATAGATGTTGGGGGATCACTCTTATCACGAGGGGTGATCCCCCAGCAACATCGTCATGGATGACCTTCACAGGTTTACCGAATTCATCTTTGGCGAACAAAAGGGATACGTTTATGCACCAGTCAAAAGACCAGACGAATGGGACGATCAATTTTACAAATGGCCGGACCAACGGGATGAGTTACATGCGTGGATCGAAACAAATTCACGAGAAGCAAATGCTGACGTATACCTATCGCCAGCCGTGTATAAAGAGAAAGCGGCTACTAAAGTTTCTCTCAAATCTGCTCAAGTAGTATGGGTTGAGTTTGATGGTCAAGAACAAATCGACTTCCACAACTTACCTAAGCCAGATGCCATCGTGCAATCTAGCTCTAGCACTCACTTGCATTGTTATTGGAGGGTGGATGCTAGTGGGGTTGATGTTCTAGAAGAAGTAAATACTAGACTTACTTACCATCTTGATGCAGATAGTTCGGGAGTAGACTCAACACAACTGTTGAGGCCCCCGGACTCTATTAACTGGAAATACGAAAAACCAGTTCATGTTCTCCTGGCTCATTTCGAGCCACCTACAGTAGCTCACAATTTCAAAGAATTCGACTCCGCTCCTAAGGTAAGAATTCACACAGCAACGATTGAATCTGTCGATCTTGTTGATGCTCGTAAGCTATTGTTGACCAAACCTCTACCAGCTGATTTAACCCGTCGTATCAAAAACGAAACGCCTGATCCACCTACAGAAGGAAAGCCGGGCCAACGTTCTCAGTTTCTCTTCAAGATAGCATCTGAACTTGCAGAGAATGGTTGTACTAGAGAAGAGATAGTAACTCTACTCTATTACGTTGACGATAGAGTTGGTAAATTCAAAGATCGCCGGGACAGAATGCTTCGGCTCTGTCAGATGGCTGATCTTGCTAGCCACAAAGTCGAAACTGCTGAACGACTTACACTCTATACGTATGGGGAAGTCAATGATCACGTAGATCATTTGGATTGGATCATACCTACCTGGCTCCATACTACGGGACAGATGGCTATATCCGCTGCTTCGGGTGTAGGTAAAACTCAGTTCGCAATGCAGCTAGGTGTGTCTCTAATTGCAAACGTACCATTTGTCGGTATGACATTTCCAGGTAAAAAAGAACATAGGATACTGATGTTCTCCTTAGAAATGGATGTTCGAGAACTTCGATATATCACCAATCATCACTCTAAGAATGAATGGCCGGAATGGGATAAAACTCAGTTCATAATCTCCGACGAAATTGGAACTTATCTACAGTACGAAGCAGTAATAAAAGAAGTGAAGCCTACAGTAGTTATGTTTGACTCTCTGACAGAATTGTTCGAAGCGGATATGATGAATCCACAAGATGCTAGAACTCTAATGCGATGGCTGAGAAAGACTAGGCGAGAAGAACATTTCGCTAGTATTCTCATTCATCACGATAGAAAGGAACAAGGAAGTGGGAGAAAACAAAAAGGACTTAGTAATCTATTCGGTTCATTTGTCTTTGGTAAAGACACAGATACCGTTGTTAATATTTCTGATTCGGGTCACAAGTCGATTGGGATGGAATTGGAACTCCATAAATGTAGATTTGGTCCCAAAATCGGATTTAAACTTGAACGCGATGAAAATCTTATCTACACTCGTAAGAAAGAGTTGAACATCACGATAGAAGAAAGGAACCCTCTCGTTGACACAGGTAAAGACGCAGCAGGAAGTACAGAATCTAAAAGAAAAGATCTCGGGTTGGGGTAGTCCAATAGGTGTTGACACTGAAACTAATTGGACAGATGACTATTCTAATCGCTATTGCATGGGAGTATCAATCTCCCTATCAGAGGTAGAGAAATACTATATAGCTGTCCAACATAATGACTGGTTATCTCCACCTACAAACCTAGTCATACCACCTGATTTCTTCAAGAACGTTACAGTTCCAATTGCAATGCACCATGCTTTCTTCGACATACAGGTAACAGATCGTTTAGGTTGTGCGTTACCTAAAGATTATACCTATTGTACGTTGATTATGGATCACTATATCGACGAAAATAGGTGGCCTAGTTTCGAGTTAGAAGTCGTCGCAAAAGATAGGCTCGGTGTTGCTAAGGAAGCAGACCTTAAACACGCCATGAAAGATCAGTGGGACAATACTCCCGATTTCGTTATGGCTAAATATGCAGAACAAGACGCCGATCTTCACCGGCGTCTTTACAACCAAATGATTCCTGAGTTTGCTCAATACAAGCCACTATGGGAATCAGTTGATCGTGATGTTCTGTACATTCTCTTGGAAGCTAGTGCTAAGGGAATGTTGATTAACCGGGATTTGACCAAGGAACTACTTGATCGTTGTCTTGTTCGAATGGATCAAATAAAACGGGAACTAGGTTTTGATCCAACCAAAGAAAACGAGTTGCATCCCAAACTCTTCGGGAGTCCACCGGACGGTCTTGGATTAAAGCCTGCATCATATACTCCTAAAACTAGTAAACCTCAGGTTAATACTAAATTCCTAGAGCGCTGCAACCACCCGATCGCAGGGCTCTTACTTGAGTATAGAGGATTAGCTAAGGAGTCGTCAAGCTATTTCCGCCCTTATCTTAGGCTATCTAGCAGGGATTCTAGGCTGCACCCTACATATAAGATGCACGGCACGGTCACAGGCAGGCTATCGGGGGAGAACCCTAACCCACAGCAGATACCCAGGGAGGGTCAATCTAAGGTCAAACAGATATTTCTCCCGGAGGATGGAAAGCAGTTATGGGAATTAGATTACGATGGTTTGGAGTATAGAGTCGGTGCCATATATTGTGGAAACCAAAGAATGCTTGATGCGTTTAAAGGTGGACATGACTTTCATCAAGCAGTTGCAGACGATCTAGGAATTAACCGACATGCTGGAAAGACTCTTAATTTCTCCATTGTGAATGGTGGTGGTCCAGGATTGATCGCTGGAATGTTGGGGATATCAGAAAAGAATGCAACCATTATTCATGATGCATATTTTGATAACTACCCCGAAATGCGTCGAGCTATGAATGAAGCTCAAGACGTTGCAGAAGCAATGGGAGAAATAAGATACTGGTCTGGAAGACGTCGACACTTCAAGCATGAAAGCGAGTATCGAAAGGCGTGGAACAGTATCTTACAGGGGGGAGGGTTTGAGATCGTTAAACAAGGTATGGTTAACGCATGGAAAGCGGGTGCAGATATCAGGAATCAAGTTCATGATAGTGTATGGGTAAATGTTGATAACAGAAATGAAGCAGAAGAACTAGCCCATGAAATGTCAGACTGGACAGAAGAAGCGTTTGGTCTACCTTTCACCGTCAGCATAAAGAGGTTAAACTAATGGCTATTGATCCGAAATATGGAAAAGTAACTCTAGAACATGGTTCTATTGGAGAAGATGAACCAGTCATTGTATTCAGAGCTACAGATAAACTCCTACCCAAAGTTCTGGCATATTACCATATGTTCTGTATCAGAGAAGGTTCACCAAGGCGTCATTTGAATATTATTCTCAATGCACGAGACATTGTAGTTGAATGGCAAAGTACTCATGAAACTCGTGTCCCAAATAGCCAAAATAGTCGAGATTGGATGGATTAATGACATATGTATATGTAGCAAGTAGTTGGAGAAATGAATATCAACCTGAATTCCTACATCTCCTTAGGAGCAATGAAATTCCTCACTATGATTTCAGAAACCCACCTAGTGGATCTTATGGATTCTCTTGGAGAGATGTTGATCCAGAATATCCATCTGGAAACGTAAAAACTTCCTGCACTAGATACCTTAAAATGGTGAGTCATCCAATAGCTAAGGAAGGTTTTGAGGATGATAAGAAAGGAATGGAAGCAGCTGATACATTTGTGTTAATCATGCCTGCCGGTAATTCTGCCCATCTTGAATTAGGGTGGGCAATAGGTAAAGGATTGAGAACAGCTATTCTCTTAGACTATAATATGGTTCCAGAGCTAATGTATCTGTTAGCAGATTTCATGACTGATGATCCATTAGATATATTGAAATGGATTAGAAGTGCTTAAATACATTGTAACGAATGTATATCCTGATGCTGTTGAAATTTGGGATCAACAAACTAAGGATGAAAAAGCTGAACCAGCAGGTCATATGGTCTTCTGGATTAAAAATAGCGGTTTACTTGCTGTAGGTGATTTTGTCACCCTTCACATAAGAAAGGTAGAGACAGTTGAAACGGATGCATTATATGAGTAGTGATGGAACTACCGTTACTTTGGAAGTTCCTTGGGAACCCTCAGATTGGATTCCAGAAGCATCAATCATGTTCAATCATAGTGAAACCCATGAACCATGGGTTTTCATTTATCAAGGACTAGGAGAAGGATAATGAAAGTTAGAAAGAAGCCAGTCGAAGTTGAAGCTATGCAAATTGATTGCGAAGACTATGATGGCATGAGTGAAATTGTTACATGGTGTGGTGGTCGAGCAATTGATATCGGTGCTTCTGTTATCGAAATTGATACCCTTGAAGGTATCATGCGAGCGGAATGTGGCGATTGGATTATCAAGGGTGTAGCTGGAGAATTCTATCCATGCAAGCCAGATATTTTCGATAAGACATATGATAAATTAGGAGAAGAGTGATGTTTTTCGTAGTTGATGTAGAAACTAGTAATCAAAATCCCTGGATGCCAGATGCATATTTACTATCAGTAGGAATCGTTCCAGTTACACAAGAAGGAGAAGTTCTATTTAATAATTATTTCTACGCTCGTATTCAATCATATCTTCCAGCAGAATGGTTTGTTGATTCTTTGCCTACAGAGAATGAAACACTCATTTGGTGGAGACAGCAACCACAATATGCAAAGGAAGAAGCATATTCTAGTCCTAATGCTTTGCGATATTCTATGCATGAAGTTGCTCGTTCAATGGCTAGATATTTGGAAACTGTAGAACCTACATTTGATCAGAGATTCTTGGTAGCTAATCCATCATGGTTTGATATGTTGTGGATTCAACACTTGTTTGGAAGTACTGGTGTTCAAATGCCATTCCATCATCGTGCTCTATGTTTGCGTTCCATGAAGTTTGGAATCAACACAGATGATCCAGTATTTGGATCAGAGAGAAATGGACACAAACCAGAATTTGAGCATGTAGCCTGGAGCGATGCATTTGCAGAAGCTAAGGACCTACAGGATATGATCCAATTCAAGCAATCTATTCCAGCACCACGAGTGTATGGTGCCTATAGAAAGTTCGTTGAGAGAAAGAATCAGGAACCCGATGCCTGACGAGGAAATTGTAATTGTTGGATTCGATCCTGGGAAAACGACCGGTTATGCGATTCTTTCTCTGATAAACAAAAAGATGACACCGTTAGATTTTGGAGAGTCGACTGATGAGACTCTCCAAGATTTGATGCCTCACATTGAACGATCTCAGATTGTTGTGATTGAGGGCTTTTGGATAAATCCACAGAAGGCTCGTGGTGGCCATTTTGATTATGATGATATGATTGCCCCTCAAGTAATTGGAGCACTACAGATGAAGGGGCGTGAGTTGGGGAAGGATGTTCATATTCAACCGAGTTCGATAAAACCAGTGGGGTATGGATTTGTTGGAAAGAAATACGTGAAAGGGAAGAAGGGGATGCATAAATGGGATGCTCTTGCTCATGCGGTATATTATTGCGTGAAGAAGTTGCACGCCAATCCACTAGATAGTCCCGTGTCCTAAGAATGCCACGTTCATGCTCAGTCGTACCGCCCCATATAAAGGGTTCTCGTTTATCTATAGCATGAGAAAGACATTCATCACGTACCATGCATATAGCACAATGGGATTTAGCTCGTTCTTGAGCTAGTAGATTGTCAGCATCAGCAAAGAAATCTTTCTTTTGATCTTCAGCTAAAAACTGACAATTCCCATTGGCCATCCATTTTAACAGATCCACACCGGCCTCCTTTATCAACAGGATACACCCTGGATAATGAAGACACAACCTAATTTTATCTATTTCTCAACTGTACCCAACCCCCATAGTTGGAGGGACATATGGATGATTTATTCCTTAGGGCATCTGAAATTTTAGATAGTCTTAATGAATTCAAACGAAGTCTATGTAAAACATGTAAAGAACAAAAGCCGTTAAATGAAAGGCGGTTATGTGATGTATGTGAAGCGGAAAAGGTATCGACACTTGCCGCAGCTAGAATTCCAAATGGTTCGGGCTATATCTATGTATATGATGACGAGGGTAAGCTTGTATCTGAAGCGAGAACCGTCATGGAAGGAATTCAGGGTAGAGCCCTTAGATCCTATGAAGTCGTTTTACGACGAAACAACCAGAGAGCTGACAATTCACCTAACAATTTGCTGCTCGGACTTAAGAACGGGACACCGATTGGGAACATTCGATGTAACCATTGCGGAACGATAGGTGATATCAGCCTAGTTGAAGAGATTCCATCAACCGACGATTAAATTCTGGAGCCTGAGGAATAGGCTCTCGTCCTTCTCGCATCCCTTTAGCTGCCATTTCGGCAAACTTCAAAGCTTCTCTAGGATCCTTCGACGTGAATACAACTAGATCGGTTTGGGTATCCTTAACCTGATAGTCAAAACCATCTTGACGGTTTGAAGAGTAGATACGAATACCTGTGTCCTCATTCGCCATATTGAATTCACGGAATGGGGTATCAATAACTTGATCCCGTAGATCCTGATATGCAAACTCTTGTTGACCTGTCGTAATCTTACGTGCAGAAAGACCTAGTCCAAGACGATTTGCCAATAGTCTTTCGAGAATAGACATATTCTCATTTTGCCATTGATCCAATGCCCCAAAAGGAGCAATTTTACTCATTAGATATTCGGGTGTTGATCCAATGGGTCGATCATTAAATGCATACTTACCCATTGCTAATTCAGGAACAGCCCCAATAATTGGGTTCATCTGAGAAACTACGGACTGAAAGAAATCTTGACGATCACTGAAGTCCAACTTAGTAAGCGCACCAGGAATAGGAAGAATATCTCCTGAAACTGCCCATGGTTCATCTTCATCAGATAGAGTTGCGTAACCGATTTCTCGCATATACTCTGGTACCAACATATGGTTGAAATTTTCGTAACCAGATCCTTGATTCCCGCCAAATATTCTGGCTGCCCGACCTATATTTCTTGGTGACAGGAACATAGCTTCCATCAAAGTTGGGATTGCTTTTCTGCTGTAGGTATAGAATGGCATCCCCACTCTCTTAATCTTTTGTTCGGTCGCAGTTAGAGCAGAATAATCGAACTTGTATTTGTTGACTCTGTAGACAGAGGCTTCTACAGCCTTATCTAGAGCACCTTTCTTTCCTGCCCTTACAGCTGCCGGATATTCATCCCGCATTGCATGAAGGAAGTGAGCTAGACGTCCAAAGTCTTCTCGCCGTTCTGAAACATCACGAGTAAAGTCAATAACTTTCTTCGGTGCAGAACGTATCATTCTAGGATCAAGATCTGATGTATAGAAACGCCCTGATGCAGCATGGCGCATATACAAATCGTTCAACTCATCATATGTTAGATCTAGTCCCTCACCAATATGGAAACGAGTAAGCGATCCTGCTCTAGTTTTCTGGATCTTATTGAACAATTCAGAATAAGTAGATGAACGAACTCCATCCAGAAATCCCATGAACACGTCACCAATCATGTTCCTAATATGGAATCCTGGAAATGGAACTGTAGCTAAGAACTTAAATTTATTGGTAAGATTATCAAAGATGCGGCCAAGAGTAGCACCATCTTTTGATCCCAGAGTTGTAAGATCAATAAAGGCTTTATAGACGTTATCAATCTCTCTAGGAAGATACCATTCATCTACAGCATTCATTTGATTCTGTATATCGACAGGAAGATTAGTCTTTTTCTTAAGAACCAAAGCTCTATCTCTGACTTCTTTATCAGACAGTTTCTTCGCCATCAATCCATAGTGTTCAAGAAGATCCTTCTTAAACCATGCACGAGTCATTGATCTATTAGAATCCATCTTCCTATACAAAAGAGCTTCAAATGGGTCATCGACCGGCTTTAATCCCTTAGCTGCTGCATCAGACGCAGTATAGCCCTTTACACTTCCCGTGGTTTTTGCAACGTTCCTTCTATTAGCTTTGAACTCATCACGAGCAGCCTTTGAACCACGCTTATTAAACACAAACTGATAATCGTCAACACGATCAGAAAGGGGGCGAACACCCATTGCAACTTCTTCATCAAGGATTTTGTCATATTGAGTCCTAATCCATTGCCTAGCAGCTTCCAATGATGCATCAGACATTTGAACACCATTATCCAAAGCACTGCTAATCAATTTACGTTGACTATGACTAACTCCTTTAGCCATTTTTTCTGTTTCTTTTTGCAACCTATCATAATCACGAACTCCCATAGACTTAGTCTTTTGAGAAATCAAAGACAAACGACCAGGGAATTGCTTTTCATATGAGAACTTACGAAGAGTATCTCCTGAAATATGAGCAGTACTACGATCTACCAAATCGGCATAAGCTTTACCTACACGCTTAAAAGGAATGTTCTTTCCGGCGATTCGAATACCTGGTGCGTTATAGCTGATCTTGGAGATTTGAGCAGCAAAGTCATCCATGAAGCCTTTAACTTCATCCCCAATAAGAGAACGTGAATATTCAGCAGCACCCTTAAGAAATTGGCTAAGGTGTGTAGGCTCATAACCTCTAAGTGCCACTTCAAGTTCAGCCCAATTTTTGATTGGATTACGAGGGCGACCGAGGTTAGCTCTGCGGATCAATTCATCATGAAAGCCCTTGAACTCAACATCTTTCAAAAGAGTCTTGATTTGAGCTTCCGTCAAACGAGCAGTACCTTCAATATGACCAGCAAACTTCTGAAGTTTACGTTCAAAAGCATTAAGACGAACAGTTCTAAATGATTCAGCAGTATCATTCGTTACACTAGGTACAAGAGTCTTAGCCCCAAACTTAGTCTTACCAGCTTGTGCGCCACCATGAATCTCAAGAGTTTTCTTTGCAATAGAATCACTAGCATCCTCAGCGATTTTATCGGCACCTCTAACGAATCTATTTCCTAAACCATCTACACCGGGAACGTTTACAATATTCGATCCTGATGGAAGGAATTTATTGGCAGCCTTCTTAGCTGCTTCTTCTACTAAAGAACGAGCACCAGCTTCTGTCGCTTCTACACCAGTTTTAAGAATAGTTGTTGCTGAACCACCAATAAGGTTATATGGATCGTTAACAAGATCCATTTCTAACCCACCGACCCGCTTAGCCCATTTAGCTTCCCCACTATAGCTAGTTTGTTTAAGAGCTTCCATTCCCTCGCCCAAATTCAAACCAGGGATTTTACTTGCCCAAGTAGTACCAGGCAATCTATTAGAGTTCTCTTCTACAACATCACCACCAGTAGTCTTACGAGTACCAGCTAAACCAGAAATAGCACCGGAAACAATATCATCACCTACAGACCAGATAGGCTCTCCCGCATTAACTGATTCTGAGACATTGCGTACGACTTCATTAGCGGCATACGAAGGACGAAGAAGAACATCAAGCCCTCTACCAAGTCCAGAACCAATAGCTGCCAATGGGTTCTTATTATCAAAAACATGAGAGATAGCCTCTTCAGTCGCCGCACGTTCTTGGTAGTCTTTCAATAGCTGCATCGTCATTTTCTGCTCATCAGTAAGTTTTGGCTTAACACCAGCTGATGGCTTTTTCTTTTGAGAATAACGCTTAGCAGTAGATACTTTTTTCTTAGTTCTTCCTCTCATTTCCGCCGCACCTTGAAGGTTTGTATTCACAGGTTGAATAGGCTGTGTAGCAGTAATGCCCGCTCGATCACCGAGAAGCCTATTAAACTTAGAAATGAAATCTTCAGCCATTACTTATTTTTAGTGGTAGATGTAGTTTGAACTGATTGCTTAGTAGTTTGTGGCTTATAGCCAGGACTCCAGTTCTTAAAGAAGTTGATGGCTGCTTGAGCAACCTTAAGATCATCAGCCTTCTTTTTAGCTTGAGCTTTACCAATCAATTTTTGAGTAGAATAAGCTGCATTCGTAAGTACATTGGAACCACGCCTGGCAGTAGGAGCCGGTGGTTTATATGCAGCAAATTTCTCATAATCTTGTACTGCACGATTTAAAGCAGACCTCGGATTAGTTCCAGTTCCGGCGTAAATAAGATCAGTATAATCACGAAGTTCAGGATCAGAAATACCGGAAATAGCATCAACCATACCAGGATTGTAGAAAGCTTCATCTTGTGTAGCCTTCTCACTAAAGGGATTACTTGATGATCCACCACCACTACCACCCCCTCCTCCACCTCCACCGCCGGATCCTCCTGAACTAGCAGCTCCAGCATTAGCGAGCGCCAATTCATTTTGAGCAACAATAGGACCTAGCAATCCAGCATCAGCAGCAAGCAACATTTGAGTGAAACTATCACCTTGAAGAGACTTCATCTTTTCTACGGTAGATAGATCAGTAGTTTCGTTCAAATCATATGTTTCTTGCAATTTACGACCAGCAACATCAGCTAACTTTACATTGGGATCGGCATCAAAATTGAGACCTAGACTTGTAGCACCTGTACGATATTGATTCATATAGTCATTATATGGATCTGCAAGATCAGCAGATGCTGTGTCATAATAGCCCTTAATCTTATCAGATGAAGGACCATACCCAGCTAGCGTTTCATCACGCATAGCCATTAAACGAGCGATAAATGCTTCTTGCTCTGGATTACCTACAGGAGCCGGTGGTTCCTCCACTGTTCCTTCACCAATATCAATTCCATTTCCAGGACCACTAGGACCACTAAATGGATCAGATGGATCTTCTGATGGGCCTACAGGACTAGTAGCTCTATTACGTGCTGCGTTTGCAATGATTTCAGATTCGTACAATCTATTAGCGCCTGGTGATCCATATGCATAATGTCGACCATCATCAGGACCAGGAGGTGGACCAAAAGAATATTGACGACCATCATACAACGTTGGATTACGTGCAATTGTACCAGGAGCAGTAGTTCTACCTTTACGAACAGGAGGTCCACTAGGTGCTGGAGTATTTCTACCTTGCTCAACTAGGTTGACAGAAGGCTTAGGTCTCTTAATATTTGCTTGATTAGTTACTGGTCGTCTCTTTTTGGTATCACCCATAATTACCCTACTTAAAAGTCAATCTACGCTTTGCTGCACGTTGAACAGCCTTACGGGGATCAGCCTTTTGGAAATGTCTCTTAGACAAAGGAATTGGAGCAGGAATATGTTGATTCGCTGTTTCTGCCGTTGAACGCTTAGCATCAACTTTAGATTTAAAGGCAGACATTAGTCAAGACCCAATCTACGAGCAGCCGCACGACGAATCAATTCAGCAGTATTTGATGGACGATATTCAGGTCCACCTCTTTGCGAAATCTGACGGAACCTACCATAAGCCCTTCCAGCAGATTCTCCATTAGGTTCAAATCTAGTTTGACCGATAGGTTCTGGAGTCATTGGAGCAGTTGGCATAGTTCCTGGAGGCGGAGGCATAGAACCATCAGGAGCCAGACCTTGGTTATTATTAACAGGACTATTTGCAATCCCTGCATATCCAGGAGGAACATAAACCTCAGAATTAGAGGGAGCACTCATTTGAGGTAGTGCAAAGGGAGGCGCAGCACCTACAGTAGGTGTATTTTGTTCTAGAGTTGTAGAAAGCCTAGGACGATTATTAAACAAATCAGCCGCTCTTTGACCTCCAGCCAAATGCCTGGGGTTCAATGGTGGTTGTCCATACAATGCCATTAGTACATACTCCTCTGCATATTATAATTAGCTGTATCAGCTAATCTCTTTTTTGCGATTCTAGATAAAGTAGAAGTCATATCAGTACCAGCTGAGGCTTGCGCTCTGTCATAATCAGCATTTGTATCCATACCAGCTTGAAGAGCAGGTCCAGAATGAGTCAGACCACGATCAGCCATATTATATGATAGACCTTGAAGAGATTGCTTACGATTTCTCTGTAGGTCAGTTAAAGCCGATTGATAACTAGTACGTGTACGATTCTCTTCTTCATCATCACTAATTTGTCCGAGCACATATTGTCGGTACAACTGATCTAATGTTACTGGATCAATAGGCATAATTTACCTATTCTGTAATCTGCGTTGAGCGGCTTTTTGGATCATTTTATTTCGATCTGGTTTACCAGCTTTAGGGCTATTTGATGTACCCCTATACACTGGCTTTCCTCGTGAGAATACTCCACGAGAGCCTCTTGAGTCAACTAGTCCTGAAAATCTAGACATAATAGTCATATTATAAACTTCCTATTTCTTCAATTAGAAGGGAAGAATATCTAGGTGCAGCAGCTAAGGTAGCCGTACTTGCTATAGTATTTGATCCATATACCGTTATATTCCCTGTAGGTGTTACTGGGGCCATATGAATTACCCAAGCTGAACCACTAGGTATAGCCTCTTCGGTTATCCATTCATAACGTAAAACGTCAAAAGTAGCTACTTCTTCCCATAGCCAGTTTTTATAATAATTTCCACCAGATTGAGCTATTCCTGTAATCCAAACTGTACCTACTGTACTACCTGCAAGATGACCTACGAGCAATTCAATACTAAATTTGTATCTTCTATTAGATGCGGTTACTAAAGTTGGAGAGGTAAGAACTGTAGATAACACATTAACATTTTGGTCAGCAGTTTTTCTAGTAAAGGAGATTAAACCACCATGTGAATGATCTTCACGAGCAACGATTGGACTATTACCTACAGAAGCTGGCCCACCTAATATAATCCTAGCTGGTGCTAAGAGAGATTCCCCAATTAAATGCTTCTCAGGATCTACATGTTGATATGTGCTTAAAGCAGATGGATTTGGATTTTGTGGCATTAGCGAACCTCATTAGGTTCGTTAGTAATAGGATGAAGCATTAGAACCGTATCCTTGATCTTGATTCTATGATCATCATTTTGCATTTGAGCATCAATGTTCAAGGCTGTTTTACGGAAAATGAAATCAGCTGGAATTTTAATAAGACTAGTTCCCTCACCAGTAACTGGCTCATCAATATCAAACCCCAAAGTTATTGCTCCATTATCCAAGGACCAATAACTTGTAAATTGATGATCCGTAGATGAACTGAACATCTCAATATAAGCATATTTTATATGCTTATTGACGTGCTTAACTTCAGCATCAACATATCGAGTTTTCAAAGACAGAATTATCTCATCTGTCCGTAATTCACTAGTTCCAGCAGTTAAGGGTACTCTCAATGAATCTTGACTTGAATCATATACGACCAATTGAAT
>Ga0137348_1000050_pt1 | contig 13754 bp, 16 predicted proteins | sample EasRivERMLT600_2_FD_102293 | JGI IMG/M metagenome (GOLD analysis project Ga0137348, IMG submission 102293) | Soil microbial communities from meander-bound floodplain in the East River, Colorado, USA - East River MetaG ERMLT600_2 | ecosystem: Environmental > Terrestrial > Soil > Floodplain ...
AGGAAATTCCACGCCACCGTGTTGCCGCCGCCGACCCGATTGACGACGTTGGCGGGAACCTCGATCAGGCGCTTCTCTTGCCAGATGCGCTGGATCGCGCGCGCCATGGTGTCGGGGCTGCTGCCCGCGGCCGAGCCGATGATGACCTCCACCGGCTGCTGCGGTTTCCAGGATTGGGCCAGCGCGGAATACGGTACGACCAGCAGCGCCGCTACGGCGCAGGCAATCGCAAGAGAAACGATGCTACGGATTGCAGATGGATCGGCGGCCATGCTCCCCCCTCCTCCATAGTCAGGAACACCGCGGAGGAGGCACCGCCTGCAGGTCGGCCCGGGCCTCCCCCGGTTCGACCAGTTTACCGCGGAGATCAGGAAAAGGGATGGGGCAAGCTTTGGGGCGGATCGGCGGAAATGGCGAGGCGACAGTCTGACCCGCCCCATGAATGCCCGCAAGACTCCGTGAATCGCCCGCTCGCGCTGTAAAATTCCCGTCATGCCCAACATCACCATGCTCGACATCGAGGCGCTGAGGCAGACCAAGCTCCAGCCTTACATCGACAAGTGCCTCCAGCATCGAGCGCCGGACCCCGGCTTTCACGCGATGATGGGCCACAACGTCGACCTGTGCGAGGCGATGTTCGTGGCCTGGGACACGCTTTTCAACACCGGCCGCATCAGTCACAAGCTGAAGGAGATCATCCGGGTGCAGCTTTCCCGCATGGCCTCCTGCGTCTACTGAGGAAACGTCCGGTCCGCTTCGGCGAAGCGGCAGGGGCTTACCGAGGGCGACATCGACGAGGGCATCGCGGATTACGCGACGAGCCCGCGCTTCACCGAAGCCGAGAAGCTCGCGCTGCGCTACAGCGAGCTGATGGCGCTCAATCCCGACCGCATCGATGCCGCGTTCTACGACGAGCTGCGCCGGCACTACTCCGAGGAGGAGATCGTCGAGCTCGGCGCCTTCATCGGCTTCAACATCGGCTATCACACCTTCTTCGGAACGCTCAAGTTCTATCCCATGTTCGCGCCCGACGGGCGCCTGGTAAGCCAGGAGGAGTCGGCGCGCATCTACGGCGCCGCGCCGGGCTCGCTTGCCGCGGCGACGAAGTGATGCAAATCCAACCTCTGAAGCCTGAAGAGATCCGGGACCCGGAGCTGAGCGAGCTGATCCGGCGCGGGGAGGAGCTGGGCGTACCCGACGCGCTCTTCTCCCGCATCCTCGCGCGTGCGCCGACGCTCGCCAAAGCGGTGCTTCGCGCCATGCTGCACTCCCATGCCGAAGGCAACGTGGATCATCGGCTGAAGGAGATCATCCGCGTGCAGCTCGCGCGCACGGCGGGCGATCCCTACTTCGGCGGCCTGCGCTCGGCGCGGGCGGTGAAGACGGGGCTCGACGAGAGCCGGATTGCGGCGGGGTCGGGCAGGTTCGAGGGCGACCCGCGCTTCACCGCGGCCGAGAAGTGGGCCCTGCGCTACGCCCGCGAGATGTATCTCAACCCCGAGACCATCGACGCCGCGTTCTACGCCGAGGGCAAACGCCACTACACCGAGGCGCAGATCATGGAGCTCGGCGCCTTCATCGCCTTCCACTACGGGATGCAGGCATTCGCGCGCACGCTGGGCGCGCGCCCGCTCCCGAAAGGGGTAGGATAAGCGTCGTCCGTCAGCCGTCACTCGTCACTCATCACTCAAGGGGAGTTCACTCATGGCCAAGGGCTACTGGATCAATATGTTCCGCTCCATCAAGGACCCGGCTAAGGTCGACGCTTACCGCAAGCTCGCCGCCCCGGTCATGGAGAAATCCGGCGCGAAGTTCCTGGTGCGCGGCGATCCGGCGAAGGTGTACGAGCACGGCGCCATGCAGCGCGTGGTGGTGATCGAGTTCGAGAGCGTCGAGAAAGCGATCGCGGTGCACGACAGCCCCGGCTACCAGGCGGCGTTGAAGGCACTCGGGGACGGCGCCGTGCGCGACCTGCGCATCGTTCCGGGCGTAGACTGACGCGCAAACCGTCGTGAATCGCGACAGGAGGAGCCCATGAAGCCATTCCTGCTGCAAGCATTGCTTGGACTTGCCGGCGTGGCCGTTGCCGCCGCGGCCAGCGCGCAGGCGACCTATCCCACCCGGCCGATCCGTATCGTCGTGCCGTTCACGCCGGGTAGCGCGACCGATATCATCGCGCGCGTCGTCAGTCCCAGGATGGCGGACCGCTGGGGCCGGCCGGTCGTGGTGGACAACCGCCCGAGCGCCGGCGGCATCATCGCCTTCGGCATCGTCGCCGACGCGGCGCCGGACGGCCACACCCTCCTCGTGACCGGCTCCAACTTCGCCGGCAGCGCGGCGCTCTATGCCGGGAAGCTCCCTTTCGACCCCGTCAAGGACTTCTCCGGCGTCACCCAGTTCGCAACCACGCCGCTCGTGCTGGTGGTCGGGCCCGGGCTCGGGATCAAGTCGGTGAAGGAGCTGATTGCGCTCGCGCACGAGAAGAAGGGTCAGCTCAACTTCGCCTCTACCGGGCTTGGCAGCGGGCCGCACTACGGCGCGGAGCTCTTCAAGCTCGCCGCCGGCATCGGCGCGGTGCACGTACCGTATCGCGGCTCGCCGGAGACGCTGACCGACGTCATGTCGGGCCGCGTGCACTTCGTCCTCTCGCCGGTCCTGGCGGCGTCTCCCCTCGTGCGCAGCGGGCGCGTCGTGGCCCTGGGCGTGACGACCCCGTACCGCGCACAGGCGCTGCCGGACGTGCCGACGATCGCGGAAGCCGGGCTGCCCGGGTTCGTGTATCAGGGGTGGTACGGGATGCTCGCGCAGGGCAAGGCGCCGCGCAAGCTCGTCAACCTGCTGTCCGGAGAAGTCGGAAAGATTCTCGACATGCCCGAGATCCGTGAGCGCATCGCGAACCAGGGCGCAGCGGCACAGCGCAGCACGCCCGAAGCCTTCGACAAGCTCGTCCACGAAGAGATCGTGACGCGCACCAAGGTGTGGAAGGCGGCCGGAGTGAAGGTCGAGTAGTGCCCGGCATGAGCGCGCACCGCCTTGTGGCCGGAACGCTCGTCGCGGGCGTCATCGCAACTTGTTTCCCTGCCGAGGCGCCGGCCCAGACCTATGGGGCGGCGGGAAGCTACCCGGTCAAGCCGGTGCGGCTCATCGTGGCGAGCTCGGCCGGCAGCAACCCCGACGTCCTCGCGCGCATCGTCGCGGCGGGCCTTGCGCCCGTGCTCGGCCAGCAGGTCATCGTCGAGAACCGCGCGGGTGCCGGCGGCAACATCGGTGCCGAGATTGCCGCGCGCGCGCCGGCGGACGGCTACACCCTGTTCGTGATCCACACCAATCACCCGATCAATACCGCGCTCTACCCCAAGCTCGCCTACGACATCTTCTCCGATTTCGCGCCGATCACGCAGCTCGCGTCCTCCGCGTTCGTGCTGGTCGTCCATCCCTCGCTGCCCGCCCGCTCGGTGCGGGAGCTGATCGCCCTCGCACAGGCGCGTCCCGGGGAGATGACCTACTCCTCCGCCGGCACCGGCAGCGGAACGCATCTTGCCGCCGAGCATTTCAACGGCATGGTGAAGGTGAAGATGCTGCACGTCGCCTACAAGGGCGGCGGTCCGGCGCTGGCCGCGATCGTCGCGGGGGAAACCTCGGTGTACTTCACGCCGATCTCGACGGGGATGCCGCACATCCGCGGCAACCGGCTGCGACCGCTCGGCGTCACCACGCCCGCGCGGCTGCCGGATCTGCCCAGCGTGCCGGCGATCGCGGAGACCGTGCGCGGCTACGAATTCACGAGCTGGGCCGGATTGATGGCGCCCGTCCAGGCGCCGCGGCAGGTCGTGGATGTCATGCACAAGGCCGCAGTCACCGCACTGAAGGATCCCGAGACGCTCAAGCGCCTCGAAGCGGCCGGCTTCATCCGGATTGCAAACCGTCCCGACGACCTCGCCGCCTTCATGCGCGTCGAGGTCGACAAGTACACCAAGCTGATACGCGCGATCGGGCTGCGCCCGGAATGACCGGCCCCAGACCCCGCCTTAGTGCGGATAGGCGGCGAGGAATTCCCGCAGCGAGGTCTTGCGGTAGGCGCGCTTCGTAACGAACTCGTGGAGCGCCCTCGCCTCGCGCTCACTCCTGAATCCCCGCGTCTCCACGACCTTCGCACCGTTCGCGTCCAGGAAGACGAACACCGGCGTATACGAGAAATTCGTCAGCTTGCGCAGCTCGTGACCCGCGGGATAGCGGTGGGGGGACTCGGCCTCGAACACGGCGAAGTCCCGCGAGTAGAGTTTTCCCAGCTCTCCGCCGGAGAGCACGCCGGCGATATACCGGCAGCCGCTTCAGTACTCGCTCGTGTAGAAGACCAGCACGTGCTTGGAGGGGTCCTTGGCCGACACCTCCTGCGCCTTCTTCAGCGAATCCAGCGCGAAGGGGAGCCCTGCCGCCTGCGCCCAGGCGCTCGCGAGGAACAATGCAACCAGGAAAACGAATCGCTTCATGCGGCCTCCTTCCGACCCGGTGCACCCATTCCAGGTGCTGCATCCCGGGGGTATCCATCAGACCCGCATCCACCGCGCGGGTTCCGCCTCCCGGCAGCCGTTGCCGCAAGCGCTGGCGCTCATCCTCGATTTGGCGCGATACTCTCGGGAAAATGGACCCGTCGCGGTTTATCTCCGGAGGAGGCTCGCCATGAAGATATCCACGCTCGTGCTGGCGCTTGCGCTGGTCGGCATCGGCACAGAGTGCGTGCTGGCGCAGAGCTACCCCAACCGTCCCATCCGGCTTGTGGTCGCATCCTCCCCCGGCGGCGCGAGCGACATCCTCGCACGCATGCTTGCCCAGAAACTCGGAGAGGAGCTGGGCCAGCAGGTGGTGGTGGACAATCGGGGCGGCGCAAGCGGCGTCATTGGCACCGATATCGTGGCGAAGGCGACACCGGACGGCTACACACTGTTGATCATCCAGCCTTCGCTCACCATCAACCCGAGCATGATCAGGAAGCTGCCCTACGATGCGGTGCGCGATTTCGCGCCGATATCGCACGTCGTGGACGCGTGCCAGATCCTGACGGTGAACGCCGCGGTGCCGGCGAAGACCGTGAAAGACCTGATCGCGCTCGCCAGGGCGAAGCCGGGCCAGCTCACGTTCGGCTCACCCGGCATCGGGACGAGCCCGCACATGACCGCGGAGCTGTTCAAGCAGACGGCCGGAGTGGACATGCCGCAAGTGCTCTTCAAGGGCTCCGGCGCAGCCTTCATCAGCCTGATCTCCGGCGAAATCACAGCCGCGGTCTCCACGGCGCTGTCCGCGATGCCCCACGTCAAGTCGGGCCGCCTTCGCGCGCTGGGTGTCACGACGGCCCAGCGTATCAAGATCCTGCCCGACGTTCCGACGCTGGCGGAAACCGGCCTGCCGGGATTCGTGACAACACAGTGGTTCGGCTTCCTCGCGCCCGCCGGCACCCCGCGCCCGATCATCGACCGCCTCTACCAGGCGCTCACGCGCGGCGCCAGCGGCGCGGACTTCGTGGAACGGATGACGGCCCAGGGTGTTGAGGTTGTCAATCGCAAGCCGGAGGAGTTCGCAGCCCTGATCAAGCACGAGATTGCGCAGTGGGCGAAGGTGATCAAGACGGCGGGGATTTCACCGCAGTAAGCTCCTCGCCATTCGTCCCCCGCCGCTGCGTTCAGCAGCGGCCCGCCACGCGAAATCGCGCTTCATCGCGTTGACCTTCGCGAGGTAAGTCCTGACGTCATGGTCGCCGCATCGCGCGGCGCCCGTCAGCTGAAAGCCCCTCCGTGCGTAGGCGTCGCCCGTCGCGGGCCCGCACAGGTGGATGACGGCGGCCAGGTCCCGTTTCTGCTGGGGCGTGGCGGCGGCGATGCGCTGGCGCGCGAGCGTCCGCGCGACGCTGCGGTCCAGGAACGCCGAGGTCATCTCGACGGCATGGCTCGGGACGACGCGGGTGTAGAGGCTGTTGAACCAGCACGAGCTCCAGTCGTTCCAGGGTCCGTCCTCGACGACGGCGTGGTCGTGGATGCAGTAGCGCCGCGCGTCCCGGAACGCCGCGTTCGTGATCTGGTACATCCCGACCGCGCTCGATGCCGGCTGATAGATTTCGAAGGGGTTCCAGCTCCATTGCCACCGCCAGTAGGTCCGGGCCACCGGATTGCCCGAGCCTTCGACCTGTGCGAGCGCCGCCAGCAGCTCGGGCGTCATGACGGCCGTGGAATGCTCGCGGAAGAGCGGCCCGTACTGCCGCCAGGTCTCGGAGGGTGTCTTGTGCAGCGCGCCGGAGACCGGGAAGAACATCTCGGCGGGCTTGCGGATCACCTGGTAGATCCAGTTCAGCCCCAGCACGAGCACCAGTACGGCGGCTGTCGCCGCGACGAGCCGCACCGCCAGCGGCGCATTCCAGAGCTCCAGCAACGCCCGCCGGCCCGAGCTGGAAAGGGGACGCACGAACGCGATCCGCATGCGGCGCCTAAGCGCCTTTCGGGTGGCGGCCCGGCTCACCGCTGCCGATCGGCGGCTTCGAGCGCAGCGCGCGCGCCCGCCGCGTCGCCCCGCGCTTCGCGCGCCTGCGCGATGAGGCGCCAGTTCTCTGCGCGCAGCCGGTTATCGCCGCCCGCCCACGAGTTGGAGCGCGCCGCGACGCTCTCCACCTGCGCGTAATCGCCCTGCTTCATCCGCACCCGCGCGAGCTCCTGCCACAGGTGCGGATTGCGCGGCTCGATGCGCAGCCCGCGCTCGAGCGACGCCGCAGCCTGCACCAGGCGGCCGGCCGCCGCGTCCGCACGCGCACTGGTCACCAGGCTGGCGACGGCCGCGTTCGTGGTCGAAGGCGCCGGCGCGGGCGGCGGCACGGGCTCCGATACGGGTGCCGGCGGCTGCACGGTCGCGCAGCCGCCCATGATCGCAATCACGGCAAGAAGGAATCTCATCGACCGAACAAGCGCTCGAACCAGCTCTTCGCCTGCTGCTTCACCTCTTCGACTGCGACGCCCAGCGCCGACGCGCACGGCGCACGCTCGACCGGTGCCGAGCCCCGCGCGAACGGCAGTTCCACCGCGCCGGGGCAGAGCACGTCTGCGCGCAATCCGCTTTGGGGGTCAATCAGCACGCTCTCGATACCATCCGGGCGGGGTGGCGCCAGCGGCTCCGCGCCGAGCGCCGCCATCAGCTCGCCCCACAGCGGCAGCGCCGTGGCGGCGCCCGAAAGCTTCGCCGCGCGGTTGTCATCGTAGCCGATCCACACCACCGCGAGCCGGTCGCCCGTGAACCCGGCGAACCAGGCGTCGCGCTGCTCGTCGGTCGTGCCGGTCTTGCCCGCGACGGCAGCTTCCGGCGGCAACCATTGGTGGAGCGACTGCGCGGTGCCTTCCCGCACCACGCCTTGCAGGGCGGCGGTGAGGAGGTAGGCGGGCTCGGCGGCGAACGCCTGCTCCACCTCGAGCGGGTACGGCTTGAGCGGACGGCCGTCCTGCGCGGTCACCTCGCGGATCGCGCGCAGCGGCGCGCGGAAACCCGCGCTCGCGATCGTCTGGTACATCTGCGTCACCTCGAAGGGAGAAAGCTCCACCGCGCCGAGCAGCGTCGCCGCATACGGCTTGAGCGGGCGCTCGACGCCGAGGCGCTTCACGGTGGCGAGCACGCGCTCGACGCCGATCTCGGTGCCCAGTCGCGCCGTCGCGACATTGTAGGACTGGGCGAGCGCCGTGCGCAGCTGCACCGCGCCGTGGAAGGCCCGGTCGTAATTCTGCGGCTCCCAGTCGGGCGCGCCGCGGCTCTTCCAGACGAAGGGCCCGTCCTCGATCGGGGTAACCAGCGTATAGCGCGAGGGCTCGGCCAGCGCCGTGAGGTAGACGACGGGCTTCAGCAGCGAGCCCACGGGCCGCGCCGCGTCGAGCGCGCGGTTGAAGCCGCGGTAGCGCACGTCGCGCCCGCCGACGACGGCCTGCACTTCGCCGTTCTGGCTGCCGGTGACCACGATCGCGCCCTCGAGCCCGGGCGGGCCGAAGCGCTTCTCCTTGTCGTACTGCGCGAGCTTGCGCTCGAGCACGCGCTCCGCGGCGCCCTGCACGCGCGGGTCGAGGGTCGTGAACACTCTCAGGCCTTCCGAGCGCAGATCGGCCTCGTCGTAATCCCGCCGCAGCTGCCGGTGCACGAGCTCGAGGAAGGCCGGGTGCGGCGAGGTGCCCATCGATGCCTTCGGGTTCAGCCCGAGGCCGGTGCCCCGCGCGGACGCGTACTGCTCCATCGTGGCGTAGCCGAGCCCCCGGGTCTCCCGCAGGATGAGGTTGCGCCGCTCGAGCGCACGCTGCGGGTGACGGTACGGATCATAGAGCCCCGGGCCTTTCACCATTCCTACCAGCAACGCGCTCTCCGCGAGCGTCAGGTGCTCGACCGTCTTGCCGAAATAATGCAGCGCCGCGAGCCCGATGCCGTGGACGGCACGGTCGCGATCCTGGCCGAAATAGATCTCGTTGAGATAGGTCTCGAGGATCTCGCTCTTGTCGTAGTGCAGCTCGAGCAGCATCGCCATGATCAGCTCGGTCACCTTGCGCTGCACGGTGCGCTCGGGCGTGAGGAAGAAGTTCTTCACCAGCTGCTGCGTCAGCGTGCTGCCGCCCTGCAGCCCCCTGCCACGGAAGAAGTTCACGACGGAGCGCGCGATGCCGCGCGGGTCGAAACCGTGGTGCGAGTAAAAATTGCGGTCCTCGGTCGCGAGCAGCGCCTGCACCAGGTGCTTCGGCACTTCGCCGAGCCGCACCAGCACGCGGTCCTGGTTGTTGGCGGGATAGATGCCGCCAATCGGCAACGGCTCCAGGCGCACGAGCGGCAGGTCTTTGCCCTGGGCATCGCGCACCGACGCCGCCACGCCATTCTCGATCGCCACGCGCAGGCGCAGCGCGGGCTGCGGCCCGTCCCAGAACACGAACGGCCGCAACGCGATCTCGAGGCCGTCGCCGCTGCGCGCAAACCAGCCCGACTCGCCCTCGCGCTGCCCTTCGCGATAGCCGGCCTGGCGCAACTCGTCCACGATGCTCGCCTGCGAGATGCGCAGCCCCGCGTGCAGCTCGAGCGGACGGGAATAGATGCGCGCCGGCAACGCGAAGCGCCGGCCCTCGAACTCGCTGCGCACACGGAAATCGAGGTAGAGCGTGAAGCCGGCCGCGAGCAAGGCGGCCGCGAGGACCGCGTAGCGCAGGTACCGCCAGAAGCCCGCGCGGCGGGAGAGCCGGCGGGAAGCCCGACCAGAGATCTCGCGGAGAGCGCGCCAGATTCTTCCGAAGAAAGACATCCGGCGGATTCTACTTCGCGCTGGCGCGCCGGCGCCTGACTCCCGACACGAATGCGATCAATGAATGATTTCTGTCGCCCCGCAGCGACAAACTTCACTCATAGCCACATCACTTCATCACTACATCGCTGCTCGGGGATGCGGCGGCAGGCTCAACGCGTCGGGCGCTTCGTACGGCCGGTGGCCTTCCACCTGGGCGGCATAGAGGACGCGCCGGCTGATGGCGTCAAACGGATCGCGCCGGTGCAGCGCCGCGCGGTTGTCCCACACCACCACGTCGCCCGTGGACCACTTGTGCTCGTACCAGAACCGCGGCTGCGTCGCGTGTGCCCACAACTGGTTGAGCAGGCCCTCCGACTCCTCCAGCGAGCAGCCATTGACGTAGGAGCCGTGGCGCCGCCCGAGGAACAGCAGGTTGTGCCCGGTCTCAGGGTGCGTCGAGATGACGGGATGGCTCGGCCCGGGCACGTTTCGAATGTCCATGTCGAGCGACATGCCGGGCCGGACCTTCATCGCCGTGTCCACGATGTCGGCCTGCTTGATGGTCATTCCGGACACGCGCCGCTTGAGGTCAGCAGGCAGCGCGTCGTACGCCGCGTAGCAATTCATGAAGAACGTGTTGCCGCCCAGCTCGCGCGCGGGCACCTCCATCGCGACCAGCATGCGCGCCGCGGTCGGCCGCTCCTTGAACGAGAAATCCGCGTGCCACACGACCTCCCCGTCGCCGAGGATGCCGATCGACTCGCCGCGGTCGCGGACGTTGGAGACGACCGTCACCTCGGGCGGCAGGTCGTAGAGCCGGTTGGCGGCGCGCCCCGGCATGTTGCGCTGGTGCAGGTTCGAGGATGTCACCGGCGTGCCGAAACGCCGCACCAGCACGACGAGATCCTCGGCGGCCAGCGTCTGGCCATGGAAGACCAGCACGATATGGTGCAGCCACGCCTGATGCAGGGCCGCGAACGTCGCGTCGTCGAGCGTTGTCAGATCGAGGCCGCGCACTTCCGCGCCGAGCGCGGCGTCCGCCGGCAGCACTTCGAACCGCCCACCGTGCCGCGCGGTTCGCGCAGTCGCTTCACTTGTGATCGTCATGTCAGCGTCACTTCGAGCGTGCCGCATTTCTCGACCTCGGTCACGACCTTGTCGCCCGGCTTGAGCCACACCCGCTTCTCGGGAGGATAGCCCAGGATCACGCCCTGCGGCGTCCCGGTATAGATGATGTCGCCGGGCATGAGCGTCAGGTGGCGCGAGCAATAGCTCACGATCTGCGCGCAGCTGTAAATCATGTCGGACGTGTTCGAATTCTGGCGCTCCTCGCCATTTACGTAGGTAGCGATTTTGAGGTTCTGGGGATCGGGAATCTGGTCCGCGGTGACAACCCAGGGCCCGAGCGGCGCGAAACCGTCGCAGGTCTTGCCAAGCATCAACTGGCTCGTCACCCGCATCAGGTCGCGCGCCGAAAAATCGTTGCCGTTGGCGTAGCCGAAGACGTACGACAGCGCCTCGCCCTCGGAAACGTCACGCGCCTTGCGGCCGATCACGACCACCAGCTCCACTTCGTAGTCGAACTGCGAGGACACCTTCACCGGCAGCGGGATCTTGCCCCGATGGCCGACGAGCGTGTTGTTGTACTTGTTGAAGAGAATCGGCACCGGCGGAATCGGATTGCCGGTCTCCTGCGCGTGACGGCGATAGTTGAGCCCGACGCAGATGATCTTGCCGGGCCGCGGAACCGCAGGCGCGAAGCGCGCGCGCGCTTCCGGAATGAGCGCGCTCCTGCCCCGCTTGTCGGCGAGCGCCTTGTCAGCAAGCTTCCTGAGCGGCGAGCAATCGGCTCCCTCGATCACGGCGTGAATATCCGTCGGCGCCTTGATCCGGAAGTGCCGCGATGCCTTGGCAACATCCAGGATGCCGCGCTCCGTCTTGATGCCCAGCGTGCCGCCGTTGCGACCGGCAAGCGTACAAAATGTCATGTTGCGCGCCCGCATGGCGCCCTCCATTCGATTGATGCGCTGCGTCCAGCCGGCGAGTCAACCACACCCTTGTTGACGCGTCAACGCGTAGCCGCCGCGTCCATGCCCGGCGATCACCTGAACTACAATGGCGAAGGAAAGGAAAACGCATGGATCTCGGCATCAAGGGCAGGTCGGCGATCGTGACCGGCGGCAGCCGCGGCATCGGCCGCGAGACCGCCCGGCAGTTTCTCGAAGAGGGGGTGCGGGTGCTGATCTGCGGCAGGAACGCGGAGACGCTGGAACGCACGCGCTCGGAGCTCGCGCAGGCGACGGGCGGAGAAATCCACACGGTCGTGGCCGACATGATGAAGCCGGGGGACGTCGAGCGCCTGGTCGCCACCGCCCGCGAGAAATTCGGGAGCGTGGACATCCTGGTCAACAACGCCGGCCAGATGTACTCCGGCCGCTTCGACGTGATGACGGACGCGGGCCTGAAGGAGCAGCTCGAGACCAAGCTCTTCGGATTCCTGCGCGCGATCCGGCTGGTCTACCCGCAGATGAAGGCGCGGCACTGGGGCCGCATCGTCAACGTGATCGGCGGCGCGGGCAAGGAGCCGGACCCCTACATGTTCGGCAGCGGCATCACCAACAGCAGCCTGCTCAACATCACCAAGTCGCTCTCGGCCGAGTTCGGCGAGCACAACGTGCTGGTCAACGCGATCTGCCCCGGGTGGGTTGACACCAACCTCTGGCGGCGCAACGCCCAGGGCCTTGCCGCCGAGCTCGGCGCGCAGAGCGAGGAGGAGGCGCGGCGGCGCGCGGCACGCAAGAACTCGCTCAACCGCTTCGGCCGGCCCGAGGAGCTCGCCAACGCGATCGTGTTCCTGTGCTCGGAACGCGCGAGCTACATCACGGGCGTCTCGCTCAATCTCGACGGGGGCAGGCTGAAATCCCTGTGGTAGGCTCACACAAACAACGAGGAGGAAAGCTCATGAACGTCAAGAAAACCGCGGGATTCATTTTCACCGCCCTGTTCCTGGTCATCGCGCCCTGGGCGCAGGCGCAGCAGTACCCGTCGCGCCCGATCCGGCTCATCATCCCGTGGCCTCCTGGCGGCATCACCGATGTCATATCCCGCGGCCTCAGCATCATGCTGACCGAATCGCTCGGTCAGCAGGTAATCCCCGACAACCGTCCTGGCGCAGCCGGCACGGTGGGTGTGGGCATCGCGGCGAAGGCGAACGCGGACGGCTACACGATGCTGATGACCGACGTGCCGAGCCATTCCATCAGCGCAAGCCTCTACACCAGGCTCCCCTACAATCCGCTGAAGGACATCGAGCCGGTCGCGCTGCCGTCGCGCTCGCCGCTGGTGCTGGTCGTGCCGCCCAAGTACGGCATCAAGACGACTGCGCAATTGATCGAGTACGCCAAGGCGCGTCCCAACGAGTTCTCTTTCGCCTCCTCCGGGCCGGGCTCGATCACGCACCTCACCGGCGAGCGTTTCAACCGCCACGTCGGGATCAATCCGCTGCACGTGCCCTACAAGGGCGGTGGGCCGGCCACGGCCGCGCTCGTCGGGGGGGAAGCCGGGATGTACTTCTCGTGCATTTCCGCCGCCATTCCGCACATCAAGTCTGGACGGCTGGCGCTTCTCGGAATCACCCTGCCGCAGCGCTCGCCGCTTTATCCGGACACTCCGACCCTTGCGGAATCCATTCCCGGCTTCGTGATGGGCTGCAACACCGGGTTCTTCGCGCCCGCGGGCGTGCCGAGCAATATCCTGGACCGGATGTACAAGGAAGTGATGAAGGCGGTGACGCAGCCGCGCATGAAGGAGCTGCTCATCGCGAACTCGGCCGAAGCGGCGCCCTACACGCGGGCGCAGTTCAAGGAGCACGTGGCAAGCGAAGTGCGCGCCTGGTCCGAGGTGGTGCGCGCGGCGGGGCTCAAGGTCGACTGAGCGCGGGCTTCCGGCGCAGACAGTGGGCGCGCTGAAGGGAAAGGTTGCGCTCGTTACCGGCGCCTCACGCGGCATCGGCCGCGCGGTCGCGCTGCGGCTCGCCTCGGAAGGGGCAGCGATCTATCTCGCTGCAGACGGCACCAAGGGGGAGCTCGAAGACGCCGCAGCGGCCTGCCGCAAGGCCGGCGCCCCGGATGCCGCGTGGGGCATGCACGACCTCGCGCGCTCGGGCGAGGCGGAAGCCATGGTCGCCGCGGCCCACAAGCGCATGGGCCGCATCGACATCCTGGTGAACAACGCCGGCGTCCGCGCCCGCAAGGCCTTCGGAGAGTTCTCGCACGAGGAGTTCGACCGGCTGGTGGCGGTGAACCTGCGCGCGCCGTTCTTCGCGAGCCAGGCTGTGGTGCCGATCATGCGCACGCAGGGTGGCGGGCACGTGGTCCACATGGCGAGCCAGCTCGGACTCGTCGCTTCACGCTACGGCGCGGTCTACAACCTTACCAAGGCGGGCTTGATCCAGCTCACGCGCTCGATGGCGCTCGAG
>Ga0137348_1000054_pt1 | contig 13522 bp, 23 predicted proteins | sample EasRivERMLT600_2_FD_102293 | JGI IMG/M metagenome (GOLD analysis project Ga0137348, IMG submission 102293) | Soil microbial communities from meander-bound floodplain in the East River, Colorado, USA - East River MetaG ERMLT600_2 | ecosystem: Environmental > Terrestrial > Soil > Floodplain ...
GTGAGTTGCTGCTGCAACAGGCGCAGGCCGGCGAGGATAGCGTCACGCTGCACGCGACTGATGTTCGGCAGGACGATCACCGTGTCCCAGTCGCTGGGCTTGGAGATCGGGATCTCCCGCACTTCCTGACCCATGACCAGCGCCACGTCGCGGATGATCTCGCTCTTGGTTGGCTCGGCAAAGTCGTCGAGGAAGATCGGAGGTGCCGTCAGCGTGGCTGCCAGACCCACCTCGCTCAGCGACGAGTCGAATGCCATAGCTCCCAGACCCACGTCGTCGGCGTCGAGCGGTGCATCGTCGCCCAGCGTCACCTTGTCGAGATCCTTGCGGTCCTGCTCGACAGCGATCATGCCCTTGTACTCATGCAGGCAACGCTCGGCATCGAACAGCGCCGACTTCACCTGCGATGCGTAGTAGCGCATGTTCTTGTCAGGTGCCTTGATCAGCCCGACCAGATCGGTCAGTGCCTTGGCCATCTGTGCTGCGATGTCGTCTTGGTTCAGCCCGGCGGCGACTTTCTCGGCGAACCCACGCTTGTCGGCATCGGTGCCCAAGTAGGTGCGCAGGTAGGCGATCTCGATGCCGTCGAGGTAGATGGTGTAACCCTTGCTGGTGTACATGATGAAGCTCCTTGGATAATAAGATTATTATGGCGGCGGATAGGATTTACGCGAACGACTCGTCCTCTTCGAGAATCAAATGACCCTTGGTGTTCTGGATGCGCGCGATGACGATCGCACCCAGCGGCACCGCAACGCCCGTGGTCTTGCCATCGAGCATGATCTTGTGCGGTGCGTACGCGTGGATGGAGTAGTGCGTGCTCTCGGGCATGAGCACACGACACGACCAGACGTATAGCCCGCCATGGTTCTTGACGTTGATCTTGATGATGTCCGCCCCTGCCATGCGCGCGACTGATTCGATTGCTTCTTTGCGTGTCTGGGCTACTGCCCAGTTGAACGCAGTGGACGCGTAGTAGTGGTTCGGTCCTTCGACCTTGGGCTTTTGCTTGGTGGTCACAGTGCATCCTCCATCTCAGGGTTGGTACGCGGGGAAAACATGGTGATGATGCGGGGGCGATGGTAAGGCGTGAGTACCTTGCCAATGGGTGGCTTGTCGAACGCGTAGTCCCAGAACGCACCGCCGCAATGCTTCATGAGGAAGATGCTGCCGTGGTAGTTGACCAAGACGTTGCGTCGCTGCGCGTCTGTCTTCTTGTCCCACGCCCTGAACGTTGCGCCACAATGGCGCAAGCTCAGCTTGTCGTTGAGTTCATGGCGGCCAATACTAGTCCACGGCTTGTAGGCATACACCGCGTCGTAGTACGTGATGCCATCGGTGATGATGGGCTTGGGCTTGACTCGAATGATGCAATCACCCATGGCTGCATACCTCGCAGTAGTAGCTGAAGAACGGGTAGCTCTCCGGGTCGGCAGTCCAGCCTAGCCGTTGTGCCAACCCATAGCTCTCGACCACGAGGCAGCTCTGGCAGTGGATCCGCACCTGCTCGGATGACGAGGGCGACGGGGCTGGTGCGAGCGGCAGCAACCTGACCTTGACGTACTGGGCAAGGATCATGACTGTGCTCCCCGTATCAACTCCTTGACACCAGCGAGCGTGTCGGCGCGCAGGTTGGCGAAGCCGACTATGGCCCACCAGCGCATGCCCGATGAATTGGGCGCGCACGGATGGATGTTGACGCCCCGGTAAGTGTGCACCAGCGGCACGACAGCGCTGGCCTGCTGCCGCTCCCGCTCGACGACGCGCCTGCCCCTTGTCCAGCTCATGACTGCACCTCGTTGCGGTAGCGTTCGCGCAGGAAGAACGCACAGGCACTACGTGCCGGGTGTTCCTCGTCGATGTTCTCGATGAACCACCACATGGCCTCGACCAGCGGCAAGCCGGCGAGGTACTTCGTGTAGTCCTGATGGGTTTCGTCGCTCATCGCAGCTTCTCCAGCACGGCCACGACGCGGGCAGCGCAGTAGCAGGTAGGGATGCCGCAGGTGGCGGCACGGATCGCGAACTTGACGCCGCTGTCGAGGTCAGTGACCACTGCCTTCCAGCCTTTACCGCGCCGGGTCTTGGCATGGTCGGCCTTGCTCACCAGCAGGAACACGCGCAGCTCCCCGGAGATCTTCGGGGTCAGCAGCTTGGCCTCGCCGCACTTGTCGTCGTGCTCGTACGTGGATCCATCCACGTCGGGGCTGCCTCGCAGCAACACCTCGGGAGCAAGCATCGCCAGTTGCACCACTGGCAGGGTTTCGTCAGGCTTGGTAGCCATAAAAAGACTCCTCGAATAATAAGATTATTAGATCGGCTCGACCTCGGTGGGGTACAGCGAATTGCACCTCGCCATCTCCTTGCCGCTGTGCTCGAAGCGCGGCTTGTCCCAACGCACGCGCAGTATGAAGTAGCCCGGCACCGTCTGCCGGCACTCTATGACGGTGGCCGTGTCGCCCGGCTCGTAGTCGTCGAAGTTCAGTGCATCGCACATGACCACGACCACGCGATCGCCCACCTTGTACGGCGGCGGGATAGGATTCCTGCTCATGATTCCTCCTGACTTGTGGACTCGATGACGGTTGCGTGCAGCATCGCGCCCGGATCGAGCAGCATCTGCGCGCACGCGCCCAGTTCTTTGTAGTTAAAGTTGCGGATCGCTCCGGTCTTGGTGTAACCCTCCAGCCGGGCTTGCGCCCGCGCAGCGCGCACGAACTCGCGAACGTTGTCGACGCGCAACGTGATGGTGACCGATACCACGGGGCTGATGCTGCTCATTCCTCTTCCTCCCCATCGTCGCGCTCCATGTGCTCGCCACACTCGTCGCACACCAGCTTGTGCCCACGAAGCCACGACTCGTAGGCTTGGTCGTCGAACCCGCAAGCCGGGCACGTCATCTGGATCAGCGGGTCAGTTCGGCTCATGGCCATCCTCCTCGTCGTCCGGTTCCTTGGCTTCGCTCTGTTCCTCGAACGCGAACCACGCACGCTCGATGAACTCCGGGTCCGAGTTGTCGGCAGGCAGGCAGTGTGCGTACGCCTCTGCCGTGCTGCCATTGTCCTGCGGGATGTCGTAGATCTTCGGGTCGTCCGGGTCGCAGCCGTCGGTGTCGTAGTCGACGATCAGCACCTCGATGTCCTCCTGACTGGTAGTGCCGACCCAGCCCACCAGCCCGCCCTCCAGCGTGATCATGATCTTGATGGTCATGTCAGTTTCCCCTCTTCCAGTAAGTCCATGCACCACTGGGGTGCTGCTTGCGGAACAACTCAGGATTGGCCAAGCCACCCTGCGCGTACCACTCCCGCTTGGTCAGGCGCATGTCCATCACACGCGCTCCTTGAACGACAACAACCTCGCACGCAGCTCGCTGAACTCGGCAGGCAGGGCGAAGTCGAGGTGTTCGTCGTACTCAGGTGCGTGGCTGGACGAGAGCTGGGTCCAGCGCGCACCCGTGCCGGCAGTGGCGGCCATGATGTCGATCTGGGTGCCGTGCACCCACAACAGTTGCTCGGGCGTGGTGTCGGGCGACTTGAACCCAGCGCCGACGATCTCGAAGTAGTGACGCATTGCAAACACTCGTGCCATGAACGTTCTCCTTGAATAATAAGATTATTAGTTGTTGACCATCAACAGGATCAGGCAGGTGATGATGACGATCACCAGCGTGTGCAGCATGTTGCGCGTGCGCGTGTTGCACTCGGCGATCGCCTTGGTCAGCAGCTCGTCGACCTTGTTCAAGTCATCCTCCGTGAGCAGGCCAGCCTCGCCCGCGAAGATCATGGCCTCCAACACCTCGCGTCCTGCGTGGGGGCTGATCGCCCCGGCGTTGACTGCCTCGGCCAACATTGCTGCGGTGCGCTTGGCGTGGTGCAGCAGGGCCGACTCGTTGCGTACCTCGGTCATAAGAAACTCCTTGAATAATAATCTTATTACTGCGGCGAGAGGGGCCGCTGCCCTTCGTGGGAAAAAATTCCCACTAGCAGCTATTATCTCATATTGTCAAGTCTGTGTCAAGTGTTTGTGAGATTGTCAAGGGATGTCGCCGGGCAGTTCGAGCCGACCAGCCGACATGGCGCGCTTGCTGCGATGGTGTCCGTCCTTGATGCAGTGCGGGCAGTGCTTGCCGTTGTACCTGCCGCTGCACGACAGCCACGAGTGGTAGGCGATGGGCAGCGGCACAGCCTGTAGCTCGTTGCCAAGGTGATTGCCTCGCGACTGCCACCATGTCTGGATCGGCCGCGTCGATCGCGGAACCACGTGGCCAAGTTCATGCAGCACAGCCAGATCGCGCTCGGCCTGATCGCGCCAGCTCAGGGCAGGGCGCAGCACCGCGCGCTTGGTGCTCTTCATGATCGCGCGCTTCGTCCTGCCGCGTGGCGAGCCAACGAACGGCAGCTCGGGCAGCTCTGCCGGCCACTGGCCCCGGCAGGCGAACCACGCCTGTTCCCGGGCCATGTGCCGAGCTGAGTAGGCAAGTTCTTGGTCAGGTGTTTGGGCACGCTTGGCCCGGGACGCATGGCCCGACAGGCGCGTCATCTCGTCGTTCACCCACGCCGGCCGGCTGCCGCGTGTAGGGTAGGCTTGAGCAGCCCAGTGCTTGAGTGCGTTGTAGCGCATGACTGCCGGGTGGTCTTCCACGACGCCCAGCGCGTGGACGGTGGCGAAGCTGAAACCCGTGCCTAGGTAGCCCTGCTTGGGGCCGATGTACTCGAACATACCATGCTGTTCAGACGCGGCAGCGGCAGGTGTGCCATCTGTAGCGTTTTTCGAGGACAAAATTAGCGTCAGGATGTCGCTGGTCTGCGGTGGGGGAGGTACGTTGTTCATCGAGATTGCCTAGTATTTGGGTGGTAGCGTGATTATGTCATAGAGGGGCCACAATTCCTATCCTAAATGACGAGGGGGCTATTTTTTTTTATTTCTCTGAGGCGACGAAAACCACTTGTTCATAGAGGTTGTAGAGAGGGGTAAATAATGTGACTGTACAAGTGCGAAAGGGGGTCGCGTAGAACTTGCCCTCTACAGACACTTACAAAACAATACTACTACTACTCTATTAATCTAATTATAGTTATCTCTATAAGGTAATAAGATTATTATTCTCCTGCCGAATGCTGTTTGCCCGTGTAACACCAAGTGCGTCCCAGTGCATACCCTGTAGTTCCTCCTGCTACAACTAGGCCCCGCTGCGTCACACCAAGGGCTTCCTCTTGGTAGGGTTTCAAATAGCCGAGATACATTGACATACCTACACCATTGTACGCTGGCCCATCCATCACCCAGCCCACTTCCCGTCCTATCCTCGTCACGCAGTACCCACCACGCGTTGGTGCCCGTACGCCCCACTGTCCAAGGCACCCAGTCCTCGACACCTACACGCAGCGCACTTCCCATCCTATCCTCATGAGCACAAGGCACTGTGCTCATTCACACAAATCGCAGGCACAAAAAAGCCCCAACGCGCGAGGCGTCGGGGCTGGGGATTATTTGTCGCACACACTCGCCGCACTTCTGCCGCCGCTCGAATAAAACATGCCACGCGGATTCATCGGCATTGCGTCAGGTCTGGCCATACGTGCTCCGAATAATAAGATTATTAAAAGGCAACGGGGCCGGATCGCTCCGGCCCCGCTGTTATTACTTGGCGTTCGACTTGCGAACCGCGATCTGCAAGTTTTCCAGCGCTTTGCTCAGGTCGTTCATGCCCAGCGACCACGCCTCCGTGCGGCCCTCGGGCATGGCCAGCTTGCGGCCGTCCTGAACGATGGCCAGCAGGTTAGCCACGAACGCCGCGTGCGACAGCTCAGCCGGTCCGGCCGGAGTCTTCGGCGCGCGTTCGGTTTTCTTGCCAGCAGCGGCCAGCGCAGCGCCGGCAGCGGACAGCGCCGCGTCCGTGATCGCCTTGCCTTCCTTGCCAACGGCCAGCGAAGTATTGCCAGCTTTCGCGCGCTCCTTGCCGGCCTTGATGACACTGCGCAGCGCTTCGAGCGCGGCAGTGTACGCCGTGCCCTTGAGCTTGGCCGCCGCGTCAATCAGGGCGCACGTTGCCTGAATGCCGATTACTGCCGCCGCTTTGTGCCCGTTCGCCCACTGCGACGCGGCATTGCGCGCAGAGTCATCGGTACGGTACCGCGAACCGGCGCGCTCGCGGATCTGCTCCCACTTGGGCGCATTGTGCTCGGCGGCCAGCTTCAGCGTATCGAGCATGATCGAACGATTGCCGACTTCGTTCGCTTCGATGCGATCGAGCTGTCCGGCCCACGCGGCGGAAGCCTTGCCAAGCGCAGCAGCAACGGCGGCGGCGAGCTTGGCGGATTCAGCAGCGGCGGCGGTAGCAGCGGCGGCGGCGATCTGTGCAGCGGAGAGTTTCTTAGCCATGGTGCGTTTATTCCCTATGTTGTGCCGTGGGCGATCTTGCCCGCCGGTCACAATTTCAATATCCCACGAGCACAAGGCACTGTCAAATAATAAGGTTATTAATCAGCGGTTAGCGGGCACGGGCTGGCAGGGGGGCAGGGGCACCCCCCCACCCCGCCCCCACCCATAGATGGACCTGAGCAAGAGCACCCCCCCCTGCTGGTTACTGTGGTTCGCAACTGTGCCCCAAAAATTTTCAAAAACTCAGTTGTACACACCCCCCTACAAAGTGCCCCCACACCTCAAAACCCCTAGGTAGTGCGGACAAAAAAAGACCGCGCACCTGAGTACGCGGCCAAGAGGCACCACCCTGTCAAACCGTCACATTCGCCGTCTCCGTGGGCGTCTCGAACCAGCGCATCACCAGACTCGCCTCGCCGCTCTGTGCCGATCGATTCACGAATGAGAATAGCATCATCAAGTCCTCTGGAAGCACCATCTTGTTGTGCATGATCATGCCGCTCACCGAGTCCTTGCCCTGCGCCTCGCACAGCACCTTGTCGATCAGTGGCCCCAGTACCGGCTCGCCGGGGTTGGTGCCGATCATCGCCTTGGCGCGGTTCGGGTGTCCGAAGTAGTAATTGTTGATCCGCTGCTCGAAGCCCAGCGTGGTCACGCTCGTCACCGCGTGCACCTCCAGATACATCTTCTGCTCGGTGATCGTCTCCAGCGTCAGGTGGGTCAGCACGCCGTGGCCGCAGATCAACAGGATCCTGCCTTCCAGCGAGCTGCCGACTGGCACCTGTATGATCGGGCTACAGCCGAAGAACTGGCCACGCTCGACCATCTCGTCCACCGACTCCGCGCCGCGATCGCCAACCACGCCTACCGGCTCTGCGGTGGCGGCCTTGCGGATCGAATACTTTCCGGGGCCTTGCACGAACACAGTCGGTGTGTCGCGGGTCAGCACGACCGTCTCGCCCAGTCGCGTGTACGGACGCCACGCACCGTTGACACTCAGCTCCACGAACGCCTGCATGTCCACCTCCATCACGCCATCGGCGGTAAACAGGCTCAGCGCGGCACCCAGTGCGCCTACGTTCACGGTCGCCGACCGGGCAGCGTCGGCTGTTGGGGCCAGAAGTTGGTACTGCATGGCAGATCTCCTCGGGTGGGTGGTGGCGGGTCGCCGGGGGCCAGTTTGCGCCCAGACAGCCCGCGCGCCTAGCACGAGTTACCCACGGGGTGCAAGTGTTTGCTATGCTCCCGCCAACCGGAGGCTCCTCCGGATCCATCCCCCGGCGCGGTGGAGCCGCCACGCCAGCGGAGGCACCACCATGATTACCATCATCCTCGTCGTCCTAGCGTTCGTGTTGTTTCTCCTTGCCGGCACGTCCATCCCCGCCGGTCGTTACGCCCTCGGCTGGCTGGGCATGGCTGCCCTCGCCCTCGCGTGGCTGATCAGCCGCTCCGGAGGTGTGTGATGGCTGCCAAGAAAAGTCGCGGCAGCACGCCGGCAAACGACGCCGCTGTTGATCGGATGCTCGCCAGAAGCAAGGCACCGGCCGCCGCTGCACCGGCCCCCGCTCTTCGTGCAAACCGCACCCACGCCGAGAACGTCGCTGAGATCAACCGCAAGTCGGCCATCAAGGGTCGCGGCAGCTCACCCGGCAACGACGCCGCTCTCGAACGGCTGTACCCTGCGAAGAAGAAGTAGCCATGCCCAGCAAGACCAAAAAACAGAAACGGACCATGGCGGCGGCTGCGCACAATCCCCAGTTCGCGAAGAAAGTGGGTATTCCGCAGAACGTCGCTCTGGAGTACAACCGCGCTGACAAGAAAAGGAAAAAGTCATGAGCAAGTATCGAGCAGGCGGTTGTGTCGCGCCGCCGATCGCTGGCACCTCGCCCAACGCCACACCGGAGCGTGCGCCTGTCGTTGGCACCATGGAGCGCTGGGGCAAGCCGACCAACAGCCATATCGTCAGCCAGCACGAGCACGGGCTGCACGAACGGGATGATCCCCTTCCGCCGGAAGCGACAGCCAATGGCTGGAAGAAGTAACCACCGCTGCACTACCTAGGAGTTACAACATGAGCACTTCAGGTTTCACACAGGACGCCTACGACTTGGGCATCTCCATCGCGGCGTTGCAGGCGCTATCAACAGGATCAGGCGGCGGTACCGGCGCAACCGGTCCTGCCGGACCCGCAGGCCCCCAAGGCGAGATTGGCCCAACAGGGCCAGCAGGCCCGCAGGGTGAACCCGGCCCGCAGGGCGAGACGGGTTTGCAAGGCCCCAGCGGTGAAACCGGCGCGACCGGCGTAGCTGGCGTCGAGGGTCCGCAGGGTACCAGTGGCCCGGCCGGTCCCATCGGCCCGCAGGGTGAACCCGGTCCCCCGGGAGCCACCGGCGCGATCGGCCCGGAGGGACCGCAAGGCCCCATGGGCGCGACCGGTGCAGCGGGACCAACAGGCGCGGCCGGCGCGGATGGCGCACCCGGTGCAGCGGGCACGGCTGGCGCACAGGGCGCACCCGGTACCCCGGGACTTGTGCAGTCCGTGGTGGCTGGCACCAGTATCGCGGTCGATGCCACCGACCCGGCCAACCCGGTCGTCTCGGTGGTCGCGGGCGCGGTGCTCTCCGGAGATCCACCCATGGTCAACCGGGCGTCCGGATCCAGCGCGATCGCGCTGGTCGTCAACGCCCTGCTGGACGCTCTGGAAGCCCGTGGCGTGATCACAACCTGCGACTGAGGCAACCATGCCGCCCGGGGCACGATCGCCCCGTGGCGGCTCTCCTAGGAGCACGACGATGGCCGTTGAGACTGTCCCGGGCTACGGTCCGAACACCGTGGTGCCCGTAGGCGCACCGGCTGCCCCGCCGGCACCGCCGCCGGTCTACACCCAAGGTCCGCCCGGCCCGCAGGGGCCTGAAGGTGAGAAAGGCGACACGGGCGACGTTGGTCCGGTCGGTCCGGTAGGGCCGCAAGGATCCACTGGCCCGCAGGGCGATCAGGGCATCAAGGGCGACACCGGCACGCAGGGTCCGACCGGTCCGCAGGGATCGACCGGTCCGCAGGGATTGCAGGGAAATCCCGGTCCAACCGGTCCAACCGGTGACACGGGTCCGCAGGGTCCGATTGGTCTGCAGGGAGCAACGGGCACGCAGGGTATCCAAGGCGTGCCGGGTGCGACTGGTCCGACCGGTGAGACTGGTCCGCAGGGCGCGACTGGAGCACCGGGATCGCAGGGTATCCAAGGCGTCAAGGGCGACACCGGCAACACGGGCGCGACTGGACCCCAAGGACCGCAAGGCAACACGGGCGCGACTGGCGCGGAGGGTCCGCAAGGTGACCCGGGTGCGACGGGTGCGACTGGATCGCAAGGTATTCAGGGCGTCAAGGGCGACACGGGCGACACGGGTGCGCAGGGCATCCAAGGCATCCAAGGCATCCCGGGTGCGACCACCATCGGCCCATTAAATTCGCAGTATGCCTCTGGCGCGGGGCCGACCATCGGCGCTGCCGAGTCGCAGGTTGGCGTAGTCACGATTACTGGCGTGCAGGTTGGCTCGCCCGTGATGGTCATCGCTCGCGTCAACCACACCAAGGACAGCGGCACTACCGCACGCACGACCACCGTCCGCGTTCGGCGTGGCACGACCAACTCAGATCCGCTGATCGGCCGCGATGCCATTAGCACCTCGCAGCCGCTGGCTACGACTGCCTTCGGCCCCGGCGTGGTGGTCGCGATCGACACTGGCCATGCCGGCGGTTCCATCACTTACTCGGTACGGTCACTAGGCACTGTCGCCAACCAGAACACGACGCCTGCCTACGAGATCGAGGCAGTCGAGTTGCGTGGCGCGATGGGCCAGCCCGGCGCGGATGGCATCATTGGCGCGGATGGCGCGGATGGCATCATGGCGTCGATCGTTGCTGGTACTGGCATCGCCGTCAACTCGACGGATCCTGCCAACCCGATCGTCAGCCTGTCTGGCGGCGCATCGCAGCCGCTCGACGCGACGCTGACCGCTCTGGCTGCCGCAGACTGGGCCGCCAACGCACTGCCAATAGGCAGCGGCGCGAATACTCTGTCGCAAGTGGCGTTCGCCATCAACACCTTCCCCGGGCGTTCGAGCACGGGCAACCTCGTTGCCAAGCCGATCACCGACTTCGGGTTCTCGATCCTCGACGACGCCGACGCGGGTACGGTGCGCACCACGATCGGTGCACAACCGCTCGATGCCACGCTGACTGCGCTGGCTGGTGTCAACTGGTCGTCTAACTCGCTGGCCATCGGCCTCGGCGCGGACACGGTTGGACAGGTGTCGTTCGCGGTGAACACGTTCCCGGCGCGTGCGAGCACTGGCAACCTGATCGCTAAGCCAATTACCGATTTTGGCTTGTCGCTGGTGGACGACGCGGACGCGGCGGCTGGACGCACGACGCTGGGTGCGCAGGCGCTGGATGCGACGCTGACTGCGCTTGCCGCGCTCACAGGATCCGGCTACATCAAGGCATCGGCGACTGATACGTTTGCGATGCTGGCGCAGATTCCGTACGCCGACATCTCTGGTGCGCCCGCTGCAGGCCAGCCAGCCGACGCGACGCTGACTGCCCTCGCTACGCTTACTGGCGCTGGTTACATCAAGGCATCGGGGACTGACGCGTTCGCCATGCTGGCGTCGATTCCAGAGGCGGACGTGGCTGGCCTCACGGCAGCACTGGCGTTGAAGGCTCCGCTGGCATCGCCTGCGTTGACTGGCACGCCGACTGCGCCAACAGCAGCGGCGCAAGCGACTACGAGCCAGATTGCCAACGCGGCGTTTGTGTATGCGAACTACGTTAATAGCTTTGGGACGTACCTGCCCGGCTCGAATGCAAACAGCACCCCGAACAATTTCATGGGACCGGTGCAGGATCCCTCGACGAACACGCCACAAAATTCGTGGACTGACTTGATCTCGTTCGGCCCAGAGGGTGCTCCGGGTAGTGGCTACCAGTCGCAGATTGCACGGGCGTGGTTCACGCAGGACTTCTACACGCGTGGAAAGGCTGGTGGCACTTATGGCGCATGGGCCAAGCAGTGGAGCGACCAGAATGACGGCCCCGGCTCTGGCCTCGATGCCGACACGCTCGATGGCGTGCAAGGCTCTGGCTACGCGACGACGGCAGGACCGACGTTTGCGCCTAACGTGAGTGTTGGCCTGCCTAACGCTGGTACATACGGACAGTTCGCGGTAAGGAACGTCGGCTATAACTCGCTGGTGGTGGAATCCACGGATGCCAGCGGTGTGATCGGCATCATGGCGGCGAATGCGAATCAGCAGCTGCGGCTTGGAGTGGTGTCGAATCACCCGCTGCACCTGTACCAGAACTCGCTCAACCGCATGACCATTGCGAGCACGCTGATCACAGCGCATCTTCCACTGTCTATAGCTGGCGCGCTTACTGTTGGTGGTGCTGTCAATATTAGTGGCACGCTTGATGCTAGTGGCAAAATTAGCGGAGGAACAATTCATAGCAACTCGATCTTTGAGACTTCTGGCGCGGATTTGATCCTGCGTACAACTGCCGACGGCTTGAACGACACGGTTATAGATACCCTCGGACACGTTCTTCACAAGTCCGAGTTCAACTCCACCGTGACGCAAGAATCTGGCGGCACTGCCACCTGCAGTTACTTTTTCAAAAATGTAACGGATGGCCAGCTTGCACGCATGGATGCCAGCGTTGACCAGCTGGCTATCGGCACGGGCACGGTCGGAACGAACAGGATTATCCTAGGTCCGCGCGTAGAGGTGCCTACTACTTTCCGCGTGACTGGACAAAACGATCCGACTACCGGTACTGGCATTGACATCTACTGGACTGGCAGCGCGGGAGCAATCATCGCCATCAACCGCGATTCAGCTACATGGCAGCCAATACAGCTTATTGGCGCGAACGTGGATCTTCGCACCCAGACCGGCGGCGTGCGGATCTCGTGCAACGCGACGGGCATCGGGTTTTTTGCTACTGCTCCGGTTGCCAAGCAGACCGTCAGTGGCTCGCGCGGAGCTAATGCAGCCCTGACCAGCCTGCTGACTGCGCTGGCGGCGATGGGCCTGATTACCAACTCGTCGAGTTAGGAGTACAGTATTTGCGCGCCACAAGGAGTTGACTTTATGTCCCACCGTGATTCCCGACGCGCTCGACGCGTCCTGTCTGCCGCCGCCCCGCACGTGGGTGCCAGTGTTGTGATCCTCGCTCCCGGCCATGAGGGCAACGGCTTCCTAGCCACCTCGATGCCAACGCATTCGCTCGAAGATCTTGTAGCGATCGAGACGGTGCTCAAGGAAGCGACGAAGAAACTCCAGCACTGGAAGCGGCAGCGAGTTCAAGCAGTAGCCTGATGTCTTCGCCTCTCCGCAGTTACTTTCCGCCGCCTACCGTCGAGGCGCTGCTGCTGTGCGACAACCGCCTGCAGTTCATCTTCGGACCACTAGGCAGTGGCAAGACGACTGGCGTGCTGATCAAGTTACTTACGATTGCGCATCGGCAGGTACCCAACGCGGCCGGCGTCCGCAAGACCCGGTTCGCGGTGGTGCGCAACACGCGCCAGCAGCTGAAGGACTCCGTGCTCAAGACGGTGCTCGAATGGCTGCCGCCCAACGGCAAGACGATACGCTGGTACGAGACGGATGCGACGTTGATCCTCGACGTGTTACTGGAGGATGGCACCTCGCTCAAGAGCGAGTTTCTGTTCCGCGCACTCGACGATGAGAAAGACGCCCGTCGCCTGCTCTCGACCGAGTACACGGCGGCTTGGATCAGTGAGTTCCGCGAGATCCCGTTCGGCCTGCTGACCGACATCCTGTCGCGCACCGGTCGCTACCCGTCCGTGCCCGATGGCGGCGCGACGTGGTACGGCGTGATCGGCGAGTCGAATATGTGCACGCGTGGTAGTGAGTGGTTCAAGTTCCTCATGCTCGAACGTCCGGCGCACTGCTCGGTGTACGTCCAGCCTAGCGCGATCGGCCCGCACGCGGAGAACTTGATCAACCTGAAGCCGGACTACTACCCGAACCTGCTCTACGGCAAGAGCGAGAACTGGATCCAAGCGCACGTCAAGTCGGAGTTTCCGGATTCGCTCGATGGCAAGGCGGTCTGGGGAGGCA
>Ga0137348_1000055_pt1 | contig 13484 bp, 17 predicted proteins | sample EasRivERMLT600_2_FD_102293 | JGI IMG/M metagenome (GOLD analysis project Ga0137348, IMG submission 102293) | Soil microbial communities from meander-bound floodplain in the East River, Colorado, USA - East River MetaG ERMLT600_2 | ecosystem: Environmental > Terrestrial > Soil > Floodplain ...
ACTTGCTGTCTCTCTGAACTTAGTTACCATGTCTTGCCTCTGTTGCTGTCCAAGAGAGCTAGACATATGTAACACTGGTTCAAATCCTCCCTCTTTAAGCCAGTTATTCAATTCCATCTCCAGCTTACCAGCGGCTGCATGGTGATGGTAGAAGATAACTAACTTACGTTCATTGGAGAGTAAGAACTCAGTGGCGAAGTCAATTGCTTGCTCGACTTTAGATACGCCAGTTATCTGACGCATCTTAGTCATGATAGCTAGAATGCAGCTTGATTTCTCCATGCCACTCAATTCATCATCATAGAGTGTGTCATCCAGCTCTTGAATTGCTTGCGAGTAAGCCTTATTCAATCGCTTATCTAACTCTACGTGATAGAACCTACGTGACAGTGCCGGCAAATCAGGAAGAACATCGGCTTTCGTTCGTCTTAGAATGAAATCCTTTGTCTTCTCATGAAATGCTTCAGGATTCCTTAATCCACCTACTTTGTATCCCCACCCATTGTGGTAACTGTCACATTCACGTTCAATGAATGTGGCATAATGTGGAAACATTCTTGGTTGAATTAAGTTCAGGACCGTGAAGTATTCGCCAGCGTGATTCTTAATTGGCGTTCCACTCATCGGAATGATGTGCGGAACTTCCTTGCAAAGCTTTTGAATAGCCTTTGCACGTCCACTCAAGTGGTCTTTGATACGCTGACATTCGTCAATGATAACTAACTTGATGTTATCCTTGACTAACTTGAAACACTCTTCGTTCTTAACCAAATCATATGTTGTAATGTAGATATCGAATCCGGGAGCGGCTAGTTCCTTCCCAGAGCCTATGACTTGAGTAAGAAAGCCCATGACACCACATTTGTTGATTATCTCATGGTGCCATTGGAGTTTCACGGTCGTCGGACAAACCAGAACGCACGGGAGCAGTTCCTTAGCATGTATCTTGATTAGTGCTAGTGCTTGGATTGTCTTTCCTAATCCTTGCTCATCTGCTAGCAATCCTCTCGCGTCACATGCTTGTAGGAACTTAACTCCATCAACCTGATAGGGCATTAGCTTGCAGCCATTCAAGATACTTGCAATATCCTGAACTGACTGCAAGACATCATCAGTACTAACGTGACCACACTCAAGAGTGATAATCTTGCTAGTACCAAAGCTAATGCGGCTCTTCTCAACGGCTATCTTGCCGCATTCCTTACAGGTCTGTTTTACAATGCTCGATAGAGCCATGTCCTACTTTCCAGCCGCTGTTGCTGGGTTTGTCTGATTTACTTGTCTTGGTGAATTGAACGAGCCAGTCATTGACTCATATGTATCGAGAATCAATGACTCTAGCTGATTCAATTGCTCGTCGTTACCCGGCCTGAGAAAGAAGAAAGGCTTTGTTTCATTCTCACGCTTTACGATGCTAGCAGGAAACAAGACGAATAGTCCCTTTTCCCTATCATCGCAAATCGTGAAACCAACCATGTGCCAACCCGCCATGAATGAATCACCTGATTCAAACTCAATAGCGGCTTTAGCGACTCGATTGCCTTTCTTCATCAGGAATGGTTCTACTTTGATTTTCATTCCCTCTCCTATCCTAGATGGTAGATGTGCGTCGTTCTTACTTGGCTTGTCCATGACTTTGTAGTCACAAACCAAATGTCCTTATCAGCCATGAATTCAAGTGTTTGAATTCGTTGGCCGTAATACACTAGGTCTTTAACAAACTCCGTGTAAGCGTTCTCTGTAATGAATTCTTCTCTTGTATCTTTCATTACTTACTCCCAAATAAACTCGATGGGTCGAACGGCTTGCTCTCACCATTTGTTGCTGCTGGTTTCGCTACCTGAACAGTAACAATGCCTGTCTCTGTCGTAGGCTTGGTGAATGAAACAGCTTTGAGATTCTTCTCAGTAGCTTTACGCTCTAACTGAGCTATCATCTCATTTACTGTCTCAGGGTCTAGAGATTTGAGCAAGTCACTACGTAGCTTGTCCATCTTGCTCATTCTCTTCTGACGAATTGCTACCGCGTTGATAGCGTCGCTAGTAGTCTGGTCTGGCCCTGTAGGCGTTACCAGCCATTCCTTACTCTTGACAGAAGACTTCGCCTTTCTCTCCCTCAACTCATCGTCAGCAGCGGCTAATGTAGCCTTAGCTTCAAATGCTATTTGAGAAAGTGTCTCTCTGTGCTCTCGAAGCTGAGTCACATCCATGTCAGCAACAAGTAACTTACCCTTGTTGTAGAATTTGGAATATAACTCTTCTTGCTCTGTCATGTTCTTCCTTCCTACCAGACCTAGCTCATTTGATGCGACGAGTGCCATCAGAAAATCTGGCGTGTTTTCTGATATCATGTTATGCTCTACGTCTCTTCGTAGAGTTGTAAAAACACAGATATTAGCAATACCTGTGTTCTTACAGCCACACGAACAGAACCAACTCACTTCACTAAATCTGTAAACTGCTCTTCAGAAAGTATGTAGAATTTCACTTCTAGCCAATCTGGTAGCTTGTGAAGTGGAAGACCTTCTTCATATAGATAGAAGTTCTTATGTGCCCAACGATAAGCATTGTAGATGCAACTATCACCTTTGAATGCTCTTATTGGTTTGCCATCTTCGTACAAGATGCTTGCTACCACTTGATGATTCTCTTTCCGGGAATGTTACCGCATGGAGTTAGCGTTTCAGGTGCAAATACAATCCAACCAAAGTTGGTTGTTTCAAAGCACTTGAATTGTGAGCCAGCAGCATATTCACAGCCATTAAGCCATGTGTTCTCTGCTAGCGGCTGCCAAACAGCATCAGTCATTGAAATTACTTTCTTATTCCAATGTTGTTTGAATCTAAGATGCTGTTTGAAGAAATGGTCTAAGTTAGAATACAACATGATATCTATTCGTTATCCTTTCGCTGTGTAAGAGTTACCGATACGCGTCGGAGCGTGTCGTATTGTGTCGTATCGTGTCGGAGCGTGTCGGAACGCGTCGTAACGTTGTGATGGCTGTAAGTTGTTGATTCTTAAGGGTTTCCGCCGTAAGCCCATTATACCATACTCTCTCCCCAATGTCAATAGGGCTGTTCCCCGTCCTCTTTTGGTTACAAGTCTTATTATATACATATATATAAAAATATATATAATAATAAGAGATAGTATATAGAAGAGAAACGGGAACAGCGACCATGCGATAGGCCAGAGACTATGGTATCGGCCGTTTTCGCCCCAAAAATCGAGGTTTTATTGAGGTTTTCGCTTGCTTTCGCCTCGTGAGAGCAATCCGACGTGTCACGACACGTTCCGACGCTTTCCGACGCGTTCCGACGTGTCACGACGCTTATTGAGCTAGATGAGAGCCTATCAAAAAATTACATGTTAGATAAGCTGTTCGATTGCTCAAGGTAGCAAGCTACTGTGAGTTGTTCAGTCCTTAGTTCTCACTGTTCATTGAACGGTCAATTAGATTATCTAACGATGCTAGTTTAACCTACCATGTTAATCATCCTATAACTAGCAAGGTCAGATGATTAAAAACGTCTATTCTAAGTCGCAAGTGAGTAGCAAGACGTTCAAGAGAACCTCTCACAAGCCTAGCTAGGTTTTAATTATACTCCCATCAGCGAGCCTAGCCGCGCTGAGCTAGAGTTTCAACTAACCCGGTGGATAAGACATTTCAGCACCTCTTCCTTGGAAAGAATCGAGAAGGCTATTAGCTTAATGAGCCGGATAAACTGGTATGTTTATCTGATGTGCAGTAAGTGGGACTGTTATCAGCATTCAACAACCGGACGGTTAAGTTTAGCTGTCCTGCCGTGGTTGTATTCTAGTCTGTTACTGTTGCCTTAAAGACTTCGGCTCATTAAGCCAATAGATTTGATTTGGTGACTTGTGCTAAAGAAAGTATGAGCACAATGGAAAGCATGAAGAGAGTAGAGAGGTTTGCAGTCCCTCTCTACTTGGTGAGATGTTACGCCGTAGTAGCTGGCGCAGCCGCTGGAGCGAACTGCTTGGCGAAGCCAGGCTTGATGAGTCCAACAGCATCCTCAAGAGATACGTTGGCACCACGAGAGTAGTTCCGAACAACAAGCCTGAACTGAGTCTGTGCGTCAGGCGGCCAGCTATAGTCAACGAACTCAGCCAGCGGGTCAGAAGCAGCAGTGTAAGCTGCCTCATTGAATCCAGCGATAAGGAATGACACCAAAGATGGCTCATCCTTTACTGCTGTGACATCCATGAAAGACTGCATGGAAGTGGGAAGTGTCTCGGGTTTGCTGTCGTCGAATGCTTCCCAAACAATGACTTGGGGATTCTTTCCCCTCGTCTGTCCGACGCGTTCGCGGACGCCAATGCCGGTTTTCGCGGCATTCTTCACGTCCGCCTCTTTCTGCTTGCGTTCCAGTTCCAACTCTCGCGGTGACGATGCTTCGGTTGACATGTGAGTGTGTCCTTTCGTGGGCGTTATTGCCCTTGTCGTGAGCCGATTATACGTCGAATCGTAGCGATTGTCAAGAGAAAAGTGAGAAACGATGTTAGAACCGGCTAACCGTCAATCGGCTGTCACGTATTAGCTAGTATCTAACATATTGCACGCTAGCTTTTGATTGCGTATCGCGTAGATACTAGAGCTAGACTGACTGCAATTTCTTCCTGCGAAGTATTGGTGCGCTGACAAAGCTAGCCAGCCGCAATTTGCGGTGAATGACTATCTTGTTATAGCGTCGTGTGTTCACATCTTGTTTGATGTTAGCCACGCGCTGATATGGTGCAATCAACATATGTAAACCTCATGCTCTCTATTGTGCTCATACTCGAATGAAGCAAAGTCACCAGATTATATTGCCCTGCTAGTGCTAGTGAGCCGAAGCTTTTTAACCCTAAGTCGGGATGTAATGCTAGTGTAACTAACCTAGCTTAGAACATTGTCCAGACTTTCGGAACTAGTCTATCAGCGGAGACATCCCATTATGAAGGCCGGATTACAGCCTGAGTGTTTTAGCTAGCTACACGAGCTAGTCGTGGTAACAGTAAACCACTAACCGCGCCGACCCTTACCAGCCTACTCGCGTTAGGCGCTTCGGACACTGTATACTATAGCATTGGCGATGCCAAGTCTAAGACCACAATACATAGTGGGTAGTAGCGGCTAACATACAATAGGTAGTGGATGGGCCTATCTAATAGTGTAACTCAATGACTCTATATGTAAGAGATATCTCCTTTAGAATCAACATGTTACGAATTTTTTTCATTAGTGTAATTGAATGGGGGTGCATATAGCTGCACACTTAGTTACATAAGTGCACACTATTGCCGGATATTATTCATTTGTTTCTTAGTCATCAAATCGAAGTACCTATTAACAAGCTGGTTCCATAAAAGGGTCCCATAAACTATGAATCCTTCATAAAATGAAATCTTCATCGGCTTCGCCACTATTTGTTAGGAAAATTGAGTGGTTTAGGTCTTGACTTTTCCAACTTTTGCGTGTACACTCGATGGCGAAGGGGAAGTGTGTATGCTATTAGATGAAAAGGAGATACGTAGTAGGATGGAGTCACCAATGAACCTATTGAACAGACTTCGCACTATTACTAATCCTCATAAAAATACTAATCTCATACCAACACTTCCTCCCACATCGAATGAGATAATTGAGGACTTAGATGACAAACTAGCAAACACTACAACACGTAATAAAGCTACTAAACTTCTAAACAGTGCAATGACTGAATTAGAAGCTAAGATTAAGGATATACGGAAACCAGAGAAATTATCAGCTATTGCTAACGATATGAGCCGCATCATCGAACGAAGTGCGCCGGTAAAAAATTCAGATATTGAAAGAATTCCACAAATTATTATTTATGCACCTCAAATAGCAACAGAAGAACATTTTAATGTAATAGATGTAGGAGATACTTAATGGCATCACCAGACGGAACCTTTGCAAAACAAATAGTAGATAACCAAGGTAACACTTGGCTATTTGGTCCGAATGGTGAAACGGCTAGGTGTAGTCACATAGACAATGGTGTAGGAGATTTATATTGTTGGTATGGTGATAAAGTATATGTAAGAGGAACAGATTTTAGATGGTATGTATTTGTTAGTAATCATTGGATAGTCTACGGTCCAGAGCCTCCAATTCCAATCCCTCAACCTCCAGTAGTAGCATTACCCAGACTTACGACACGAGGAGCATTCTTCCAGTTAGAAACTGGTGAATACTTTACTGTCATTGAATGTACAGATTTTCGGTTATTTCAAATGTTCCTCAATGGTGAAGACGTAAGTCCTATTTTGAGGCAACGTAGTGAAATTGGTTTCAATACTCTACGGATTCTTGGTTCTTGTCATAATATGTTTCGCTTATATCCTAGTGAGTATCCTGACTACTATACTAGTCTGGCACCTTTTATGGGTTTTTGTGCTAGCTTTGGACTTAGAGTTGAATTCACTGTATTTGCAGATGCAACACTTTCAATTCCTAGCCGCAATGACCAGTTTAATCACTGGAATCGAGTTGGTCAGGAATTGCTTGGTTCTACAAATGTAATACTTGAGTTAGTAAACGAAGAAAATCAACCAGTTAACAGATTGGCTGCTGTTAATATGGTATCACCTATTGCTGGTATTCTTTGCTCACACGGCAGTAATGGTAGTGAAGCCAGACCAGTTAGACCTTGGTGGAACTACGAGACTTTCCATACCAATCAAGCATTTGAATGGTGGCGTAAATCTGGTCACAATGCAATGGAACTTACAGATGGAGACCCAGAAGGAAACATTCCTCCATCACATGTTCCAATTTTAACTAACGAGAATACAAGACCAGACCAAGATTCAGATATTAATCACCATGAGGATTCAGCTGCTAGTTCTGCATTGCTCAATGCTGGCTACTGTCATCATAGTGATGCTGGTAAATTTAGTAGATTATTTAATACATCTGAAATGAGTTATGCATTAGCGGCTATTCGTGGAATGAGTTCTGTTCCATTGATATATCAAGATGGCCGATACATCAGACATCCACCAGCCGAATTTCTTCGAGTGTATGAGCGAAGAATAGATGGCGGAAACGGATTTGTAGTAAGAATAAGAAAGTGATATGTCCTCAGGAAGTTCCACCGGAAGTTGTAAATCCTGAGATTCCATCTTATTGGATAATTGCTATATTATTTATTATTGTTGCTGTATTTGAAATTTGGGTTATTAAGATAAAGAAGCGAACTATTTCACAAACAATTCAAAGACTCTCTAAAGCAAAGCGGTGGTTTCGTTGGTTAGCGGCTACTGCAATGGCAATTTTAACTTGGCATATCATCTGGGGATTTCCTTGGTGACACATGCATAGAAGGTCATTCCTCAAGTTTCTTCTTAGTACTCCACTAGCGGCTGTCGTAGATTACGAAAAGTTGCTTTGGGTTCCAGGAGAGAAAACTATATTTATTCCAGAAGTGCAACCAGTTTCTATGTATAAAGTAATATATGAATGGTCAGAAATGATGATTGCTAATCCAAGAGCCTGTTATAGAATTAGTGATATTAGTTCTGAAGAATTAAAATATACAGAGATGAGTAGGGATGAGGCTATTGCAGTTGGTCTTATTCGTCCTCACGAAATTGAATCTTTAGATAAGTTCATGATTCAAAATGCCTGATTATATCAAAGCAATTAAAAAGGTAAAGAAAGAAATGCCAGACCAAGCCGCTACGGGTGTAGAGCCGTCTGGATTTCTTGGAAAATTTTTATCTCGTGGTGCTAATGCATCAACAAATCCATTCACAGGTAATGTAAGTTATAATCCTGATATGATGCAAAGAATGTCTCCAGATGAAACGGAGAATACCTTTGCTCACGAATTAACTCATTCCCGTCAAATTCAAGCTAAACCATATCTTAATAGATTTACTGACGTTATGAAGTCAATGGTTCCCAGATTCATGGGAGGCGGAGACGAAGAGTATTATCAACGTCCAAGAGAAATGGAAGCGTTTCAAGCTGAACGTGATAGAACTAGTCGTATGGGTTTGAGAGGAATGCCAGACCCTACTACTGGAGCTAGAGATATTAATCTATCATCGGAGAATCCAATGATTATATCGAAACGTAAAGCTATGTTTGACCGTCTAAAAGGTATAAGATGAAATATTTAAGAGCGGCTGTTCAACTTGTATTTATCATTAACATACTACTTGTATTTATTTTCTACGGATTTACTTTATGGCTGCTAGGAGCAAAAAGCTAATGGAACCTAAAGTATATATAGGAGTTCCAACGGCTGAATTTGCTCGTCCAGCCGTATTTTATGATTATTTAGAATTCTTACAGGTTCCATCGAACACAATGCGCCGTGCATTCCATACAAATTCTGCTGCTCATAATAGAAATTTAATTATTGACGACGCATTAGCACATGATTGTACTCATATTCTATTTATAGATGATGATATGGCATTTGCACCTAATTCATTAATGAAATTGTTAGCTCATGATAAGCATGTAGTTTCAGGATTATATTTCAATAAAGCATATCCTCATCCACCAGTCATATTCAATTTGGATGACAATTTTAGACTTCAAAGACATCTTCTACAAGATGGAGAAACTGGACTAATAGAAGTCTCAGCTTGTGGTTTTGGGTTTATGTTAGTCAATACAAATATATTTGATTTTATAAAGACTCCATATGTTAGACATGGAGAATTGCAAGAAGATAAACGTAATGAAGATATGAGCTTTTGTTTGCGGCTAGGTGAAGAGGGAATTTCTATATTTTGTGATTTGAGTGTAGTTGTAGGACATATAGGAATGGCTACTTTCTGGCCATCTTATAAAGAAGGTAAATGGTATACTGCAATTGATACTGGTAGAGAAGAAATGATAACTACTAGACAACGTACTAGTGATATACTAACTCCGCTTACTAAGTAATGGCCTTTACCAAGAAAGATTGGAAGCCGACACCTAAACAGGAAATATTCCTGTCCTTACCATTAACTATATTTGAAGCTATGTATGGCGGTGGAGCTGGTTCTGCAAAGACTGATATTTTATTAGTTTATGCTATTGCTCATAGATGGCATGAGCATCCAGGTTTTAAACAAGTATTTATGCGTCGTACATTTCCAGAATTACGCAACGAAGTCATTCCACGTTCACGTCAATTATATACAAAGTTTGGTGCCACATTAAACAAATCTGATATGGCATGGACATTCCCTTCACCAGACCAATTTGGTGGACGTGGAATGTCAAATGCTGGAGCAATGATATTCTTAGGACAATGTGAGGATGAAGATGACGTACATAAATATGATTCTATGGAGATTAACCTTTTCACGCCAGACGAAATTACATCTCTCGTCGAATTCATCTACATCTACATTGGTTTCACTCGTGTACGTACTTCAGACCCCGATTTGCCAGCCATTATCAGAGCTGCTGGTATGCCCGGCAATATTGGACATAGGTTTGTTAAAAAGAGATTTGTTGACCCATCACCTCCACCTAACGATAGAACTATTATCATAGGACGTGCAGGTGTTAAACGTATTTATATACACGCAACATTAGCTGACAATCCACATATCGACCCGGAATATCGTAAATCATTAGAAGCTATTCCATCTGAAGCTGAAAGACGTGCTAAGCTTCATGGAGATTGGGATGCTTACATTGGACAAGTATTCGATGAATTTAGAGATAGACCTTATCCAGATGAACCAGAGAATGCATTACATGTAATAGATGAATTTGAAATTCCATCATGGTGGCCCAAGATAGTTATTGGCGATTGGGGCTATGCTGCAATGACCTGGTTAGGTTTTGCAGCAATAAGTCCTTCTAAACGCCTTTATATTTACAGAGAACTAGCTTGGTTGAAGACTAAGATTGAAGAGTGGGCACCAACGGCTAAGGAATTTATTGAAAAAGAACAACCTAAACTAGTTAAATTCTGCAAATCAGCTGGTCAGGAACGTGGTCAGGAACACACAATTGCAGAACAGATTAGTACAGCACTTGGTAGAAATGTTGAACTAACGGCTAATACTCCTGGTAGCCGCATTGCTGGTAAACAACTGATTCACGAGTATTTGCGGTGGAAGCCCAAGCCAGTTCAGGTTAGCAATGTAGCTCATATATATAGTGATGAAACGGCTATGTGGCTTATTCGCAATAAAGGAATGACTGATTATAAGGCTTACTTAAATTCGTTTAATCCTCCAGAGCCAGAAACAAATCTACCCAAACTTCAGATTTTCAAGAGCTGCACAATCCTAACAGAAGCTATTAAAGCATGTTCTTATGATAAGAAAAAAGTTGAGGACATTGCAGCGTTTGCAGGTGATGACCCTATTGATGGTTTACGATATATTGTCGATGCTGCGGAACAATACTTTGAAACTGCTGCTGAGGAATTTAGCAAAGTCCAAAAGCAAGAAGAATTGATTAGGATGCTAGCCGCTAATAGTGATTGGACAGCATTCTATCGCAACATGCGTACAATTGAATCAAGAGATTCAAATCAGCCAGTTAAAATGCATCATAGGGGAGTTAGATGACATTCGAGAAAATAGACTTAAAAGCAATTATAGATGCTATAACTGCATTAATTGTCTCTCTAGGTGTGCTTTATACAGCATGGCAAGCTCATCATGTAAAGCAGACAGTTGCAATTATTGAAAAGAGTGTTAATGGAACTGCAACTAAAGCACAAGATGTTATTAATGAGCTTCGCCGAGAATTAAGTCGGGAAAAAGAAATATCTGCTGAGAAAACTCAGACTGCTGCTGTTTTACAGGCATCATCTGGTCAGAATACCATATTGCAAAAGGAGAAATCTAGTGCCAACTGAGCTTCTTACGATTGGGCCAATAACCTCAATTACTCAGAATGTTATATATGCTTTGCCAGCTAGAAGTGTTATAATGTTTAGTGACGCGACCGGCCCTACCTTTTTTCAATCTAACACTGCTGCATTTACTGCAAGTATAGCAGTTACATTGGTTAATGGCCAGGCTACACTTGCTGGCGGATTTATTCGTTGCACATCAGCAACGCCAGGTAATATTACACTGAAAGCAGCGTAATGATTAACTGGATTCATCATTTACTCGAACCGCATTGTCCTTTCTGCGCTGATGAAAGGGAAATGAGACGTGTCTGCCAATCGTGTGAGACACTTAAACATCAGTTAGAAGTTGCTAATTATGAAAAGAAAATATTACTAAATCAGATTATAGAATTAAATAAACCTCAAATTCCCATACCTCCAACACAAACAATGCTCAATTTAGATGAAATAAGACCTAAGACCGTTCCTTGGAATGTTCGTAGGCAAATGTTAGAAGAGGAAGATAGAAAGAAAGCTCAGGTTTTAAGAGCTGTAGCTGACGAAGCTAAGAAGGCTACTGAAGTTAAACGAGGACCAAGTGGCGGAGTAGAAGTTAATATTGATGATAGTATTACACAATTAGAAAAGGAATTAGGTATAAAAGGAGAAACAGCATGAGAGGTGCTGGACCATCGGGCGGAATGCTCAAGAAGATGTTCGACCCGAAGAATGTAAAGAAGAAAGAAAAGTCAGCTTTAGGAATGGCTCCTGCTGGCGGACATAAAATATCTGATAGAGCTGGAATGTTTGGAAAGAAAGGAAATAGGTAATGGGATTCGGCTCTTTTCTATCAAGACCATTTAAGGATATTCATAAAGCAGTAAAGAAAGTTGGTGGTGGAGTAAATAAGGTTGGTAAGAGTGCTTTTGGTGCTGCAAAGGGCGCTGCAAGAGGTGCTGTTAGTGGCACTAAGAGTGCTGGGCCAACGGCTAAATTGAAAAAGAAAGTAATGCCAGGCGTAGATTACTAGCTGAAAGAGAGTGATGGCAGATTCTAAACGAGAAATCGAAGAAATTCAGCGACTACTTAAATCAGTCGCTCAACACTTCGACGAAGAGGATAGAGCCGCTCGTGAACGCCAATTAAGAAATTGGAGACGGCTCAAATTACTTTGGGAAGGATTTACTAGAGTTTGGTACAGCGAGGTTGCACATGATTGGCGTATCTGGGACGAACAGATAGGAAATGCAGATAATGACCAAGCTTTTTACGATAAACCTATTAATGTATTCCGTGCTTATCTTGAATCTATCATTGCTGCTCTCTCTATCACTATTCCCAACATCAAGTGTTATCCGGACGACGCTGATAATTCCTTGGATTTATCTACCGCTAAGGCTGGTGACAAAATCTCCCAGTTGGTCTATAGGCATAACGATGTTCCTCTTCTTTGGCTTCATGCTCTTTATGTCTTTTGCACAGAGGGTATGACAGCTTGTTACTCATATCCGAAAGAAGATGCAAAGTATGGAACATATAAGAAAGATGAATATGAAGATGTAACTGAGGAAGCCTACCTTTGTCCAGTTTGTGAAGCTAGAATTCCAGATGAGACACTTGCTAGTCAAGTTGAAGATGAGTATCAGCCGGATGATACTAGTGTAGCACTTCATGATGTTGTTATTAATGAACAGCTATCCACATGTCCTGAATGTGCAGCACTATTAGACCCAGACCTACAAAAGTCTCCACTAGTTGTTACTAGACTAGTTGGGAGCAAGATTCTTCCAAAAAGCCGTATTTGTTTAGAGGTTTATGGCGGCTTATATGTCAAGATACCTAATTATGTAACTAAGCAAGAAGATATGCCATATCTTAGGTTTAGTTATGAGACACATTATTCTAACGCTCTTGACAGATATGAACATTTAAGGGATAAACTTACAGGTACTAGTAAGGTTGGTCCTTCGGGTGGTGGCATGTATGACCCATACGAACAATGGGCTAGACTATCTCCTCAGTATCGTGGAGAATATCCTACAAATAATGTTACTGTCAATAATTGGTGGCTACGTCCTTCATCTTTTAATGTGCTTGGTAACGAAGACGATGTAAAGAAGTTGAAATCTAAATATCCAGATGGTGTTAAGCTAGTTCTAATTAACGATGAGTGGGCTGAAGATAGAAATGAGAGTTTAGACGATTGTTGGACAATTATGAAGAATCCGATGGCGGATTATCTTCATTATTATCCTCTTGGTAGTCTTCTCGTCAGCGTTCAAGATATTACATCAGATATGATTAGTCTTATTCTTCAAACTATTGAACATGGTATTACTCAGACGTTTGCAGACCCAGGTGTTTTGAATTTCGAGAAATATAGACAGACTGAAACAATGCCGGGTAGTATCTTTCCAGCTGTTCCTAAGACTGGCAAAGATGTATCTGGTGCTTTCTTTGAAACTAAAACTGCGACACTCAGTCAAGAAGTATTACCATTTTTCCAACAGATACAATCGCTTGGACAAATTGTTTCTGGTGCTCTTCCATCGTTATTTGGTGGTCAGGTTTCTGGTAGTCGTACTGCTTCTGAGTATTCCATGTCTCGTGCTCAGGCATTACAGCGATTACAGAACACTTGGAAGATGCT
>Ga0137348_1000065_pt1 | contig 12880 bp, 22 predicted proteins | sample EasRivERMLT600_2_FD_102293 | JGI IMG/M metagenome (GOLD analysis project Ga0137348, IMG submission 102293) | Soil microbial communities from meander-bound floodplain in the East River, Colorado, USA - East River MetaG ERMLT600_2 | ecosystem: Environmental > Terrestrial > Soil > Floodplain ...
CTCATTGGAAAGAGGTTAATGTCTACGCATTGCTGAATACGTTGAACATCTAAAGACAAAGCCAAGAAAAGGTTTAGCCTGTCAAGGAGAGTTTTCTTCCACTTGAATGTATGAATCTCAGGTTCAAAGGGAGACTTAGAACTAAACTGACCAACAAAGTAGATCATGTCATAGGACTGAAGGACTTGATCTGCTATCCTATCGAGGATGATAGAATAGAGTAACGCCTGCTTAGAGTTTTTATACATGGGCGTTATGTCATCTAGCCATGAGAACGTATGCTTGTTCTCTAAGACAGCGTAGATGCCTGTTCTCTTGTGACGGAGAGCACCATCCATTGCACTCTCGTAGTAGTAACGCTCGTTGATGTTCAAGCGGAAGCCTAGCTCTATGGCAGGCTTTCCGTTGAACGTAGCTATCTCCCATTCTTCTCTTATTGCTTTTAGTCTTTGCTCCGCTGCACGAAGACCATGAATGCAGATCTCTTCTGATCTTACATCTAGATCCTCGAATCCCCCTCTGTACTCTAACCACATCTTGTAGACAGCAGCATCTAGAGAGCCTGTAAGGATGTACTCTACAACACCAGCTCCCCAAGCATGACCGAAAGAGAAGATAGCATTGTCTTGTCTCTCACCCTCATTACCCATAAGCAATTCTATGAGCTGAAACTTACGCTCACAGGTATGAAACAGTTCGAGTGTAGACTCTGAGAGTCTTATTCTAGTTGGGTACAAGTGCAGCTTTCTGTTTAGCAAAGCTTAAGCACTTGAAGCACTTCCATCCCCCACGTCCACCTAACATGTTAGTGCCTTCTTCTTTAAACTTAGGCTTCTGACAGCTAATGCAGAACTTAGTTCTTACTGGTAAGCTCATCAGTAGCTCCTGTATTCTTGTTGTAGACGCCAGCCGTTTACACAATCCCACACGTTACCACCTTCAAACTTGATAGCATGTAATTTTATACCATTTAATGTTAGTCCTCCTATGGAATAGTCTTTTAGTATGAGTGTACCTTCTAGAAATGATTCACTTATAGTTTTAGGTCCAGTCCAAGGTTGCCATATATCTCCTTCTGAAGCAACAAAGGCTATAGGTCTTAGGATCATAGCTCGTCCATCGCCTTGTTGATTACATTAGGATCATTCAGATCAACTTTCTTTGCAGCTTTATTCAAGTCTTTAGCTTTAGCTTGTAACACCACCGTGTTAGTAACCTTATATAAATGCTGAACCATCTGACCAATGTCTTCTGGTAGCAGCAGGTTACAAGCAGCTGGATTTTGTCTAAGCGCACGCTTAAGATCGTTCATGGCGTTCTTAAGATTAGGCATGTCAGGGATAGTAGAGAGGTTAGCTATCTTAGCCTTAATCTCATCTACTGTTATCTCTACCCCGAGAATCTTGGTCTCTGCCAACTGTTCTTCCATGTTCCCCTCTAGTGTATCTGGTTCTTGGGAGGTTTGTTTTCTAATTCTTCTGTAGACATCGTGTCTATAGTCTCAATAAGCTGGTCGAGACTGAAGACTTCAACGATGTCCTTGTCTTCAATAGCACCTTGCTCGAAAGCTTCAGAAGGCATAGCTAAGACTACTACATTCTCGTCTTGGATAGCATTGAGAGCTTCAGAGATTTTACGGATGATAGCAACCTCATGATCGCAGGTAACTGGTGTAGTCTTTGAAGACTCTACCTTAATGGTGAGTTCCCCGTCCTTCCCGTGGTTATGATCCACAGTGATTGTCAGCTCAAGCACTAGATCTCCTTGTCGGATACAAGCATCTTATGAATTTTCACAGAGACTCTTTTCTTTAGCCAGATCTGAATACGGACCTGCTTAGGCTCTGTGTTTGCAATCTCTTCTATTACACGGAAGCCAATCTGTTTAACCTCATCTTGCTTGACTCCCGCTTCTTTAATCTTCTTCTGATGACGATGCTTAACGAGGGTCAATCCTCTACGGAGAGACTCTTCTTCGTCTGCATCAATGACGAGAATGATATCCTCATTCCTAAGAAGGAACGTATAGATATCGTCGATAGAGGTTCCAGTATCTACCTCATCGTCTATAACGTCTAAGATCTCGCCTTGTTCTACTGTCATGGTACTAACCTCATGGGTACGCGCATTGTCCACTGTGGGTCTCCTATCGGGGAATAGAACTTATAAATTAGCTGGCAAATCATATACTCGCCAGCGCCCCCGAAACATACACGACTAAGCTCAATACTCCTCTTATAAGCTTGTCGCTTGTTGTATTCGACATTAGAAATGCAATGTCTACAAGAAAGTCTGACATTGCCACCAGAGCACATACCAAACCAATGGAAACAGCATCCACATACGTCAGGCATGGGTTCTTCTGACCAGAACCTACCACCACTAAAGTGGTATCGTACTTGTTCGGCAATTGATCGTTGAGCATTTTCTACTAGGCTGTGATGCTTCCAGAATAGATCACGTTGCATTTCTTCTGGGGCATCTGAGCCTACGAGAAAAAGTTCAGGAGCTTTAAGCAACAGCGAAGCGTAGAGGATAATCTCTGGTATGATAGCATTAGCCTCATACGCTTCGACGAGTTCTACTAAGTCTTCCGTATTAGACCTCTTCTACTCCGAGATCACGGTATTCTTCGTAGTCTGGCCCGTCAATTACAACAGACCATTGCACATCATCTTCTCCGAAGATCAATTCCAGACTAAGAATTGGATCTTGTTCTGTATTCAGGCAAAGCCAAGCACCTTTATGTTCTTTTACTTTCTCCACTACCTGAGCAGGTGTGATCTGCTTTACTAGGATCATGGCTTTCAGTTCTTCGACGTTAAGCATAGCTTCTCCTCTTGGTTGGACAGCGAAGCCAGTATCATACCATTAGCCTTTGCCTGTGTCAAGCGGCTTATCTTCTTCTTGTTTTACTTTGTAGTCCATCTTGAAATAGTACCAGTAGCCTTTGTATAACATCATTACATTGGCTGGTAGACCCTCGTCGTTAACATGTAGGCCACCAAGATGAGACTCAGTATCAGCATCGAATACATCACCATCTTCGAGAGGTTCATTTGAGATATCCTCGTTTATTGTCATGTGTGCTTCCCCTGTGAGCGGCTAGTCTCATTCAGAAGATCACATACCTTCTGAGCATTTGTTCTGTTATTAGGGTAGTCTCCTTTGAAGAGAGCGATAGACGTGCCGTCTTTTTCTAATACCCAAGCATCGCCTATGTAGTCACGAGCTGTAGCACCTGCTTGATAAATCACATACTTGTTTGGCATCAGTCTTCTCCCCATCCGAAGTGGTGTTGTGCTTCTGTTAAGAGATCTTCTTCCCGGTGAGCTTCCATTTCCATGTCGTTCTCAAAGAGATACATGCGATGAGGTTTCTTCACAAACTCTTTTATATCAGAGAGCTTCATGTTCTCTAGTTGTTTAGCTGTTAGTATCTTGTGTGTCATCTGTCTGTTATCCTTCTATCTCTCGAAGCGATAGGAACATCTTTCCATGCAGTCCATTGTAAGTCTTGTTCTTCTGAATTAGGTTTCTTTATTAGCTTTCTTGTTTGTAATCTCTTTTCCCATGGACCTTTACCTTGAAGCTCAAGCCATCTAAATTCAATGTCATAGATCATGTTAATCCTTTTAGAAGTTATTGTCCCGGCATCTTCTTGACTACCGGATAGTTACCAATGTTAGCAGCACCTGAGTTTATGCTCTCGATCTTCTCTTTGAGGGTCTTTCCTTTGATGATCTGTTGCTTGACAGCTTGGGCAAGGACAAACGACTTAGACACGAGGATAAGCTTTTCCCTAGCTCTTGTGACAGCCGTGTAGAGCAGTTCACGAGATAAGAACGTCCCAATATTGTGATCTTTATGGAGGACAATAAACACCTTTCTCCATTCACAACCTTGCGCCTTGTGGACAGTAAGGCAGTACCCGAGAGAGAAAACTTGATCTGCGTAGTCTCCCACGGCTCTAAGATACTCTTTGTCTCCTGAGTCCAGAGTAACTTCGACCACATGGGATGCTTGGAGCTTCTTTTCGTCGTCAACGATTTCATCTACGTTTAGATCAGCGTAGCCGCCAATCATCTCCTCAAAGTCTTCATGTTTAGCATCTTTAGCCATCTTCCGCATACCAAAGCGAGTCAAGTCTGTTCCAGCAGGCTGTACTGGCTTCCCAATATAGTCTGCATTGTGTCTGATAGCGGAGATAACACCGTCTTGCTTCTCGTACATGACTCTATCGCCTACAGCTAAGAACATCTTACGGCGACCAGCCAGTACTTCATGTACCATAGCTTCCCTCTTCTCTCCGAGGAATTGAGCTATCCAATTGTTCAGGTTATGAGTACCAAGAGGTTGTTTGTTCCAAGGTGAGAGGATGATGTCTTGGTCAGGATCATACTCTTTGTTCTCCCAGAGCTTAAAGAACATGTTACCTAGTGCGATGGACATACGCTCTTGAGGTACCTGAATCTTCTGAGTACCTTCTACTAGAGCCGTATCCTTGTTAGTTTCTGGAACTTCTCCCTTGATGATCTTGTGAGCGTTGACAATAACGCCCGAGTCAAGAGCTTGCCTGTAGACATGCTTCAGCTCTATGACAGGTAGTTGAGCAAGAGCGTAATTCATGATGCTCTTACCAAAGACAGGAGGTAGTTGGTTCAAGTCTCCTACGAATACGATGATAGTGCCCGGAAGCATAGCATCGTAAAGCTTCTCCCAGAGATCGAGACCAAGCATAGAAGCTTCCTCAATCACGATAACCTTCACAGTGAGAGGATTGCCCGCATGACGCTTAGGAATAAAGCGCATACGATCTTTGCCTAGATCATCTACATAGAACTCCGGCTCAAACTCAAGTAGCTTGTGTATTGTTGTTACGTTGTACTTGAGAATCTCACGGAGCTTAACATCCTTATGCAAGGCTCTACGGATGTTAGCTGTTGCTCTACGTGTGTATGAACAGAAAGCAATGCCGGGAGCACCTTGTCGGTCTAATGGCTTTGGAAGCCCATCTACCTTGAAAGTATGACGACCAAGCTGGCCTCTCTCTAGAAAAGCTTTAGCTATCTCACGGCAAGCTGTAGTCTTACCAGTACCTGCTGCACCTGTGAGCACGAAGGACTTACCTTCGAGAGCATAGACAACAGCTAGATCTTGTTCATCGTTAAGCTTGACATCCAGAGCAAAAGCTTCATGCTTTGTACTGTCGCGAGTCTCACGCTCAGCAATAGCTTTAGCCGCTTCTTTCTTCTGTTCTTCTAGAAGCTTGGCTTCAAGATCACGAGCAGTTCGATTCGTACTGTTAGCTTCTGCGAGTGCTCGTTGAGAGTACTGTCGAGAATACGAGACTCTTTCAGCAAGGCTAAGTATTCCCCAGATCTTAGACCCAATGAGTTCTGGGAGAGTTGGATAAGCTCTTGATACTGAGCTGAAGTCTCTTGGGTTGACTGGCTTCTCGGCTTGCGCTGTATCTTGCGTAGGAAGCTGTTTGTCTGCACTTTCTCCATTGATCTTATCTCCCTTTCCGAGAGTGTTGAGTTGTCCTGCAATAGCAGCCTCTTCAATTACCTTATGTTCAGCAGCAGCCTTTCTAGCTGCTAGAATCTCTTTAATACCCATGATGAAGCTCCCTCGGTTTCTCGTGATCTAGCTGAAAGTTAATAGGCTGTACATCTTTGAGCCTATCGAAGCGTTCCAGAAACTCTCTGGCAATAGCAGGAAGCCAATAGGCTTTACCTCCTATGTTAACGTGAGTACCAAAGACTTCCACGTTAAAAGCTTCACCTGTAGCTGTGATTATAGCACAAGCGATAGGACAACGCTTTCTATCGTATCTATAACCATATGCAATATCTGTTTGTGTTACTTGTACTTGTATCATGAGGCTTTCCCCTTGATGTTCTGTTTGTAGAAGTCCGCATAGGCTTCTATGTTAATACGAGCCGCTGCGATTAGCTGATCGTTAGCATCCATTGCAGCCTTGAAGCCTTCTGGTTGCTTAACACCCATATGCAAGTGATGCTCTTTTGTAAGCACTTCTATCAGAATGCCAATGGCTTTGATACCAGCAGCACGATAGAGAAGCTCACCATAGTCTCCATGCTCTTTATGAGCTTCAGCTTGCATGAATTCGAGACAATCTCCTTTAAGCTGATTGAAGGCTTCTCTCATTATCATGTTGAGCACTTCAGCTTGAGGTATTGTCACTTCGTAGTCGTCATCATTAGTACTCATGAGCGTTTCACCTTTTGTCTAGTCTGGTCAAAGAGACGAGCTACAGCGTAGTTACCTGATTGTCTGACTTGGAAGCTAATAATACATAGCACAGCATCTTGTTCTTTTAGTTTCTTCTGTACAGGAGCTTCAAGTACTAGCTGCCACTTAGTCTGATCATCAAGAGTAAGAGAACCCTCGATAGCATCTTGAGCTGACAGATGCTTACGATCTAAGAAGCTTTGCTTTATATCAGGATTAGCAGTCCCATCTTTCCGGTAAATGTGGAAGGTGATGGGAGACTTAACAGGCTGGTTAATCTTATTCTCCACGTTGACCTTTCTTCTCTTCTCTAATCTCAGCGATACTCTTGATACGAACAGGAGAGACTTCCTGAATGAAGCTTCCAATGTCTGACAGAAGCTCTTCGTTCTTACTGTTCTCTATGAGAGTAGCAAGCTTCTTCGCAGGCTCAGCTTGTGGCTTGCCTATGAAAGCATTACGGAGGATAGAAGCAGCTTGTAGCTTAGCAGACTGAGGTAGAATGAGTAGGTTTCTAATCGTGTTAGTAATCTGAACACGCTGTACAATCGACAGAGACACTTTAAGATGTTCAAACAGGTCTCTAATCTCTTCTTTGCTGTCTTTAATGTTACGTTCCTCTACAGCAGCAGCACTGTGAACCTTAATACGATTCTTGAAGGGGCTAGTATTGCTTCTAGCTCTCTGAGCAGCAAAGATCTTAGCTTGTTCTTCTTGTGTTAACTCAGTCGGATCAAGAATGTCTTTCAGAATCTTAGTGTAGTTCTGAACAGCTTCTCCTATCGTACCCGGAAAGAGCTTGTGAGCACGATAGCTAACGCTAAGAGCAGGCATACGCTTCCAGACTTGAGGATTATCCCAGTGATATTCCATAAGCCAGAGAAGCTCAATTAGACGCTTCTGACCTGAACCTTGTAGTACAGCGTTATGCTCTACAGCTGTAGATTCATCATCTAGCTTGATAAGCCCTTTAGCTCTAAGTAGGCTAATCGTCATGCCTGCCATGATCTGACGATCAGGATACTCTGATTCACGCTGTTTCTTGATCGCACGAATCACAGATAAGCAATTGCCAGCTTTAGCAAGAGGATGATCGTAGCTTAGGTTAATAGGCAAGCTAGGAAACTCCATGCGACCACAGATACCAGTCACAGGGCAGAATACTATGACAGCATTATCTAGCTCTTGAGCATGAAAGCTTAGCGAGTTAGTTACTCGCCAGTTATTGCGTCTACGCTCAGGGACTAGACGATAGTCTTGGAGACGATCCAAGTAGATCTGACGATCTTCTTTCTTTACTTGCTCAGCTACTTGTTGTTGTTTTGTTATCTTCTTGATAGGCTCGATATCTAGTGTGCCTTGCAATTGAATGATATCGCAGCGATTTGCTCTATACAGCTTGCGATAGTAACGCTGTGCATCCTTAACTGGCAACAGTAGCTTATGCAGCGTATCTGTGCCCTTAGAGCGATAGCTCAACCATACTTCAGGTGTAAGCTTTATCGCTAGTGGGAACTTCTTATACTTTTTCATGTAGCCTCTTAGTATTAGGTTAGACTAGTTTGAGAGAGTCTGATAGAATTTTGCTGAAAGCTCAAACACACGCATTGCAAACTCATAATCTGTAGTCAGACCAGACTCATGAGCTTCTACTAGCTTCTGATGCTCTTGCTTGTATTGCTCGTAGGACATAATCTTTATCTCCTTAGTATTAAGACGAAGTGGGTCAGGTGAAGTACCAAGTCTAACCTAAGCCGAGAAAGGCGTCAATGACTTAATATTAATCCACAGGACATTTGCCAAAAAACGCTGCAAGCAATCACAGAATGCTTCCGATTGCAGTATCCGCCAGTCACTAGCCCCTCTCCCCTGCGGATTCACAGTATAGCTGTAGTATCTCTCTCGTAGTGTAGTAGATGACCCTAGTTGTTATTACACATGTGAGTCCTCAAATTTTTACTTCTATATTATACTCTTTCTATTTCTTTGACGTTATACTCTACACTAGTAGGTCTAGCTAATACTACTATGTAGCAGTTTGACTACAGGGGTAGGGGTAGCACTACTCGATCCGTTGATTACTTGATCCGTTGATTGACTTAAATAAGACTCTGTGCGTAGACAGTAGACATATCAACAGGCTACTCTGTGCGAGAGAGGCGAGATACACTCGTGTCCTAGACATACTGAAGAAGCGTCTAGGCACTCGTGCGCGCCTCTTAACAGATACAGCAAATCGGCGCAAAGTGAGAAGCGTTAACTACGCAAGAGCACGATTAGAAGCAGAGTCAACTGAATAGAAGAGTCAACGGAGTAGAAACTATCGTACTGCCCTGCTCCTACGTCGCAGTTAGATAAGAGCTTGGTAAAACATACTTGCTTTTACCTACGTCCTACTATACTACTACTCGCTTTCATCTTATCACTCAGTACTCCTTGTCAAGAGAGAATCTACTGTCCTCATAAGATCTAAGAGCATTCGGCAGTAGATTCTGCCTATCGAATCAATATGAGACAAGAGCATTGATTCGCTATGCATACTCTTGACAAGTCCGATCTGAGTGATAAAATCGCCGCGTGTAGTAGCCTATTCTAACATTGGAGATAATATGGCCCTCGAACGGTGGATCAGGAACACAGCGATTAGAGTCGCCTTCTTGACTGACTATCGCTTTCAGAAGCTTGACGTACAGCAACAGCAGAAGATCAAGAAGCGTGCGTTGCGCTGGCTTGAACGTAATATGAGATATCCGGTAGTAGAGAACAGCCATTCACCGGATGGAGTCTTCTACGTAGTGCAGAATCCCTTAACCCGTCAATGGTATCTGAGGAGAAAGAGATGAGATGCTTCCGTATCCCTGATGAAGTTACGCTCTACTGTGATATCAAGAACAAGAAGTTCACGGTGGGCTGTTGTAAGATGATCTACCATTACCCCAATGGAGATGCTATCATCTTGACGCAGAATGGGGTTCAGTTCACAGCAAGAGCCGAAGAGATCTTCCACATCCGCAGAGGAGACTATCATGACGCAGTTTCGATCTAACGTAACAGAGTTAGACTCACCTCATCACGTAGACATTAGCATTGCACGCTGGCTGATGTTGAACCGAAGCGTTGCAGATGCTGCTCGCTACCTCAGGCAGTTCGGATGGAGCTTAGACTCTGCCCGTTGTATTCTATTGCGTGGTCGAGGAATCGCTCACAAGCATTGAGCCGCCTCGCCCTCTGATGTAAGATAGCTTCAGGGCTAAGGGAGCCGACCCTGATGTGTGCTTGTAGGCTCTCAATTCCATGGAGAGTAAGATGACAGATGCTCTGAAAGCCGCTGTAAAGGCGGTGCTGGAGAACTGGATTGGACTAGCTGTAGAGGTGTCCAAGAAGGTTGTTGTCGGTCCGGATAAGAACGAGTACCAGAAGGTTGGTGACATCGTTATCCCGGTCCCTTCGCTGAAAGCCTTCGGGATCGAAGCGAAGATCAAGGAGATGGGGGAAGATGGTCTGCCAGTCTACGAAGATGAGAACATGGACTGGCTCTTCGGTGCTGTCGTAGCATCTGCTAAGGCTCAGGCTCGTAACAAGCTGATCTCTGGCACAGCAGAACTGAAGGATGGCCAGAAGATCGCTGAGAACTTCGCAGAACTGGTCGCTGAAGGTGAGCGGCGTGGTAATGCAGAAGCTCTCAAGCTGGCGAAGGAAGTGCAGACGAGCTTCGCGGCTTATGTCCAGACTCTGGGCAAGAGCGCGCAGGCTGTGGCTGTCCTCGTCGGGCTGTTCCGGAACAAGGCTGCTCTCGCGTTGCAGAACGATGAGACCAAGACCAAGTTCAAGGGCTACCTGTCGAGCTTCGCGTCTTCGCTGGAAGACAAGGACTTGGAGCGCTACACGAAGTATCTGACGAGCGTGGAAGAAGCAGCCGCGCCCGGCACTCCGAGCGACTTCTAAAGCTTGCTGAAGCTGGGGAGAGTCTTCAAGATCTCCTCAGCCTCTTCTATGCTATTCCAGCTCATTCTACAAGTGCAGGCTAGAGAACTCGCGCTCGAAGTCTACTTCAAGAATGAGGATCTAGGAGAACGCTGGCTCAAGAGTCACTACCTGCTGATTAGCCAGCTTGTGTTCGTTCTCGCAGGCACGCGAGACTTTGATGTAACTATCAGGAGAATAAGATGAACGAGTATGGCACGCTCAAGATCAGCGTGATGCTGCACTCAGCTCCGGGTCATGTGGTGGAGCATAGTCTATTGCAGCGTCGTAATATCTCGTTATCCGAAGCTAAGATCAAAGCTGCCACTTGGTGTAAGCTTAACTCCAGTCTTGCAGAGACTAGGATGCTAGGCTTCAGGTGGCAACCTGATCCTTACGTCTTCGGCCTAGACGAGCTAGGTCTGTAATGCTAAGGCTCTTGCTCTCGCGAGGTGGCGGGGGTAGGAGCCTTTTTCGGTCGCCCCGGTTTCTACTCAAGTACCTGCTCTCACAAAAATTTCTAATGTTTATTGGGGGACTATTCTTCAGTACTAACGTAGTAGCTATCTGTGACACCTATCCTTGTGCCCATGCTTCGCATGTTCTTACTGGAGTAGCTTATGGTTACATTCTAAAGAAGTATGAGGTAAAAACTACTAACATACTAGTGACAGGCTTTCTGTTAGCTGTAGCTAAAGAGTCTCTGGACAGACATCAGGGTAAGACATTTAATGCTAAAGATGTAGCAACGAGATTCGCTGGCATTCCGATAGGAATATACATTGCGAAGGAATTTTAGATGAGTGTGAAGAGCGAGAAGATTGTAGCATTCTTAGCTCAGGGTGTAGCTCCCACTAAGATATGTGAGATTGTAGATTGTACAGAGTCGTACATATCTCAAGTCAAAGCAGAAGAAGGCTTTGGCGATAAACTCGCTTTGGCCAAGAAGAAGTATGAGAGAACAAAACAAGAAGAAGACATTGAGGATAAGTACATAAAGCTTGAGAGCAAAGTATTGACGCAGATAGAAGATGCAATCCCCTTTGCTGAATTCGGTGAGCTTACCCGAGCGATGGAGACTCTTATCCGTCGTCGTCAGCAGAATGCGCCTGCTGGTATTGTGCATGGCGGAAATAAGACTGTTAACATTACGATGATCTCTGTGCCACAAGCTGCTTTGCCAGAGGTGATCTTGAATTCAGAGCGTGAGATGATAGCAGTCAATGGTAAGAGCCTAGCTCCCATGTCATCTTCTCATGTTCGTAGCATGTTCGACGATATTAAGAAAAAGAAGAAAGAAGCTCAAGATGCTGAAATAGTTCCTAATGTTGCTGTTCCAATTAAAGCTACTAAGCCTCATCTACTGGCCTTTGATGATGAGTGAACCTATATCAATTGAAGTAGATGTAAACCAAGCAGTTAAACGTTGTGCTATTGATTTCAACTTCTTTGCTGGCCTATGTCTAACGAACATCATGCGTTTCAGGTTCCCAGACTACTATGTGGCTTTATGGGTCATGCTAGTCAAAGCTCTAGAAGATGGTTCACCGGAACGTATGAAGAAGGTCATTAAATACGCTATTGGTCTACCACGTGGCTTCATAAAGACTACATTTCTAAAGGTGCTAGTCTGTTGGCTTGTCGTGCATGACAAACTGGAGTTCATTCTAATTATCTGTGCAACAGAACCTTTGTCTGAGGCTTTTCTAAGCGATGTGAACATGATGCTACAGAGTGAGAACATAGAGAACCTATTTGGACGATGGGACCCTGCTGTAGATAATGCTGATACTAAGAAGGGAGTCTATCGTCATCATCTTCTGATCCTAAAGGCTAGAGGAGCTGGCTCTGCTGTGCGTGGCGTCAACGAGGGTAACAGAAGACCTCAGTTTATCCTCTGTGATGATATGCAAACTAAAGAAAACGACGAGTCTGAGACTGATCGTGAGCGTCTAATGACCTGGTTCGTTGGTACTTTGCTCAAAACAGTAGATCAATTCTTCGCTACTGTCTTCTACGTAGGTAACATGTACTCCGATCACTGTATTCTGTACAAGCTCAAGAAGGATCAGTACTGGATATCGCTTATAACTGGTGCTATTCTAGAAGATGGTACGTCGTTGTGGCCTGAATTATACTCAATAGAAGACCTATATAACGGTTTTCTGGCTGATGAGAGCCTAGGACGAGCTGATATCTGGTTTGCTGAGATTATGAATGATCCCATTGAAGCTGCTACGAGCTTGCTCATACATGGTCCTCTGCCTGCTGACTCGCATCTCTTGATTCCAGCCCCAGATGCTTCGTTTATTACAGTAGATCCTGCTGGATTCCGTAAGAACTCAGATGATAATGTTATATCCGCCCATTACATAACTGATAACAAGTGTGCGATAGCTGAAATGGATGGTGGTATCTGGAATCCTCAAGAGACTGTTAAAAACACGATCTCAATGGCTGTCCGTCATGAGTCTGCTTTAATAGGAGTAGAAGAAGTAGGCTATCAACAGTCTCTAATGTTCTGGATTGAACACTTTTTAACTGAAGAAAAGATAACAGGCATAAATGTTGTTCCTTTGAAGCGTGGTACTGGCAAGTCTAAGGAACAACATATACGCCTATTCATCAAAGAGCTGTATGAAAAGAGCTATACCTTCTTAA
>Ga0137348_1000077_pt1 | contig 11998 bp, 12 predicted proteins | sample EasRivERMLT600_2_FD_102293 | JGI IMG/M metagenome (GOLD analysis project Ga0137348, IMG submission 102293) | Soil microbial communities from meander-bound floodplain in the East River, Colorado, USA - East River MetaG ERMLT600_2 | ecosystem: Environmental > Terrestrial > Soil > Floodplain ...
TCTTCGTTCTAGGGATATCATCATCCTGGGCGGAGTATTGCGTGAACAGGCTGTTGCTCCTGATGATGTGTATGATGTTACCATCCTCGGCGCAGCTAATATGCCTCGTCAGGCTACTAGTGGTGGAGCTCCTACGGGTGGTGGTGCATGTTGGCTTCCTCCATCGTCAGGAGCAGTTGCCACAACTCCACTATTAGAAATTCGTTCACAGGGGTGGGCGATTGAAAACGTAGAATTCACTCCCCACACTAGTTCCGCTGCAATTCGACTCACCCGTTCTGCATCAGTAGATACTATTGATGCTTCTCACTTCCGTGCCACTAACTGTCTGTTCGCTGCCAATGGTGGCACAAGCCAGATTGGTATCGAAGATAACGGTGGAAGCGGTTTTGCATTAATTGAAGATTGTAGATTCCAGGGTCTTACTGGAACTGCTCTCTTAGGACTTAATACTGCTGCTGCTGTGCCTCGCGAATGGAGAGTTCTCCGTAATAAGTTCAATGGTAATACGAACGCTATTGCCATGTCCTTAACGGAATCTCTTATCGGTTACAACACTATCCGGCAGACTGCAAACGATACTAATAACAAGGTGAATCTGGTTGCTGTTGCTGGACAGGGTTCACTGAATCAAGTTTTACGTAATCTGTTCCCCGATGCGGCTGCCAACGTGACAATCGCTAAGGGTTACAAGCCCGGAACTACTGATGTGTGGCGTAATTGGGTAACTGATACGGCCGCAGATATCGTAACTGTTCCGGCGTAATAAACAAGGGGATGCGCATCTTACACGCATATTGAGAGGTAGTCGTGAAACTTCAAATTTTCCTAGTTGCTCTTGAAGAAGTTCAAGAATATCTTGATAAATATCAGGAAAAAGTTAAGTTCATTTTCCAGAATAATAATCAGACTAGTAATAATCCTTCAAGGTCATTTGTCCTTATCATCGACGTAGCGTAACATGGCATACCGCGACCACGAACCTATAACCCTAGAAGATTTCAAAGGGTTATATCAGAGGGGTGATGTTGAAGATACCCCAATGGACCATTTTGCCGAATGCGATAATTTGCAGGCGGTAGGTGATTTAGGTTTTGGGTGGCGATGGGGAGTAGGACCACACCAGGATGTATTAGCTCCGCTGGCTAATCTTCGACGTATTTATAACTACCCCACTAATACTGGTAATACAATTCTAGTTCTAATTGCAAATGGAGCCGACGGTCAAATCTATCATGTCGTAGATGATTCTACCGTATATGGTCCCATTCTAACTATTACTGGAATGACGGATTTTGCATTCGTTCCGTATAATGGTAGAGCTTATATCTCTCCTTTTACAACTTATCAAGTAGGTGGCTTGAACGTTGAAAAGGGATTGCAGAATGAGTTCCTTTACGTATACGCGGGCGATGGCACAGCCGCTCGTAAAGCTGCTGGAGCTACTCCTGCTGGCACTCTTACTATTGGTAATGGAGCTGCTGGTCATACTGATGGAGGCGTGCATACTTTCGGAGTTGTGGGACAGACTGATACGGGATACCTATCTGCTCCAATAGCTCTCAATAGTTTTGTAACTGCTAATGCTCTATCAGTTTCATTCTCTACTATTCCTACTTTTACTGGTTCTCAGTGGACTAAGAGACACATTGTAGCTTCTAAAGTAATCCAGACTTACAATGGAGATACCGCGGGGTATCAATTCTTCTTTATTCCCGGCGCAACCCTAAACGATAACGTTACAACTGTTCTTGCTAATGTCTCTTTCTATGACCAGGACTTACTACTGGATGCCAGTCATCTCATTGATAACTTCTCCCAGATTGCTGCGGGGACTACTCTGGTTAACTATCACAATCGTCTTATTCTGGGTGGAGAGTATAGTAACATCTCTCTATACAGAGTATCAGCACCTGGAGAACCAGAAGCTATATCGCAGATTACTGGCATTCTTACGATGCCTCCGGATGGTAATCCAATTACTAACGGAACGGTTCTACGAGATGTGTTTTACGGATTCAAACGCTCCAAGACAGCTTCCTGGGTAGATAATGGCGATGAACCAACAACATGGCCTTATCAGTCAGTTGATGAAGCTCTTGGAACTTCAGTTCATGGAGTTGGAACTGTTTTAGATTCAGGGTCATCTAATGCCGACTACTTGTTCATTGCCACATACAAGGGAATGTGTCTATTTAATGGGCGATACGTATTGCCTGAATTATCATACAAAATTCAAAACAACTGGTATGAAATGGATAGGAATGAATTTCGAAAAATTCAAGTCCTCCATGACCCAATCACACAACGAGTTTACTATATTACTACCAGCCGAACTATTATGGTGGGCGACTACACCAATGGAATGGACCCCAAAAACATAAAATGGTGGCCATGGTCGTTTATATTCTATATAAACACTATTGCTATCGTGAACATTGACCAGCTTATTTTAGGCGTGGACCAGGTATGAGTCTTATTGTTACGAACGTTCAGGAAGTTGAAGTTCTAACAAATTTCCTTACCCCCGCATTAACAATGCGATTGTATGGAAATGATAGGACTCCTGCCGGAACTGATGCCGCTGCTAACTATACAGAAATAGCAGGTGGGGGATATGCTTCAAAAGCTTTAACCTTTGCTAATTGGGAATTGACTGCTGGTGGACCTACTGTTGCTCTTTACAATGCTGTGCAAACTTGGGTATTTACTGGCGCAATTGATGCACCTAGCACTATTTATGGATACTACATTACACGAAATTCTGACGGTCTACTCATGTATGCCGAAAGATTCCCAAGTGGAAGTGTTCCATTTACTCCCATTGCTGGAAGCGTAATTAGAGTTACTCCACGTATCACTTGTGAGAGCGCGTAATGCCCAATTGGCCTGTTGAACCTGCTGCGGGACATGTATGGTTATACATGTTCTACAACATATGGTTCAAAAACACCGCTGATTACGAAGCTGCTGTAGCTACGTTCGGTGGTAATTTAATTTCGCGTAGTCCTGGTTACGCACGTAATGCTCTGGGTATAACTCAGACTGCGAACGGCTGGGATGACGTTGACGATACTTGGATTCAGTTTGTTCAGCCACCATATACAATCCGTTACAACATGGACGGAAGTTGGCAGGCTCCCCAGCCTATCAAGAGTATGCATACCTATGTATACCCTTCCGACCCAGGTAATCCTGAGGGTAATTACTGGTGGCCGCCTGCATCATATACATTTGATTACGAGCAGGATTGGTTAGATATTCCGGGACATCCGTCTATTCCTATTTGGGGTGCTGGTCCGCCACTCGCGTGGGTATGGGTAGGTGTCATTTGTATTGCAGGAGGAATAACTGCTGATACACCTACGGAATTTGAGGACATTAGACCCAGACGTTTTATAACTGGCTTTGAATGGCAGAATGGTGGTCAGGATGCACCTGGAACTGGACCAGAAGGTGACGGTGGAACTGTATGGTCTGAAGTATATACACGTTTCGCTTCAAGAACTCCTGATGGAATAGGATTCTGTTGCACTGGTCAAACTACAACTCGTCAACTAAATGAAACTATTAGTCCTATCGTTAATGGTAGGAATTCTTGGGAACGATTCTACTTATGGATTGAAAAATATCCAACTTCTAGTTTAGCTAGATTAATTGCTTTCACTGATAGTGGTGGGGGTGCTACTCGCATTCAAATCGACACTACTGGTAAGTTAAACGGAGAGACATTAGATAACTTTGGATTCACTCACTCTAATCTCGACCCTTCGGGTTCTGTATTACCACTTAAACAATGGTTAAGAATAGATGTATATCTTAACTATGCTATAACAGGAAGTGGTTGTGAAGCACAAGTTACTGTAGAAATTAAAGGAGCACCTGTATCTGATTGGGTGGGTGATGTTAGAGTTGGAGGCGCGGGGCAGGTAACTCATAGTAGTAGCACTCTTGGCTCCAGTGTGGCAGCCAATGGTAGTCAACTTCACTATGATGATTGGTCCAACATGGACCCTGGAGACCCCACTGTTATCGGTGGAGTAACATTCAGGGATACTGTTGACTATGTCATGGGTCATCATGTTCAGTGGATTAGAGGCACTAGCCTTTCTGAAAACACTGATTGGACTGGTGACTATAGAGCATTATTACAAACCCCGCCTGCTAACCCACTTGCAACTATTACTAGTAGCACTTCAGATGCTCGTTTAGCTGCAAATACAGAAGCTGACGGAACAATAAATAATAACATCAGTTTTGTAAGACAGTTTGGAGCATTAGCAATTGCTATCGGAGTAGTTGTATCTAAAGGAGTTGCTTCTGTTACAGATAAGATAGGGTCTATCTTAGCAGGTTCAGAAGCTACTGTTACTAAGAGCTTTACCACACTTCGAAATGGTTATAATACTTTACAAAATATAGCTGCGGGTTTAGAACTTCCCCCAGCTGTCTCTACATATGAACCTTCTTTACCATTACTAATTAAATCAACTGATGGTAATTTAACTACTGTATCTTTCCTGGAAATGGAAGCTCAATATATGGGCTCGTATGGCCCTGAAGATGAGTATGACCCTGAGACTTTTATAGGGATAACTCAATTAATCGGATATCATAACTCTCCTTATTATGCTACTTACATGGGGAGAGCAACTACACCTCCTCCTAATTCTGTAGCTGTTGCTACGGGCACCTATTTAGGTAATGGAACGGCTCAGGATATTACTATTGAATTACCTGGAATTCATTGGCTCTATATTCGTAATACTTCTACAAATGTTAAAACATGGTGGAATAGCGCAATGCTTGCTCCCCATGCTAATTTGATAGATGATGATGCATTACCTGGACTAGCATTTAATATTAGAATTAATACTGCTGGGGATACTGTTATTAGCCTAGTAGGTGCTAATGCTGCTAGTAATTCTAATGGGGTGACTTATCAATATGTGGCATTCTCCGATGTAATGTCGCGTATCTTGATGAATGTCCCCTTTAAGTTTGATGCTGGCACTAATACTGTTCCTCTATTTGATACTGGATTTACTCCTGAATTTGTTTTTGCTCAAATGGAGAATGTTAAGAATAATACTGGTGTTACTAATGGTTGGATTAAAGGACCAGGATTCACAGCTACACAATCTAGGAATTTTGCTTCTGCTGTTGTATCTACTACTGGTATTACATCCCTAGCTGCTGGTAGTGTAGGAGTTGGAACTTCCCTTAACGGAATTTCCGGTGCCTGCGCGGCTCTGTGGAGACAGACTGACGGTAATAGTATTAACCCAAATATTATTTACATTGGAACCTACATCGGAAACGGTGGGGGTGCTCGTAATATTTCTGTAACCCTTAACGGTCGCAGACCATTATTTGCTATTATTGCTGAAGTTGGCAACTCTAACCAGTATTCTCGTGACCCAAGTCATACTACTAACAATAGCACTAGATTACAGGATGGCACTGGTTCTACTACTGCTATTACAGGTGGTGATGTAGACGTAATTTCAGTAGGTGCTACACTTAACACGAATTTATCTGTCTATACTGTATTCATTATACCGTCCTGTGTTACTGATGCTGGTAACGGTGGATGGGGTATAGATGGAATTTGTGGTTTAGCAGAGCCAGGATGGAATGGACCGGGTGCTCCAGATGCTTTTGATTGGATGACTCCACCTCCTGATATTCCTGCCGATATTACATTGCTTGGTTCTGGCGGCATTGTATTGTCAGGAGAAACTGCTAAACTACTCGTAGAACAAATGTCGGGAATCTATACTCTAATTCAGGGTAAAACTAATGATACTATTCTAACGGGTTCGTCACCTGTTGAAGAAGATGTAGAAATTCCTGACCCACATTTTAAGACAGGATACATCGGTGGCTAGAAGCAAAATAATGAGTGGTAATGGTGAATTCGTTCACCATGTTAATGCCGTCAGGATGCGTTTAACTGGCACTGGTAGTTTGCAGATGCAGTTAAATAGTCTTGATGATGTGAACAGTGTTGCATTAATCCCATTCACTATGGCTTCGCCCACGGCCGTAGAGCCTACACGTTTGGCTAATTTCAAATCTCAACGCATTCAGTTAGAATGTAGAACTACTGAAATAGATGAATTCGTTTACAAGTGTAATCGGATTATCATCTATGCAAAGCCGGTGGAAGCTGACTTACCTAGTTATATGAGCCCATAATGGCTTTTAGACCTGGTGCTTCACTTCCTGACTTAAATCAGCTGAAATCTGTTTTATTAACATCAGGGATTCAGCAAACTAATAACGCTCTTTGGCAAGTAATTAACTCACTAATTGATGCATTAGGGAAATCCAATGATGTTCTAACAGCTGAAATCATTAACGCTGGTGGAACTACTATAAACGAAACTATTCAATTATTATCATTACTTACTGGTGATGGTGATGGAGGTGGGGGCGGTGATACCATTCCTGGTCCTAAGGGTGAACCAGGTGTTAATGGTATGGTTCCCTACTATATCGCTCCAAGTGAGATATTTAATGTTCCTATCTACAAACAAGCATTATTCGCTATGAATATTGATAACGAAGGAATGTTAGAAATTGACGGATTCCTTATTGAAGTAGATGGTGATATTTCCGCTCTCCTTGATACACTAACAACCTAATGCCATTAGGAGACATTCTCTATCGGGGAGCGTTACTTTGGAATAGATTAGTAGGTAATACTACTACTACTAAAAAGTTTTTGTCTCAAACAGGAACAGGTATCATTAGTGCTATTCCTGTTTGGGATACAATTGGTGGAAGTAGCATTACAGGCTTTACTTCTGGTTCTGTCATTTTTGGTAATACTGATGGAACTCTAACTCAAGATAATGCCAATTTTTTCTTTAATAATACCACTGACCAATTAAAAGTAACTGGTTCTATTCTGTGCCCTATTATCATTGGAGATACAACTACTACTGGAGATTTAAGACTCCGAGCTACTTCTGGAGCAGGAACTACTGGAGCCAGAGTTTTTCTTGAAGTAGGAACTGATGGAGCTATTCAAGCAGTAGAAGCAGGTAGAGATTCTGGAGGAAACTTCGGAGTTTTAGGCGTTGGAACTCCCGGTAACTTAGCATTATCACAGCCTCTAACAGTATTTGGAACTGGCTCTGATATTGGCTATCTTATCGTAGCTCGCGCAGCTGGCGGTGCTCCTAGTGCCTATAGTCAGATGCAGACTGGAGGGGCTGATGCTAATGCTCAGGCTGGATTCTCATTCGCACAAAGACAGAATCTTTTAGAATGGAGAATGGCAGTTACCGGCAATGAAGGTAACTTCATGCGCTGGAAAGCAGTAGATACCAGTGGTGCTCCATTTGATAGAAATATCATGTATGTTACCCCTAGAGGGAACATTATTATTGATGATTCCTATAACAAGGAACCAACTACTGGTAGTAAAGGATTGGTATTTGGCGATGGAACACTACTTGGAACTATGGCTTCTAATACTTGTGGCCTTTTCGGAAATGACGTAGGCGGAACTGTTAACTTATTTAGTATTAATGAAGCAAATGAAGTAAATCAGCTTTCTGGAGATATCATTCTTGCTAGTGGCAAGTTTTTTATCTCCAACGTAGCGGCGTTCATGATTAAAACTATTACAACTTGGTCAAATGGTGCAGCCGCTGGTGCAGGAACATTAACAAATGCGCCCGCAGCAGGCGACCCTACTAAATGGATTCCAGTAGATGATAACGGAACTACGAGGTATATACCAGCATGGTAATGGATGAATTAGCTTACTATAAGGCAAAAGCCAAACTACTGGAATTCCAAAGTAAAAATTTTCAGTTACGTGAGGAAATGAATACTCTTAATACACAAAGAACTGAATTTTTCCAGTCTATAGGATTAGACCCTCGGAAAAATTATAAGTTCAATGATGCAACATTAGAGTTTACTGAGTTAGTTCCTTCTTAGGAGTTAAGACATGCCCGGAGGCTTGACACTTCTCGCCAGCACAAATGCAGGTATTCCTACGCCTGCCTCTGGCAAGGTAACTATCTATTTTAGCACTGACTTAAATGCTCCTGCGTATAAGAATGACTTAGGAGTAGTGTATACCTTAGTAGGTAGTGCAGGTCCTGTAGGTCCACAGGGCATACAAGGATATCAAGGTGATGACCCTGATGTAATCCTCGCATTACCCGGTCCACAAGGTAATCCTGGTCCTACTGGCACGGCTGGTCCAATGGGACCAATGATGGTAATGGAACAGGGCGTAGATGGAGAGGATGGAATTAACGTCTATAATCCAGCTACACCCCCTTTCATCTTACTAAAGACAACTGGCAATCAAACTATTAACAGTGGCGCAGGCGTATTCGTAGATGTCACTGGATTAACGTTTCCTGTTCAAAATGGTAAAACTTACGCTTTTCAATTTCACGTAGTATTTCAATCTGCTGCAACAGGTACTGGTTGGAAATGTTCTGTAAACTGTCCCGCTGGAACATTAGATTTCTTTGCGACAGGACAAACTATTGCTAATGCTGCGGCGGGTTCTGCGAGTTTCTTACACCGTCACAATGATACAAGAGATGACATGACTTTGTTGACTGCTACAGTCACAGCTAACGTAGACCTCTGTCATGTCATTCAGGGAAGATATATCTGCACAGCGGACGGAACATTTGCAGTTAGATTTGCAAATGAGCTAGTCACAAACACAGACATCACTGTTCGTCAGGGTAGTTGGGGATTAGTCTTTTAGGAGGTATAGATGGCAGCGAATAAAACATTTAGATTTGGTCCAATAGCGTTAACCAATACGCTAACGACCAATCTTCTGAATCCCGCTACCGCTACGGGCGGTGTTAATGGTGGGTCTAGTTCTAACTACATCGTGCTTAAGCACATTCGCATTGTGAATAAGACTGCTGGTGCAGTTACTTGTTCATTCTGGTTAGGTTTAACTGGTGCGAATACTGCCGGAACAGAAGTCATTGGTAACGGACTTTCTGTTGCTGCTAATAGCTTCATCGACTGGTATGGACTTCTGAGACTTGATGCTGCTGATTTCTTAGTCGGCGGTGCAAGCGCCAATACGTCACTGACGATTCAAGGTGAGGGCGAAATCGGCGTAGCGGGGTAATATGACCCTCAGACAGAAACAGTCTGTATTCGCTAGGCTAGTTGCTTCGTTAATCATTAAAGCCTATGAACTAGGCTATGAGATTACTTTGGGCGAGGCATTACGCTCACCAGAGGAAGCAGCTAGACTAGCTAAACTAAAGAAAGGAAAAGGAGCTATCTCTAATTCCTTACATATTATCAAACTAGCTGTTGACTTAAATCTATTCAAAGATAATAAATTTCTATCATCTACCGATTCTCACAAACCTCTTGGAGAGTGGTGGGAATCACTATCTACTGATGAATACAAATGTTGTTGGGGTGGTAGATTCGGTGATGGTAATCACTACTCAATTGAGCATAATGGAGTAAAATGAGAGTCCGTTCACTGACAATCGACGACTTGCCAAAAGTCCAAGAATTACACGATAAATACTTTGGGCAAGATTTCAAACTACCTAATTTCTTTCATAGATTCTTAAATGCGTTTGCCATCGTTGATGATAATGACAAAATCATTATTGCTGGTGGTGTTAGACCGATAGCTGAATCTATAATTGTCACCGATAAGGAAAACTCTGGAATAACCCTCGGACGAGCATTAGTAGAGGCACAAGCAATCTCTATTTATACTTGTCAGAAGTTTGAAATTGATTACTTGCACGCCTTTGTTAAGGATGAAAAATACGCTGAACACCTGAAACAGCATGGCTTTCATCCTAGGTGTCAGGCTTTGTCTATGAGGGTTAACGATGGGCGACGACAATAAGGAAACACAAGGAAAAGTCACTCCCAAGCGCGAAGAAATTTACGACTTTGCTGGTGGAGAACGTAATCGTCTATTTGGTAGTCAGTCTGATTTAGAGAAGGAATTCATTCCTCAAAGTCAGTCTTTCTACAATGCGTATTCTAATGCTGCCGGACAGCAGCGTAAAGATTACGATACGATGATGGGAGGTTATGGAGATTGGCGTTCAGGCGTCAGTAACCTATCATCTAACATCGCACAGCGTAGACCTGATGCTATCACCTACAATCGTAGTGGGGATATGCAGAAGGCTATGTCTGGGTATGGTAATTTCGCGGATACTGGTGGATACTCACCCCAGGATATCCAAGAAATGCGTGCGCGTGGTATGTCTCCCATTCGTGCTGCTTATGGCAATACGATGATGGAAATGGACCGTGCGCGTGCATTAGGTGGTCCAGGGGGTAGCACTAACTATATAGCTGCTGCTAGCAAGGCTCAGCGTGAGTTACCTGGGCAACTAGCAGATGCTACTACTAATGTCAATGCTGGTTTAGCACAGGATATCCGACAGGGTAAACTTGCTGGTATGCAGGGCTTACAGCAGGGCTCACTTGCTGAAGCTGGATTGGACCAGCGTGCTAAAGAACTTACTGAACAAGGATTATCAGCTTGGGAGGCTAGACAGTTAGCTTCACAGGAAATGAGTCTACGCGGATTAGAAGGTCAGCGTGGCCTATACTCTGCTACTCCTGGAATGGCTTCTACATTCGGTAATCAGGCGTTGCAGGCTTATCAGCAGCGTAATCAGTTAGAGAATCTACGTCAGGGAACTGGCTTAGGTTTAATTGATATGCAATTACGTTCACTGGGTCAGCAGGCACCCCCCGGAACTCCGTGGTGGCAGACTGCATTAAATGCTGGTGCTAATGTTGCTGGAACCATGATTGGTATGCCCGGTGGAGCAATCTAATGCCTAGCTTCTTAGACCCCTTAAGAATGCGAAACCTATTCGGTGGAGAGAATACATTCGGTCCTCCGCCGATGGTAGGTAATGATTTGCCACAAAATGGCGGAATCATGGGTAACATGCCTCCACCTATTAATCCATTCGGAGCAGCCAATCCTATGGGTCAACCAGGGATGGAAGCTCCTGATGATTATAGTGTTAGCAACAGAATGAAGGAACTTTATACTCCTGAATCTGAAGCTAGCGATAGATTGAATGCTTTAATTGGACAGTATCCCGAGCGTGAGAAAGCGGGGATGCTGAAGAAAATTGCCACTATGATTGTGGGCGGTGTTACAGGCTCACAGAACGCATTAAATATGTTTGACCGTCCTCATCAGACAAAAGTAGAGGATTGGAAGAATAAGGTTGGTCCTACTACTAGAGCCGCAGAATTAGAACGTAGTAATAATGTAAATGAGCGAACTCTCGCTTATAATACTGTAGCACAGGAATTACGTGAACAATCCCAGAGACATGTTGAAGCTAGGGATGAAGCTAAAGCAAAAATTTCTCAGCAGCGTGCTGATGTATACCAATACAAAGCTGAACATCCTAATATGGGATTCAATCTAAGTGGTCCCACTGTAATGGTAACTGACCCTGCTACGGGTAAAGTAACAGATACTAAGATTCCTACTGGTGGTATGACCACTCTTGATAAATTACATCTACAGCATGATTTGAAAACTGAGGAAATTACCCAGAAGGGTGATATTGATAGTAAGCATATTGAAGAACGCGGTGTGGAATCTCGCAAGACTGCTGTAACACGCGGAGAAGAATCCCGTAAGACTAAATCTACTGTTTCAGGTAATGCTAAGGGTGCCGGTGGTAAGGACGAATTACCTACACAGACTAGAGTGAGGCAGTTCAATGCTGCACGTGAACTATGGAATAGTAGGCCGGAGTTACGCCCGTTTATCAAAGTGGGTAATCCTGCTAGTAACGATTTTAGCGTTACTCCCCCTGGCACTAATCTGTTTAATCGTCCTACTGGTCCGTCTAAGGCACAGTATGACCAAATCCAGGAAGCTATCTATGGACCTAAAATGCAGAGGGCTAGTGATAAGCCCCAGAAAATGACTAAAACTCAACGTAATTCTAAGACTGGTGCTACCCGTCAA
>Ga0137348_1000082_pt1 | contig 11755 bp, 8 predicted proteins | sample EasRivERMLT600_2_FD_102293 | JGI IMG/M metagenome (GOLD analysis project Ga0137348, IMG submission 102293) | Soil microbial communities from meander-bound floodplain in the East River, Colorado, USA - East River MetaG ERMLT600_2 | ecosystem: Environmental > Terrestrial > Soil > Floodplain ...
AGCCGCATGAGGATCGGCTGCGTCTCCGGGTCGCCCATCCGGCAATTGAATTCCAGCACCTTGATACTTCCGTCCCGGCCGATCATCAGCCCGGCATAGAGAAAGCCGATGTACGGCGTCCCGGCCTTTTCCATGCCCGCAAGCACGGGCTGGATGACTTCGCGCATCACCCTGGCATGCACCGCCGGCGTCACCACCACCGCCGGCGAGTACGCGCCCATGCCGCCGGTGTTGGGTCCGCGGTCGCCGTCAAGCAGCCGTTTGTGATCCTGGCTGGTCGCAAGCGGCAGCGCGTGCCGGCCATCAGCGAGCACGATGAAGCTCGCCTCCTCGCCCTCGAGGTAGTCCTCGATCACCACCCGGCCGCCGGCCGCGCCCATCTTCTTCTCGATCAACATGCTATCCACAGCCGCGCGCGCCTCACCCAGTTCCATGGCCACCACGACACCCTTCCCGGCGGCAAGGCCGTCGGCCTTGATGACCACCGGAGCGCCGTGCCGCTCGAGGTACTCGTGCGCCGGGTGCGGCTCGCTGAATGCCGCGTAGGCCGCGCTCGGGATGCCTTGGTGCTGCATGAAGGTCTTGGCGAATTCCTTGGAGCTCTCGAGCCGGGCCGCGGCCCGCGTTGGGCCGAAGATCTTGAGCCCCGCCTCCTGGAACGCATCCACCACGCCCTCGGCGAGCGGCGCTTCCGGCCCAACTACGGTGAACGCCACCGCTTCGCTGCGCGCGAGCTCGATCCACTCTGGTATCGACGCGGCAGGCGCGTTGACAAGACCGTCTTCGCGCGCGGTGCCGGCGTTGCCGGGCGCGACCAGTACCCGCGAGATCCGCGGCGAGCGCGCGAGCTTCCATGCCAGCGCGTGCTCGCGCCCCCCGGAGCCGATGACGAGAAGCTTCATGCGGCGCGGGGTCGGCTCAGTGCCGGAAGTGGCGGAAGCCGGTGAATACCATGGCGATGCCGTGCTCGTCCGCGGCGGCGATCACCTCGTCGTCGCGCAGGCTGCCCCCGGGCTGGATGATCGCGCGTGCCCCCGCCTCCGCTACGACGTCCACGCCATCGCGGAAGGGAAAGAATGCATCGGACGCAACCACCGATCCCTGCAGCGTGAGGCCCGCGTTCCCGGCCTTGATGGCGGCGATACGCGCCGCGTCCACGCGGCTCATCTGCCCGGCACCCACCCCAAGCGTCCGTCCGCCGCCGCAAAACACGATGGCGTTCGACTTGACGAACCGCGCGATGCGCCAGGCGAACACGAGATCCGCCGTCTGCGCCTCGGTCGGACGCGTGCGCGTAACGAGCTTCAACCCGCCTGCCTCGACGCTGTCGGTGTCCGGCGACTGCACCAGCAGGCCCCCGCCGACGCGCTTGAAGTCGTAATCGTTGGTGCCGGAGCCGGGCGGCACCTCGAGCACGCGGATGTTGGATTTTCCCGCCAGCACCTGCGCGGCGTCCGTACCGATGGCAGGGGCGATCACCACCTCCACGAACTGCTGCGCGACGGCTTGCGCCGTGGCCGCGTCCAGCTCGCGGTTGAAGGCAATGATGCCGCCGAAGGCCGAGGTGGGGTCGGTGGCAAAGGCCTTGCCATAGGCTTCGGCAAGGCTCCCGGCGCGCGCCGCCCCGCAGGGATTGGCGTGCTTGACGATGACGCACGCCGGCTCGGGAAAACTCTTCACGCACTCCCACGCGGCATCGGCGTCCGCGATGTTGTTGTACGAGAGCTCCTTGCCCTGCCGCTGGCGGTAGGCTCCGAGGCTCCCCGGCGCGGGCCGGAGATCGCGATAGAACGCCGCTTCCTGGTGCGGATTCTCCCCGTAGCGCAGCGGCTGCGCGCGCTCGAACTGGAGGTTGAGCCGCCGCGGGAAGCGGCTGCGCCCGCCCGAGCCATCAAGCGCGGTCAGATAATTACTGACTGCTCCGTCGTACTGCGCGGTGTGCGAGAACGCTTTCTGCGCCAGGGCGAGCCGTGTTGCGGCGCCGAGTGCGCCAGCGGCGGATTCCATCTCCTTCAGCACCCCGTCGTAATCGGCCGGATCAGTCACCACCGCCACATGCTCGTAGTTCTTGGCGGCGCTTCTCAGCATGGCCGGGCCGCCGATGTCGATCATCTCGATGGCCTGCTCGAGGGTGCACTCGGCGCGAGCCACCGTCGCGCTGAAGGGATACAGATTGACGACCACGAGATCGATCGGGGGGATGGCCGCGCGCGCGAGCGCGGCCACGTGTTCGGGGACATCGCGCCGGGCGAGGATGCCGGCGTGCACCTTCGGGTGCAGCGTCTTCACGCGTCCGTCGAGCAGCTCCGGGAAGCCGGTATATTCGGCGATCTCGGTCACCGGGAGGCCGCCCTCCCTCAGCAACCGGGCGGTGCCGCCGGTGGACAGCAGCGTCACGCCGAAGCGGGCGAGCCCGCGCGCGAATTCGGCGATCCCGGTCTTGTCCGAGACGCTGATCAGCGCCTGCTTGATGACGGCCATCAGAACTTGATGCCGTGCGTCCTCATCTTCTTGCGCAGGTGTTGCGATTGATGCCCAGCATCTGCGCGGCGTGGGTCTGGTTGCCGCGCACGCGGTGCAGCACGCTCTCCAGCAGGGGCTTCTCCACGCAATGGATGACCATGTCATAGACCGCGGAGGGCTTCTCCCCGTCGAGATCCCTGAAATAGCCCTCGATCGCGCGGCGGACCATGCGCGCCATTTCATTCTCGTTCATCATGCTGCGAGTTCCTCGGCATAGGTCAAGCGCTGCCCGCGGCCGGCGAGCTGCGCGAAGAATGCGTCCACCGCCGCGAGCTGCTCGCGGCGGCTCTCGAGCTGGTTCATGCCGTGGCGGAACGCCGCCGAGCCGGCCAGCCCCTTGGTGTACCAGGAAATATGCTTGCGGGCGACGCGCACCCCGGTGTATTCGCCGTAGAACCCGTAGAGATCGTCGAGGTGGGCCACCAGTACGCGGTGGATCTCCGCCACCTCCGGCGGGGCAGCCGGTCCCCGGTGTTGAGGTAGTGCTCAATCTCGCGGAACATCCACGGCCGGCCCTGGGCGGCACGCCCGATCATGACCGCGTCCGCCCGCGTATAGTCGAGCACCTGCTTCACTTTCTCGGGGGTCGAGATGTCGCCGTTGGCGATCACCGGGACCCGCACTTCCGCCTTGACCGCGGCGATGGTGTCGTACTCGGCCTCGCCGGAGAATCCGCACGCACGGGTGCGGCCGTGAATCGCGAGCGCCTGGATGCCGGCGTCCTGCGCGATCTTCGCCACCCGCAACGCGTTGCGGCTGGTGCTGTCCCAGCCGGTGCGGATTTTCAGCGTCACCGGCACCGCGACGGCGGCAACCACGGCGCCCAGGATGTCCCCGACCAGGCGTTCGTTCCTGAGCAATGCCGAGCCGGCCATGACATTGCAGACCTTCTTCGCCGGGCACCCCATGTTGATGTCGATGATCTGGGCGCCCCGGTCGACGTTATAGCGCGCCGCGTCCGCCAGCATCCGGGGGTCCGCACCCGCAATCTGCACCGCGATCGGGTCGACCTCGCCCTGGTGGTCCGCGCGCCGGCGCGTCTTCTCCGAGCCCCACAGCAGCGAATTGCTCGCCACCATCTCCGAGACCGCCATGCCCGCCCCCATGGTCTTGCACAGCTGGCGGAACGGGCGGTCGGTGACCCCCGCCATCGGCGCGACGATGAGATTGTTCCTGAGTTTGAACGGGCCGATGTGCATCGCGCGTGTATCGGATTCGCGATCGTCGTCGTGATTCAAGCGGGGAAGGGCGCCATTGTAATCGCTCGTCATCCGCAAGAAAAGCCGTTCCTGAAAATTCTTTTGAACAGTGTTGCGGTGAGACCACATGCGTGGCGCACGCGCAGCGGCGGCGTCAATCCGCGAGGCGCCGTAAGCACTTACCTGAAAAATTTCGCGCAATGCCTGTGCGACGTGGCGTAAGTCTCCGTGCACCGCTGCGCTGACGCGTGAAATTTTTTCACACGCCGCGCAGCGCTGCGGTCAAGTTCTTGAATTTGCGGGCTAGCCGCGCGCGCCGAAGATCATGCGGCGCGCGACAAAGTCGCGCGCGGGCGGGAAAGCGCCCAGCGCCGTCAACCCACAACCGCGAGCGAAATTAAGGATTGCAAGATCGTTGGAGAACAGCCGCACCAGAGAATCGGTGAAGAATATCCCGCCGCCACGGTCAAGCCGGCGCCGCGCAGCATACTCCCTGAGGAAATCCGCTCCGCCAATCGTGGCTCGGTCGCAGCCCCGGACGCACTCCGCCAGTTCCCAGGCATCGCGCAGCCCGAGATTCAGCCCTTGTCCCGCGACCGGATGCAGCGTCTGGGCGGCATTGCCGAGCACCACCGTGCGCGGTTCCGCAATGCGGGCCGCGACTTTCAGCGCGAGCGGAAACCATGCCGGGTCGCTTGCGGTTCGAAAGCGCCCCAGCCGCCCCCCGAAGCCCTCCTGCAGCCGCGCCAGGAACTCGGCCTCGGTCATCGCACACAACTTTCGCGCGTGCTCCGGTGTGGTGGTCCAGACCAGGGCGAGCGCTTCGCCCGCGGGCAGCAATGCGAGCGGTCCATCCGGCGTGAAGCGCTCGAAGGCGACATTCCGATGGGGCGCGTCGCACGTCACGCGGGCCGTCACCGCGGCCTGGCCGTAGTCGCGGATCCGCATCCGCGCGACCGGCAGCGCGCCGCCGTCCGCCACGGCAAGCAGCCTCGCGCTGGCGCGGTCGTCACCGCGGCTGGACGCGAACTGCACGACCGCCCTATCCGTTCCCGGCTCGAATGCGCTCGCCGAGCCGCGTATCCGATCCACACCGCCCCCGGTTTCCAGCGCGCGCGCCAGTGCGTCGGCAAGCACGCCGTACTCGATCACGTAGCCGAGCGCCGGCACGCCCGCGTCGCAGGCGTCCAGACCGACCCGGCCGAAGCCGCCACGCTGCGAAATGTGGATGCGCTGGATGGGTGTTGTGCCCGCCATCCCGTCCCACACGCCGAGCCGCTCCAGAACCAGCCGGCTGCCGTGCGACAGCGCGATCGGGCGCGTATCGGCGAGGGTGTGCGCGGCCTGCGCCTCGAGCTGCCCGACGGCAAGGCCGGCGCCCCGCAGGGCCAGCGCCAGGGCGGCGCCAACCGGGCCGCCACCCACGATCAGGACGTCGAAGTCAGCTGTCACGTGTGGCCATCCAGGCTTCGATGTCGGCAGTGCCCTTGGGTGCGTCGCGGGTCAGTACTTCGGCGCCGGACTCCGTCACCAGCACGTCGTCTTCGATGCGCACCCCGATGCCGGCGAGTCGTGCCGGCACACCCTCGCCGGCCCGGATATAGCAGCCGGGCTCGACAGTCAGCACCATGCCGGGGGCAAGCACGCGCCAGTCACCCTGCCGCTTGTAGTCGCCCGCATCGTGCACGTCGAGTCCGAGCCAGTGCCCGGTGCGGTGCATGTAGAACCGCTTGTAGGCTTCGGTCTCGACCGCCTCGGCGACACTTCCGGCCAGAAGCTTCAGGTCGATCAGGCCCGCGGCCAGCACGTTGACCGCCGCGCGGTGCGGCGCGTCCCAAGGCGCGCCAGGCTTGACCGCCGCGATGGCCGCGGCTTGCGCCGCCAGCACCAGCCCATACACCTCGCGCTGCGCCCCGCTGAACTGGCCGCTCACCGGGAAGGTGCGCGTGAGGTCGCTAGCGTAGCCGTCGAGCTCGCAGCCGGCGTCGATCAGCAGCAGCTCCCCGTCCGCCAGCACCCCGTCGTTCTGCACGTAATGCAGCACGCAGGCGCGGCTGCCCGACGCGACAATCGGGGTGTAGGCCGGCGCCTGCGCGCCGTGCCGCCGGAACTCATGCAGGAGCTCCGCCTCGATCTCGTATTCGGCCCGGCCGGGCCGCGCCGCGCGCATGGCGCGCCGGTGCGCGCCCGCCGTGATCACCGCGGCGCGCCGCATCACGGCGAGTTCTTCCGGCGCCTTGATGAGCCGCATCTCGTCGAGCAACGCGTGGACGTCCTGCACCGCGCGCGGAGCACTGACCCCGGTGCGCGCCCGCTCGCGCACTGCGTTGATCCAGCCCGTCACCCGCGCGTCCCACCCCGCGTCCGAGCCGAGGTGGCAGTAGAGCGCATCGCGGTCGGCTAAAAACTCCGGCATGCGCGCGTCGAGCTGCCCGATCGAATGCGCTTCGTCGAATTCGAACGCCGCGCGCGCGGCATCCGGCCCGTAGCGATAGCCGTCCCAGATTTCCCGTTCGGGATCCTTGTCGCGGCAGAACAGGATGCTGCGCGGCGCGGCGCCGGCGGCGATGACGAGCACCGCGCCGGGCTCGCGGAAGCCGGTCAGGTAGTAGAAATAGCTATCGAAGCGGTAAGGGTAGTGCGCGTCACGGTTGCGCGTACGCTCGGGCGCAGTCGGAATGACCGCGACGCCCTCCTGCATGGCCGCGGCGAGCCGGGCGCGCCGCCGCTGATAGACACCGATGTCGATGGCCTCGGACATGGATGAAATTATAAGGCCCGGGCTAGCGGCTGCTCCGCGCGGACAGCGCGCGCTCGAGCGCTTCGAGGCGCGCCGGCGTACCGATATCCATCCACAGCCCGCGGTGGTGCTCGCCGGTCACGAGTCCTCGTGCCATCGCCGGCACGAGCAGCGCCGCCAGCTGGCAGCGCGCCCCGGGCGTGATCCCCGCAAACAGGGCGGGCGCGTAGACGCCGATGCCGCTGAAAGTGAGGTGCGCGGCCCCCGCCGCGGAAACCTTGCCGCCAGCAAGCACAAAGTCGCCGGCGGGGTGATGCGGCGGATTGTCCACCAGAACGAGGTGCGCGAGTCCCGCGCCGGGCGCGAGCAGTGCCGCGGGGGCGGCGAGGCGCGCGAAGTCGAAATCGCAATAGATGTCGCTGTTGACCACCAGGAACGGCGCGTCCCCGAGCAGCGGCAGCGCATAGGCAATGCCGCCGCCGGTTTCAAGCGGCTGCGCCTCCCGCGAATAGACGATGCGCGCGCCGTAGCGCGACCCGTCGCCCAGCGCCTGCTCGATCATGCCGCCCAAGTGCGATACGTTGACCACCAGCTCGGTGTGCCCGGCGCGCGCGAGGCGTTCGATCAAGTGGCCGATGAGCGGCCTGCCACCGGCTTCGAGCAGCGCCTTGGGCAGGCGGTCGGTGAGGGGGCGCATGCGCTCCCCGCGCCCGGCGGCGAGGATCATGGCTTTCATGCGGGAGGGCTCCGTCGCGCCTACTTGCCGTCTCCGGTCGTCGCCGGTTCGCGCTGCTCGAGCTGGTCGAGCAGGCGCGCGAGCGGTGCGAGCTCGCGATAGCGCCCGGTGACCGCGCGCGCATAGCGGATGAAACGCGGCGTGTCCTGGAGATAGCCACTCTTTCCATCGCGGTAGTGAATGCGCGCGAAGATGCCCAGCACCTTCAGGTGGCGCTGCAAGCCCATCCACTCGAAGTCGCGGTAGAACTCGCTGAAGTCCGTGTTGACCGGCAGGTGCCGCTGGCGCGCCTTGCCCCAATAGCGCGCGGCCCAGTCGATTACGCGCTCCTCGTCCCAGCTCACGAAGGCATCACGCGTGAGCGACACCAGATCGTAGGTGACCGGCCCGTACACCGCATCCTGGAAATCGATCACGCCGGGGTTGGGATCGGTCACCATGAGGTTGCGCGGCATGTAGTCGCGATGCACGAATACCGCGGCCTGCGCCAGGCTGCACGCAATGACCGACGTGACCGCGTCGGACAGCGCCTGCCGCTGCGCGTTGGAGAACTGCAACCCGAGGTGGCGCACGACATACCACTCCGGAAACAGATCGCACTCGTGCCGCAGCAGCGCCTCGCTGTACGGCGGCAGTACCCCTTCCCGGGTCGCCAGCTGCCACTTGATGAGCGCATCGATCGCGTCACCGAACAGGCGTTCGGCATTGGCGTCATTCAGCGCGGCAAGGTACGTCGTGTCACCGAGGTCCGTGAGCAGCAGGAATCCGCGCTCGAGGTCCTGCGCGAGCACCTGAGGCGCGTTGACTCCGGCCGCCCGCATCAACGCCGCTACCTGGACGAACGGGCGGCAGTCCTCGCGCTCCGGGGGCGCGTCCATCGCGATCCAGGACCGCCCGTCTCCGAGACTTGCGCGGAAATAACGCCGGAAGCTGGCATCCGCGGAAGCCGGCTTCAACTCGAACGCATCCGTCTTCAAATGCGCGCCGAGCCAGCCGCGCAACTGCCCCACTCGGGTATCGATGTCCGGCGGCAAGCCGATTGCCTTCAGCGATAAATTGTGCGATTTTAGCACCACCCCGAACAGGCTTTTTTTGATGAAAAAACTGATAATTACGCGCCTGTTGCTGGTTCTCGCGTGGGCGCTGCCGCCCCTCGCCCACGCGCAGCAGGGACTCACGCTCAAGTCCCAGTCCGCACTGCTCCCCGTACCGGCGGTGGTGAAGGACGACCTGCCGCTTTTCTTCGAGGCGGACCGGGTGCAGGGGCGCCAGGAAACGGAGTTCGAGGCTGAAGGCAACGTCTGGCTGCGCAGGCGCGGTCATGCGGTGTACGCCGACTGGCTGCGCTTCGACAAGCCGAGCGGCGAATTCGCGGCGCAGGGCAACGTGCGCATGGAGCGGGGAGCCGATGTGGTGGAAGGGGCGCGCCTGCGCTACAACGTGGAATCCGAGCAGGGCTCCATGGAGCAGCCGCGCTACACGCTGCACAAGGGCGCCGAGCCCGGCGGCGGTCCGCAGCCGTTCCGCGCCACCGATGGCCGCGGCCGGGCGGAACGGATCCTGTTCGAAGGTCCCGGGCGCTACCGCGCAGAGCGCGCCGAATACACCTCCTGCGGCCCCGGCCACGAGGACTGGTACCTGCGCGCGGGCGAACTGGAGATCGACAAGTCGCGCGACCTCGGCGTGGCGCGCAATGCGACCATCGAGTTCCTCGGCACGCCGATCTTCTACTCACCCTACCTTTCGTTCTCGCTGCACCAGGAGCGCAAGTCCGGCTTCATTACGCCGCACTACGGCAGCACGAACACCGGCGGCGTGGAAGTTACCATTCCGTATTTCTGGAATATCGCGCCCAACCGCGACGTGACGATCTCGCCGCGCATCATGACGCGGCGCGGCGTGCTGACGCTCGGGGAGTTTCGCTACCTCGAGCCCAACTACCTGGGCGAAGTTCGCGCAGAGATTCTGCCGGATGACCGTGTCAAGGACGGAGAGCAGCGCAGTGCCTACTTCATCCGCCACGACCAGGGGCTGCCCGCCGGCTGGTCGGGACGGCTCAATCTGCAGCGTGTCTCGGACGACACCTACTTCACCGACCTCTCGACGCAGATCAGCAAGACCTCGCAGGTCCTGCTGCCAAGCGACCTCCTCGTCGGCGGCGGCGGATCCTGGGGCAGCGCCGGCGGCTACGGACTGAACGCGCTGGTCCAGCGCTGGCAGACGCTGCAGCCCGATCCCCTGCAGCCGGTGACGCCCGCGTACAACCGGCTGCCGCAGATCACGTTCACAGCGTCGCGCCCGGAGGTGCTGCGCTCGGATTTCGATTTCTACGGGCAGTACACGACCTTCGACCACCCGACGCTGACCAGCGGTACCCGGATGGTCGCCTATCCGAGCTTCAGCCTGCCGGTGCGGCTGCCCTATGCTTCCTTCACGCCCAAGGCCGGCGTCAATGTGACGCGCTACCTCGTCGACACGAACAGCTCCGGTTACTCCGACCAGGACCGCGCCGTCCCGATCTTCACCGCGGACTCGAGCGTGGTATTCGAGCGCCCGACCTCGATCGGCGGTGCGCCGTTCCTGCAGACCCTGGAGCCGCGGCTGTACTACGTCTATATTCCGTTCCGCGACCAGAGCACCATCCCCGTTTTCGACAGCGCCCAGCAGGACGTCAACTTCGCAACGATCTATTCGGAAAACCAGTTTTCCGGCTGGGACCGCATCAACGACGCCAACCAGCTGACCGTCGGCATCAACTCGCGCTTCATCGGAGCCGACACCGGCGTGGAGCGTCTGCGGGCGGGCATCGCGCAACGCTATTACTTCGAAACCCAGCAGGTCACCCTGCCCGGCGCGACCGCGCGCACCAGCTCGCGTTCCGACCTGCTCGCCGCGCTGTCGGGGGCAATCGCACCGTACCTGAGGGCCGAGGTGGGTCTGCAGTACAGCACCGATATATCGCGCACGCAAAAGTTCAACGTCGGCGCCCGTTACCAGCCCGCGCCGGGACGCGTGCTCAACGTGAGCTATCGCGAGACGATCGACACCCTGCGCCAGACCGACATTTCAACGCAGTGGCCGCTCGGGCTCGGGTGGACGGGGCTCGCGCGCTGGAACTACTCGCTGCAGGACAGCCGCACGCTCGAGGGCCTGTTCGGCGTGGAATACAATGCGGATTGCTGGGGGCTGCGCGCGGTCGTCCACCGCTTCGCGACCACCACCCAGCAGGCATCCACCACGTTTTTTGTGCAGCTCGAACTGACCGGCATGTCACGCATCGGCTCCAATCCGATGGAAACGCTGCGGCGCAATATCGCCGGCTACGCCCGACCGGACCCGCGGTCCCCGAGGCCTGATGAGACAAGCACCTCCTACTATTAGGCGTAATCTCTTGCTCGCGCTCGCCGGCGTGCTGTGGACCGCCGCCGGTCCCGCTCCGGCGCAACAGCCGAAGCCGGCCGTCGTGCTCGATCGCATCGTGGCCGTGGTCAACAACGAGGTGATCACGCGCGCCGATCTCGACCAGCGGCTCCACGCCGCCACGCTGCAGCTGAAGCAGCAGGGAACGCAGCCGCCCCCGCGCGCGACGCTCGAAAAGCAGATCCTCGATCGCCTGATCACCGACTCCGTGCAGCTGCAGCTCGCCAAGGAAACCGGACTGCGCGTGGACGATTCCGAGCTCGACCGCGCGATCCAGCGCATCGCGCAGGAGAACAAGCTCACGCTGGACCAGTTGCGCGCGACACTGGAGAAAGACGGCGTGCCGTTCCGCCGCTTCCGCGAGGACATCCGCAGCGAGATCATCCTATCGCGCCTGCGGCAGCGCGAAGTTGACAACCGGATCGTGGTGAGCGATGGCGAGATCGAGAGTTTCATCAACGCCCAGCAGGGCGTCGTCGGGCGCGGCGAGCAGTACAACCTCTCCCACATACTGGTGACGGTTCCGGAAAACGCCGGACCGGAACAGATCCAAGCTCGCCGCAACCGCGGCGAGCAGGCGCTCCAGCAGCTCGCCACCGGTGCCGATTTCCGCCAGGTGGCGGCCGCGTTCTCGGACGCGCCTGACGCGCTCCAGGGCGGCGCGATGGGCTGGCGCGACGGCGCCCGCCTGCCGTCGCTGTTCCTCGATGTGCTGAAGTCGATGCAGCCGGGCGGGTTGACCCCTCTTCTGCGCAGCGCCAATGGTTTTCACATCATCAGGTTCAACGAGCGGCGCGGCGCGGGCGCGCCGGTCATGGTGCGACGGACCCATGCACGCCACATCCTGGTAAAGACCAACGAGCTGATACCCCAGGGTGAAGCGCGCCGCCGCATCGAGTCGCTCAAGGAACGCCTCGATAACAACGCGGACTTCGCGGAGCTCGCGCGCCTGCACTCCGAGGACGCCAGCGGCTCCAAGGGCGGTGATCTCGGGTGGCTCTCGCCCGGGGACACGGTGCCTGAGTTCGAGGGCGCGATGAACGTGCTCAAGCCGGGCGAGATCAGCGCACCGGTGCAGACACCCTTCGGCTGGCACCTGATCCAGGTGCTCGAGCGGCGCGACGAAGACATGTCTCG
>Ga0137348_1000084_pt1 | contig 11739 bp, 10 predicted proteins | sample EasRivERMLT600_2_FD_102293 | JGI IMG/M metagenome (GOLD analysis project Ga0137348, IMG submission 102293) | Soil microbial communities from meander-bound floodplain in the East River, Colorado, USA - East River MetaG ERMLT600_2 | ecosystem: Environmental > Terrestrial > Soil > Floodplain ...
TCAAGCCGGCCAACGTGCTCGTCGCCGACGGTGGCCAGCCGAAGGTCCTCGACTTCGGGATTGCGCGGGCGACCGGCACCGACGTCCAACGGATGACCATTCAAACCGCGCACGGTCGGCTGATGGGAACGCTGGCGTACATGAGCCCGGAACAGCTGCGCGGACGTTCGGCCGACGTCGACGCCCGCAGCGATGTGTATGCGCTCGGCGTGCTGCTCTATCGGCTGTTGACGGAGCGTCTGCCATTCGAGGTCAGCGAAGTGTCGTGGCCGGAGGCCATTCAACTTGTGCTCGAGACCACCCCGACGCCGATCGGCGCGGTGAACCCGGCGCTCGGCGGCCCCCTCGAACACATCGTGGCGCGAGCGATGTCGCGCGATGTGACGAGTCGCTATCAAACCGCTGCCGACCTCGGCGCCGATCTCCAGCGATTTCTCGAAGGCCGTCGACCGACCGCGGCCGCTTTCCCTATTTCGACGCCTGGGAGTAGCGCGCGTCACCATGAACGCGAATCGCTGCCGCCAGTGACAGTATTCGTAGCCGCTACAGGCACGATCTGCATTGCAACACTCGCGGGCGGAGTCATCACTAGATCGACGTCGACGGGCGGCGAGTTGTGGGCCGTGAACATCGGCGCCGTGCGAGCGTTGGCGGCGAGCGCTCCCGTTCGAGTGATCGCCGCAGGCCTCGCGTCCGGATCAATTGAGTTGCTCGATCTGGAAACCGGAGCGCGGATCGCTTCGCTCGACGCTCATCGCGGACCTGTCGTGGCGCTGGCGTTCAGTACCGAGGGCCGCCACCTGACGTCGGTCGGATGTGACGGCTATGTGCGCCTCTGGGACGCTGTAAACGCCCGGCTCGTGACGACACTGCTTCATGACGAGGAGGGCCCAGCGTCGCTGACTTGTCTCGCGGACGGTCGCATCGTCATTGCCTGGAACGATGGAAGGGTCGAGATGGTCGCCGGCCCGTCCGTCGATCGCTAGGCTACGCGGCCGCCCTCACCTCGCGCGCTGCCTCTTTCATCGTCGTGGCGAGCAGACCATACACCGTTGACCATGCGTCCTTCACCTCGGCCGTGAACGCGCGGCCCAGTCCCATTTCGAGCGTCCAGAGGAGCGCAGAACCGACCGTGTCGTAGTGCGCGTCGGTGACGCCGTAGCCCGCGTGGCGACGGCCCAGGTTTTCGACGACGGGAACGAGTTGATCGAGCCGGTCCAGCCCTTTCACCGCCGCGGTCAACATCTGCATCAGCTTCTTCCGTTGCTCCGCCATGTTTCCGCGGAACATGGGTTCCAGCGAGGGATCGAGCTCGAAGAGTCGCTGATAGAAGAGCACCGCTGCATCGTCGGCGATCGGCGCGATCGTCGCGAAGCTGTCTTGCACGAGCGTTTTCTGAGCCAGCGTCAGCATTTGCGTAGGTCCTTGAATGAGGACCGGGCCATTCCGGCGCTCATTGACTCAATGCGACGTTCTGGAAAAGATGGCTAATCGAACCAGCAGGTCACCCGGGCGCGCCAGGTTTTTCTGAATCGTTCGGGAATCGCAGAATTGGCGATTGATGCGCACCTCAGCTCGGCGTGGTATTCACACGGCGCGCCAGCGTCGCGACAGCTGCCACGAGTTCCTTCGGATCGATCGGCTTGGAAAGGTGCATCTGAAACCCGCTATTGAGGCAACGGGTCCGATCTTGGGAGCGGGCATATGACGTCAGGGCGGCCGCCGGAATGTTTCTCCGGGATTCCATGGGCGATTGGCGCAACCGAGCAAGCAGCTCGAAACCATCCATTCCAGGCATGCCAAGGTCAGTCACGATCGCGTGAGGAGTGCGCTCGTCCAAGGCGCTCAACGCCGCACGACCCGAGTCAGCGCCGATGACCTCGGCACCCGCCGCCTCGAGGATCTCACGTATCAGCGTCAGAGCATCCGGATCGTCGTCCACGACCAGAATCTCTAGCCCCAGGAGGTCCATGTCCGTCGCCCCCTCGTCGCGCGGCTCCGCACTCCGACGCTCGTTCGCTACGGGGAAACGTGTTGCAGACAAAGGGACCGATGGTGGCAGCTTCACCCAAAAAGTGGCCCCGTTTCCCAAACCATCGCTTTCGGCGCGGAGGGTGCCTCCATGGAGCTCGATCAGCTCACGCGAGATCGCCAGGCCAAGGCCCAGCCCGCCATACTCCCGCGACGGACGGCTGTCGGCCTGTCGAAAACGCTCAAAGACATGAGGCAGGAACTCAGGCGCAATACCGGCGCCGGTGTCGCTGACGACGATCTCCAGGTGAGAGTCGATCTGATGCAGTCGTACCTGCACCAGGCCGTCGTGGGGTGTGAAGCGCACGGCATTCGAGAGCAGATTCCAGAATACCTGCTGAAGACGATCGCCGTCTCCCAGGACAAGCCCGGCCTCGGTGTCCATCACGGTCACCAGGCGGACGCCTTTGGCTTCCGCCGCCGGCCGGATGGTCGCGATGGCTTCTTCGATCACCATCGATAGATCAATCAGCTGCACGTTGAGCTGCACCTTGCCAGCGACGATGCGCGAGACATCGAGGATGTCGGCCACCATCCGCGACAGCGCTGTGGCGTTTCGCTCGACGATTTCCAACGCGCGAGCCTGACGGTCCCGACCGACCACGCCACTACGCAACATGCGCGAGTATCCGAGGATTGCGTTCAATGGCGTCCGCAGCTCGTGCGACAGGGTCGCCAGAAAGTCGTCCTTGAGACGATTCGCGGCTACGGCATCGGCACGGGCGTGCTGCTCGCGTTGCAAGAGCGCGGCCCGTTCTTGCTCGAGCTGTTTGCGTCCCGTGATGTCGAGCGTGACACCTCGCATTCCGATGGGCCGCCGTTGCTCGTCCAGGATCACCGACGAATGCGCCTCCGCCCAGACTACACGCCCGTCGCTACTCAACCAACGGAACTCCTGTCGTCCCCCCACTCTGGTGTTGAAGATCGCGAGGGCCTCCCGGGCTGCACGCTCTTTGTCGTCGGGATGAACAATCGTGAGCCAGAAGTTCGGGGTCGATGTCCAGTGGGCCGGCGCGTACCCGAGCATTGCCTCGATATGGTTGGAGACGAAATCGATCCGCTGCGAAGCGGCGTCGGGCTGCCCCCACGCTTCCCACACCACACCGGGAACATCGGCGACGACCTCTTCGAGACGCCGACTGACCCGAGACAGCGCGGCAGTGGTCTCCTTGAACCGCTCGGCGGCCCGCCTCTGTTCCGTCACATCGGCATTCACCGCGACTGCTCCGACCACGCGGTCGTTGTCGACGATCGGCGCAGCGGAGGTCCGGATAAAGACGTCCTCGCCTGTGTCGATGCGACGCGCGATGAGCTCTTCGACGACAGCCTCACCTCGCAACGCGCGCGAGAAGGGCAAGCGGTCGCCCTCAATCCGTTCGCCTGTCGCAGACCGAATTTCGAACTTCTCGCCGCGCTCCCGGCTGCCCAGGTTCAGGTCTTCCAGCGATGAAGCCCCGAGCACGCGCAGCCCGGCAACGTTCACGCGCGTAATACTTTCCGGCGTGCCGACGTAGACGCCATCAGGCATCGCTTCAAAGATCGCCTCGAGCTCGCGCGCGCGCTGGTCGGCCGTGATCGCGGCAATCCGCAGGGCGACTTCCGACCGCCGCACCGACTCGAACAGCCACGAAATAACAACGCCAAGCGCTACAAAGGCCGGAATGGTGATCGCGTCGGCACGGCTAAGTGTGAGAAAGCTGTGCGGCTCCAGAAAAAAATAGACGGCTGTTGCTGCCGACAAAAGCGTGGCCACGACGCCCGGTCCAAGTCCACCGAACCACCCAGCGATCATCACCGCCGGGAAGAAATGCAGATATGGCACGGATACACCGAGCCATCGCTGGACGGTCAGTCGAAGCAGCAAGGACGCGATGACGAGCAGAAACGGAACGGCGTAGCGTACGGCGCTCGTTGGGAGGCGTTGGGACAACCGTACGTTGGACATTGCCCGGACTTGCTCGCGAAATGTGGACTGCGTAGTGTACGTCTTTAGCGTCCGGCCAAGCGCTATCGCGCTTCGTTGCCGAATTTGCACAGCCCGCCATCCATCGCCCTGCCACAATGGAACCCATGTGGTCGTGCTGGAACTCATTTGCACCAGGCCCCGATGAGAGTTCCTTCACAAAGGCCGCAGTTCGTGATGCGCTTGGAGTTTTAGCCCAACCGAGGAGCACACACTGTGATCAAGCATGCTGGGGGGCGGTCGTCTGATCCGGGCCCCTCGATTCGTGCGGTCACGTTTGGCAAGAGCCAGGGCGGCGTTGGCACGAAACGCCTGCTGACCGATCGGCAGCGCCAGAAGCTTGCCACCATCGGAACACGCATGAAAGTGCCGGCCCGGAGCATCCTGTACCGCGAAGAAACGGATGCCGACTCGATTTTTATCGTCACCGAAGGCGTCGTGAAAACCTTCCGCGAGTTGCCAAGCGGCAAACGACGATTGGCCGCGTTCCTCTTTGCCGCTGATGTATTCGGGTTGTCTGAGAACGGTCGATATGTCAATACGGCCCAGGCTGTTACAGGCGTCACGCTGTACCGCTTCCCAATTGACTCCCTCACCGCGCTTTTCAACCGCGATCCGGAGTTGGGGTTACAGTTCCTCAGCAAGGCAACACACGAACTGCGGGAGGCGCAGCGCCGGGCGATCGTCCTCACTCGTCGCGATGCCATTGGACGACTTGCGATGTTTCTCCGGATGCTCGAGAAGGACGGTGCCCGTGTTTCGGATCATGGCGCGATTTCGATACCAATGAGCCGCTCGGACATCGCCGACTATCTTGGGATGTCACTCGAGGCCGTGAGCCGCGCCAGCACCGGCCTGGCACGCCGTGGCCTGGTCGCTTTCGACGGTCGTCACATCGTTCGCGTTGTCGATCGGAAGCGCTTCGACGAGCTGGTGGCTGCACTGTAAACCAAGCCGCGAGCGGCGAATCGCGCGAACTTGATCCGGATCAATACAACAATCAAGCTCATCTGTGTAGGATTCCGCGGAATCCATGCGAGTTGCCTCGAGAGCCGCTCGCTCAACCGCGATCCCAACCATGGCGCCACACGATCAGTCTCCTGGCGAGCCATTGCCGCGCTTTGCCGCACGGGCCAACCGCGTTCACGAGTTGAAGAATCTGTTGACCGTGATGGTCGGCTGTGTCGAGTCCATCGGCCGAACAATGCCGGCCGGGACCACCGTTGCCGTGGACTTGGTGGAGCTGAGACAAGCGATTGATGGCGCTGTTGACTTGGTGAATGAACTCCTTGTGGTGGGTCATGCGCGGCCCGTCGAGCCGCCCTTGTTCATCGACATCAGTCGGCTGGTCGTACAGATGGACGCCACGCTGAGTCGCATACTCGGTCCGAAAATAGACCTAAGGATGAGACTTACGACGATGGGCGGAATTGTGCGCGCGGCCCCCGTCGAATTGGAAGGAATTCTCCTCAATCTGGTCTCACGCGCGCGCGATGCGATGCCGGACGGCGGTGTCGTGACGATCGAGACCAGCTCCTTTGAACTGGGGGGCGACGCTGACGAACCGCGTGAGGAGCCCCGTCGGTATGTCCGTCTCAGCGTGAGTGATTCTGGACCCGGGATAGCCGCCAACGAAAGAACGACAATCCTCGACTCATTGTTTACGACCGAAGAAAAAGATACTGGCCTTGGTCTTCACGGGGTGAACCTGGTCGTCCAGCGTCTGAACGGACTGCTGCGCGTAGAAAGCCAGGAGGGCGTTGGCACCCAGGTGCACGTCTGCCTCCCCTTGGCGCTGCAGGAATCGGGATTCTGAACCAGAGGCCCGAAGGCAGACGCGCTTGTGCCTCAGCTCATCAGTCGCAAGGGTCCCGACAGATCGTGATCCAACTCTCCACCCGCGGGAATGAGCGCACGCGGATACCCGCAGAACACGAGTTGTCCACTGGGCCTCCAGTTGCAGTCACCTCCTTCCGGGAGGTGATGTATGCGGATGCCAATCGCGGTCGTCGTCGGAACCACTAGTCTACTGACGGCGACCCTCGCATTCGGTGCGCTTTCGAAGGGCGACATCAAGGACCTCAACAAAGCGACAGCGGTGCTCAGCGAATTCCGGAACTCATCGGACATTCCGGAATCGGTCTGGAGCAAGGCCAACTGCGTGCTCGTGATTCCGTCGTTGAAAAAAGTTGCGTTCATCGTTGGCGGAGAGTCCGGCTCCGGCGTCATGAGCTGCCGGCAATCCAACGGTACGTGGGGCGCCCCCATCTTCATGCAACTGACGAAAGGCAGCGCGGGTTTCCAGGTCGGCGCGCAATCGACTGAACTTGTGCTGTTCGTGATGAACGAAAGCGGAGCAGACAAGCTGCTGCGCAACAAGACGACGCTCGGAACCGACGCCTCGATTGCGGCCGGCCCCGTCGGACGCACGGCGACCGCGGGGACCGACGTGCAGCTGTCGGCAGAGATGCTGTCGTACTCGCACTCGAAGGGCCTCTTCGCCGGCATTAATCTGTCCGGTGGCAGCCTGGCTGCTGACAAGGATGCGAACACACGGGCCTATGGCGCGACCGCTTCGGCGCGGGAGATTGTGATGGGCACGACCCGGGTAGCGGCCCCGGCGGAAGCGCGGGCGTTCACCGACGCGCTCGGGCGCCAAGCGCGTGCGACGACGGGCGTGAAATGAGGTGATGGGATGAGTGCCACATTTCGTGTGACGTACCGAACTGCACGCAGCCTGCTGGCACTCGTCTGTGCCTTCGCCGTCGCTCCGGGCGACGTGCTCGCGAACGTACGATCCGCACTGACGGCGCATACACAGACGCCCCCACCAGCCGCCGATCAGTCGCGGATCCCTACCGACCAGCTCGATTCGCTGGTCGCGCCAATCGCGCTGCATCCCGATCCGCTTCTCGCGCAGATCCTCGCGGCATCGACCTATCCGCTCGAGCTCGTGCAACTCCAGCAATGGCTTGCGAAGAATGCAGGTTTGAAAGACAAGGCGCTGCTCGACTCGGTGTCGAAGCAGCCATGGGATGCCAGCATCCAGGCGATGGCGGGATTGCCCGACATCGTGAAGTGGCTGACCGACGACATTCAGTGGACCACAGACCTGGGCAACGCGTTCCTCGCTCAACAGAGCGACGTGATGGACGCGGTGCAGCGCATGCGCGCCAAGGCGACGATGAAGGGCAACTTGACGTCGACCGAACAGCAGACGGTCGAGACCAGGGTCGTCGAGAACAAACAGGTCATCGTGATCGAACAGGCCGACCCGCAGGTCGTGTACGTTCCGTCGTACAACCCTGACGTCGTCTACGGACCACCGGTCTATCCTTATCCGCCCATCTACTATCCGCCACCTGGCTATTACGCCGCGGGCGCCGCGATCTCCTTCGGTGTCGGCCTCGCGATGGGTGCGGTCGCGGGCGGCGGCGGCTGGGGCTGGGGCGCCGGCTGGGGCCACAACGACATCGACATCAATACCAACAACAATTTCAACCGTAACGCCAACATCAACCGTAACGCCAGTATCAACAGCGGCAACCGCGTTGCAAACGGCAGCCGCTGGCAGCATAACCCGCAGCATCGCGGCGGCGCGCCGTACCGCGATGGGGCAACGGCCAACAGGTTCGGGGGCACCGCGCGCGGCGACTCGCTGGCGAATCGGCAGGCCGGAGCGCGACAGCAGCTTGGCCAACAGGGCGGCAACCTGCGGAGCGGCGCGGTCGGGACGACCGGGGCCGGTCGCGCAGGCGGGGGTGCGGCTGCAGGTCGCGCAGGCGGAGGTGCGGTTGCCGACCGCGCAGGCAGTGGCCTTGGCGGTCGCGCCCCAGGGAGCGGCGCCGGAACAGTAGGAGCGCGGGGTGGAGCCGATCGCATCGGCAGCCGCGATGTGTCACGCGGCGCCGGCGGCAGCAGCGCATTCGGCGGCGGCTCTGGAGGATTCAGCGGATCCGCCGCGCGCGATGCGAGCCGGCGCGGTTCGTCGAGTGTCAGGTCTGAGCGCGGCAGTCGCTCGAGCGGTAGTGTCAACCGGGGCGGCGGCAGCCGGAGCAGCGGCGGCAGCCGGAGCGGCGGCGGACGAAGCCGTGGCGGCGGCGGCAGACGCTAAGAATCGAGAGGCTCGGCGGTTCACGAGGAGTGCGAACCATGAGAACGACCCTGTTTGTTTGCCTGGCGACGACGTTAATCTCCGCGACGATTTACGCGGGCCCGCAGGCGTCGCGGGCGAATGCACGAACGACATCAGGCGTGGGCGTCCGAACGTTCGACACGCCGCAGCAGGCGGCGGATGCGCTGGTGGTCGCGGCCGGCGTATTTGATGTCGGATTGCTCGATGAGCTGTTCGGTCCAGACACGAGGCATGTCCTGCTGTCGGGCGAAGACGCACAAGACCGCCAGCGCGCGGCCGACTTCGTCGCGATGGCACACGACGAGATCAGCGTGTCGGTTGATCCGAAGACCGGCACCCGCGCCTTCGTGATCGTGGGCGACGAGGATTGGCCGTTTCCAATTCCGATCGTCAAGCGTGGCGGCAAGTGGTCATTCGATACGAAGGCGGGACGGCAGGAACTGCTCTATCGCCGCATCGGGAGCAACGAGCTCGATGCGATCCGGGTCTGCCGCGGTTACCACGAGGCCCAGTACGAGTACGCTGAGAAGCCGCGCGAAGGCCATGACGTGAACCAGTACGCGCAACGCATCGTCAGCAGTCCGGGCAAGCAGGACGGTCTCGCCTGGCAGACGGCTGACGGTACGTGGGACGGCCCTGTGGGCGAAAAAATCGCGAGCGTGATCGAGCAGGGCTACTCAACCGGGGCGCAACCGTATCACGGCTACTTCTTCAAGATCCTGAAAGGACAGGGACCGGCCGCGCCGCTTGGAGAGATGGACTACGTGATCAACGGCGCGATGATTGGTGGCTTCGCTCTCGCCGCTGCTCCGGCTGAATACGGCGTCACCGGCGTGAAGACGTTCATGATCAGCCAGGACGGTGTGGTCTACGAGAAAGATTTCGGAACGGCCACGCTCGACGAATTCGCGAAGCTGGAGCGCTTCAACCCCGATCGCTCGTGGACACCCGTTACCGCCGAACAGTGATCAGGCCGCCGGCACGTCGAGGCGCTCCGATGTGCCGGCTGCGCGCCACGGCAATCTGACGAGTTCGCGGCCAGTGTCCCGGTCACGATCGGTCCGCCGTCATCCGTCTATCCGCTGCTTCCGATACTTCAGAAACTCGAGCTGGACAATCGCATGGAAGCGGGCGTCGTCATCCGCGAGCGCAAAGCCGTCAGGCGCGTGCAGTGGGTGTTCAAGGACGACTGGAGGAAAACCAGCCAACCGAAACAGAAGAGCTGACGAGCGGCCCCGCGATTGCTCCTGATCTGAACAGCAACCGATGCTGTTCAGCTCAGATGCGGACGGCGTGCACCCGCTTGGTATCCGTCACGGCAGCGAGCGCCGCCGTGACGATCGCCGCGCGCATCCCAGGTCCGCACTCGATCGAAGAAAGGGTGACCGGCGCCACGCCGGTCTGCGGAGCGCGCTTCTCGCGACCGCGGCGATGGTTCTTCCTCACCATGTCAAACCTGAGCTGCTGAACGTTCTACTGCAGCCGACTGTGCCTTCGGTGACGATGACGATCGACAGCATGGCGGTCGTGCCGGCGGCGCACGCCTACGACATGCTGATCCGCGAAGCGTCCCTAGAATTTGATGTGGATTCCGCACTCATCCGCTCGGTTATTGAGACCGAATCGGCCTTTGACGCGCATGCCGTCTCGCGCGCGGGCGCGATGGGGCTCATGCAGTTGATGCCGGCAGTCGCGGTCGAGTTCGGCGTGGACGATCCATTTGATCCGCGGCAAAACGTCGTCGGCGGCACGAAGTATCTCCGCCGGCTGCTCACGCAGCACCGCGGTAGTCTGCCGCTTGTGCTCGCGAGCTACAACGCGGGAGCGGGTGTCGTCAAGCGATACGGCGGCGTGCCGCCATTCCCCGAGACGCGGAAATATGTGCGACGCGTGACGAATCTGGTCGAGATCGCAAGACGAGCTCGAACGGAATAACTCAGGAGGTCCTTTATGTTGCGTGCATTTCTTGTTATCGGCGCGTGGCTTCTCTTTCCCGCGGCGATTTCAGCTCAACAGCCGTGCACGACGGATGCGTCGGCGGTGGTTGGGGACATTCATCGCCAGATACTCGAGCGCGCTCCTGACAACATTGGTCCAATGGTCCAGCGACTTACCAGCGGAAGCGCAACCGTCAAGGATCTGGTACGCGAGTACGCAGCCGGCACTGAGCATACTCAGCGGTTCCTCTCGCCGTTCAACACGCCGCAGCAGCGTTTGAGCGCGGTCGGATATCTGTACCGGCACCTGTTGAACCGCGCGCCAGATGTCGGCGGCGCGAAGGCATACGCCGATGCCGCCGCCTCGAGGGGTATGGAGTTTGTCATCAACGACATCCTCGCGTCGCCCGAATACCGGCAGTCGTACGGCGACTTCGGCGTGCCGGGCAGCAGTCGGAGGTTCTGCGGACCGGACGCCAACCGCTCCACGGGCACGACCGGCGCTCAGGCTGCCATTCAGGGAATGCGATTCCGCGAGATGGACGGCAACAGGGACGGTCAGATCGCGCGCAGCGAGTGGCGGGGCAGCACGCAGTCGTTCAAGGTGCACGACTGGAATGGCGACGGTGTGTTGTCAGGTGACGAGGTCCGTCCGGGCGCCGCGCGCGCGAGACGGATGGAGGAGCAAGACTACACGCCCGGCAATGTGAGCAGCATGTTGACCTGGTCGGATGCCGATTTCCGCTCGCTGGATCGGAATAACGACCGCAGGGTCGCGCGCGCGGAGTGGTACTACGATGTCGAAACGTTCCGGCGTGCCGATCGCAACAACGACGGCATGCTGTCGCCCGCAGAGTTCTTTGCACCGGACGATGACGATCGAACCGACAGTTTCGAGTATCTCGACGTCAACGGCAACGGCCGCATCGAACGCAACGAGTGGCATGGCACCCCAGGCGAGTTCAGCCGGCTCGATCGCAATCGCGACAACGTCCTGAGCCGCGCCGAAGTTGTCGGAACCACCACCACGACCGCCGCCCAGCCAGATCTCTTCGCTACGCTGGATGCCGACGGAGACGGCATGGTCTCGCCCGTCGAGTGGCGCTGGTCGCTGCGCAGTTTCTACCAGCAGGATACGAATGACGATGGGTTTGTGACCAGGAACGAGTTCACGGGTCAACCGGCGGGAACGCCCGCTCGGTAACCGTCTACTCGACGAACGGATCCGGAATTGGCAGCACGATCCGGCGGTGAATTCGCCGGCCAACGACAGCCATCCCTGCCGCATGGAGCGCCCACACATGCGCGGATGGTGGTGAGGGACGAGCAATCAGGAACCGGCTGCCGCCGGTCCCTGATCCCTCTGGATATCGCTCGTCCTTCGCGACCAGTGAGGAGTAATCCTGCGACCGCAGTCGTCTCCGTGGTATCGAGTTCTGTCCATCTCCGGTGAGTCGCGGCGCCCGTTCACCCACGGGTCCCGGAATGCGTGCCTTCCAGACATGCGGCCAAGGCGATACATCGGGGCCGCTGGCGTATTTCAGCTACCGAGTTCAGCCGACTGCCAGGAATCCGGAGGATTGTCGGCCGGAAACACAGACTCTTGGCTCTGTCGCCAGGCGTGGTCTGAGGTACCCTGTCAGGTCGACAACTTACGACAGGAGTGACCTCAA
>Ga0137348_1000085_pt1 | contig 11702 bp, 17 predicted proteins | sample EasRivERMLT600_2_FD_102293 | JGI IMG/M metagenome (GOLD analysis project Ga0137348, IMG submission 102293) | Soil microbial communities from meander-bound floodplain in the East River, Colorado, USA - East River MetaG ERMLT600_2 | ecosystem: Environmental > Terrestrial > Soil > Floodplain ...
ACGCCCCCTGGGGTCACAGCGGCGCTGGAGGGCCTGGCAGGCGGTCTCGCCGATCTCGAGGCCGATCTCGCAGACCTCGTCACGGTGGTTGACGGCCTGGAAGGACGCATCGAGACGCTCGAAACTGCGGTCTCCGATCTTGAAACAACTGTGGCCGATCACGAGTCACGCATTACCGCGCTGGAGAACCCGTAGAGCTAGTTTGATTCCGGAACGCCACGCGGGCTAAAACCGGGGCTGACGATTCGCGATCACTCATCGAGCACTTTTCGCGAGGCCCCATGCACCTCCTTTTGCTTGCCCAAAACCCCGCATCCCAGAAGCTGCCGGCGATCCCGCTGCCAAAGCTGCTGGCGCCCATCGTCAGTCAGGCGGACAGCCTGCGCACGGCGATCATCGCCCTGCTCGTCCTGGGCGTCGCGAACCTGGTGGTGAGTTTGATCGTGGCGAGCCGGCAGAAGTAGCGCCGCACTATTCCGCACATCGCACTCTTTCCGGAGTTCTGAATGATCCGACTCGCCGCCGTCCTACTCCTGATGATCCCTGCCTTCGGCGTTGCCCAGCAATCCTTCAGCGCCAAAGTCGGCGGTACCACGGCGCCCGACGGCCGCGAGATCCAGATCGACCTGCCCGGCAGTCTCCACCGGCACAACGTTTCCAGCCGCGGCTCCGGCTGCTGCGTGTTTACCAGCATCGGCTGCCACTCCGCGGTATGGCAGAACGTGCCGCAGCTCTGGGAGTTCCCCAAGTGGCTCCAGGCCAAGGCGCTTTCCGGCGGCGGCTATCCGGGCAATGTGACGGCCCGGATCAAGGCGATCTGCAAGGAGCGCGGCGTACCCGAGCCGGCCTACCTGCAGATCCAGGACGGGGACGTGGAGATCCTCAAAGCGGCCTGCAAGGCAGGCAGGATGCCGGCAGTGACCTACTCCTTCTCGCCGAGCGGCCGCTATGGCGGCGGACGGATCTCGCACATGGTTTCACTCGTCCACGCGGACGATCAGTTTTTCGGCGTGCTCGACAACAACTACGTTGACGGGCCCAACCACATCGAGTGGCTCACCCCGGACGAGTTCCGGCGAACGTACACCGGCGGCGGCAAGGCAGGCTGGAGCGTGATCCTGCTCCAGCACGGGCCCCCGCCCGCACCAAGGAACCAGAAATGAAGCGCCTCACGCTTTTCGCCCTAATTCTCGCGATGACGCCTGCCTCCGCTCAATGGGGGTCAGGCAACGGCGCGGTCGCGCCGACAGCGAAGAATGCCCGCTACGAATGGCTCAAGCGCGCGGACACGCCCGACGAATCGTACCTGTACCGCGGCGGCGTCCAGATCGGCGGTTTCAACCACGCGACCGGCATTTATCTCCCCTACGCGGCCGGCGCCTGGGGCGAGCCCTGCGAATCTCCCGTAACGCCGCCGGCGACGGCGCCAGCTAAGGAAAAGGCGACGATCAACTACGGCGTCGATTGGTCGAAGCTCACCGGCAACGGTTACAAGCTCAAGGACCGCGACGTGACGCAGGCGGAAGCCCTGCGCGCCGTCCAGCAGGGCCTACCCGACGACGCGGCCAAGCTGCGGCTTACCGTGATCGGGGCCAACGGCGACCGCACGCCCGTGGAGCAAGAACTCGCCAAGCCGGAATCCAAGGACATCGCCGACCGGGCGCTGCTCTGGTCCGTGCCCCCCGACCACTGGTCGCTCAAGGACCACGCGACCGGGCAGCCCATGTTCGTGACCACGGGCAAGCCGACGGTCTACCTCCAGGCGCCCAGCGGGGAAGTCCTCTACCGCGAGGACGACTACCGGCAGGGCGACTTCACGGCCATCCGCAAGGCCATCGACGATTACGACAAGCGCAAGGACCCGGGTCGCAGCAGCCCCGCCGCCCTCCCTTTCGACTTCAAACAGATCCCGCCCGCCGCGTGGGTTGTCGCCGGCGTGGGCCTCCTCATTCTCGGTCGGAGATTCTCAAAATGAATCCGGAACTTCTCAACGTAATCGCGATCGCGCTGGGCGCCGTGCTGAAGTGGGCCTATGACCGCTTCGCACCGAAGGCGACTCCGGCCCCAACTCCCGGCCCCGCGCCCGTGCCGTCCACGCCGATCCTCGACTTGATCGCCAAACTGCTGTCCCAGATCCTGGCGCACCCGACACTCACCCCGGAAGCCAAGGCGGCCGCGCTTCATCAGATTACGGACGCTGCGACGCCGCTGGTCGCTGAATAACTATGCGGTGAATTCGCCGCCGTCCCGCCGCCGGCTCTTTGACGACCGTGGTCGAGTTCGTCGCCAGGCTGGTTGGGGTCCTGTTTCTGATCGGCGTCCTGGGTTACGTGTTCCTTCTGCGACCGTTCGAGCATCGCGAACCCGCGAAGCCAGAGGCGGTCTACGGGGAGAAGAAGTGAAGTACCTACTGCTGGGCCTGCTCCTGTTTCCCGCGTTCACGGTCGGATCCGTCCCAGAAGTCGTCAAGCAGGTCCTGCCCTCCGTCGTTACGATCGTGGTCAAATCCGCCCGCGAAACCTACGCCACGGGCGTCCACATCGACGCGCGCGGCTATATCCTCACCTGCAACCACGTGCTGGGCACGGCGCGCTACGTCGTCGTGCGCCTGACGGGAGGCAAGGAGTGCGAGGGAACGGTGATCTGGCGTGATCCCGCTGTTGACCTGGCCGTGATCCGGGTCGGCAGGCAGCTCCAGCCCCTCAAGCTGGCCGCCGCGGATCCCATCGTCGGCGATGCCGTGATTGCCGTCGGCCACCCCTTTGGCTTCACAAACACCGTGTCCACCGGCATCGTCAGCGCCCTGGGCCGTGAAATCGAGATGCCCAGCGGCCGCATGCTCGGCGAACTTATTCAGACCACCGCCGCCATTAACCCGGGCAACTCGGGCGGCCCACTGCTCAACATCAAGGGCGAGCTGATCGGCATCAACGTCGCGGTCCGCGACGGGGCCCAGGGCATCGCCTTCGCTGTCGGTGCTACCTCGGTCAAGGATGCCGTGGCCAAAGCCTTACCCAAGGAGACGTCCAAATGAAGCTACTTCGCGCGGCGGCGTATTACACGGACGCGGCTGTCGGCGTCGGGCTCTTCCTATTCGCCCTCATATGCGTCTTCACCCTGGCGATCTGGGGCGCCGAGACCAAGGCCTCGCCGGCAGCTCCCGCTCCCGCGGCTTCCGCGGACGCTCCACCGCCGAACAAGGAGCCCGTGGCGTGCTGTCACGATCTCGACGGCGTCTACCTGGTCGAGGGCACGGAGAAAGGCCCGTACGCGGGCGCGACCGTCATCACCAGGGTCGGGGACGTCTACCGCGTGCAGACGGTTGTGGGCGGCAAGCCAACTATCGGAATCGGCGTCCGCCAGGGGGACCTGTTTGCCGTCGGCTGGACCATGGGCCAGGTGCAGGGGGTGACGACGTACAAGATCAACGGCAGGAACCTGGCCGGCCGCTGGGCCTCGGTGCCAGGCTCGGGGAGGATGCACGACGAGCGGCTAACCTTCCTGCGGGCGCTGCCCGCGCACGATTAAACCTGGCGTTTTCCGCGTTTTTAGGCGATACTGTGTGTGCCGGGATCTATGGGCCAAGATGGCCCTGACGATCAACACGGACGTGCCGGCACTTTCGACCGCAAGGATGCAGGCTCTTGCCGCGCGAGGCTCAGGATGGCCCTGGCGGAACTCCTCCCCCTGCTTCGGGCGATGCCCGAAGAAAATCTGCTGGCGCTGCTTCCAACGTTGCCGCGCGCGCAGCTCGAAAAACTCTGGGCCGACTACGGTATCGAGGACGAAGACGAGGCGCCCAGGTCACACTACCTGCCGTGGGCCTGCCTGGTCCGCCTCGGCGAGCTACTCCGGCCCGATCTGCGGCGGCCGGCGGCGCTGTCCCGGGTCCTCCTTTCGACGAGGATGGCCGACGTCATGAACGCGCGCCGCGACGCCGGCGAGCATCTGCGGCACCCCCAAGACTGGATCCAGCACGAAGCGCCGGAGCGGATCGCCCGCATCGTGCACCGGGCCCGCAACGGCTCGCCGCTGCCGGGGCGTCTTCAGCGGATCGACGCGTCGTTGCCCGACGAGGAGCCAGGGTTTCGTGACGAGCTGCTAGCCGACCTGGCCGCCAGGCGGGCAGAAAGGGGGCCTTCATGACCGCAGCGCCCGCACCTACGCTCAGCAAGCAGGAGGCCGCCGAGCTGGCAGAGCTCGAAGGGGTCATTGCCGAGGGCTTTGCTGGCTTCATGGCCGTCGGCAACGCCCTGGCCGAGATCAAGGCCCGCAAGCTGTACCGGCTCACTCACCGCACGTTTCAAAGCTATTGCCATCAGCGGTTTAACATTTCCAGGTCCTACGGGTATCGGCTGATCACGGCCGCCGAGGTCGCCAAGGCACTGTCGCCAATTGGCGACATTTTGACCGAGTCGCACGCCCGCGAGCTCGCCGCCTTCCCCCCGGAGGTCCAGGCCAAGGTCGTGGAGGACGTGGGCGAGGATCCGACGGCGGCCAGGCTGCGGGAGGCCCTGGAGGCCGCGACAGTCAAGCAGATTCAGCATGAGGAGGATCAAGCCCTCCGAAACCGGCCGGAGCCCTGCCGCCGGAGCCGTCGGGATCTGGCCGATCGCATGGAGTACTGGGCAAAGTCGGGCGCAAAGTTGATATCCAGGCACTACCACGACGTCGCCGACGACGCCCTGGCCATGCTCGAGACCCTGATGCAGAAGCTGCGCAGCTCCTCGGAGGTCTAGATGAGGATCGCCAAGCCGCCCAGGCCCCGAAATGCCGCCACGAACGTCGGCGCCGACTACACGCCCGACGAGCTGGAGTTTCTCCACGCGATCGACCGTTACAAGCGAAAGCACCGCCGGCCGTTCCCGGCCTGGAGCGAGGTCCTGCAGGTCCTCCTGTCGCTCGGTTACCGAAAACAGGTCACACCGCCGCCGGCGATACCAGCTGCCAACGCCGCCGCCGGCGAGGCGTCCTGGCCAAAGGTTTGAAAGGAACGCTCGACATGCTCCTGGAGCCCATTCACGGCGTTGTTGTTTCGGTCGGCTATGACGACTACCTCGACGTCGCCCTCACGCACAACCGTGCCCTGTTCGGACATTGCTGCGTCGTCACCTCGCCCGAGGACAAGGCATCGCAGCGCGTCGCCGGCAAGCACAACTGCACGCTGGTGATCACCGACGACGGCAAGGGTCCCGAAGGGAAGTTCAACAAGGGGCTGCTGATCGAGCGCGGCATCCAGCAGCTCCCGGACAACGGCTGGCGCATCCACTTCGACGCTGACATCGTGCTGCCGGCCAACGCCCGCAAGTGCCTGGGCACGGCGCTCTATGACCGCGAGGCGATTTACGGCGCCGACAGAATGAACGTCGTCGATGCCGACGCGTGGCAAGCCCTGCTGGCGACCGGCTGGGCCTCGTCTGGGTTCGACAAGCATCATTTCCTGACGTACAGCATCAATCGCGCTGAACTGGGCTCACGGCTCGTCTACGGGGAGCTGGGCTGGGTGCCGATCGGCTTTCTGCAGATCTGGCACTCGTCGATGGAGTTTTCCGACATCTACAGGACGCGGCCGTACGCCACGGGGTCCAGCTCGGCGGCGCACGATGACGTCCAGTTTGCCCTGCGCTGGGACCGCAAGAAGAGGATTTTGATTCCCGAGCTGATCGTAGCACACTTGCTCACGAGCGATTGCACCCACGGGAAGAACTGGCGGGGGCGGAAGACAGCGCGTTTCGATCCGAAGCGTGGGCGGGCGAAGGATCGCACGACGGGAATGGGGAGCTGTTAGTCGTCATCGCCGCTCGCCCTGGGCGGCGAAGTCGGCCGACGTCTTCAACGCCGCTTCCAGCGATGTGCGATCGACACGTGCCAGGGCGGCGGCGACGATCTGCCGCTGGACGGCCGCCATGCCTGCAAAACGCGCCTCCCATCGCCTCGATAGTCGCTTCATACGCTCCCGCTCGCGAAACCCGTCGCCGGCAAACCTGGCGTCATGCAGCGTGGCCGGTGCGGGGAAGTTCAGGTAACAGGCCTCGATCCGGGGCCCGCCTCGCGTCATGCAGCGATACTGGATCCGCCGCCAGCCGCGGAGCATCACGTTGTACAGCTTGCACGGGTAATGGCTGATCATCGCCATGCAGCGCAGCGTCGAGAGCTGCAGGAGGAGGCGGGCGTGCCGATCGGCACCGGCCAGCTCGCAGGCGTAAAAGAGCTTGGTGCGGACGCCGCGGAGATAGGGCGGGTCACAGTAGACCAGCGTATCGGGCTCCTGCAGCACCGCCGCCGGCGACGAGAGCAATTCAAGGAAGTCAGCCTGAGCAATGCACAGCCGCGGCCGATCGGCCGCACCTCCATTGCTGGCGATGACTCCAGGAGGCCCGTCGGCCGTATCGCCGTTCCCGGCGCTGGCCGCGGCTATCGCCGATTCTGACGTGGCGGTCCTCATCGCCTTCCGTGGCGTGGGGATCCTGATCCCTCGAGGCTCGCTGTCGCCGGCGAGAGCAGCTGCCAGCGTCAACCCTGGCGTTGCGGCCGGCCGCCACGCCGAAACCACCGAGGCATCCTGGTCGATGCCGACCTGCAGCTCCGCGGGCCGCTTGAGACGCAGCACGGCGCCCCCGCCGAGGAAGGCCTCCACGTACACCCTGTGGGGCGGCATCAGCGACACCAATCGCTTGTCGACGCCGGCGCCGCCTTTCGAACCGGGATAGTGAGGAAGGGGGTTCACTGACAGACTTTCCCGAGGTAGTCGCACAAGTCGCCGAACAGCCTATTGAACCCGCCGTCGTCGCCGGCGAGGAGAGCAGCTTTGGCTTTGCTGGCGATCGCCAGGGCGACCCGGTCGGTTTCGCAGTCCAGGGGCCTCTCGGCGGGGTGGAGCGAGTTCCAATATTCGACGTCGGCAATAATCCCCTTGAGCTGGACGATGATCCTGCCGAGGCGGTGTGCGCAGCGGCGCCAACGTGCATCCATGACTCACCTCCCCGGGGCCGGCCCTTGGAGCAGATCGTCCGGGATCGGCAGCTTGTGCTGCTTGTGCATCTTGATGAGCTCCTCCTTCCAGCGGGCCTGGATCTCGGGCGTGCAGTGGGCCATGGCATCGCTCCACGTCGGCCAGCGGCCATGCTGGGCCCGGAAGCGCTGCTGGTAGTAGAGCGACTGCTGGTTGTGCGGGTCGGTGTGCGGATGATCGCCGGCGCACTCCTGGCAATGCCTCCAACGAAGTTCGTTCTCGACGCGCTCCCAGACGCCCCAAAAAACCACCGCGTGGCCGCGCTCGGTGAGTATTTCGTAAAGGTCCCCTAGGCTCTCGCGCGTCTCGCAAGGGAGGCGGTCAGGATCGATCCTGCCTTCGCATCTCGCCGAGACGGTTAGCTGATCCAGGACAAGTGCCTTGAAGATCTCCTCCACGGCCCTCGCTTCCGGATGGGTGCCGGTCACGCGCTTCCGCCAGCCGGCTTGCCGCTGGATCCGCCAGGCAGGCTTCGCGATGGGGTCAACGATGGGCATGGTCAGGCCTCCACTTTGGGCGCCGGCAGGGCCGGCAGAAGTTGCACACCGCCGCCCTTGCGAATCTCGGGGAGCTGAGGCAGCAGTTCCTGCCCGATGGTTGTGCCGCGCTGGGTGACGACGTTGGCCAGGAACTCTTCCTCGACGCTGGAGATGCCGGCGGCAATCGCCTCCAGCTTGGCCTTGATGATGAGCAAGAGCGCCCGCCAGCGCTGCTTGACCGCCTGCTCCCACGCCTTCACTGCTTGCTGCTGCGTGCGGACCCCTTTTGAGGAGTGCGTGAAAGCGCGGTGCTGAGGATCGGGCATTGGGCACAGGTAGCGGATACCCAGCTCCTTGAGCTTAAAGGCGACGAGGGCCTTGCCCTGCACCCAGCCCGTCATGTAGTCCTTGGCCTGGTACCGCTTCAGGACCTCGACGATCTCGCCCTGGGTGCGCTCGGGCGACACGGTGGTTTCCCTGGCGTAGTAGCTCACGTAGATGGCTCCTGAAAGGGCGCCCCTCCCTCATGCCGGTCCTGCTCGGGCAGCATGGCCCAGATCTGGTCAACGTCCAGGTGCGGCTGCAAGACCGGCTTGCCGCGGTAGAGGAAGTGCTCGCGGGCCCGGTGTTCAAGGCTGGTGAGGATCGCCTTGAACATCGTTTGCACGATCTTCCCCGTCGTCTGGCCGGCCGGGAACGCCCACTGCCGTCCAGTCTGCGTCTCGTTGACGCCGGTCATGACGTCAGGTTCGGAGTAGCGGACCTGCAGGAAGAAGCAGTTGGGCGCGTAGACGCCGGTCTGAAAGGTGTAGCCTGGGAAGGACACCGCGCTGATTACTTGGTTGACCCGGTCGAGTTCTTTGAGGGTGCTGCTCATGAAGGAGTCTCCTCGGTAAGGTCCAGGGTTGGAGCCCATCCGCAATCCCTGGCCAACTGCAGCAAGATGGGATGGCAGCGGAGCTTCCGGAAGGCGCGCTGCTCGCCCTGCCAAACGGCCGACCTTGATATCCCCAAGATCATGGCGACTTCGCGTTCGGAGCGAATCGCTCCCAGGTTCGGCCGGCGGCGCAGTGTCGGGACGGGTCCGTCGCTCATAAAACGGCCCCCTCCTCGTCGGCACGTGCGGCACCCTCCAGGTCCTCGTCGGCATGTTCGGCGATCCGCTCCGCCGCCGTCTTCTCGCGCGTGGGCTCGCCCGGCTCGCCGGTCAGCTCGACGATCTGGCGGGCCAGCTCGGCGGCCGACGGCTTGCCGACGCCGGGAATAAGGGCCAGCGCGTCGGCCAGGGCGGCGCCAGTGTTGTGCATGTAGTCGATGGCCTGCTGCACGGTGTGAATGCAATGGCGCTCCAGGGCTGACACCGCGGATTTCTTGGCCTTGGTGGAGAAGGGTAGATCGCGGAGCGGTGTGAGTCCTTTGTCGCGCTCGCCGCGGAGGTCCGAGGCCATGCGGTTCAGGCGGGCGCTGACTATATCGCCGGCGCGCAACTCCCCCACGCGAGCATCCAGTGCCTTCTGGTGAGCAGGAGAGCGTTTGGCCAGTGACCGACTGGTCGGGTTAGGCCGTCCCCAGCGGCCCTCGGGCTGCGCATCCTCGGTATCCGCCAACGGCGTGCCATTCTTCTGGGCGTGCACCAGGGCCTTGAAGTCGATAGTGAACGCCTGGCACAGCTCCTGGCGTTCCTTGTCGCCCCCGGTGGAATGGATGGTGTTCGGGGTCATCGTCTTGGTGACGAGGATCTCGACGAGGAGCCCGAGCTGCTCTTTCACGTTCAGGCTGTTGGCGAGGACCTTGAAGGCTCGCTCGGTGTGCTGGAAGTCCTTGGGGTTCTGCCCGCGCCGTCGCAGGACAGCTCGCCTGGTTTCGTGCCAGACCTCGCCGGCGGCCAGGTGGACGAGCAGCTCCACCCAGGACGGCCGGCTAGTGAGGTTCTCGGCCTCCTCGACCAGCCGCACGATTTTGGCGATCGCCTGACGACCGGCCGCGGCCTTGAGTCGCTCTTCCTTTTGCTTCCTGAGCTGTTCCTTGTGATAGCGGTCATTGTTGCTGGAAGCGTAGCTGGCGGTAACCTTGTGCTTGTCCTTCAGCACCTTGTTGGCGGCGGCCTTGGGCACGAGTTGGTGCGCCTCGCCGCGGTCGTCGACGGCGAGGACCACTTGCTCCTTCACTTCCTTGCCCAGGACCTGCTCGTACTTCTTGCCGTAGGCCTTGCTGCCGTAGCCGCCTAGGTGGCACGTGTCGCCGAGGTCAACGTAGCCGCCGGCGTGGCCCAGGGCCTTCTCCGCCTCCTTGCCCGTCAGCACGGCCTTGCCTTCCTCCTTGGCCAGCTTGACGACGCGCTCGCTGTGCGCCTTGAGCTTGCGGCGGTAACACTCGGGGTCAGTACAGACGTCTGCACGTGCGTCGGGGTAGTTGACCCGGTCGTTGCCCGTACGCTTGGGGCAGGCCTGGCAACTGCCCGCGGCCTGGTCCAGAGCCTCGTCCTTCAGGCCGAAAGGCGCCTGCTTGAGCTCAATCATGTAACGCCGCTGGATTTCCTCCTTGATCTCCCGGAAGCTAGTGGGCCCGCTGGCCCATTGGTCCCGCTTGAGCGCATAGGTCGTTAAGTCCGCCTGGGCTTTCGCGCTGGGCACCCGGGCGATGAGCTGCGCGCTCGACATTGGCAGCGTGCCGCCCTCCACGGCCTTCTTGGCTTTCTCCGGCAGATCCAAGAGCTTGAGCAGGCCGTAGATCGTCGCCGGCGACTTGCCGATCTTGGCGCCCAGGTCCTCGACCGTGTAACCGTGGTCGTCGATCAGGCGCTGATAGCCTCGGGCTTTCTCCAGGACCGGGACGTCCGCGCGCTGCTCAGAGGTGACCAGCGCTATCTCCAGAACCTGCTTGTCGGTTAGCTCCCGGACCTCGGCGGGAATATCGGTGAGGCCGGCGATCTCTGCTGCCCGCCAGCGCCGTTCACCATCCACCAGCTCGAAACGCTCATAGGCCCCTTTCGTGGGTCCTCGGTTGATGACGTGGGCCCTGGGACGCAGCAGGATCGGCTGCAAGATGCCGTGTTCCTTGGCGCTGTCGGCGAGCTGCTGGAGCTCGGTCGGGTCAAACGTCTTCCGCGGATTGAGCGGCGACGGGTCGATCAGGGACAGCATTACTTTGTCCGGCATGGCGTGACTCCTTTAGAACAACCGGGGTTCCTTTGGCTCTTGGCTTTCCTTGGCGGCGTGGCAGTGATGGCTCATGTCGCTCCTCTTGCAGCTTGCCGACGTGCCGGTAACCCCACCGTTGCAGCTTCTCGATCAGGGCTTTTACCGGCCGGCCGATCTTGTTCTGTGTAACTACCAGCACAGGGACAGCGTGGCTCCAGCGCTCAATCCAGGCCGGGTAAAACTTCCCGCCCGGCCCTGAGACCACCAGGCGAACCGACGCCGGTAGCCGAATCGGGCGCTTCACGCTTCACCTCTCTCTCTCTCTCTCTCTCTCTCTCTCTCTCATCCGCCGGACCGAGGCCTCGCCGCCGCATTTCCGCGTAGCACAGCAGCGTGAAATCGGCCTGGGTGCGTGCGTAGAGCCGCTGCTCTTTGACCACGAGGGAGATGATTTGCTGTCGGACAGTCTCGCCCAGCGCCTGCCAGGCGGCCTGGTCGGCACTCACCTTGACCGCCGCCTCGTCTATCTTTTTCTCGACGGCAACAGGGGGAGCCGGCGCTTTGCCCCGCAGGGCTGTCATCTGTTCGTCTGTCGGGGGCGACTCGACCGCGGCCGCGTACCGGGCGCGAAACGCTGCTCGTTGCTGCGCAGAGTCGCGACTGGCCTTCACGGCGGCCAAGTTGTGCCGCTCAACGGGCCGTCGCCAGCCCTCGGTGGTCCGGACAAAGCCGAATCGAGCGGGATTTCGCACGCAGCCGATTGCGTACCCCGTCGTGATTGGTTTCTTCCGGCTGTTGGCGGTGCGTTCGTCGAGGTGAGCTTTGACCTCGGCCAGGTGGTCGGGATCTGCACGATCTAGATCCGACGCAGGGACCCCGTATTCCTCAAGAGCTTTTTGAACGGCGGCAGCAGCGGCCCTCGCTGTCTCTGCTGCTGCTGCACTGTTTTTAAATGCTAATAAGGGTGTTGTCCGGTCTTGATCGGACACTGTTGTCCGGTCTTGATCGGACACTGTTGTCCGGTCTTGATCGGACACTGTTGTCCGGTCTTGATCGGACACTGTTGTCCGG
>Ga0137348_1000086_pt1 | contig 11694 bp, 16 predicted proteins | sample EasRivERMLT600_2_FD_102293 | JGI IMG/M metagenome (GOLD analysis project Ga0137348, IMG submission 102293) | Soil microbial communities from meander-bound floodplain in the East River, Colorado, USA - East River MetaG ERMLT600_2 | ecosystem: Environmental > Terrestrial > Soil > Floodplain ...
CGATGACGGCGCCGATCGCCAGCCCTGCCGGACCCAACGCAATCAGCGCGGTCCCCATGGTGCCGAGCGAGCCGGCCGCAGCAACCGCGCGGCCATGCAATTCCTGGGTTACGGCACTGGTAGCCTTGGTTGCATTCGCTGCTTCGTGGTGCCGGGCCGCCAGCGCGGCAATCACCCGCCCCGCCTCGGTATCGGCCGTGGTGCGGGCGCGCTGCAGCGCCGTGTAGACCGCAAGCTCGCGGCCCGAGAGACGCTGTGCCACGATCTGGTTTTCCAGATTGCGGATCACGCCGACTTGCGACTTGGTCAACTGCTCCTGCAGTTGGTAGCCTTGGCGCAGCATCTCGGCGTAGGTGCTGCCGGACTTTGCGCCAGTGTCGGTCGCCTTCGACAGATTGCCGACCGAAGCGCTGGCGCCCTGGCCCTTGGCCGCAAACGAATCGACTTCCTTCCCGGCGGTCTGCATGGCCCGCTGGAAATCGGAGATCTGCGCGGTGAGGCGCACTTCGATGCGGTCGAGATCGGGCATGATGGTCCGGGATGATCGCTATTGGCGAGGATGACGCTTGCCGCCCTTGTCCGGGGCGGCGCTGCGCAGAGTGTCCTTGAGCGCCCGGGGTTTCTTCCCCGACACGCTGGAACCCTTCTTGTTTTTTTCGGTGTGGTATTGGACGAACGCATCGTCGATCGCCAGCAGCACATCGAACTCGAACGCGCGCAGCGGCACCAGCCGTTGTCGCGCCCAGGATTCGATTTCCGTCGGCGGGATGTGCGGAACGCCGCTCATGCCATCCGGACGGAAGGCGGCAAGCTTGCACCACCAGGTCCAGATGTAGGACAGCGCGGCCGGCGGCGGACTCTTCGACTCGCCGGCAAACTCGCGCCGCGCAAAGGCGATCAGCTCTTTGGCGGCGCCGCGGGAAAATTTGCGCGGTTGCGGTAGAAGGTCTGCACCTGCTCGCGGAACGCCGGATACATCTCGAAGAACTTGCGCACCGTCACCGGGCTGAACTTGCCGGCGGAACCCTCCAGCCCGGACCACGAGATCGCCGCGGCAACCAACTTCTCCAGGTTGTCGGCTTCGAGCGTGTCGAATTTCATGGCGGCGCCCTGGCCGAGCTGCGCCACTTCCATCCGGCGGTCGAACGCAGCGCGCTCGACCCGCCTGACGCGGTCGCTTTCCTCGCCCGCCATCGTGATGCCGACCGGCGTTTCGCCGTCCATCAGCAGTACGCTGGCGTTGCGCGGGTCGCGCAAATGACAGAACGCACCGGCCTCGGCCGGCCCCTTGGTATCGTATTGAGACGGATCGAACATAAACTCTTCCTCCAATGTTTCTGGAAACGCGAATCGATGCGGCGGCGATGCGATCCGGTGCACCGCCGCCGGGCCGAAAAAACTAGCCGGTCGTGAGGCTCGCCGGGTCTTCGGTGATCTCGGTGTTGATCCCGAGCTCTGCCGTGACCTTCACCACGTTGTCGCCGCCGCCCATGTTGGTGCGTGCGCCCATGACGAGCGCCCCGAAATACTCTATCGAGTTGTCGTAGTCGTCGGACGGCGCGTCGGCGTATTCGACCTTGAAGGCATATTCGAACTTAGTTCGCTCCGCTGCCTTGAGGGCGATCTGTCCGGCGTCGAGGACATCGCGGCCCAGGACGTAGGTCGCGCTCCCGGCGTCGCGCGCGCCCTTGAGCTTGCGGATGCGGCTGTCGCCGATCGATTGGAACGTCACCGCGTTCGACTGGTCGCCGGTATCGCCCATACTCTCGATTTCGCCGATCAGCGTCCACGCCAGGGCGCGATACTCCGAGAGCGTATCGACGGTTGACGCACGCACCGGGCCGATGAAAAGCCTGGAACCCGTCACGGTATTGACTGTCATGGTGGTCTCCTTTTCAAGGTCGCAAAGCGCCGCCCGTGATCGGGACAGCCGTGAGAACAGCGATGGTGGATGGACGAAAAACGGTTCAGACGGCGACGCCCGGCGCGTTTTCCTTGGTGAGATAGACGACGTCATAGCTCAGGCGGATGCCGCCCTCGTGGCGGTCGCCCGAAGCCTCGACGTCCTTGATCGTGGACGTCAGCACGCTGTCCTTGACCAGATGGCCAAAGCCCACGTCCGACGCGACGGCGGCCTCGACCTCGGCGGCGATGGCCTCAAGCAGATCGTCGCAGACCTCCGCGGCGTCGACGCCGGCCACAGCCGCCTGCTGCACGCGGCCCTCGACGTGAACGCCGACCGTGCGCCGCAGCGTGCGGGGAAACCCGACGCTGATCGGCTTCGATACCTCGTGCCGCGTGAAGATAAACAACGTCGGCAGGAAACCGATTTCGAGCGGGCGCACCCGGCCCTTCATCACGCGGCTTCCCGTCGTCGCCAGACCGGCGAGCCGGACCGCGAAGCCATCCCTGATCTGTTCGCGGACATGAGGCATGTCAGCTCACAACGCGCTCCAGGGTGACCATCACCATGCCGGCACCGTCCGGCCGCAACGGCGGCACCGCCTTGCCGACCACGCCAGAGGACACGCGCTCGAACAGATCGCCCTCGGCGAGATCGGGCACGTCCACAACGCGCGCATCGACCCGCAGGTCGATCACGTCGGCACGAACCGCGCCGAAGTCCGGACCGTCCGTGATCGGATGCTCGGTCCAGATCGCATTGATGGTGACGGCCGACGTCGGCGCACCGGCCGGCGTATAGACGACGGGCTCCCCGAATCCCACGTCGGGATCGGTGAAGAGATCGGGGAACCCGTCGAAGAGACCCATCGGATCAACACACCGGACTAGGTGTGACGGCCGACCAGCAGCGTCTTCGGTCGCGTGCAGATATGCAGCGCGTTCATCTGGGTATCGAGATGAATGCCCTTGCCGTTCGGCATCTCGTACTGCTTCTGGTAAAGGCGGCGGCCCATCGTGTTGACCGTTTCGACGTAGTCGGCCGGCGCGTAGTAGGTCCGGAACAGGCCCGGTGCACCGAGCGGGAACAGATGGCACTTGTCGGTGTGCACAAAACTCGTGTTGCCGACCGCGCCACGGTAGTTTTCCCAGGTGATGCCGCCGAACTCGAAGGCGCCCCAGGACTGCTGGTTCGGCGTCGCGTAACCGGCCCGCAGCTCGATGGCAGCGTTCCAGTTCAGGTAGGTGTCGCGGACCTCCTTGTTGCCGATCAGCATGTCGTAGAACGCATCGCCGCACAGCGCGTGCACGCCGCGCCACGGCACGCCGCCCAGTTGGGTGCCGATCAGGCGGATGGTGGTGGCGCACTTCTTGCGGAATGCGCCGGTCGCCGAGCCGTCGGTGTGGAGGTCGAAGTCGATTTCCGCTTCCTGCGAAACGCCGAAGGTCGTGAACAGACTGAGCGTCGAAGCGTCTGCGTAGGTGATAACACCCTTCACCGCGCCGACCCTGGCATACTCTTCGGTTGCCGAGTGCGACTGGCTGTGGGTCTGGCCGCGCTGTGCAACCTTGCCCATCACCGTTTCCACGATGTTTTCTTCGCCGAAGGCGCGGATACCCTGCACCTCTTCCGCCATCACCGCGTCGTTGATCTCGAAATGCGGGATGCGAATGTCGAGCAGCGACCGCTTGTTCTTGTCGATCACGGTGCCGGGCCCGCCACGCGGCGTCGGAGGAACCAGGATCAGCTCGCCCTCCTTCTGCTCGATCGCGACGGTTGTCGTCGTAACGCCGGATTCGTTGAACAGGCCAATCTGTCCGAGACGGCCGGGAACAAACGGGATTTTGTTGACCGCGTCGGTGAGGCTGACCACCGAGAACGCGTTCGAATTAAAGACGTCCAACATTGGTTTCTCCTTAAGTTGGAATCGGGGTTGAGCGCTTCGGTGATCTCAGCGCGGTCGTTTAGCGCGGCTGTCAGCGAACCAGGATGCCGAGAGCCAAGAGAGCGGCATTGGTCGCAGCCGCTTCGAACGCATCGGTCGTTTCGGTTGGATAGGTGAGAAGCTCACCGTTCACTTCCGCATCGCGCGCGATGTAGGAAGCGGCGACATCCGCAAGCGTGGCATCGATCGGGTAGATCAGAATGCCCTTCACGGTGCCGTCGAGGACGTCGGTGGTCAGCGCCGTCAGCGCCGTGAGCTTGCCGGCGCCGTTGTCCATCACAACCGTTCCGGCCGCAAGGTTCTGGCCCAGCACGACGGTGCCGTTCTCGCGCGAACGATGGCCGTTCGCCTCGCTCAGGATAAACTCGGCCGCGTGGCGGCCCTCGGTGAGAGTCGTCATTCTAGTCTCCAGGTTTTGGGGGAAAAGTGGACTTCCGGGAGCCGCGGCGTACCGCCCGCGGCGGGCGGTCAAGCGGCCTTGAAGCCGGGCAGTTTGCTGATGACCTTGTCCCACGTGGACGCGGCCGGAGCGGCGGGCTTGGTCGTATCGACCGCACTCTGATCGACCGCGTGTGCCTTGTCGGCGGCAATTGCGACACGCACCTGCTCAATCGGCGTCTTGGCCTTGATGTAGCCGCGTGCCTTGTCGGCACCGACGCCTTGGGTGGCGCACAGATCGAGGATCGCCATGGTGGTGGCGATATGCGACGACGCATCATCACTACCCTTCTTGTCCTTGTCGTCTTCGTCGTCCCACTCGTGACCGCACTTGCCGCACTTCTGGTGCTTGGCCGATGCGGCGGCGGGAGGATTGGCTGGCGCGGCCGGCGGAGTTGCTGGCGGCGAGGCCGCCGCTGGCTCGGTCGCGGGTTTGGTGGTGGTTGCGGCCTGCTCCTGGCCGGGCTTCTTGTCGTCAGCCATGGGGCTGGCTCCTTGTGCTGTGACCGCGTTCGGTGCAGCGGCGGTCATGACGCTGCGCGGCCGGTTGGCCGCCTTGTCGGAAAGTTCGTGAAGTGCGTCCTCGAAACTGCCGACCGCGTCGGCGAGCTTGGCGTCGACGGCGGGTTGGTCGTGATAGATTTCGGCCTCGGTCTTCAGTGCCTCGGCCGTCGTCAGACGGCCCTGGCGGCCGACCAGCGCCGCGAACTGATCGCGGCAATAGTCGATCCGGCTTTGCATCGATTCCCTGGCTTCGTCAGACAGCGGCGCGTGCTGCCAGCCGTCGATCTTGCGGGCGCCGGAATAGATCGCGGTGTATTTGAGACCCATCTGCTCGTCGTAGCCCGTCTGGTCGAGATGCACGCACACCGCGCCGATCGAACCCACTTGACAGAGCCGTGGCACGATCAGCCGCCCGGCGGAGCCCGCGATTGCGTAGGCCGCCGAGAACGCATAGGAGTTGGCGACCGCCCACACCGGCTTGACGGCGCGTGCGGCGATGATCTTGTCGGCAATATCGAGCATCCCGGCGGCCTCACCGCCCGGGCTTTCGACATCCAGCAGCACGGCCTTGGCGCGGTAGTCCTCCCCGATCTCGTCGAACGTGCAGGACAATCCTTCGTAGGTCGTCCAGCCGCACAGCGCCGCCAGCCAGTCGAACCGCGCCGAGAGCAGCCCGACCACGGGCACGATCGCGACGCCGTCGGCGGTCAGGAAATATTCGACGCCGTTGCCGTCGCCGCGCACCCACTGCCCGTCATAGAGCGCGCTCATCTGCTCGCGGCGCACGTCGCGGGCGGTTTTGACCTTGCCGCCCTTGTCCTTGCGCTTGCCGGCGTCGATCGGCAGCCCGGTGAGAATGCGCCGGCCGAGCGGCGACTCCACGATGGCGCGGAACGCTGCAGGCTCGATCGGATGGGCGCGGCCGAACAACCGCTCCGCAACATGGGGAAAGGCGATGTCTTGCATTGCGGATTCTTTCGGTTTCGTCAGGCCGCGAGCACCAGCAGGAGATCGTTGTCGTATGCGATGGCGTCGAAGTCCTTGGCTGCATTGATGACCGCGCCCACGCCCGCGATCTGCGCTACGTTCGAGACGATGCGGCCCTCGCCAAAAGTGAGTGAACCACCCGCGCCGTTTGCTTCGACAGACCCGGCGACCAACGAGCCGACGGCCACAGCGGCGGATGGTGGAGGATGATCCGTTATGTGCCGGACCGAGTGCCGGCGAGACGACCGTCCGACTCCGCCGCCGCCACCGATAGAAACGACGGTCAAAGCCGCGGCGGCGGTTGCAACTCCGGTCCCGCTGACCTGCGACGCCTGCACAACCAATGCACCCGCGCCAAACGCCGACCCGGCATCGACGACGTCGCCGTCACCCATGGCCGCGGCGGCCGCGGCAACCAGCGCACCGGTGCCGATCGCAGCACTGCTGCCGATCGCCGCGAGCGAAGCTTCGGACGAAGCGATGGCACCGGTGCCGCTGGACGAACCATCGCCAGCACCGGAAGCCTGCGCCACATCAGCGGCAAGCGCCGCGGTGCCGACAATCTCTGCAACGCCATCACCAGCAACCGCAGACAGTGCGTCGAGAAAAACACCGTCGCCGATGCTGGACGAAAGTCCTCCATCCGAAATCGTGGCGGACTGTGCGGCGATCGACCCGGACGCGACGGAAGAACCCAAACCGGTACCGCCGAGCGTCGCATCCTGATCGGCAAGCGCACCGGCGGCGATACTTGCCAGGACGCCGGCGGCGGAGATGACCGCCGCATCTGAATTCAGCGCGGCAACGCCGGCCGACGAACTTATTCCCGCACCCAACACTTCCGCAGACGCGGCGGATAGAGCCGGGCCGGTGCCTATCCCGGAGCTGATACCAATCCCGATGGCCGTCGATGTCGACGAACTCAGCGCGCCGGCAGCAATCCATTGCGATAGGCCAGCGCCGCCGACCGTCGCGGCGGCGGAAGCAAGTGTGCCGTCGCCGGTAATACCCTCGTCGCCACCAAGCAGCGCCAGCAGGAGCGACACGGTCTATTCTTCCGTCCACTCGATATCGATGGACAATGTGCCTGCGGAAGCCAGCACGACCGGAAACGTCAGGGCGAGCTCTTGCGCCACCCCGCGCAGGATCACGCCCTTGGTTTCTTGCATGTCCCCAAAATTGAAGGTGAAGTAATCCGCGACGCCGGCCGCGGCCGCGACTGTTGCCTGCCACAGTGCCCGCCAGCTCGCGATGGTGCCGACCAAAGTACCCTTCGTCGGAGCCGCCGTGTATGCCTTCACGACCGCCGTAGCCGCGGCATTGTTCGAATCCAAGGGAACGGCGGGGAGAGTCGTCGACGTGCCACCACTGGAAGCCGTGGAGAGCTTCTCCACGTTGATGGCGAAATAGCCGACCGCGGTCAGGGTCATCCCCGACACCGTGATGCGTTTCACGGTTATCGTCTTGGTGGCCGAGCCGATGATATTGAAGATCGGGACGTTGACCGTGACCGCAGCGACAAGCGGAATAATCGTCGAGGCGCGAAACGTTTGCTTCTCGGAATTCGGCGTTCCGTCGGTGTTGTAGAGCGTGACCCGCGCCGCCTTGCTGGTCGGATCGATCGACAGAAGATCGGATGCCGCGCCGGATTTGAGTTCTACAGCCATGATCTATGCCCAGGCCCAAGCTACGTTCCAGTCGCCATAGAGAGGTCCGTTCTCACAGCGCAACGCGATGTCGAACCCGACATTGTCAACGATGTTGTAGGCTTCGACTCTCAATTGATCGACGCGATGCTCATCGACGGAATGATGCGTCGTCGCCTTCGGATGTATCCAAGCATCGACTTCCGATGACGCGGCCAGGATTCCGGTCTGCCCGGTGACCGAGACCACAACTTCATTGGTCAATGTCCCTGCAGCGCCGGCACTGATGGTGGCCTGACCGGACGCCCCCATCGCTTTAAGCCGGCGCCGTGTAGGTCAGGCTCGTCATCGAGACTTGCTGGCCCGCGGAGATGATCACGCTGTTCAGCGTGATGTCGCCGCCGCCGCCGGTCGCTGTCACCGAGCAGAGCACCTTGGCGGTGCCGGCGGCGTTGCGCAACTCCGCCTTGGCGATGGTGCCGCCGACCGCGTTGGTGTCGGAAACGATCGCGGCCGCGGTTGCCACCCCGGCTGCGGCGGCGCCGAATGCGGTGTTCGCGAACGTGAGCGTCGCAACGGTGACCCCGCCGGACGTCTGGAAGATCAGCTTGCCAGGCGGCACGCCTTCGTCGATCTGATCGACGACAAAATCCGCGATGCCGTTTCGGACCGCGGTCGGATGTGTGACAGCCATCAGCCGCGCCCCTCTACCTTGGCGGGCGTGCCACCAAGCCGCACCTTGCCTTCCTTGACCCAGACCGGAACAAGCTCGGCAAGCTTGGTGTCGCTTTCCCGCACGGTGTAGGAAAGCTCGGCGGTGTATTGGCTGCCCAGTTCCTTTGAGAAGAAATCCTTCAGCGCCGTGAATTGCGTTCCGGGCGGCGCGCTTGCAGCAGCCATGGTGGGTCTCCTGATCAGATTGTTTGTTACGCCGGCCTTGTCACGGTTTCGGTCACGCGACCGTCCGCGTCGTGCCTCACCGAGGTCTTGGTCGCGCGGGGTTCCGGCATCACGACCTGCACCGGCACATTGATCACCGGCGCCGGCGCGGCCAGCAGAGCACTGGTGAGACCGTTCAGCCCGTCGAGCAGCACATTTTCATCTTGACTGGCCGTCGCGCGGCCATGGCTTGCCCCGTTCGCCCCGTTCAAGGCGTTCGGTTTTGCCGGAGTTTTATCGACGACGCCGCCGTTGGGCAGCGGTGCTTCGGATTCGGCAACCGGCGGCGCGATGCCGAGTTCGCGCATGCGCGTCTGGTCCTTGGCGATCTGCTTGAACACCTCGTCGGGGTCGTTGCCCTCTTCCTCGATCGCCTGCGAGATCGACTTGGTGCGCGCGTTGAGCGCCACCACTTCGGCCTGGCGGTCCTTGAGCGGATCGACCCATTCCCAGCGCGGAGCGATCCATCGCACCTTCTGATACGGCCGCCGGTTGTCGGCATAGCCGGGCAGAATAAGCGCATCCGCCAGCACCGCTGCCTCCAGAAACCAGTTCCAGATCGGGCGGCACATCAGGAACACCAGCACGCCGTACTGCAGCGCCTGCAGGCGGCGGCGCGCCTCGATCAGCGCGGCGCGCTGGTTGGCGTAGTTCGCGGCGGTCAAGTCGCCGGTCACGCCCGCATAGGGCAAGCCGAGCGCGGCGCAGATGCGCGCCAGGGTGCGATACTGGAATTGCTCGTAGGAATTGCCGACGTCGGCCGGATTGGCGACCTGGACCTCTTCGCCGGGCAGCAATTGATGCGCGGTGCCGGGCTGCAGGTTGACGGTCGCGATGCCGTCTCCGGTCGCGGACTTCGCCGCATCCTCCTTGACCTTGTCGATGAACGTTGGCGTCGGATCGATGCGTTTGATGAAGATGCTGAACAGCGCGGCGGTCTTCTTGCGCTCGAGCTCGGCATCGTCATAGGCGTCGAGCACCCACAGCGGCACGATCGCCGGCGTCAACCGCGACAACCCCCTGATCTGGCCGCCCTCGATCGGATCGAGGATGTGCAGCACGTCAGCGGCGAGCACCCGGGTGCGCAGACTGGCGAGCGAGCGTTCCGTGGAATCGCCCGGATGCACGGTCCAGAAGTGATAGGCGACGCGGCGGCCGATGCGGTTGAATTCGATGCCCTGGCGGATGCGGTTGCCGTTGTCGAGGTCCTGGGTGAAAGACGCATCGAGCATTTCGCTCGGCAGCAACTGGATCTGCAGCGGCACGCTCAGCCCGTCGCTGAGATAGCGCGGGCGCTTGCGGATGAAGCATTCACCCGCGATGAACACCTCGCGCGCGGCGCGACGCATCAGTCCGTAGAGGTCGGTCAGACCCTCTGCGTCGGCCTCGTCGGTCCAATCGAACCAGAGTTGCTGGCCCTGTTCCTTGAGCGAGAGATCGCCGGATGCTGCACTGTTCGACCCTTGCGGCTGCGGCGGCAGCCAGCTCGGCACGATACCGGTGCCGACCACGTTCGACGAAAAGCATTCGACCGCGTTGAGTGCGTAGCCGTTGTTGCGAACCAGATAGCGCGCGCGCGCGAGCGTGGTCTGGCCCGATGACGCGATCAGCGTGTTGACGTGGACGCGGGATGGCACCCAGCCCGCCATGCGGCGCGCCATGCGGCCGGATTCCAACCCGTCCGACAACGCCCCGGTGCGCCCGAAGAGCCGCGATAGGACCCCCGCCATCGGTCAAAGGTCCTTGTCCGAGGTGAAGCGGAACTGCCGCACGATGTTGGTGCCGCTCGCGGCAGCGATCTCCTGCTCGATGGTGGAGATTGCCGCCTTCAGCTCGGCGACGTCGCGGAACCGCACGCTCTTGCCGTCGCTGTAGGTGAGCGACTGCGCGCCGCTGGCCAGTGCCTTCTTCAGCGACTCAAGGCGCGTCTGCAGCTCTTCGACGGTTGCCATTCTGCTTTCACCCGAATGTCTTGAGCATCAGGATGTGATCCCACTGCGTCGGCACGCGGATCGCGCGGCCGAACACCGACTTGATCCAGCGCGTCCATTCGTCGGCGTTGAGCAGCGTGACATGGGCGTTGCGGCCGTCCGGCAGCTTGGCGCGGGCCGGCTTCATCGAGATGGTGAACAGCGCGTTTTTCGATTTCGCCCTGATCTCGGCGAACACCTGATCGATATCCGCCATCAGAACGTGCTCCATGACATCGGTGCAAAGCACCAGATCAAACTTTTCCTTCGGCATCGTCTCGTAGGCGCCGATCGCGGCGTCGTATTTTGCGATGCGCCGCTTGCCGTCGTTCCAGAAATGCGCCACCAGATCGCTGCGGCCGCAGCCGTAATCCAGAATGCTCGACGGGTTGAGCGCAAACACCTGTGGTGCGATGGCGTCGAGATAGAGCCATGCCGACGCGCCGTAGAATCGCGAATGCAGCTCGCGGTACTGCCCGAGCGTCTCGTGATACCCCGGCAGGCTGCGGCGGAAAGCAAAACTGAGAATGCTGTCGCGACCCGCCGCGATCTCGAAGTCCTGCCGCTCGATGAGCGCGAAGCGGTGCAGCGCCATCCAGTCGACGAAGCCCTGCTCGGTCCAGTAGTAGAGATGCTCGCCAGGCCGGTAGTGTTTCGACTCCCTGATGCGCGACAGATCGGCAAAGATCGGCAGGCATGTGAACAGCAGCGAGCCGGGTTGCATGGCCCGGAAGTATTTCCAGGGATCTTCGATGTGCTCGATCACGTCCCAAAGCGTAAACGCCGTGAACGCCGAGAAGTCTTCCGAATAGCAGCCGGCGGACTTCAGCCATTCGACTGCGCGCGGGTTGATGTCGTAGCCGAACGCATGGCCGCGCTTCTTGATGAACTCCCCAGCCCCCACCCCGATGTCGAGCACGGCGGTGTCGCCGGCATGACGGTTGACCAGTGCGATCCGCCCGGCGTTGATCGCGCGCGCGATCTCCTGATCCTCGTAGCCCGCGCACTTGTTGAAATAGGCGGCGTCGTAAGGCACCCGGATCGACAGATCGCGCTGGTAGGCGATGCCGCGGGCCGGACAGAGCATCAGATCGCCGTCTTGCACCGCATCGAAACGCGCGATCATGCGATCCATAGAGCAAGCTTCCCGCGCGTCGACACCTTGCCACTCAAACCCGAGACCAGCGCCGTCACGGCCGGCTGCGCATCCCAGTGTTCATGAAACAGCACGCGCCCGCAGCGGCGCACCAGCGCGAAGTCCGTCGCCGTGTCGTTGGCGTGATCCCCATCCATGTAGGCTGCGTCGAACTGCAGCCCGGCGATGACCGAGGCCTTCTCGGTGTTGTCCGGAACGGTGATGAA
>Ga0137348_1000089_pt1 | contig 11381 bp, 12 predicted proteins | sample EasRivERMLT600_2_FD_102293 | JGI IMG/M metagenome (GOLD analysis project Ga0137348, IMG submission 102293) | Soil microbial communities from meander-bound floodplain in the East River, Colorado, USA - East River MetaG ERMLT600_2 | ecosystem: Environmental > Terrestrial > Soil > Floodplain ...
GACCAGAAGTTGCGTATCGTCAAGTGGAACGCCGCCGCCGAGCGCATGTTCGGCTGGAAGGAGGCGGAAGTGCTGTGCGGGCCGTTACCTTTCGTTCCGCCCGACCTGGAAGACGAGGCGGTCGCCCTGCGCCAGCGCCTGCTGCGGGGCGAGCCGATCACCGACCATGAAACGGTGCGCGTGCGCAAGGACGGCCGGCGCATCAACGTCAGCATTTCGACGACGATCATGGGGGATGCCGCGGGGCAGCCGATCGGCTTCATCACCCTCGCCATCGATATCACCGAGCGCAAGCGTGCCGAGCGGCGGCTCCAGATGGAGCACGCCGTCACCCGGATACTGGAGGAATCGCACTCGGTGGAGGACGCGCTGCCGCGGCTGATACACACGATCGCCGAAGCGGGCGGATGGGCCTACGGGGCCCGCTGGGAGCTCGACAAGCCGGCGAACCTGCTGCGCTGCATGGAAACCTGGTGCGTGGACGCGCCCGAGGTGCGCGAGTTCATGGCGTTCAGCCGCCTGCGCACCCAGACGGCGGGGACGAGCAAGGGCCCGATCCACCAGGTCTGGGTCACCAACGCCCCGGTGTGGATCGCGGACGTGGCGCACGACATCAACATGCGGCGGGCGCCGGCGGCGTTGAAGGCCGGGCTGCATTCGGTCTTCGCGTTTCCGATCCTGGTCGGCGAGGAGTTCTACGGGGTCATCGAGCTCTTCGCGCGGGACGTGCGCCAGCCCGATCCCGGGCTGGTGGGCGCGGTGCACACGATCGGCAGCCAGATCGGGCAGTTCATGGCGCGCAAGGCCGCCGAGCAGAACCTGCGCTTCTTCGCCAGCCACGACGCGCTTACCGGGCTGTCCAACCGGACCATGTTCAACGACCGCCTGCACCAGGCGCTAGCGCAGGCGGCCCGCTTCGAGCGCAGCCTGGCCCTGCTCTTCATCGACCTCGACGGCTTCAAGCTCGTCAACGACACGCTCGGGCACGCCGCCGGCGACCTCCTGCTCGCCGAGCTGGCGAACCGGCTGCGCGTCACGCTGCGCGAAGGCGACGTGATTGGCCGCATGGGAGGCGACGAGTTCGTGGTGCTGATCGAGGAGTTCACCGAGGCGGGCCAGGTCGCCGAGGTGGCAAAGAAGCTGCTCGACACCGTGGCGCGGCCGTTCACCCTGCAGGGGCGCGAGTGCCAGGTGACGGCGAGCCTCGGCATCAGCATCTATCCCGACGACGGCAAGGACGCGGACACGCTGATCAAGAACGCCGACATGGCGATGTACCTGGTGAAGCAGCAGGGCAAGAACAGCTTCCGCTTCTACTCTCCGCAGATGAACGTGCACCTGGTGGAGCGGCTGTCGCTGGAGTCGGGCCTGCGGCGGGCGATCGAGTTGGGCGAGCTGCTGCTGCTCTACCAGCCGCGGGTGGGCGTGCGCGACGGCCAGGTGAGCGGGGTGGAGGCGCTGATGCGCTGGCAGCACCCGACTCAGGGCATGATCGGCCCCGGCGAGTTCATACCGGTGGCCGAGGACGCGGGGTTGATTGCCGCGATCGGGGAATGGGCGCTGCATTCCGCCTGCCGCCAGGCGCGCACCTGGCGCGACCAGGGGCTGCCGCTGCTGCGCGTCGCGGTCAACCTGTCGCAGAAGCAGTTCCTGCAGGAGAGCCTGATCCAGGTGGTGCGGGAGGCGTTGCACCGCGCGGCTTTGGAAGCGGGACGCCTCGAGCTCGAGATTACCGAGGAAATGGTGATACGCAACCCCGAGCGGGCCATGCGGCTGCTCGCGCAGTTGAAGGAGGCCGGCGTGCGGGTGGTGGTCGACGGCTTCGGCACCGGATACTCGTCCCTGAGCTTCCTCCGGCGGTTGCCGATCGACAGCGTCAAGATCGACCGGTCGCTGATCGGCGAGCTGCCGCGCAGCAGTGATGCGACGGCGCTCACCCGCGGGGTGATCGCGATGGCGCACAGCCTCGGGCTCACGGTCATCGCGGAGGGCGTGGAGTCGCGCGAGCAGTGGGAATTCCTGCACCTGCAGGGGTGCGACGAGATGCAGGGCAATTACTTCAGCGCGCCGGTCGCGCCGGAGATCGTGCCCGGCATCGTGCGCCAGCCGGTGCCTGCGGGCGGCCGCGCGGCGGTGCAGGCGCTGCGGTCGCGGCGCGCCGAAGGTGATGAATAAAAAGGGGACGCACACAATTTTCGAGCAGAACTGCAGGCGAAAATTGTGTGCGTCCCCTTTTTCGGCCGCGCGATATTGGCTACACTGGAGCAAGAGTCCGCGGCGCAGTCGGCCGCAGGAGGCTGCCATGAAGACGTTGAAGCAGTTGCTGGAGGCGAAGGGCGGAGGGGTCTACACGATCGAGCCGGGTGCGCGAGTGTTCGACGCGCTCAAGTTGATGGCGGACAAGGGCGTCGGGGCGCTGATCGTGTCGGAAGGCGGCCGGGTCGCCGGCGTCATCTCGGAGCGTGACTATGCCCGCAAGGTGATCCTGCACGGCAAGTCGTCTCACGAGCTCCAGGTGCGCGACATCATGACCAGCAAAGTCATCACGGTGCATCCTGGCCAGACCGTCGAGGAATGCATGGCGCTGATGACCGAGAAGCGCATCCGGCACCTGCCGGTGACCGAGGGCGAGCGGCTGATCGGCGTGCTCTCGATCGGGGACCTGGTGAAGGAGGTGATCGCCGCGCAGCAGCAGACGATCCAGCAGCTCGAAAGCTATATCCACCACTGAACCGGTGAATTTCGGCGCGATCATCATCGGTGACGAGATCCTGAGCGGCAAGCGCCAGGACGGCCACCTCTCGAGGACCATCGCGGCGCTCGGAACACGCGGCCTGCAGCTCGCGTGGAGCTGCTACCTGGGGGACGATCCGGGACTCATCGCGGCAACCTTCAGGCGCACGTTCGATTCCGGCGATGCCGTGTTCAGCTTCGGCGGCATCGGCGCCACACCCGACGATCACACGCGCGCGGCCGCGGCGCGCGCCGCCGGCGTCACCCTCAAGCTTCATCCCGACGCGGAGGCCGAGATCCGGGCGCGTTTCGTGAACGACCCCAACGGTGCCACCCCGCAGCGGCTCAGGATGGGCGAGTTCCCGGTGGGGTCGGAGATCATTCCCAATCCCTACAACCGCATCCCCGGCTTCAGCCTCAAGCGCCATCATTTCCTGCCGGGATTTCCGCAGATGGCCTGGCCGATGCTGGAGTGGGTGCTCGATACGCTCTACCGCGACCAGTTCGCGCCGGGCAGCATCGCCGAGTCCTCGATCATCGTGCGCGAGGCGGGGGAAAGCCAGTTGATCGACCTCATGAACGTCTGCCAGACCCGTTATCCCCTGATCAAGGTCTTCAGCTTGCCGCGTCTGGGGCCGAACCGCCACATCGAGCTGGGGGTGCGCGGCGAGCCCGGGGAAGTGCAGGGCGCCATTGCCGCCCTCAAGCAGGGCGTCAGCGCGCTCGGTTTCCCGTGGTCGGAAAGCCGCGGCGCCTGAAAACAAAAAGCCCCGGATCCCCGGGGCTTCTTGCTTGATGCTGCCGCGCGTTGAGCGGCAACTACCTTGTCCGCTCGAACGCGCGTGATTAAACCGGCGTTTAGGGCTCGGGAGTCGCGGCTCCCGTACCCTAGGCGTCCGGTTTAATGGGACTTAGGCGGCCTTCTTCGCCTTCTTCGCGCCGTTGGTCGCCTGCGTGACGACGGCATCGAAGTTCGACTGGGTTGCCTCCGTGAACTGCTTGGCAACCTTCGACACGTTGTCATACGCGCTGTTGACCGCGGCGATGCCTGACTTGAGCGCGGCGATGCCGACTTCGGAGCCGGCCGGGGCGGTCTTCACGATCTTGTCGAGAGCCGTCACGACCTGCTTGTTGAACTCGGAGACCTGTTCCTCGACGAGCTTGCCGAACTCGGCCTGGGTCGCCGTGGTGACGTCGTACACGCTCTTCGCGTAGGCGGTCGCCTTCTCGATCGTCGGCTGCGCCATGGTGTCCTTCAGCGCGGCCAGTTGCTGCAAGTCCTTGACCGCGGCGATCGTCTTGGCGTTTTCGACGGAGTCGGCAAACGCGCTCCGCGCAGCCTTCAGCTGCAGATCCAGGATCCGCTCGGCGCCTTGAAGCGCGACGCCGGCAAACTTCATTGCTGTTTCCAGGTTGGCCTTGTTGATGGCCACCAGTTGTTCGGGGGTTTGATACATGTTGATTCCTTTAAAAACATCACGTTAGACAGCGACTTGGTCTGTATTGCTGCGCTGCACAATTGACATTATATGGCTAAAAACCGGGGTGTCAAGGGGTGTAGAGCTAAAAATTATTGCATCGCGTCATAAACGGGGTCCATGATGTTCCAGATGCCTTTCGTTTTGACTTCCAGGTATCCGGCCTATAGGATGTAAACGCCTTTTTAATCATTGGGCTAGAGCAAGGTACCCCAGTAGGCAGGGCGTGGTGGGTAGGTGCCCACCTCCGCATCCGCCGGCCCCCGGTGCTGCCGCCCGGCACGATAATCAGGCAGCGGATACCATCGAGGAGACCCGCAGTGACGACCATCTTCGGCAAGATCATCCGGCGCGAGATTCCTGCGGATATCGTTTACGAGGACGAGTGGTGCCTGGCGTTCCGGGACATCAACCCGCAGGCGCCCACCCACGTGTTGCTGGTCCCGAAGAAGGAGATCGACAAGCTCTCCAGCGCCACGACCGCGGATCAGGCATTGCTGGGACACCTGATGCTCGCGGCGGGCAAAGTGGCGCACCAGCTCGGCGCGGACGACACGTTTCGCCTGGTCGTCAACAACGGCGCGGAGGCCGGCCAGAGCGTGTTTCATCTACACTTGCACATCCTCGCCGGCCGCAAGCTGCACTGGCCCCCCGGTTGAGCTGGCCGTGACGGGTGACGTCTGTCCTGAGCAGCGTCGAAGTGCGATATGGGTGGAGGATAGAAAAACCGAGGAGGATCTGCGATGCGAAACGCAACCTGCTGGAGGGTGATCCCTGTCGTAGTGCTCGGCTTGATGGCGGCGGCCGAGGATGTCAAGGCGCAAGCGTATCCCGGCAAGCCAGTCCGGATCATCGTCCCGACCTCACCCGGCGGCGGCAACGATTTCGTCGCGCGGGCGGCGGGGCAGAGGCTCGGGGACCGGCTCGGCCAGCAGTTCATCGTGGACAACCGCCCGGGCGCGGGTGGCAGCATCGGCACTACCCTGGTGGCGAAGGCGGCGCCCGACGGCTACACGCTGCTGCTCGGCTTCGTCGGCCAGCTCGCGATGTACCCGCACGTCGAGAAAACCGAGTACGACTCGCAGCATGATTTCGTCGGCGTGAGCCTGCTCGCCTCCTCGTACCACGTAATGGCGGTGCATCCCTCGCTGCCGGTGCGCTCGGTCAAAGAGCTGATAGCGTTTGCGAAGGCACGCCCGGGCGAGCTCTATTACTCCTCGGGCAACATCTGGACTCCAACCCACCTCGTGCCCGAGCTGTTTAACGCGGCTACGGGCACCCGTCTGGTTCCCATCCACTACAAGGGCTCGGGACCCTCCGTGATCGGGGTGCTGACGGGCGAGACTCAGGTAATCATGTCAAGCGTGACGGCCGTGATGCCCCACGTGCGCTCGAAACGCCTGGTGGCGCTCGCTGTCACCAGCCCCGCGCGTACGCCGATTGCGCCGGAGGTGCCAACGCTGGTGGAGCTCGGCGTGGAGGGCGTGCAGGCGCCGTCGTGGTACGCGATCGTGGCGCCCGCGGCGACGCCGAGGGCAATCGTCGGCAAGCTTCACGGCGAGCTGGCTGCCATCTCCAAGCTGCCCGATTTCGAGGCGCTGTTTCGAAAGCAGGCGCTGGAACCGACCTCGATGACGCCGGAGGAGTTCGCGGTGTTCCTGCGAGGCGAGTACGACAAATGGGGCAAGATCATCAAGTCGCTGAAGTTCGATTGAGGGCGCCGGCAGCGCGAAGGCGTGGCGCGGACCGGGCTAGCGGTCGCACTGGAGATCATGATGATATTGCTCCGGCGGGCGGGCGTTTTCGTGGCGCTCGGCCTGGCGCTGACGGCCGCGGATGCGATGGGGCAGGCGTATCCGGCCAAGCCGGTGCGGATCATCGTGACCGTCGCGCCGGGGGGCGGCAACGATTTCGTGGCGCGCCTCGCCGGGCAGAAGCTCGGCGAGCGCCTGGGCCAGCAATTCATCGTGGATAACCGGCCCGGCGCCGCCGGGACCATCGGCACCGCGCTGGCGGCGAAGGCGGCGCCGGACGGCTACACGCTGTTGCTCGGCTTCGTCGGTTCCCTCGCCATGACGCCCCATGTGGAGAAGGTCGGCTACGACCCGCTCCGGGATTTTGTCGGGGTGAGCCTGCTCGCATCCTCCTACCACATGCTCGCGGTGCATCCCTCGCTGCCGGTGCGCTCGGTGAAGGCGCTGGTCGCGTTCGCGAAGACGCGCCCGGGGGAGCTCAACTACGCCTCAGCCAGCATATGGGGCCCCACGCACCTGGTGCCCGAGCTGTTCAAGTCGGTGACGGGCATCGATGTCGTGCCCATACACTACCGGGGGGCCGCCCCGGCGGCGGTGGGCGTGCTCTCGGGAGAGGCGCAGCTGATCTTCGCCAGCGTCACCGCGTTGATGCCCAACGTGCGCTCGAGGCGGCTGGTGGCGCTGGCGGTCACGAGTCCCGCGCGCTCGCCGATCGCCCCGGAATTGCCGACGTTCGCGGAACTGGGATATCCGCGCGTCGAAGCCCCTTCGTGGTACTCGCTGGTGGCACCCGCCGCGACCGCCCCGGACGTGGTCGGCAGGCTGCACGAAGAGCTGGTCAAGGTCTCCGCCGCGCCCGACTATCGCGAGCAGCTCCAGCGACAGGGGCTCGAACCGCAGTCGAGCACCCCCGGCGAGTTCGCCGCGTTTCTGCAGGCCGAGTTCGACAAGTGGGGCAAGGTCATCAAGGCGCTCAAGCTGCCATAGGAATTTTTCGGACTCGCGTCCGACAAATTCCTTATTGAAGATCCATTGCGAGGAAACAGCATCGCTTGCCCAAGCAAATCGGGAATACTACACTCTGGCGCATGCGCATCGTCTTTCGAACTCTGCTGGCGTTGTGGGTGCTTGTTCTCGTCGGGTGCGCAACGAGTCCCTATGAGGGCGAAGGGAAGGTCAAGAGCGACGCGCTCTTACGAAAGCAATTTGAGTTGGCGGAACAACGCCGCTTGACCAAGCCCGAGGGACGTCTGATTTTTGCTGGCGTTGCGATGCACTCCCAATCGAAAGCGTTTCGAAGCGACGTGCGTCTGGCTGAGAAAACTGTGCTGGCGATCGATCCCAATGCGATTATCTTCAAACTCGACAACCCCACATTGGGGCAGGACGCGGATTGGCCTTACGCCACCGCGGAGAATTTTTCGCTCGTGCTGAGGCAAGTTGGTACGATGGCGCGCTCCGTAGACAAGGTTGTACTGTTGATATCCACTCATGGAAATGCCGCCTTGCTTGCCATCAACTTTGATGGCAGGAACTATCCCGATATCAACGTGAAGTGGCTCAATCAATCGCTTGCGGTATTGCGCGACAGTCCAATCTTGTTGTTGCTGTCAGCTTGCTACAGCGGATCGTTTGTGGAGCCGCTCAGCAGCCCGAATCGCATAATATTGACGGCCGCGGCGAAAGACAGAAATTCATTCGGTTGTCAGTTTCACAGCACCAACACCTATTTTATGGACGCCCTGCTGAACCAGCCGTCCATGATGAGCCGTTCCATCGTGCAAATGATGGAGCAGGCAAAGGTTGATGTCGACCAACGTGAGCGCAAACAAAAGCTGTCGCCGCCTTCTTTGCCGCAAATGTCCATCGGCGGCGCAGTCAAGGCCTGGGCAGACGAGCCACTTAATAGTTGGCTGAACCTAGAATAACGGTTGCCGGGTGCGCGGATGTGATCTTAATTTCCTATTGTTTCACTAGGTCTCCAGCGGCAGCCGCACCGGCTTGCCGGTCGCGACCGCGCGCTCGATGGCGATCGTGGTCTCGAGATTGACGCGCGCCTGCTCCGGCGTGGTGTGGGGGGTGGGGGCGCCGGTCACGAGATGGTCCAGCCAGGAGCGGGTTTCATTCCCCAGCGGGCCCCAGAAATCGCCCAGCGCCCAGTCGCCCGCGGTATTGCTGCCGAGAAACACGAGCTCCAGGCTGTGGTCCGGCACGTAGGGATGGGGGATGCCCTTTTCCGTGTAGAGCAGGTGGTCCTTGTGATCGTCGTCGATCAGCATGGTGCCTTCGGTGCCGAGGAGTTCCACGCGGTCGGACTGGCCCTGGGTGGGGAATTTCGCCGGCAGGGCGTAGCTGATGCCGAAGTTCACCACCGCGCCGTCGGCAAACGTGACGATCGCCCAGGTCGCGTCGTGCGCGCTGTAGCCGGCTTCCTTGAAGATACCGTGCTGGCCGCGCGCGACCACCTCCACGGGCCGGTTGCCGTCCAGGAACCAGCACATCAGGTCCACGTAATAGGTCAGCACGTCGAGCACCGGCGTCGCGTGCGGGTCGCGCTTGAGGATCGCAAAGGTCTGGGCGCGTGAGTTGTAGACGCGGGCGAGCCCACCGACCACTTTCCCGAGGCGCGCGTGGACCATCTGCTCCTTGGCGCGCAGGAAACATTCCTTGAAGCGGCGGCTGTAGCCGATGCGCAGCTTCCCGCCGGTCTTGCGCAGCGTCTCCAGCATTTCGTCGGCGTCCTTCAGCGTCAGCGCGATCGGCTTCTCGCACAGCACCGGCTTGCCCAGCTCGAGCGCCCGGCGGACCGGTGCCGAATGCTCGCCTTCGGGCGTCGAAACGAACACCGCGTCGACTTCCGGCCGCTCGATTACCTCGAAGTTGTCGCCGCTGTGAAAATCCGCGCCCGCCTGCTCGGCGAGCGCCTTCGCGCGCTGCGGATCGCGGTCCGACACCGCGATGAACTTGACGCACGGGTGCTTCGCGGCGAGCCGCGCCCGCAACGTGCCGATGCGCCCGGCGCCGACGACCGCGATGCCCAGTTCACTGCGTTTCATCCTGTTCCTCCTTCAAGAATGGGGACGCACACAATTTTCGCATTCCGTTCTGCTCGAAAACTGTGTGCGTCCCCTTAGGGCGCGAGATGCCGGCGCGTTCCGCCGGCGTGAAGAGTGGGCTCGCCCGGAACCGCGGCAACGCCTTCACCTTCTCGAGCGGGACGTCCGCGATATGCGCCGCGTTTTCGGCGTTGTGCGCGGTGCAATAGGAATCGCCGCAAGCCTGGCTGACGACGTGCGCGACCATGAATTTCAGCGCATTCGGCAGCTCGCCCTCGTCCATCATGACCGCGCCGTGGAGCGCGCGGTAGGCCCGGAACACGCCGGGCCTGCGCACCATGGTGAGCCAGCTGTTGGGCGGATAGCCCTTAATCTTCTGCCAGCGCTCCATCACGTCCGCGACCTGCGCGAACTGTTCCGGTGCCGCCGGGGAAACGCGTGCCATTCTGCTAATAGACGCGGTTGAGCGGGGCCTCGCCCTTGACGAGGACGCGCTCGACGTTGGCCCATGCCTCGCGGAACAGCATGGCGGAGGACTGGCGCGTGACGCCCGCGATATGCGGCGTGAACAGGACGCGGCGCGCAGCCTCGCCCTCGAGCGCGAACAGCGGATGGTCGGGATCGGGTGGCTCGCTGGCGTAGACGTCGATCGCGGCTCCGCCCAGACGCCCGGAATGGAGATGCGTGACGAGCGCGTCCTCATTCACGACGCCGCCGCGCGAGGCCTGGATCAATACCGCGCCGGGCTTCATCTGAGAGAACTGCCGCGCTCCGATCAGGCTCCGGGTCTGCGGCAGCAGCGGCACGTGCAGGGTGATGACGTCGGCCGTCCTCAGCAGTTCCTCGAGCGGCACCGCCCGCGCGCCGATCCGCTCCGCGGCGCGCGCGTCGCGCGGGCCAGGGTCGTAATAGACGATCCGGCAGCCAAAGCGGTGAAATGCCTCCGCCACCGCGAACCCGACGGTCCCCAGGCCCACCACCCCCACGGTGAGTCCCTCCAGCCCCGGCAGGTTGTCCGCGATCATGCGCCCGCGAAACGAGACGTAGTTGGAGTTGCGGATCTCTGCGTCCGCCCAGGCGAGACGGCGCAGCAGGACGAGGGCGCTTGCGAGCACGTACTCGGCCACCGCGCTGTTGCTGCCGCCGGGAACGTTCGCAACCGCGATGCCGAGCTTCTTCATCGTGGTCTCGTCGAGCCGGTCCACGCCCGCGCCGGTCACCTGGACGAGCGTCACGCCGGCGCCTTCGAACAGCGGACCGGCAAGCCTGGGGCCTACGGCCGGAATGACCAGCGCACGCGCCGCCCGGACGTGCGTGACGAGCTGCGGATCATCGACCGCCCGGTAGTTGACGGCGAGGGATGCGGGCGGCGCGACCCCTGCGCGCTGGAAGTCCGCCTGCGGCCGCAGGCACAGAACGTCGGGTGGCAAACCGCTCACTTGTACTCTTGAGTGCGTTTCGTGATGTCCGCGACCGGGAAGAAGCACAGCAGCACCAGCGGCTCGGCTCCGGTATTGCGCGTCATGTGCTTCTCCCCCGGGGGGATCAGGATGGTATCGCCGGCCTTCAGCGGGAAGCTTCCGCTGTCGGCTTCGGTGCAGCCTTCCCCCGCCATCACGAAAATGCACTCTTCGAAGCCCTGATGGTGGTGCGGCCTGCGCGCCGCGTCGCCGGGTCTTGGCACCGGGATTTCCACCAGGCGCAGCGTCACCGCGCTCGAGCCTTTCTCGCCGGACACGATCTCGAGCGACTTGCGCCCGGGCAGCCCCATGCTCTTCGCCTGGGCCTGGGTGAGGACTGTTGCCATCAGCTTGCCATCTTGAGGTGCTTGATCTCAGCGGTGCCGCCCTGCGCCTCGTCGAGCAGACGGAAGATGTCGGCCGCCTCCTTCGCGATCGCGCCGGCGATGCTCTCCAGCATCGCTCTTGCCTTGTCCACGGTCGCGTGCTCGGTGGCGCCGTACCACCCGGTGGGCGCGATCGTGCGGATGTCGCGCAGCACCGGCTGACACGCGCGCGTGCGGCGCAGCTTGTCCCACTTGCGTCCATGCGAGTGGTCGGACGAATAGTCGATGCGGTCGAGATGGACGAGATCGGGCCGGCAGGCCAGCACGGCGAGCGCCTCGATCTCGCCCCCGTGCGTGAGCCCCCCGTAGTCCTTGCCGAACAATTCCGCCGCGACGTAGCACGCCTGCACGGTGAGCACCGTCATGCCGTGGTCGCGGTGGAGATGCTCGGCGGCGATGGCGAGCGAGGGAATGTTGCCCTCGTGCCAGTTGATGATCATGAGCTGCTTTGCGCCGTGCTTCGCCGTCGAAACGCACGTTTCGGTCTGCACCCGCATCTAGGTGTCGGGCGTGA
>Ga0137348_1000094_pt1 | contig 11225 bp, 22 predicted proteins | sample EasRivERMLT600_2_FD_102293 | JGI IMG/M metagenome (GOLD analysis project Ga0137348, IMG submission 102293) | Soil microbial communities from meander-bound floodplain in the East River, Colorado, USA - East River MetaG ERMLT600_2 | ecosystem: Environmental > Terrestrial > Soil > Floodplain ...
CCACAGGAATTCATGGCAGCGTTCCTCAATGAAGATGGCGGGATCGCGTAGCCATTGGAGACGTTCGAGTTCGCGGATGATAAACGGCACATCCTGGGGAGGTATGAGCGGCGCAGCGGGTGGAGCTTGGAATTCAGGGAGATCTTGTCGTGATGCCGCGAGTATCTTTGCTCGCTTCGCAGCTTTCTCGGCGCGACGGACCTTGATGCGCACCTTCATTTGAAAGATCTCGGTTTCCGTACAGTGATGGTGCGACCCTGACCTTCGTGGGTGCGATAGATGGGGCGATCGTCGGGTCCATACAGCGGGCGAGATATCGCGGGTATTGAACGAGCAAATGCCCGCATTGAATCGGCCATCAGTTCAGCGAGCAGATCGCATCCTTTGTGAACCGGACGACCGAATTCGTCGAGTATCATACGAGCGTCACCGAAGTTAACGGACGTCGATCCCGACTAGTGGTAGGGGACAACGCATGGCGCTGGGGTGTGCCGAGGAGACGTGTGACGAACCACCAATGGGGATCACCGACGTTGACGCACATGCCAACGTATGGGGTGGCGGGGGTGCGCGGTACCCAGCAGATCACTGGGGTGGGCGAGTCCTGGGTAGCTATCTCAACTTGAGTATAGGACGCACGCAACGGCATACGCGAGCGAGCCAGCAAGGATGGGCAACGGCGGTGCGTCATAGAATTAAAGGAACCCGCGCGCGAGGACTACCCTGATACCCCTACCCCATAGGGATACCTGAAATTGGGCCTGCCCCAAGGCAATTTCCATACTTCAGTGAAACGAAACGAGACGCACGCGAATCGGGTGTTCTTCTAATCATCGGGCCGGAGGCTTCCCAGCATTCAACCCGACGCCATAAGCCGTTCGCGTACGTCTCCTGAGGTTACCGCATATGGGCTACCTCCTATGTGGGGCTAGTCGTCGTCCTTCTTCTTGACGTTCACCTGCTTGGCGACCACGGCGCGCTGGGCCGGAGTGAGCTTCGCGTAGGTGGTGTGATGCATCTTGTGGGCGACGGCGTTGAGGGACAGACCACTGGGGGTGTTGGTGCGGTCCGGATCAGAGAGATCGGCGGTGGTGGATGCAGAGCCAGATGCCGATCCAGACAGCGGTAGAGAAGGGAGCGACCACACGCCCAGGAGGTCCTTGGTACCGTAGCCGCCTTCGAACTGCTGGGAGTCATGGACGTCAAAGGCGGAGTCACCGGTATTGAGCACGACCGGACCGGGATTGGCGTTCATGGGGAGCGGACCCGATACGACATGAGGCGACCACACGTCGGTATTGAGCCGCACGCCATTCAGGCGCACCTGACCCGATTGCTTGCCGAAGGTTTCGGACTTGTCGGGATGCGTGATCGTATACGTGGATCCCGGAGTACCAGAAAACGTGAGGTTCTTCATGATCGATAACCCTCCAAGTAAATTTCCGTTGCACGCAGTTTAGGTGTAGCCTAGGTGATTCGCCCTACCTATAGGGGGGCCGCCCCCCCCCTACCTCCGTCGTCCTCGGTGCTTGTTGGTAGCGCTGTGCTCCGCCACGTTCGATGAGTGATCCTCCTCCTGCTCCTCCACATCCTCGGTGGTATCTCCATGCGTACCCACGTCGGAGGACCCAGCATCATCCTCGTCCTGCTCGCTACGTACGGTAGCTACCCACTCGCCTGCTGCAACAGGATCCGTGTGCCATCCGTCCTCGAGACCCAGGTACTCCTCCTCGTTCTGTACAGTGATTGGGTAGGTAGCGTACCCTGATCGGGTGTATACCTCCGTGCTCTGGTGGTACATGCGTGCGGGATAGCTGCTCGGTCGTGGCATGCTGGTCCTCCTCTATAGGGCGCTAGGTTCGGTAGTGTCTTTGGCCTGTTTGAGCAACTCCAGCAACGCAGTCTGCTGCTCCTCGCTCAATTTCGTGAGGTCGTATGCGCCTGCAGGCCCTTCGTCTAGGCTCACCATGCGGTGCGTTTCAACAGGTTTGCCATCAACGTACGCTGCAGCGAGCGATTGCCACTTGAGGGACAGCCGGAGGTTCCTAGAAAGCAGACCCTCTCGTGCCCTCATCGCGATCTCAGTGCTGTGCGTACGGACTAGGTCTTTAAGTATGCCCCGGATACTGGGCTTCCATGTGCCAGTGAGTGGCTTTAGCGTGATTTCCGCACCCGTAGAACCCGATGTCGTCAGTGGCTTAGAAGACGACGATTTACGTGAGGTTTTCGCCATAGTTCTGGGTCCTAACAGTGAGTGCTCAGTGATGGTGGGTTGAACCTGACGAAACGACGATTACCTGAGCGTATTGACCGACGTACGTTTGACGAATCAGTGTGAGAAATCATGCTTTTAGCTGAGTGAATAGCGACTTTGGTCGGCAGAAAGGTCATAACGTGGGCAATTCTCACGCTTTCTCCCGGTTTCACCACCGCACTCATCGCGTTTCTCATCTCGTAACCTCAATGTCCCTCGGTACTCTACTGGGTGTTGAATGAAACAGTCAAAAAAGCCCAACTTTTACATTAGGTCACTCAAAATAGTACTGTCTTCGTGGGTCAAACGCATCAAATTCCATCCTTGACCCGCCATTTCGCGGTGGGGTGTGGGGGGCTTGCCCTGTCTTCCTTGCTTACTTACTCTTAAATTTTACGTACCTTTAGTTTCGTAAACATTCGACCGAGCCCCCCCCTTCCCCGCCTTGGCGCTATTCATTTTCAACTTTTCCCACGTCAAACGTATCGTACTTGACCCATGCTCCACTCACTTATTCCGCATACCCTCAAATCAGTTGACTCACTTATATCGTCGATCACCCCACTTCCATCGATCTACACTAAGGCATTGACCCACTTTCACGAACGCATAGGCTCTCAAACCACCTCAAACCACCCGTTTTTGATTCCGTCCTCACCATCTCATCGCCCCTACTCCCTTGAATGAACTCCGGGGGATGTCCACGGCCCCCGACTCATCCTCCTCCGTTTCGATACGTTTCGCCACGTCCCCCGGCACTTTTCCTGGACCTTACGATTCCTGTAGTCGGGGGGCATGGTCTGGGGCATATTAATTGGCGTGCGGATACCACCGTCCGCCGGGGAACTATGAGGAATATCGATATGCCGTTTGATCACTTACTTACGTATACGTTGAAACGAAATGCGTACCGTCGACATCGCAAATGTCCGCAATGTCGATCACCACGCATCCTCTGCACTCAGTGTGCTCGAATGTGGTGTCTTTACTGCCATCCGAATAAGTGCCCATATTCGCACCTCCGCCTGCATACCGTTGTGCGACGTATTCGAATTCGAGTGCGAAAGAAGTAAGCGTATGCCATTCAAACACCTATCGAAATATACCTTACTCGAGCGAGCACGACGTCGACATATTCGATGTCCTCAATGTCGATCGCCTCGACTGCTGTGCTCGGTATGTGCTCGTGTATGGTGTCCATATTGCCATTCTCAATGTCCGGCATTGCATGTGGATACTCCGCTTGGCACGCCAATAATTTCGATACCTATCAATCCACCTATTCTTTCTACACCAGCACCAGGAGCAACGACGCGACGTCCGCACCGACGCACACAGCCGTCGACTCACCGGATTGAACTGCCGCCGGAACTTCAAACATCACTGAAGCCACTGATGTCGTTTCTCGCTACCCAGGGATGGACATTGAAAGCGTATAATCCAGACCCGAGCAAAACGTTCGACTACATCCTTATTGGGACCATGCCGATATTGCCGGACAAAGCATGGGAGTTCTTTCCCCAGAAACTGGTAGATATGTATCGAATGCAGCCTCCGCAAAAGTACATGAAAACAGTACCGCCACAACTCGTAGTCAGTGTGAAACTTCCGAAGAGGTAAGTATGCCTCGATCTATGCGATTACCGAAACCTCCTAGGGTGCGGAGACCCACGAAGAACTTCTCACGTAAACGAAAGCGACTACCCAGTGAGGTACTGTTGACCGCGGTGGATACCGGTGATGGCCCGCCCACCCTCCGGTTCAAACGCAAGTGGCCCAAGATCACCTGGTTGGTGCCGCCTATCCATACCGCACTGTACTGGTTTGATGACGTGATGTTGAACAAGAAACTCATCGCGGTCGTCGGTGATGTGTTCGTGTGCAACGGACGTAGGTTCCGTGCGTTGGGTGCTGACCGCATGAAGCTAGGCTATGGCTACACTCGCTGGTTGGTGTACGAAGAGAGTGACTTACTGCCCAATGGAGGCAAACCATGAACACGAATGATCGCATACTGGCCGTGCGATTGGCGTACTTGTTGGAGCGCAACAAGTTACCAAACCGCGTGCGGCTGCCAACGGTGATGAAACACGAATTGGAACAGTGGATCGACTCGATCGAAAACGATCCGTTTCTGGGACATATTGAGACCGGATTGAAACGGCATATCTTCGGCATGGATGTCGTCGAAGACCCAGCACTCACCGACCCAGTAGTGGAGTACGTAGAGTCATGAATACCCTTAAGATACGACCACCCTTGTTGGCCGTATGGGCGATCGACGTACGAGACGATCTGCGACCGGAGAACATTCAACGCGCATTACACCTGTTGATGGAGAAAGTAGGACAGGCACCGTTTGCATTAAGTGTCCACCACACATACGAATGGGACGTTAAAATGGAGGACACGAATCTTTGGATAACACCTCCGCTCAAGTATACATTCACTGCGTTTGTCTATCATGAAAGGAACCTATGGACCCGGTAAAGTTTGAACCCGAGCAGCTGCAGTTGTTGCCACCGCATCGCGTGATGGTGCTGGCGAAGAACCAGCCACCGTATCGTCCGTTGGAGGTGGTGGTCGGGCCACCGCCGCGATATCGGATGATTTCCCAGTGGGTGCTCACGGACAACGAACGTACCGCCATCGCTGCTGGCGCCAACATCTTCATCGAGCAGCTCACCTTCGGGAATTCGTTCCAACCCATCCTACCCACCGTAGGTCTGCGGGATTTCTGCCCTATGGACGACTTCTAATGCGGAAGAAGATGGTACCGGGAAGGATAGGTACGTTTGCACTACCGTTTCGAGACGTACCTACTACAGACGGTGGGACCTTTGCACGTCCATTCAAAGGATTGAGACGACGCGGTATCTGTCCGCTATGTAAACGCGTTCGAATGCTGGTTCGAGATCACTGTCACGAATCCGGCAAACGACGACGGTACATATGCAGTAGCTGTAACACTGGGTTGGGTATGTTCGGTGACAACCAGGGAGCAATGCGTCGAGCGATCGAATATCTTGCTGAATTTCGAATACGGCATCGATTGGACCATTTCTCGTCGCGGAAACGTATCGAAATTACCTGTACCTCGTAAATTCTATTTGGCCGGTGATTGGTAACGGGTACTTTTTCATGGCCATTTTCATACGCATTTGGATATCCAAATGTAACTAGTGCTTAAGCGTGTAAATTGGCCTGAAACGTATCGAAATGCGGTATAGTATCGAATTACCTGGGCTTTTGATTTGAGTGGTTTAGCGAGAATTCCCGATGATTCCTGTGCCCGTAACCACTCAAGGGACGCGAGTTAGCGGAAATCGTCTGAATTACTGGCGGTTTTTGGTGTTTTGCCGTCTCGAGAAACGTGGCGTTATCGTGTGTTTTCGGGACCTTTTCGGAGAATTGCTGGACTCCTGGTTTCTGGAAGAAAGAATCCTCGAACTTCACGACTTTGCTGAGGGATTCTCGGGTAAGCTCTCCAGAAATGCTTGTAATTGCTGTACTTGAAAAGCTCCCGGCAGGCGTGGCGTTGCTCGGGATCCGGCCAAACGGGGCGCTAACGTGTTGCAAGAACAGGACTTAACGGTGTTCAACCGACACCCCCTTATTAAGCGCGCTGGCGCGGCCCCCGGCCGTATTTGCCTTCCGGTCACGAAAGACCGATAACTAGGGTGTGCCCGGAAAACCCTCTGGGCCGTTTGAGATGGAGACGAAGATGAAAAAGAATACTGTGACATACCCCGTCGTCGCTTTGGTTCCTTCCGATTCAAATCCCCTTCGCTCGTACAAAGTATCTCGCCGTCCCGAAGGTCTGGTCTGCTCGTGCATGGCCTTCAGATTCGCCCACGGCGAACTCGGCTCCGCTGGCAAGACCTGCAAACACTTGCTGCGCATCGCGTAAACATTCCGCAAACTGAGATGGAGATGAAGATGATATCAAACCTGGTCTACCTGCTTGACGAATCCGGCCGCGAGATCGCGCCTGTTCCGGTGGAGACACCGGGGCAGGTGCCCCACTACCGTATCATATGCGCGTGGTGCGACACCGTGATGGAACAGGGCGCACAGGGCGCCGAAGTGTCCCATGCGATATGCCCCACCTGCTTCGACAAGGCGGTGGCGTGATGGGTCGCGTGACGATGCTGGTCCTGTCCGCATACTTCGTATGGGCCATCGGGCAATACGTGTCCGGTGTCTTTGCGTTGGCGGGTGCGCTGTGAAAGCTGCGGCGCGATTGGTGCGGACGAAGCCGTGCGCCAAGTGCGGTGTGGAGAAGACACTCACCAGATTGGTTCGGTCGAAAGAGAACGGCAAGCGTATCTGGTTGTGCAAGATGCTCCGTGGTGTGGTCTGCGTGGACAAGCGGCCCGCGCAGATTGCGCCGGACCTAAAGAAGAAGGTGGTGAAAAAGTTTCTGTCGGCGGACAAGAAGCGATACGTGGTTGTGCTCCGTGGTCTTGATTCGTATACCGTGGCGTGGGTATCGAAAGGGTTCGGCGAACCGGTAGCGGTTGAAAAGTTCGTGGTGCCGTTCGGTACATCAGATGTTCCGGCTCCGGTGTGGTCGTCGGCCAATATGGAGTTGGCCATCTGGTGCGCGAGGCACTATGCGCGCAAGGGAATACGGCCCAGTGGAAACAGCGAGCGACTGCGTCGAAAGAAATACCTCCGTCGGGCACTGAAGACGTTCAAAGCGCACTTGGAAACGAAGGCGGCCATCGCGCCGCCGGTGGTGCCGAAGCCGTTCGTTCGGCCGTCGGTGGCGCTGCCGTGGATTGTTTTGTACAAACCGAAACATGAGACTACCTTCCATGTGCACACCGCGTACTGCTCGGACTTGGACAAAGAGCGAAGCAAGACGGTCCGCCGCGGTGGGGCGTCGTGGATGGTGGAAGCGAAATCCGCAGAGGAGGCCATCGGGTTGCAGTTGAAAGAGTTCGTCGCGGAGGACAAAGGATACGACGCGTCTGACTTCGTGGTGCATAGTTGCTGGGACCATACCGAACACCGAGTGCTCGGCAAGACGGTGCTCGGTCGGGTAGGAAGGAAACGGAGATGAGGATAAAGAGGCAGCCGAAGCGTGACCCGACAGTGGCGATGGATATCGAAGATCCGAAGATGGCGATGGACACCAGTGCGCGTCTGCGGGCGGTGTTGGCGCAACTGTCCAACAAAGGTTCCATCGTGTTGGCCCGGGTGTCGTCCGAGACCACGAAGGGAACGAAGTACGACATCTGCATGGGCAGCAACCATACGGTGTTTTGCAAATGCAAAGGATGGCAGTACTCGAAGACCGGGACCTGCAAACACATTATACGATTTCAAGAAGAGGTAAAGAAACGAGGTCCTCTTCTTGAACTTTAAACGATGTCATGACTGCCCTAAGAAGATTAAGGAAACTTCTAGGCGATGCAAAGCATGTTCCGTTAAGTTCAGATGGAGGAGTAAACGGTTCACGCGCAAGACGGGTCATGCGATAGCGAAAACGAAAAGGCAGAAAAGTTTGAACCGAAACTATTGGCGTCGGTATCGAACAAAGTTATCAAAAGCAGCGATACGTCTTTGTCGGGATCCGAAGCAGCGACGGAGACGGTCTCAGTCAGCGAAAGCGCAATGGCGAGATTCTGTAATGCGGGAGATGCTGAATAAAGGAAACGTTAGAAAGCAACAAGCGAGACGGAGAGGGAGATGAAGATGGCATACGGAAGACGGAGACGAAATCCATTCGGGAGCACCCGGACCAAGAAGATCCGGTCCCCGATTCGTGTGAAGCCGCGTGTCGCGAAGATGGGCGGCAAGTGCGACGGATGCAAGACCAGATTCGCTGCGGGCGAAAACATTACCTATGTGATCACGAAGAAAAGAAAGTATCACACTGGGTCGTGCGTGCCGCCGAACGTGGGTCAGGTTTTGCAAGCGACACAGCAGTCCGCGCCGGTGTTGCCGCGCACGTCGATGGAAGCCAAACTGGTTGCGTTGCAAGGTTTGGAAAACGCGTTGGCGGTGCTCGCGAAGGAGAAGAACTATCCGCCGGAGTTGGACAAGGCGTTCGACCGGTACAAGAAACTGAAGGCCTTGGGTATGCACACGACGTCGAAGAACACACCCGAAGGTGAAGCCGGTTTGAAGGAAGCAACCATCGCGCTCGTGCGCGCAATCTTTTAACTCGTTTGAGATGGAGATGAAAATGTCAAATGAAAATTTCGGTTTGGTGAAGTCGCTCGAGCGTACGTCTGGTGTCAAGTCGTTGCGTGATCTCGTGCGGATGAAGTCCGCCACCAACGCCGTGTTGCTGCTGGACGTTTCGTACAGCATGACTGCGCCGATGATCAATGGCAAGACGCGCATCAATGGTCTGCGCGAAGCGGTGACGGGCATCTTGAAGAATCGTCCCGGTACGCAGATGGCCGCGTTCGGTCTTACTCCCCAGATCGATCCGCCGCAGGCTGAGGTGGCATTCGTCACCGTGGTGCCGGATGCGCAGGGCGGCACACCGTTGGCCGAAGCGATCATGTTCGCGGGCGAAAATGGATTCGGTCGCTGCGTGGTCATCTCGGACGGCGCGCCGAACGATAGGTCGCGTGCGATGGAAGCGGCCATCGCGTTCGGTGGACAGATTGATGTCCTGTTCGTTGGCGATGCCGGTGATCCCGGGTCCGACTTTCTGGATGAGCTCGCACGTCTCACCGGCGGGACCAGATTCGAAGGCGACCTATCCGACCCGAAGGAGTTGGGCACGGCGGTGGTCGGGTTGTTGAACGGCGAAGTCTTGGAGCAGGATGAAAACGGTGACGACGAAGACGACGACGAGGAGGACGATGTCGATGATGAAGACTAACGTCACGTGGGGCGAAGGAGATTTGAAATAGAAGGAGACGAAGATGGAGAGAGAAAAGAAAATGACTTTGTCGGATAGCTTTGGACAGCATTTGGTCTACGTGACCTATGAAGACCGGATGGGCCACGCGCCGATTCTTCTTCGTGTTCAGTTGGCAGGAGACCTGCTGGACATCACAGACAAGCTGACCGACAAGGAACGTTGCAGTATAGAACGGCGGTTGGCGTGATGGCGATGAACTTGTATCGCACACATATCGCGAAGCTCTCGCACGACCACCAGGTGGCGGTGTTGCAAGACCCGAACATGACACCGGACTCTGGATATGCGTTGGGTCAGTTGGGCACCATCGTGGTGGCTCCGGTGATCGACGAGACGACCTACATGGTGGCCATGCACGAACTCGGTCACGTGTTGGCACCGAATGGCCATGGGCATATCGATGCGGGTCTGTCACCGTTCAAGAAAGTGGCGGCACTGATGGACCAGGAGGATGCGGCGTGGGCATGGGCCCGCGCCAACGCGTTGATGTGGACGGACCTGATGGAACACTGGGCGCAGTATTCCCGTGAGACGTATCGCAAGGCGGTGGTGGACATTTGCAAAGCAACCTACATCCCTCGTGTCAAAGGGAAACCGATATCGGAGTGGAGATGATATGAACAGCAACGGAATAGTGCATTGCACAGTGGACCACAACGGGAAGCTAACAATATTCGAAAGCCCAGCGGCCGCATTGAAAACAAAGCTGTCTCACGAAGTGTTGGTGCAACTGACACTGACGGTTCACCAAATCCGTGACGTGTTGCGGGCGGCGCAGCTATCGAAGTCGAAGATGGCGGCGATGCCGGCCGGGCCGCGTCGGTTGTCGCAGGAGGAAGTCGACAACATCATCTTGGAAGCGAACCCACGAGCGGACATGCGTCAGTACCTCGCTGGCAAAGAAGACCCACGCGACTAACAGGAGACGGAGATGAAGATGAAAATGGACACGCACACAGCAACTCTGTACCATCGCAAGGCCACCGGCAAAATCAAAGTGTGGTCGTGTTGGGTGGAAGACGAATGGGTCCACACCGAATGGTCCCAGCAAGGAGGCAAGCTCTCGCGTACAAAGGAACGGTCGTCGGCGAAACTGAACATGACCGCGGCCGAGCGTGCCGTCGAAAAGTTCAAGAAGAAAGTAGCGCGTCGAAAAAAGCGCGGCTACGTTGCCGAGATGGACAATGTGGTTGCCAACATCAAAGTGGACGACACCACATTGGACTTCGACCGCTTGCCGAAGTCGTTCGCTCCGGCGAAGCCAATCAAGAAAGTCAATGTCAAAGAGATGACCAAGTGGGACACGGACGACCTGATATTCGTCCAACGTAAGCGCGACGGTATGCGACACCACCTCGTCTCGGACACGAAGGGACGAATCAAAATCTACAGCAGCGGAAAGGATGACGTGACCGAACACCTGTCGCCGCTGTTGAAAGGTTTGGTGTTGCCGCCGCGCACGGTAATCGATTGCGAACTGGTTGTATCCAACGCCACCGGAGGCGACGAGTTCCAGTTGGTGGCCAGCATCGCGCGGTCGTTGCCGGAGCGCGCACGCGAACGAATCTCGCTGATCGAGAAAGCCGGGGCACGCGTCGAGCTGTTCGCATTTGATTTGCTGTGGGAGAGCGGCGCACCTATCTACAGATACAAGTATGAAGATCGGTATCTGCGGTTGGCGAAAGTCATTCGCGGAAGCGCGGCCACACATCGGTTGGTGCGGATGCCGTTGGTATCGTTGTCGCCTACCAGATTGGCAACCCTGTCCGAAGCAATCGTCAACGTGAAGAAATATAAATGGGAAGGGTTGGTGCTGTGGCGGAAAGACCAAGCCACTGTTGTCCATGTCAACGGTAGTCCGGCACGCACCAACTGTTGGAAGCTCAAACCCATTGGCGAAGAGGACGTGGTGGCCACCAGCTACGAACTGGGCAAGGGTAAGAACGCAAACGTGGTTGGCAAGTTTCGTATCGCAGTGAACGAATATGGGACGAACCACCGTCATTGGTTGAAGCCGATGGGTAAGTGCGGCACTGGGCTGACGGACAAAGACCGACACGCAGCGCTCTTGTGGAAGTATCC
>Ga0137348_1000101_pt1 | contig 10839 bp, 19 predicted proteins | sample EasRivERMLT600_2_FD_102293 | JGI IMG/M metagenome (GOLD analysis project Ga0137348, IMG submission 102293) | Soil microbial communities from meander-bound floodplain in the East River, Colorado, USA - East River MetaG ERMLT600_2 | ecosystem: Environmental > Terrestrial > Soil > Floodplain ...
TGCGCCGATGGGGCCTTGCTCACCTTGGGGGCCGGTGACGTTACCGGCGTCGATCCAGGTGCCGGATGCGGCGTCCCATACCCATAAGTGGCCGGTGTCTTCGGCGACCCATGCGTCACCGGGGGAACCGGTGGGGGGTAGTTGGCCAGCGTTATCGACGGTGCCCTGGATGTTGAGACCTTCGCCTTGGGGACCTTGTGGGCCAACGGGGCCGGTGTTGCCAATGGGGCCTTGGGGACCGGTGTCGCCTTTGACGCCTTGGGGGCCTTGTACACCTTGGGGTCCAGTGGCACCGGTTTCGCCCATGGGGCCAGCGGGGCCGATGTTGCCGGTTGGGCCAGTGGGACCCATGGGGCCTTGGACACCCTGGACGCCTTGTGGACCGGTGGGACCGGGGACGCCTTGGATACCCTGTGGGCCAGCGGGTCCCATGCTGCCTTGGGGCAATACCTGGATGGAGAGTTGGGTATTGTGCGGGAAGGAGAGTCCACTGATGCAGGTCGCGGGGACGGTGAACCAGCCGGGGTTGACGATGACGGGAGAAGTTAGTGACCAACTTTGGGCAGATGCGGCGTTGTAACGGTCCACGATGAGGAACTCGTCACCGGGGGACATGAGTTGGAAGTAGGTGAGTACATCGTAGCCGTCGCTGGTGAGGAGGTCGATGTAGAGCTGAGTGGATAGTGGCTGGTTGGCAACGTTGTAGCGGATGTAACCCGGGCCGGGGTCAGATGGGATGACGGTGTTGGCGTCTACTCTATAATGAAACGTCGAGGTCGATTCGCCAGGGGTGCCAGTATCGCCCTTGACGCCTTGGGCACCAGTGGGGCCGACGACACCTTGGGGGCCGGTGGGGCCTTGGGGGCCGGGGTCGCCTTGATCGCCCTTTTCACCTTCGAGACCGGGTAGACCTGGGAGACCTTGTACGCCGTTGGTGCCGGGAGGGCCTGCGGGACCAACTGGGCCAACTTCGCCGGGTACGCCGGGGGGTCCCTGGATCAGGCCGCTGTCTACCCAGGATTGAGTGTCCTCGTCCCAGACCCAGAGGTGGCCGGTGTTTTCCACTACCCAGGCGTCACCGGGGTCGCCAGTGGGAGGTAGGTCACCAACAGTGTCCACTGCTCCATTGATGGCAATGCCGGTGCCTGGGGGACCTTGGGGGCCGGGGGGTCCCTGTGGGCCGACGTCGCCTTCACTGGATGCGAGTGGCGTAAGGACTTGAAATGATGGCGTCCAGGGGTAGTAGGCGGCTTGGACGTATTGATGAAGGGCAATGTCACCAACCTCTAGGGGGACCTCGATGGTGCCACCTTCGGCCTTTGTCAATGGGATGGGACCGAGGTTATTGAGGTTGATGGTGACGGGGCCGGTGTTGGGTCCACTTGCGTAGAAGCCTATTTGTATGTACGGGAGTTTGTCGGTGAGTTGGTCATAGGAGGAGAGGGCTGGGGAGGGGATGCCAGTGATTACGTCGGTGCCCACAGGCGTGAATACGATGACCTCCTGGGGCCGGGACGGGTATTCGACACTGGTGGTTTCGATAGAACGTTCGTCTAAAGTGGGTGTCATGGTGGCCTCTCCTGTGGTTAGTCACTAACAAAGTGGAGTATACCAATAAAAAGAGGGCGTGTAGGAAATCTAACAAACCTACACGCCCCAAGGTGAATGAACGATTGACTAGGGATGGACTATCTGTTTTTCCTGGCGTAGAGAGACGTGCCCACAGTGGACTTGGGTGCGGCATGGGCAGGGGCGGACTGCGCCTGGGCGTCTCCAGCCGGGGGGAGGTGAGTAGAGGTGTTGACGACTAGGGACAGGGTGCCGTCACCGCCAGTGAGTGAGCCACCGGTTTGGGTAAGGGTAATCGGCATATCGGCCTGGAGAGTGATACCGGGGAGTGCAGTGAAGGTCACGTCGCCAGATGCGCCGCCAGTGATGGCAGTGACAGGGACGTCGTTGGATACTACCGTGCCGCCGCATTTGATTTGCAGACTACCTGCCCCGGTATAGGGGGTAGTGCCAAAAGTGTACGCACCAGTTGCGCCCAGGAACTCCAGGGATGCGCCAGCGGGGACGGGGACGAGGAGTTTGGGGGTGGTGGACAGGCCCATGATGTCGCTGGACGAGATGGCGACAGTTGTGTCTACCGGGGTTTCGCCACCGGGGGGAGTGACCGGGGGTACGGGTTCCAGTTGATCCTTGGGGTCGAACATGGTGGAGATCGTGCGACCAGGGGATGATGTGTCCTGGGTGATCATTACGGGCGGCGTCTCGCCTTCCTTGGGGGCCGGGATGGAGAATGGGTCGTCATCGTCGCCGGTACGCACACCGGGAAATGGGGCGAGTTTGGTTGGGGCCGGGGTGGCGGCACGGGGCCGGTTGATGTCGATGTCGGGGTTGGGGTTGATGGCCGTGGTGGCCGGTTCGTGCAATGAGGATCTGGTTGACATGGGAAGTCGCTCCTAGGGAGTACTATACACTATTGGGGGTCACTGGGGGTCCTGGTAGAGCTTGGCGCGGACGGCGGCGTCCTTGGATTCCAACAACTTGCGTAGGGCTACGGTGCGTTCCGGGTTGCGGGGGAGAGTGGACACAATGGTTTCAGCGAGTTGGCCGAATGGGGCGCTGACCAGTTGCAGGTGCGGGGGGAGATGCTCGTAGGCGAAGAACTGCATGATGGGTTCCATTAGAATGAGAACCCCGCTTGGCGCAATTCGGCACTGCGTTGGTCATAGGCGGCGGCTTCACCGTCTTTGTCCAGGTCAAATGCCCACCAGCCTGCACTGTAGATTTCATAGATGTCGGCACCGTTCCAGGCGATGAGCCAGTATTGGAGTTGGGTGACATAGCCTTCGGGTGTCGGGGCGTAGACGTCGAATTGCAGGGTCGGCCACATTTCGCGTGCCCAGGCGAGAACGTCGTTGGCAGTGTTATACGTGGGGTAATCTACTGGGTTTAATGGGTAGACGGGGGTTTCGAAGCCGTAGCCCGGGTTCACAGACCAGGGACGCTCGTATGTCGATGGGCCGACTTCACTGCGGTCATGAATGTAGTACATCCGCTTGGTGACTGGGCTATACAGGTACCCCTTCATGCCACGGACGAGGAGCTTGGACAGGTCTATAGTGGTAGGTGGGGTGGTGGTAATGGCGGTGCCGGGGTCAGTGGTAGACATTGTGAATGGTTCTCCTTAGTTAGTAACTAACCAGACGTGCCAGTGAGGGTGAGAACCAATCACTGAACTAACCCCCACTGGGCACTCCTGGCTCGTATGGCATCAACTAGACTCAGACTGGAACACTACAGCTAGATACTAGTATACCACCTGTTGACGTGTCATGTCAAGTAACCACTAGGTATAGGGGTGTTGCGTCATTATGTATATGTGTGACACACAGCTAGGCGAGTTTGGCACCGAATTTGACGTCAATACGCTCCTTGACCTTGGCTAATGCGGCAGTGAGGGGAATGTATTCGCCATTGGATGGGTCGCGCCACATGCCGCCGAGACCGGCTTTCCACCCCGCTTGGTACATGACGACCCGCCAGTCGATGAGGCGATTCATAGATAGGTAGGTGGTTAGGTCATGGATCGTGGTCATGAGTGGCAATGACGGCCCCTTAAAGCTGGGGATGAGGCCAGTAGTCATGAGGCGGGTGGCCGCGTTGTCGCTGATACCTAATGTAATGGCTACGGCGTCGGCATCGAGGAAGACCGCATTGAATACATCGCTTAGTCCACCCTTGGTCGGCATATCATACCAGTCGATAGGCAAGTCGTGCTTGGTGGCCAGCCGATGGCGGAATTGTACGGCTTGACTATAGCGGCACATTTGAGCAAAGTACTTGCGCCAGCTTGGTGGCAGGGGTTCCACTGGAGGTAGAGGCCGCACTGCCGCAGCCAACACTGGCGCACTAGATAGTATCTCATCACGGGTGAGGCCGATGTCGTCGCGAATGGAGGATGGGATCTTGTACCGGCGAGATAAGGTGCGTGCCTTGGCAGCGGCGGCGGCGCGGTCGCGGTTGGATTTGTCTGGGGCGGTGGCCTCTGCGGCCATGATTTGCTCACGTAATGTGGCGAGGCGGCGGTCACGACTCTTGCGGTCACTGTCGGTCTTGGCGTCGATGGGTCCAACAGTGGGGTTGGGGTTAGCTGGGGACGGGTATGGGACGCGCTCTTTTAATTTACGCCTTGGCAACGTGGGCCTCCATGGAGATGTGGATGGTGGCATTGATGGCGGCGGCGAGGGAGACAATGGTGGCAAGGTTGACGATCTTGCCACGGGTGGCCATGTGGCGAATGGTTTGGACGTTTACGCCACTACGTTTAGACAAGATGGCTATCGAGCGGTTCGGCATGTGATCTAAGCAGGTATTGGCGATGATCATAATCTCGGCGCGCAACGAGGTACCGGTACCTGACGAAGTGCCGGTGGGTGGCAAGCTGGAGTGCGGTAGAGATGGACTTGAGTGACTGCGTATCACGGGCGGTGCCATCCCAGTATGGATGGGTGATAGTGGCATTGCCCCCCCGGTCTGGTTCTGGTGTAGTTGCTGGGACAGGGACGCCACTGTCTGACGGAGTCGAGTATCGGCCTGGGTGTTTTTCATTTGCGGTGAATATCTCCTTATATAGGGTAGTAATGGCGCGGCGGTTACCGGCGAACTCCACGGCCATGGTGCGGTGGGCGAGGATGGCTTCGCGTGCGTTGAGACTGTAGAGGGACTTCCATCGGCTGGCGAGACCGTGGGCAGTGGCGAGGTCGATGGGGACGCCGGTGCCGTAGGTGATGAATAGCTGGGGTACATAATGGCCACGGCGTAAATGCACACCTCTGTTGGTGACTAACTTGTCAATGTACGTCCAGGCCCACTGGGTGTAGCAGTGCAGGGATTTCAATAATGATCGTATACGTGCAATGTCGAGTAATGTCAGCGTATAGGCGTGGCGTGGATGAATACCTAGTCCCAGTGCCAGCATGAATAGCGCATTGCACTGGACGTTGTGATAATTGTTGGTTCGGTCGATGGTGGCCAGGGAATGTTCCAGCCGTGCTCGTGACGCTGGGGAGATTTGCAATACTGGCGTTGGGTCTGTCGCAAATTCCCACAGGTCGGCGAATTGCGAGTTGGTAACTAACCCCCGCCATTTTAGCCACGGAGTGAAATTCCTCACCATTTGGCGTAGGAGGCGCTGATCTCGTATGGGTAGCCTCCCGCACGCGGCAAGTAGATTTTCGTGCGTGTAGGCCCCGCCAAGGGCCAAGAACAGCCTATCAGGGGTAAATGACTGGGTGCCTTTTGACAAAAGTTCGAGATGGGACGGTTTTGGCATTTTGGATTCCCGGAAAAGTACAGTATATAGACTACTTTTTGCAATTCATAAAGAGTACTTTGAAATGTAAAGTGAGGGCAAACCGAGAAATGAAAAGTGGGGGCAATCGACTCTCCATATGGTGTATATCTCCGAAAATGGTAGTAAAAGTGGAGGTAAGTGCATGAAAATGCAAGGGTTATGGGTGAATTGTCTCATTATCGGTCCTCCAGGACGTGAATTTCCAGGACCCCCCGTGGGGGAGTACGTGCCTGCTTAGTAAAAACGCTGTAATCGAGCCATTTTGCCAGTTAGTCACTAACTTTTACCTGTAAATCCCGGTTAGTGACTAACTATCGGCTAGAATCTCGCGCATTCTGGCCACTATCTCGTTAGGATACCCATCACCAATGCCGTAGCCGGGGTCATTTTCTATATATTCCTTAATAATCGCCTCCAGTATGCGGATACGCTGGTCGCGCAGTGCGATTTCCATGCTTTTTACACGACATTTCTCACATTTCGCCATTTATTCGCCCTTTCCAGTTAGTGACTAACTGTTTATTTCTAGTATAGCATATTATTTTATGCCCCAATAGTTCAAAAATTGGTCGTATTCTGGGTACACCATGGGACCCATCCGCCCGCCCCCTGGCCCCGCGCGGGTGGTACGTGTCATTGTCTTACCTCGCGTGTCTCGCGTGGTACGTACCACGTAGCACGTACCTCGCGTACCACGTGTCTATCACTACGTACCTCGCGTACCACGTACCTCGCGTGGCTTACCAATGGTATTGCGGCCGCGTTTGTATCCTTTATATAGCACACAAAAATAACAAGACGCCGCGTTCAATCTAGCCCTAGCTGGTCCGCCACGAGTACAGCGGATGTAAGGAAAACAGCCATTCTTGCAAGTTAGTGACTAACTCGATTCCTGCTATCTATATGATTCTAAAGAGAAAAAGGCAAACTGCAAACGCTATCATTTGCCTGTTTTGGCCTAGCTGGAAGGCGGTATCTGAAACGAGACGCCACGTTGACAGTTAGTGACTAACTCTTTTAGATCCAATAAAATGGGGTAGGTGAATCGTTTTTCCCTGAAAATCTTACCATGTAATCGCAGTAAAAATCAGGTAAATAGTACATCTTTTACCAGTCATTTGTGCCGTCTCGGCATGGTTGCTTTGTCGCATAAAGTACACATCCTCATGATTCTATTGAGTCTGGCAAGGCAAATTTGAGTTTGGCCATGACCTTGCATTAGTAGCAGTGTCCGCAAGTACCCAAGAGCGAAACGAAAGCTCACGAGCGAGAAAAGCGGAGATTACCTCAGTTATTTGACATATTCGGCATCGCAAGCATGAATCCAATCGGCGGGTAGTCATCCCCAGAACCGAAGGAGTAAGACGGCGGGTAGTCATCCCTGTGTCGGTCTAGTTAGGTCATGTCGGCCACCTTGAAGGGCGCGATGCTTAAGAGCGAGTACGGAACACGGTCACGCGGACTGTCGGATGATAGTCTATCGACGCGAGACTCGCATAAGGTTAACGGACATAAGTTAGTTGCTACACGTGTATCTTGGAAGAAAGACCGTCGGCAAGGTGGAGAATCCCTTGATCGGTCCCCTAGTGAGTAGCCATGGACTAAGTAAATCTCAACTCCATGGTGTCGCGATGGCGGTAAGATGCGCGAGCGATCACCCTAACAATTCCAGCGTGGGTATTGACCACTGGTAGGCGTAGCGATGCTTAAACGAACGGTCCCCAGTAAAACACAATAGCGGTCTAGGGTACAGGCAGACTGTAGCCCATGATTCGCAACATAGATACGACCGACAGACAGTTAGTCACTAACGAACAGAACGCGATAGCTCCATCGAGAGCTGCGTCCCTGCGACGGTGGCGGACTGGACTGTCGGTACGGCTATGGCGATAGATAGAGGAGAACTGTATCTACCGCCATAGCCGTCCTGGTATACAGGGAATGAGCTATATGGAGAACTAATCACATGGCTATCAACACGACCGTTAAGAACATGATCAATGGCAAGGCGATTGCGACAGTACCGACTGCTGTCCCGTCTTTCGACATCTCGGCAATCGTTGCCGCTGCCGTGGCCGATGCGCTGGCCAAGATCACGGCACCCAAGCCCGTGGTCGATAACTCGGCCACCATCGCCGAAATCGCCCGTCTCAAGGCAGAGAATGCCAAACTGTCTGCTGCCAAACCCGTCGTCAAGGTCAAGCGTCCGTTGGTTTTCAAGGTGTCCGAGAAGCGCGCTATGTCCATCTACAATCTCGGCGCTCGGTTTCCCGTCACGCTGTACAAAGAGCAGATGCTCACTCTCCTCGATGCCGAGAAGGAGATCCGCGCCTTTATCAAGGCGAACGACTCGGCGCTGGCCAGCAAAGGCGAGTAGTACCGCCAGTACCGTCTAGCGGCATGGGGTGTGCCGACAAACACCCCCACGAATAGGCTATCCACGGGAGAGTTGTCTCTCGGGGGTGGCCTATTCGCGTCTCGGATGTCTAGTCCGTCGCGACAGGAGTATTACCGCATGAAGTATAGCCAGCGTTTTTTCGTGATGGGCAAGGGCACGTTCCCCATGGACATGCTCCGCTACGACGGGTGTTTCCCCGCTAGCCAGGATGCCGTCGTCGCGCTGGACTCGACAGTACCGGGCAACCGCTCGATCCAGATGCGGCGATACGTGTCCGACAAGGCTGCCGTGCCAACCACTGGCCGATGGGCTAGCTTTGGCTGGACCGTCTCGAACGTCTCGACCGTCAAGCTCTAGGGGACTGCTAAAGGGTACGGCATCTACGGGTGCTGTGCTACTTGGTTGGCCACAAGCTAACACATAACGCAAGGAGAATCAATCACATGGACCGTTTCATCGTTCAGTTCAAATCCGCCAATGTACCCTACTGGTCAGGGAATGGCCCACTTCACCACAGCCTAGCCAAGGCGCAGCGTGAGGCGCGGCGTCTCGACGGGCTAGGCGTATCGTGGCGGGTCGTGAACACTCAGTCACGGCAAGTGCTGTTATCCCAAGTGCATTAACCTTGGGCAGCTATGGGCAGGGCGGCAATGTCGCACTGGCCCATTAGCTGGTTAGTTACTAACCATGCGGAAGGAGAATCAATCGTATGACTATACAACAAGCCGCGCAACGGGCACTCGATGTCCAGGATGCGTGCAACCTATCGGGCGTGGCCTACACGTTCAGCTTGGTTATGGACGCCGTATGCGACGATGTCCATGCCCGGCAGCTTGGTACCAAGGCCAAGAACACTCACCCTGTGGTGACCATGTTCCTGCTCAAGATGGCCGAGTTGAATGGCTGCGGGTCCACACTGGACGCCAGCTATGGGCCAGCGGAAGCAGCGTGCAAGGCTATCGTCGCAGGGGAGGCCAGCTAGTCATGGTGCAAATCGTACCCATCGACGTCAAGCGGTTGAGCATACGGGAGATAGACCTGGAGATCCACACGATCATGCAGGTCTACAGCTATCTGCCGCTGCCCAAGTTCATCGAGTGTGCCAAGCGGATAGACACCCTGCGTAAACAGCGGGATGAGCTATTCACCGCACGCTACGAGACACGCCTGGAGATGCGCCGCTCACAGGCTGACCACATGCTCGACGGCGACTAACGTCCCCCTGGGGACATAGGCTGAGTCAACTACAGGCTGGATGGCACACGTCATACAGTCCTGCTAGCTGGATCAACCCCAGTGAATACCGATAACTCAGGGAGAATCAATCACATGAGAAATTTCAATCAGTTCATCCGCTGCTTGGCCTTCACCACGGTCATGACCTATGCCTTCTACACTGCGGACTCCATGTTCGACAAGTACATGGCTGTCGAGATGGCGTCGGTCGATGCGGAAGCGGAGATGTCCAAGGGCACCACGATCGGTGGCTGTGCGACCGACACCGAATGTCACCTCGCTGAAGTTGCCGCTGTCATGGCAGTGGCCAAGGAGCGTGGCTTGGGTAGCTATGGCGGCGGCGGCAACACTCAGTTCGCCAAGCGATAGACTGCTAGGGAGGTACGGCAGGGACATCTCTGCTGTGCCGCTTAGTTGGCTAGCGTCAACGAGATAGGAGAACAGACATGACAAAGTTCATCGTGAGCCTGCAACCTGCGGCCACGCCGTTCTGGGTAGAGAGACAGTTGCGCCTCTGCCGTGACCTGGGGGTACGCATCCACTTCCACGGCAATCCCCGTATCATGTGGGTCTGGGCTGACCAGGATGGGCAGCGTGCCATGACACTGCACGACGAGGTCGATGACTTCACCGTATCCCCGGACCAGTGCAAGGGCAACGAGGATGAGGGTGACATGCGGCAGGTCATCGCACAGCTATGAGCATAGGCTGTGTGCTGCTCATCATCATGGCATTCTTTTTCGGCGTGGCAGCAGGCACGCCTAACCGGTAACCTATAGACAACAAAGGAGAACTAGACTATGAGATTCGACGATTGGGAAGACGCAATCCGTGAACTACCTGACGACCAGCTAGCCGAGGTCACCGCCGCACTGGCTGTGCTCCGCAACTGGGATGTCTTCTACCGGGAGTTCAAGGGCATGGGCACGTTCGGCTTGCAGGTACCGCTGCTCTACGAGGCAGAGCGTAGACGGGCCAAGTTCGACATCGCCAGCAGCCCCAAGCGGTACTTCGACTCGCAGTTCATGGAGTTCCGCGACGTGACAAGCTAGTCTACTGTCAACTAAGGGCATGTCCCCACTGGGGACGGTTAGTGACTAACACATGCCCTTGATTGAAAGGAGAACAGTCTATGTACATAACAAGACGCAACGATGGGGGCATGTTCCTTGCCCTCTTCACCCACAACGAATCCATGGTAGAGCAGGAACTCAACCCCGCTACCCCTGGCCCTGCCTACCCGCCATGGATGGCCAAGGTACGCTTGGCAGGTGGTTGCAGTTGCGCTGGCGAGGACTACTACTACGCGAAGTACTGTCCACTGCACAAGGATGGGTGGGTGGTGCCAAGCGTGGATCGACACAAGCTCTACGCCTACGTGGGTAGGGTCACGCTCAAGCAACTCGGCCACTTCATGATGGGCAGCCTACGCATTGGCAACCAGTGGCTGACTGTCAGTGGCACCTACGGCAGCGACGGCAACACCATGGACTACGAGAAAGTCCTGCCCCAGTATCGCCATCACCTCGTCGAGGTACCGCCTGCCATCGCCGACATCTTCTGGGCAGGGGAAGGTGGCTGGAACAGTGCAGGGAGTGAAGGCCCAGTCATGCACAAGTATGGCATGTCACTGCTACGTGACCTCATTGGCAAGGATGCCAAGGTCAAGCGTTAAGTTATACTAAACAAAGGAGTTACGATGAAGCACAAGACCTGGGGACATGTGATATATCTCAGGCTGCACCGGGTACTCTGTGCCTTGTGCTGCCACCCTACCTTCACTGACCAGTGGGGTGGGCAGGAGTGTGGTTGTGGCAAGATCAGCCACGACTAGGCAATAGGCTAA
>Ga0137348_1000103_pt1 | contig 10805 bp, 9 predicted proteins | sample EasRivERMLT600_2_FD_102293 | JGI IMG/M metagenome (GOLD analysis project Ga0137348, IMG submission 102293) | Soil microbial communities from meander-bound floodplain in the East River, Colorado, USA - East River MetaG ERMLT600_2 | ecosystem: Environmental > Terrestrial > Soil > Floodplain ...
ATTCCCGCCGCCTTCGCCACTTTCGCCCACTTTTCGGTCTCGGACTTAATGAACGCGGCGTACTCCGCGGGGCCGTCGCCCGACACCTCGTAGCCGATGGCTTCCATCTGCTTGCGGGTCTCGGGGTTGGTGAGCGCCTTGGTGAGGACGCCGTGGATGCGGTCAACGATCGCCCTGGGCGTGCCGGCGGGCGCGAGGACGCCGTTCCAGTTGTAGCTCGAGTAGCCCTTGACGCCCTGCTCCTGCGCCGTCGCGATTTCGGGAAGCAGCGGCGAGCGCGCGAGGGCGGTTACGCCCAGGGCACGCAGCTTGCCGGCGCGCACGTAGGGGGCCGCCTGGAAGATCTGGATCTGGGCGAAATCCATTTTCCCCGCCAGCAGGTCCACCGTGTACAGGGCCGCTCCCTTGTACGGCACGTGGTTCATCTTGATCCCGGTCAGCGTCGCGAGATGCTCGATCGCCAGGTGACCGACGGTGCCCACGCCCGGTGTGGCGTAATTGATCCTGCCCGGCCTGGCCTTGGCGAACGTGACGAAATCCTTGAGGTCTTTCACCGGCACGCTCGGATGAACGCACCAAGCGCTCGCATTGCGGGCGATCAGCGTGATCGGCGCGAAATCCCGGACCGGATCGTATCCGAGCTGCTTGCGCAGGCTTGGCGCGATGGTGAGCGGCCCCGGGTTGCCGCCGAGCAGGGTGTAGCCGTCCGGCGCGGCCTTCGCGGCGGCTTCGGTGCCGATGATGCCCGCCGCACCGGCGCGATTCTCCACCACCACCGGCTGGCCGAACGCGACGTTCAGCTGCTGCGCCGCCCAGCGCGAGTGCGTATCGGTCGGACCGCCGGGCGGAAACGGCACAATGAGGCGGACCGGTTTGACTGGATAGCCCTGGGCCCATGTGCCTGGCGCCCAGGCCAGTGTAAAGATGGCGCATGCAAGGCTGGCAGCGAGTTTCATGCTTGTCCCCCCAGCAGCCTGTCGGAGGTGCTTGTCCGACAGGCTGCTAACGGCAAGACCGCCCGGGAATTCCGTATGAAACCCAGGTAAACGGCCCCGATTGACCTCCGCAGGGCACGCGCATAGGCTGGAAATGAGGTTTTCACTGTAATGGACTCCCGTTATCGTGCAGGCGGTTCTGCATAAGGAGTTTGTCGGGTCCAAGCCCGACAAACTCCTGGTGGAAAGTATAATTCCCCGTTTCGCAACCAACCACAGTTTTCGTCGAGGAGCGCCATGCCCGCCAGCAGCACGAGCAAAGCCAGGAAGGCTGCAAAACCGTCCGCACCGAAGTCCATAACCCGGAACTACCAGGACATCCTGTACGAGGTCAGGGACCAGGTCGCGTGGGTCACCATCAACCGGCCGCGCGTGCTGAACGCTTTCCGGGAGCAGACGCTCGATGAGATGATAGCCGCGCTCAAGTCCACGCGCGAGGATCCGTCCATTGTCTGCGCGGTAGTCACCGGCGCGGGCGACAAGTCGTTCTCCGCCGGCGGCGACTTCTTCGCGATGAAGCGCCTCAACTTCACCAATGCCTACATGTGGAACGACCGCATGCTGGGGCTGGCGATGACGATCCGCGGACTGCCGATCCCGGTGATCGCGATGGTCAACGGCTGGTGCATGGGCGGCGGGCACGAGCTCGCGCTGTGGTGCGACCTGGTGATCGCTTCGGAGAATGCCGTACTGGGGCAGACTGGCGCCAAGGTCGGCGCGTGTCCGACGGTAGGCGCGACCCAGTACATTCCCCGCCTCATCGGCGAGCGGCTGGCGCGCGAGATGATCTTCTGCGCGCGCCGCTTCGCCGCGAAAGAGGCGGTCGAGGTCGGGCTCATCAACAAGTGCGTGCCGCAGAAAGACCTGCTGAAAGAAACGCTCAAGTGGTGCGAGACCATGAAGGGCCACAGCGCGCTCACCCTCCGCATGACCAAGAAATCGCTCAACTTCGAGTCCGACAACCTCTATTCTTCGTGGCAGCACGGCATGGAGCTGCTCGCGCACGTGTGGGGCTCGGAAGAGGCCAAGGAGGGCATGAATGCGTTCCTCGCCGGCCGCGCGCCCGACTTCCAGAAGTTCCGCTTGCGCGCGAAGAAGGAGCTCGAGCAGTACGTCGACGGCTTCGAGCGCGACCTCAACGCGCCGCCGGACATGCGGCGGAAGAAGGCGAAAAGCTGAGACACAGAGGACACAAAGGACACAGAGGAAAACTTTGAAATTCGAACCGCCAAGACGCCAAGGCCGCAGAGAAGAACAGAACAATAATTGAACCGCCAATCACGCCATGAAAATCAGCAAGATTGCGCGACACGTTAAGGCAATTGATATTCGAATTTCTTGGTTCTCTTGGCGAGCTTGGCGGTTCGATTGTTGTTTTTGGTTTTACCTGGCGGTGAGGGGTTTTGATGGCTTCTGATAAATCCGGTGGCGCGCTCGAAGGGCTGCGCGTTCTTGACCTGACGCGCATCCTCGCGGGGCCGCTGTGCGGGCAGATGCTCGGCGACATGGGCGCCGATGTGATCAAGGTCGAGCCGCCCAGTACCGGCGACGACACGCGCACCTGGGGCCCGCCGTTCATTGAAGGCGAGTCCGCCTACTTCCTCGGCATCAACCGCAACAAGCGCTCGCTGACGCTCAACATGGCGGTGAAGGCGGGGCAGGAGATACTCGCCAGCCTCATCAGGAAGAGCGACGTGGTGGTCGAAAACTTCAAGCTCGGCACGCTCGAGAAGTGGGGAATCACCAACCAATGGCTGGATAAGAACGCGCCGCGCGTCATCCGCTGTTCGATTACCGGCTATGGTTCCAGCGGTCCCGATTGCGCGTTGCCGGGCTACGATTTTATCCTCCAGGCGGAATCGGGTCTGATGAGCATCTGCGGTGAGCAGGACGGCCCGCCGACCAAGTACGGGGTCGCAATCGTGGACGTGGTGACCGGGCTCTACGCTTGCAATTCCATCCTCGGGGCGCTCGCCGCGCGGGAGCGCACCGGCCGCGGCCAGCACGTCGAGGTCTGCCTCTACGATTCGGGCATCGCGATGCTGATCAATGTCGCTTGCAACTACCTGGTTTCGGGCAAGGACGCGCTCCGCTTCGGCAACGGCCATCCCAGCATCGTTCCCTATACCACCTATCCGACCGCCGATGGCATGATCGCGGTGGCGGTGGGCAACGACGGGCAGTTCGCGCGCTTCGCCGAGAACATCGGCCGCGGCGAATGGGCGCGCGACGCCCGGTTCTCGAAGAATCCGGACCGCGTGGCTAACCGCGATCTGCTCGATCGGCTGATCGGGCAGGCGCTGGAATCCGGCAAGACCGCTGACTGGATCGAGAAGCTGCGCGCGGCCGGCGTGCCATGCGGCCCGATCAACACGGTGGCGGAGGCGTTGAACGATCCGCACACGCTGGCGCGCGACATGGTGCGCACGGTCGGGCACCCGAAGGTGGGCGACTTCAGGATGGTGGGCATTCCGTTTCGCATGAACGGCACGCCGCCGTCCATACGGCGCGCCCCGCCGCTGCTGGGCGAGCATACCGATGAAGTGCTGGGCGGGGAGCTGGGACTATCCGCCGAGCGCATCGCGCAGCTGCGCGCCGAGAAAGTCATATGAAGCCGCCGATGAACGCCGATACACGCCGATAAGAAACGAATGCCTCCAACAACGAATGGAAATTGCTCACAAAATGTGGCAAACAGCCGGCAGAAGGACTTTGACATCTAGATTCGTCATGGTTCTCGATTTTATTGCGGCAGGTTTGTTTGATTGTATCGGCGTTCATCGGCGTTCATCGGCGGCTGAAAGTAGGGGTTGGCCATGATTACTGGACTTTCTCACGTGTCAATCGTCGTGCCGAGCCTGGAAGCGGCGGCGAAGCGGCTGAAGGGGGTCTATGGCCTCGAGGTCGGCGCGGCGAAGGTGAATGAAGAACAGGGCGTGCGGATGGCCTACGTCGAGCTCGCCAATGCCCGCATCGAACTCATGGAGCCGTCGCGCCCGGACTCGCCGGTATCGAAATTCCTGGAAAGGAATCCCGCCGGCGGCATCCATCATTTCTGCCTCGCCGTGGACGATGTTGCGGCGACTGCCAGGGTCGTAGCGGGAAAGGGTGTGCGAGTACTGGGGGATGGATCGCCGCAACTCAATGTGCACGGCGAGCGCATCGCGTTCGTGCACCCGAAGGATTTCCTGGGGGCGCTGGTCGAGCTGGAGGAAACGAGCAAGGGATGAGGGATGAGGCATGAGGGAAAAACCGATGACCAATAATGTGCCAAGACCATCGAGCACCTTTCATTTAGTTTTGCGCTCCGCGGCGATCGGAGCTTTCGCTGCATTTGCAATCCTCGTGGCGAGTCAGAATGTGATGGCGCAAAACTATCCCAACCGGCCGATCCGGATGCTGATCCCGTTCGCGCCGGGCGGCGCGACCGACATCATCGCCCGCATGATCGAGCCCAGGATGAGCCGGGCGCTGGGCCAGCAGATCGTGGTGGACAACCGGGCGGGCGCGGCCGGCAACATCGCGGTGGAGCTGACCGCGCAGGCGCAGCCCGACGGCTACACGCTTCTCGTCGGCAACATCTCCACCAACTCGATCAACCCGATTCTCTTCGCCGGCCGCACGAAGGTGAATGCGGTCAAGGACCTTGCCGGCGTCACCAAGCTCGTGGCGATCCCCAATTTCCTGCTCGGCAGCCCGAAGATGCCGGCGACGCTCAAGGAGGCGATCGAGTACGCGAAGGCGCGGCCGGGACAGCTGAATTTCGGGGCGCCACTGGGCTCCTACTCGCACCTGGACATGCTGGCGTTCACGGCGAGGGCGGGCATCAAGATGGTCCATATTCCGACCAAGGGAGCGGGCGAGACGCTGACCAACCTCCTGCGCAACGATTCCAACATCCAGATCTCGAATGTCGCGTCCAACATCGGTCCGGTGCGCGCGGGCCAGATCCGCGCCTACGCCGTCACCGGAGCGAAGCGGATCGCGGACGCGCCGAGCGTGCCGACCATGGCGGAGGCGGGGTTCCCGGGCATCGGCAGCGACAACTGGAACGGCATCTTCGCGCCGGCCCGCACCCCGAAGCCGGTGCTGGCGAAGCTGCACGCGACCGCCGTGGCCGCGATGAAGGAGCTGGAGACGGAAGGCGTGCTGGAAAAGCGCCAGACGCCGATCAGCCTCTCCGCTTCGCCGGCGGATTTCGACGCTTACGTGCTCTCGGAACTGAAGCGTTGGGACAAGATCATAAAGGACAACAAGGTCCAGATCGACTGAACCCCGTGAGGGCGGGAGAGCGCGAGAGCGGGAGAGCGAACTTCCCATCTCACGACCTCACGACCTCCCGATCTCCCGATTTCACGAATAGAAGACCATGGCTGATACGGCGACACCGCTGCGCGTCACGGCGCGGAAGCTGGAGGATTTCACCGCGCGCGCGTTCCAGGCAGTGGGCATTTCCGCGCCGGATTCGAAAAGCATTGCCCAGTTGATGGTGCGCGCTGACGTGCAGGGTTCCGAGGGCCACGGCGTGTTCCGCCTGCCTCAATACATAAGGCGCATCAAGGGCGGCGCGGTCAATATCAGGCCGAAAATTCGCGTTGTGCGGGAGGCGGCGGGCATGGCGCTGGTGGACGGCGACAATGGCATGGGCCACCTCGTGATGCGCTTTGCCACGGAGAAGGCAATCGAGAAGGCGCAGGCTGCCGGCGTCGCCTGGGTGGGGGTGAAGTGGAGCAATCACGCGGGCCCCGCGTCGCTGTACGCCAGCATGCCGGCGGAACGCGACATGATCGGGCTCTACCTCGCGGTCGGCAACGCCAACCACCTTCCGGCGTGGGGCGGACTCGATATGCTGCTCTCGACCAATCCGATCGCGGTGGCGGTGCCCGCGGCGGAGGAACCTGCGATCGTGCTCGACATGGCGACGACCGTCGCCGCCTACGGCAAAGTCAAGACCAAGGCGCAGCGCGGAGAGACGATGCCGGAGGGCTGGATGATGGACCGGCAGGGCCGGCCGCTGACCGATCCGCGGCGCGCGAACGAGGGATTCCTGCTGCCCATCGGCGGCTACAAGGGCTACGGCCTTGCGCTGATCTTCGGGTTGCTCGCCGGGACGCTGAACGGCGCGGCCATGGGCAAGGACGTGGTGGACTTCAACGCCGACGATACGACGCCCACCAACACCGGGCACGCCATCATCGCCATCAACGTGGCGGCGTTCCTGCCGGTCGCTAAGTTCAAGAGGAACGTGGACGTGCTGGTCCGCGACCTTCGCGGCTCGCAACGCCTTCCCGGCGTGGACCGCATCCGCCTGCCCGGTGAGGGCAGCCACGCCGCGCGCGCCGACCGCCTGCAGAACGGAATCCCGCTGCCTGCACCTCTCGCCGCGAGCCTCCGGCAGCTCGCAGTGGAGCTCAAGATCGCGCCGTTTTGACCCCTCCAACAGTTGTCGCTCGCGGGCGACACTTGCGCAGCGAGATACTGTTGTACAGTGGTCCAGGCTACTTGATTCATAATGGAACTGCCGGCTGACGCAGGCGTTGCCGGTGGCCCCAAAATACGTCGTTCCGGCGGGAACGACCGCCGGTCGCCAGCGCCTAACGCTGTAACCGGAAACGGCGTTACGGCGCCGCTTCCGCCTACCAGCTGAAAGGGAAAAATATGATGAAAATAATGACGCACACGACGGGCTTGCTGGCGCTCCTGTTTGCGCTTGGCGCGCCGGCCCAGCAAGGCGCCCCCGACGCACTGGTGAAGAACGCGGTCAATGACGTGCTTGGCGTGATCAAGCAAAACCGGGACCAGAGCACCTTGATCGACCTGGCGGAAAAAAAGGTGGTGGCGCATTTCGACTTCCGGCAGATGACGCAACTCGCGCTCGGCCGTTCGTGGTCACAGGCTACTCCCGCGCAGCAGGACGCGCTGGAGCGCGCGTTTCGCACGCTGCTGGTGCGCACCTATACCGCCGCGTTGTCACAGAGCAGCGGCGAGACCCGGGTAGAGGTGAAACCGGCGGTGCTCAAGGCGGGCGATGTCGAAACCGTCGTGCGGACGCTCGCCTACGAGCCCGGCCGGAAGCCGGTGCAGATCGACTATCGCATGCGGAACGCGTCCGGCGGCTGGAAGGTTTACGACGTGGTGGTGGAGAACCTGAGCCTGGTCACCAACTATCGCAGCTCGTTCCAGTCCGAAGTCGCTCGTTCGGGTATTGACGGCCTCATCCGGACCATCGAAGCCAAGAACCAGAAGCGCGAAGGCTAGCAGCCTGTCGCGGAACCCAAGGTCCGACGCGCTGCTAGGGAGGCGCGGATAGTGTTGTTACCGGGCGGCGCCGGGCAGGCGCAGGCACGAGGTTTTGCATCGTGGTTGTCACCCGGTGGCGGCGCCCGCTATGCTCAGCGCATGCTGCGCTATTACCCCCGCTCCTTTCCCCGGCTGCTCCTGACCGGCTTCGCGCTGGTCGCGTTGCCGCTGATTTTCGCCCTTATCAACAATGCGGTTTCGGTCGACCAACTCGCCAATCGCAGCCAGAACGCGGTCTACCTGGCGGTGCAGGCCACCCAGAACGGCCGCCGGCTGGCACAGCAACTGAACGCGCTCGAGCGCACCGCGCGCCAGATGGTGATCCTCGGCGATCAGTCGCTGCTCGACAATTACGCGGCCAACCGCCGCCAATTCGAGCAGGTGGCGGCGGAGTTCGCGAACCTCCCGCTCGACGCAGAGCAGAGGGGAGCGCTCGACGACATCGTGCGCGGGGAATCGGTGATCTTTGCTGCGCTGTCCGGAACCGCGCCGAAGGACCTGCCGCTCACGGCGGCAGTCGAGGGCTTCGTCAACCTGTCCGAACGGGCCCAGGCCATCGTCTCGCGCTCTAACGTGCAGATCGACAGCGAAGCCGAGGCGATGCGCGCCACCGCGGACCGGGCGCAGCGCATCACGTTCTGGCAGTTGCTGGCGCTGATTCCGGTGGTCGCTTTCCTGGTGATCGGGTTTTCCATCCTCATCACGCGCCCGATGCGCCAGATCGACGCGGCGATTCGCCGCCTCGGCGCGAACCAGTTGCGCGTGCCGGTGGCGGTCCATGGCCCGCGCGACCTGGAGCAACTCGGCGAGCGGCTGGAATGGATGCGGCGGGAGCTGCTTGACGTCGAGCAACAGAAGAACCGTTTCCTGCGCCAGGTGTCGCACGAGCTTAAGACGCCGCTCACCGCGTTGCGCGAAGGCGCGGAGTTGCTGTCCGAGGAGGCGGTGGGCAAGCTTACCCCGGAGCAGCGCGAGATCGTGGAAATCCTGCGCCATAACAGCGTAGAATTGCAGAAGCTGATCGAGGACTTGCTGTCGTTCGGCGCCAGCCAGTTCCGCAAGGTGACCGTGGATCTCGGTCCGGTGGATATCCGGGAAGTGATCGAGCGCGTGACCGAGAACCACCGGCTGGCGTTGCGGGCGCGGGGCCTCACGCTCGAGGTCGCCGCCGCGGACTTGATGATCCCGGGGGATTCCGAAAAGCTGCGCGTCGTGCTTGACAACCTGCTATCAAATGCCGTGAAGTTTTCTCCCGCGGGAGGCGCTATCAGAATCGCAGCGCGCCTCGACGGGGACACGATCGAGCTCGACGTCGTCGACGAGGGTCCGGGCATCCCGCCCGACGAGCGCGCGCGCATCTTCGATCCCTTCTACCAGGGCAGCCACGCGGGGGCGGGACCGGTGCGCGGGACCGGCATCGGGCTCTCCGTGGTGAAGGAGTACGTGTTCGCCCACGGCGGCAGCGTGGACGTTGTGGACAGCGGCCGCGGCGCGCACCTGCGGATCAGGCTGCCGTTTACCCGCACCGAAGCGGTGCCGGCATGAAGGGCCGACTTGCTGTCGTCCTTGCCGGCTGCGCCGCGCTCGCGGGCTGCGCCGCGCTGCGCAGCCTCGAGGGACAGGAACCGGCGCCCTGGGTGCAGGCAGGCGCGCCGCAGCCCGCCTCCGATACCGAGAGCCTGCTGAGTTATTACCAGCACCTCAGGAGGCTGCCGGGCGCCGAGCTCGGCCGGGAGCACGAAACGGCGCGCTTGGCGTATACTCGCGCGCGCACGGATTTCAACCGCGTGCGTTTCGCCATGGTGCTGTCGCAGCCCAACGCGGCATTTGCCGACGACGGCCGCGCGCTGGAATTGCTGGACCCGGTGGCGAAGAACCGGGACGCCCGGCTGCAGGGGCTCGCACAACTGCTGAGCTCGAACTTGCAGGAACAGAAGAGACTCAATGAGGAACAGAAGAGACTCAATGCCAGCGTGCAGGGTCTGCAACAGAAGCTCGACGCCCTGAAATCGCTGGAACGCAACATGATCGAAAGGAACCGATGAACGCCCACGTCCCGCGCACCAGCATACTGGTAGTGGACGACGACCCGGACCTGCTGCGGCTGATGCAGATCCGGCTTACCGCCGCCGGCTATGCCGTGACTACCGCCGACAGCGCGGAGCGCGCGCTCGCCCAGGCGAGCGTCACGCGCCCGCGGCTGCTGGTGACCGATCTCCGGATGGGCGGCATGGACGGCATGGCGCTGTTCGAGGCCATCCGCGCGGAGAACCCGACGCTGCCGGTCATCATCCTCACCGCCCACGGCACGATTCCCGACGCGGTCGCGGCCGTCAATCGCGGCGTGTTCGGCTACCTCACCAAGCCGTTCGATGCCAAGGCGCTGCTGGTCGAGGTCGAGCGCGCACTGGCGCTCAGCGGCGGTGCGGCGTCCGGAGTGGACGGAGAGGACAGTGGATGGCGCGCCGAGATCATTACCCGCAATCCTGCGATGGAGGACGTGCTCGCGAAGGCCCGGCTGGTGGCCGAGAGCGATGCGAGCGTCTTCATCTTCGGCGAGTCGGGGACCGGCAAGGAGCTGCTCGCCCGCGCCATCCACAAGTCGAGCCCGCGGCGCGACCAGGCATTCGTCGGTATCAACTGCAGCGCGATACCCGAGCAGCTGCTCGAATCGGAACTGTTCGGGCACGTCAGGGGCTCCTTCACCGGCGCCACCCGCGACCACAAGGGGCTGTTCCTGACCGCCAACCGGGGCACGCTGCTGCTCGATGAGATCGGCGACATGCCGCCCGCGCTGCAGGTGAAACTGCTGCGCGTGCTGCAGGAGAAGACGGTGCGCCCGGTCGGCTCGACCGAAACGCACGACGTGGACGTGCGCGTCATCTCCGCCACCCACCGCAACCTCGAGGCGGAAATGGCGGCCGGCAATTTCCGTGAAGACCTCTACTACCGGCTGAACGTGGTGGCCCTGACGTTGCCGCCGCTCGCCGAGCGGCGCGAGGACATTCCGCTGCTCGCCAGCCATTTTCTTTCCCAGGTCTCCGCCAAATACCGCCGGGTAGTGAACGGCTTCGCGCCGGAGGCGATGGAGCTGCTGATCGCGGCGTCCTGGCCCGGCAACGTGCGCCAGCTCTACAACGTGATCGAGCAATCGGTCGCGCTCGCTACCACGCCCATCATTCCGGTCTCGCTGGCGCAGCAGGCGATTCAGCACCAACTGGCCGAGTTCGCCTCGTTCGAGGATGCGCGGCGCCGCTTCGAGCGCGAGTACCTGTCCCAGCTTCTCAAGATCACCGAAGGCAACGTCACGCAAGCGGCGCGTCTTGCCAAGCGCAACCGTACCGAGTTCTACAAGCTGCTCGGGCGGCACCAGCTCGATCCCAAGCTTTTCAAGTCCCGCTAAAACGGACCGCTGCGCGGCCGTTTTACCTGTGTTCAGCGCTGAATGTCGCGACGGGCGCGCTTTGGCGTTTGTCGCCGCGTCGCGACAGGGAAATCCTTAACGAATCA
>Ga0137348_1000106_pt1 | contig 10627 bp, 24 predicted proteins | sample EasRivERMLT600_2_FD_102293 | JGI IMG/M metagenome (GOLD analysis project Ga0137348, IMG submission 102293) | Soil microbial communities from meander-bound floodplain in the East River, Colorado, USA - East River MetaG ERMLT600_2 | ecosystem: Environmental > Terrestrial > Soil > Floodplain ...
CCGTAAAGAACTTTGGGATTCCAACTTGGAGCAGGCTAACAAGCTTTCCGCCAAGTACCGTGGTTTCCTGTCTGAGGCAGGCGTAGAAGACTCGATCGTTGACGTGGCAATGCTGGAAGCTGAAACAGCTTACAAGGCAGAGTCAGAGGCGAAAGCTGCCGAAAAAGCAGCAAAGAAAAAGTCGGAGAAGGTTCCGGCGTAAAACATGATAAGTCTGAAATGACTCAAAACTAGCAGTGATGGGGCACCTTCGGGTGCCCCTATCTGCGTTGATGGCAGAACCATATACCTAAAGGGTATATAGTTGTACTATTAAACGGAAGGAAAAATAAGATGATTATTTTTGGTGTCTATAAAAACTCTGACATGACTGAGGGTCGCGGACCTATGGTTCTCGACAAACTTTTTGCTAACGAGAACGACGCCATCAAATACAGGGAATCACAACTCGGCGTAATGGGTAGACCATTACACCTGCAAGATTCCGGAGATTGGTGTATTAAAACACTTGAAGTGACTGACAAAGTAGTAGAAGTGGAAAAGGTGTTTCGGCTAGACGAGACCGGAGAGAATCCGGAATGGTACAATCTATCCGAGGCGAAGAATGAATTAGAATTTATCACAAAATTTCTCGACACCTGGCCTGTGGAGAAATCGCTCACGATAACGCGCGACGTTTAATTGCGTTTAATCGTGTAGCTCTATGAGCTATGCGGTTATACACAATTAACGAAAGGAAATAAGATGGAAGTACAGGTTAGATCTGAGGAAACAGGCACTCGTAACTATTCAACTTTCCAAGAGGCGCTAGATCAGGCCGAGATAGACATTTCAATTTGGAAGATATCGTTTGATATAGAGACGGGTGAAAGAGTCAGGCTAACTCGCAACGGCAACGGATTTTTCGAGTATCACTCTGTTTTCGACAACACAACTATCAGTGTTTACAGGCGAACTGGCGAACGGGAGTAACATGAAAAGAATTGTTATCCGACGCACCGTCACACTTACGGATTCTATTCCATTTGACAAAACCTTTTATCCCGATTGTGACACGCCGGAAGAAGCCGTAACATACGAGCTTGAGCAAGAACTAGGTGAGAAGTTGGCGCTTTTTTCAAGTCAACTAGATAGTACACCAGAAGAGCAGGTCGACTTTAGTGAGGTAGTCACAATAGAAAATCAGCCTGAATAATTGCGTTTGATCGTACTCGATCGGTGATCGAGCGCGGTCATGCACAATTAATTCAAACAAAGGAGAAAAATGGAAACACTAGAGCGAGCGCGCATTAAGGTAATAGTCAAGGCAATCGACGATCTTGAAGATATTGTCAATGAGTATGGACATGACTATATCTACGAGGCAGTTTCAAGAGAAGATAACTCTTTCAATTTCACAAGCTGTTGGTATGTCAAGGATGATCAACCCGATTGTCTCATTGCCAAATTCCTATTCCGTCGCGGTTGGACAATTGAGGAGCTTAAAAGCTGCGAACGTATGAACGTACATGCAGCATCGCAAAGGTTCCCGGATAGACTAACAAGGGATGAGGTCTCCATTCTCATGGCCGCTCAACAGGCTCAGGATAACGGCAAAACATGGGGAGTGGCACTAGATAAGGCAAAGCTGGAAGCTTTCTACCTGATTCGACAACTCCACTCACTGTAATTGCGTTTGATTGGGTAGATCTCAGATCTATCCTTTCATGCACAATTAACACAAAAACGGAGGTTAAAATGGACAACAAATGGAGAGACATCGTAGCAAAGCTTATGGCGAAAGCCGAAGATCCTGCAACCTCGCAAGAGGAAAGGGATTCTATCAATAGCAAGGTATCATTCTTGATGGTTAAGTATGGTATCGAACAAGCGATGCTCGACGCCAAGGAAAAGACACAAGCGGAAATTGTTAATGTTACCTATAACATTAAGCCTCCATACGTCAACCAAAAGAAGTCGCTGCTATACAGCATTGGCGTGGCGTTTGGAGTAGTTAGTGTAAGAAGCGAAGGTAAGATGGTTATGGTAGGATATGAAGACGATGTAGAAAAAGTTTTTATGCTCTACAACCTGTTGCTTATTCAACTACACAATGGGCTCGCCAATGCAGAGAAACCATCATACGTTCATGGCAAGACATTCAATGTGTCATGGACAACCGGATTTGTGTATGAGGTTTCTAAGCGAGTAAAGGAAGCTGCCGCAAGAGCAAAAACAGATGTTAGAAATAGCACAAGCGGTTCCGGTATGGATCTCGTTCTACTCGACCGCCATACTGCTGTCGCTCACGCGCTCACAGCAAGATTCCCACGGCTGGGAAGCACTTCCTCTTCTACGTCTGTATCTTCTGCGGCCGGCTACAATGCTGGTAAATCGGCTGGCGCGCGAGCAGATATCGGCAACGCTAGAATCAGTGGTGCTAGAGGAGCGATCGGGAGATAACATGGAATGGCTATGTTTTCTTTGCATTATTCTATTGTTTCTTATAGCAGTCGCTCCGAGAAACTGATTGCGTTTGATCGTGTAGATTCTCTGAATCTATGCGGTCATGCACAATTAGAAAGGAGCAAGAAATGAAGATCGACAAAAGAACAAGCGAGGAGAATTGGAATAAAATTTTTCACTCTAGACAGGGTTATGAAAGACGGATGGAAGATTTAGCAGAAGAATATATTTTCGATCTGTCTGAAACTCTTAACCTCGATGTCAAAACCGTGAGAAAGTTATGGGATGAGGCAATATGAAACAAGAAGTTAAGGCGCTAGTGATTAGCGTGGATGGAACAACAGAAATTAAAACGATCAAACAGGATCTCGATACTCTTCAAGATCTAGTATATGGAAACCTCGAATTTGTATCTCTCGATTACGGCCACCTTTATTGCAACGAGGACGGCTATGCTCTAGGTTTATCTCCTAATGCAAAAGCCAACGCCCTTGCAAAATTGGTAGGATGGTTTCCGATTCCCGGCGATTACCTGAAAGGAACGATTGTGTTCCTAGGCACCGATTACGTTGAGGGAAATGAAGACGATGTACCCGATCAGATTCTTGAGCTATGCAACACGCTATAAGTATATACAAGGTAGGGATATTTAGAAAGGCTTACTGTTGCTCCTGTGGTATCACCATTTATGGTAGAACATTTCCAGGTGAGCAGCTAAAGCAATGGCATATAGCACAACAAATGGAGCAAGAAAGATGGATGCAAGAGATGTGGTATAATCGTTATCACATCAAGGGAGATATATAAATAGATGCATCGAAATCAATCAATGTGTCTACACTGTAATACTAGGCGCGCTCACGCGCTCATTTAACCCACCCTCGCGCCACGCTGGCGCGAGTTAGTACCTAGGTTGGTATGAGGCTATAGGCCCTTGCCAGGACGGATATTCCGCGCTAGAATATGATGAGTAAATGCCTTTGTTTGTACCGATTTAGGAACAAATCGGTACATTCATGAGCATTTACCTACAAAACGGACTTAGGAAAGAAGGGAGGAATATAAATGACACAACAACTTTTGCAAGGTAAAACTGTAGAACTTTTTGACTTTCAAAGGGAAGCTGTTGAGAGATTGCATCCAGTAAGAAACATTCTTATTGGCGACGAAATGGGTCTTGGAAAAACAATTGAAGCAATTGCCATTGATCTAGCTCGTAGAGCAAATTTCCCAGGTTATAAACTCAAAACATTAGTTGTCTGTCCGCTGTCCATGATTTCCACCTGGACAAGATGGTGGTTTAACATGGCACCAGACTTGAAAATTCTACCAATCAACAATAAAGACAGATCATATTTTATAGATGAGGCTCTTGCCAACACTTATGATGTGTTTATCTGTCACTGGCCTGCATTACGATTGATGCCAGAACTATCTACCGTCGAGTGGTATCACGTTATCGCCGACGAAGCACATGCTCTACAAAATAGAAAGTCAAAGCAAAGCATTGCTCTAAAGAAAATCAACACCAGCTACAAGTCTGCCTTAACTGGAACACCAGCATTTGATAAGCCAGACGATTTATGGAGTATTCTTAATTGGTTGTACCCGAAATACTGGAGATCATATTGGAAATATTTCGACGAACATATAATTTCCACAAATTACAATGGATACAAGACAATCGTTGGAGTAGCCAACGCTAAAAAACTACAAAAAGAAATGGAAGGCTTCTATGTCCGACGTAGAAAGCAAGAGGTAATCTCTGACCTACCGGATAAGTACTACACAGAAATTTCCGTAGATCTAGACCCTAAGCAACGTCGTGCGTATGAATCAATGAAGAAAGATATGATGGCATGGATCGGACAGCATGAAGCCGAACCTGTCGTTGCACCAATTGTTATTGCTCAACTAACAAGGCTACAACAGTTTGCCTCAGCGTTTGGAGAATATGACGAAGATTCCGGCAAGATGCTTTTATCGGAACCATCGACAAAGCTTGACGCTGTTATAGACATCATCGAATCCACAGGGGAGCAGGTTGTAGTTTTCAGTCAGTTTGCTCAAATGATTAAGCTTCTACAAAAAAGGCTTGAGGCTAAGGGTATAACATATGGAATCTTCACAGGGTCAACTCCAGCTAATGTTAGAGGACAAATTATTACTGACTTTCAAGCTGGAAAAATTCAAGTCTTCGCTGGCACAATCGCTGCGGGCGGCATAGGGATTACCCTAACCGCCGCATCAACAGTTATTTTCATTGATAGAAGTTGGTCTCCGTCGCTTAACATCCAGGCGGAAGACAGACTACATCGTATTGGTCAAAACAAGCGGTCCAAGTCTTCGATATTATTGCCAACAACACGATCGACGCCGCCAGAATAAAGCACATCAATCTCAAATGGTCGTGGATCAAGAAGTTGATAGGTGATGAATTGACAAACGAAGAAATGCAAGAAATGGGAAGTGAGGCATACGATGATTGAGTTCTTGTTTATAATAGCTATTCTTTATCTCATCATCGCACCGTCTGCGCGATATAGATATAGGCAAGTCGATGACAAAATGGCTGATGACTATGAACCTCCATCTTCCTCGCTTAATCCTCCGTCGTACATTTATGAAATAGAGCGATACGCAAACAAAGGACGGTGATGCATGTACATACAGTGTAAGGTGTGCTCAGAAATTTTCGTAGTTAAGACACGGAGAGGCCGACCACCCACCCGCTGTGGAGATTGTGAAGGAAAAGCATTGCCCGTCGCAGAAGTAAAGCTTATAGATGCGAATGAAAGAATGGATAGATTAGAAATCATGCTCAAATCTAGGGGAAATCACATTTCCCAGCATAGAAAGGATTACGAATGAATCAAGAGGTAAAGGAACTTTGGTCAAAAGCATTAGAGTCCGGAGAATTCGAACAAGGAAGATACGCACTCAATAGGCAAGATGCAAAGTTCTGCTGTCTTGGTGTTTTAACTGTGTTAGCCGAACGTGCTGGTATGCATTTAGGCAAACGCGAAGATGAAAGATCCGGTAATCATGGGCTATTCAGATATGGATTGGCTGGACAAACAGGATTTCTTCCTGGCGAAGTTCTTGCCTGGGCAAATCTTATGTCAGAAGATCCGGCTGTTACATATAAGGGTACAAGCGAATCACTAACGACGCTCAATGACAGAGGAGTGCAATTCAAAACACTAGCAATATTAATTAGGGAGCAACTGTGAGTTTGATAGAAGAACTGGAAAAAATTATTAGTCATAGTGCGAAGGAAAAAGCAAAAGATACTTTACGCGAAGTTCTTGCAAAAGATATAAGCGATGAAGAGAAAGCAGAAGAATTGTTTGAGATGATAACGAAGCTACTCAAGCTGTCTCTAGAATTTGGACGTTTAGAGGGGGCAGTAGCCGAAAAATTGGAGATGGCTACAAAATCTGTTAATCCTACAAGAATGACGTTTTAGTTGTCTTGCATGGTAGAGATTGGAAAATCTCTGCCGTGTTGTTCAACTAAACTGTCAGAAAACTGACACTCAAATCGCACCACGTAAAAAATTTTAGGGGTGAGGCAAAATGCCTATGAGATGTATCATATGTCATTCGCCAGAGAAGGACGGCAAAATTGTACACAAACGTCACTGTCCTGACTGGCATAGACCTAACCATACGACAGTAGAGAATCTTAGGATTCCATCTATCACATGTCCTGTATGCTTGAGGACATCATACAATCCAAACGACATTAAGGAGGGTTATTGTGGAGCCTGTCACGAATACACATCCAAACTTTGAAATTAGATGTGGCGCTGAGCGTCCGCGTATGGAATTCGATACATGTTGTTTACCTCTAGATCATAGTGGAGACTTCCACGAAGACGAAGATGGTAACACATGGTCGGTTAATTTCCATGATTGGGCAAATAGTAGGTCATGACTAGGCCACAATTACGTCACTCTGACGCAAGGCCGCCAGTGGGAAGAACATGCGCACATTGCAGACGCAAGTGTGATGATTTCGCTGGCGGCTACGCCAGAGTAGACAACAAACCACTTTGCCACCCTAATGCTAAGGGTAGGCCAGACTGCTATCATTTGGTTACGGTATGGAAACATACCATGCCTTGTGCAACTACGACGTGTTACGAAAATGGACTAACAGACAAAGAATACATTGGCGATACAAAACTCTTTGAAGGGACACCATTTTGAAAAACTTGAATAGGAGAATAGAAGTCTTAGCTGATATTGCTAAGGATCAGGAAGATGACGCAACAGCATTCGATGGTAAACCATTTACTGGTAGAACCGTAGCTGAATACAATGGTAATCAAGGTGCTGCCATCGCAGCCTTGGCAAACGTTATGATTTCTATTCTACAAGACATTGCAGAAATAGAAAGTGCACTATCGCAAATAAAGAATGGAGAAATATAATGCCAACGGCTAGGAAACCTGTCGAACATACAATTACAGTAATAATGATTTCAGACAAGGAAACAACGAATACAGTAAGATTCAAAGAAGTTCCTGAAAAAGGTAAGGCTCCAATACTTGGAACTTTGTACGTGCCAAAATACACTCTTGAAGAACTTGATAATCCAGATGCAATTGAGATTACGATAAGGGGGAATTGAACATGAAAAAAGGATTCTTTCAATCAGATAAATTTCCAGACAAAATCATTTTCGAAGTGAAAGCAGATAAGGTTGAAGAAGGATTACACAACACAATGTTAGTAGAGGTTTCGGCAGCTAGATTTAGAGGTGCAATCGTAGCGTATCTCAGGAGAGATCTAATTAGCAACATAGAACAGATGAACGACGACGAATTCATAGCGAAGATCATCAATGGAAAGGTGCTCTGACCTGCGCAAACAAAAAGCTTGACAACGTACCTCGTGCGGAGTACTCTTGTGACAGCGGGCCGACGCTCGGCTACGGACCTTTGAGAATTCCATTCTTTGCTGACTCCTTGTTGCGCCCGGAGGGTTTTGTCCATTTTACCTTTGCGCGGTCGCAATAAGGATGCCTCAATGGTGGCCGTCCGTACCATCGTTGTAAGGGAAAGCCTATCGCCCTAAGGCAATAAAGGATAGGCACAAGCACCTATGGCGTAGCGGTAGCGCATTACTTTTACACAGTAATAGTGGTGGTTCGATTCCATCTAGGTGTACGGATTTGCTGGGGTAGGTGCTAGAGGCTATCATTTGGGGGATAGCGGCAAATCTTTCAAGATAGCGGGATGGTGTAACGGTAACATACGGTGTTCATAACTCCGATGCTGTGAGTTCGACTCTCACTCCCGCCACTGAGGTTTTCTTGTTATAGGGGCGACAAACTAGGAATAAATCGTCCGTCTGTCCTAGCAGAAAAGCGGTAGCCTGCTGGACTACCGCCAAGAAAACCTCACTAACTTGTTAGGGTCGGAGACTATTGGTTATCTCACTGCAAACGAATCCGATGGTCGATCACATATCTTAACACTATAGCAATATCCTCTTGCGGATAGGAGGTTGAATGAAACCAAACAACAATGATCTAATGCGGAGGGAAAAAGAGGGCAACAGAAGTAGGCTAAAGGCACAACTAGATCGGATTTATAAAAGAGATCACGGGTTTTGTCATAGATGTAGACTCAAGGTAAAAAGAGTAGACGCATCTCGTGACCACATTAAGCCGATTGGATTGTGTACAGTAGAAGAAGCTAGATCTGATTCCAACGTATTACTTGCACACAAAAATTGTAATAGTGCTCGTGGCAACGCTCCATTAGACATGGATAGATACGCATATCAAATGGGTAAAATTGATAAAAGATTAGCTGGGCACTTGACATATAAAATTGGCGATATATGGCAAATTTCATAACTTAGTATGGGTCGGAAGACTTTGGGTTACCTTATTGGAAAGTATTCCCCATTGTCGTAAACATATCCATACCACTTAAACTTGCGGGTCGGATTGAGTTCGATTATCAGGTTCGATTCCCGTAGGCCCCACCTAAGGGGCCTATACCATCCATGGTAGGATGGACACGTCACAAGATGTGTAAACTCGATCTCTAAAAACACATCCGCAAGCACTATTTTAGCATGGGTCGGAGAGTTTCGGTTATCTCTGCAAAGTAATGGTAAGGGGTTTAGAGGCCCAAAACGATTCTCACAGCATATCCATGTTCTACGTGGTTGCTACTGAATCTGCCAGTACAGTCTGTGGTTCGGACAATCCAATAATCCTAGTGACGGACTCCGGCATCGCGTCAGACCGACCACTATAAGCCCTTATAGCTCAACGGAACAGAGCACTAGTCTACGGAACTAGGTGTGTAGGTTCGATTCCTACTAAGGGTACGTGAGGATCATAACCTGGACTCCAACAGTGGTTATGAATAAGTGGTAACCAAACCGTAACGACAGCAGCCCGAAAGGAAACCGCGTCCTCATACATAGTCCTCGGGTCGGCAGTATTCGGTTATCGCCTTTTAAGCCGCAGGTCGTAGGTTCGAATCCTACCATAACATACGTCGGTATGTCATGTAGCTCAGTTCGGATAGAGCAGCGTCAAATATCCGATTATGATAACATATCCGAGACTTAAATTTTGGGTTGGGTCGGATGATTTCGGTTATCTCGTGCCAGAGCGGCGACCAAATCGCTGTTTCCGATTTCGAATAACATATCCAACTTGTGCCGTTGTATCCTAATGGTAAGGAATCTGTCTTCCAAACAGAGTATGCCAGTTCGATTCTGGTCAGCGGTTCGTGAATGACTACGCTAAGGCAATAGATGAAGCGCGTAAACTGGTAGAAAAATTGTCACCTGAACGACGTGCTGAAATAGAAGTTCGCATGAAAAGAGCATACGAGTGGGCAGAAGATATAATAACTGGACGACGCGACCCACTAGATGGGATTTCATTTTGACCCTATGGCCGAGTGATATAGGCGGTGGACTGCAAATCCACATACGCAAGTTTGAATCTTGCTAGGGTCTCATGTATATTATAGAACTACCAGACAATCAAAAACCATTATGTCCGATGCTTGGATGGCCTAGTAATCCTTTCCATGAACTTCAAGTAAGAGTTCTAGATTCATTTTATGAAGCTACGGATAAGGATGAAGACGGAGAACTAAATTCAGAAGTTGAAAAGGCTTATGCAGCGGCGGCATATGAAGGCAAAAAGGGTACATCTGACAGAATGAGTTTATACGTCACGAGCGTAGCCTTTCATAAATATGGTAAACAGATAATTGTAGAAACTTATTGGTTTAAGTGTCATGTATGCGGATTTGTTTTACCGGCATATGAGAAAAGCATATAGGAAGGTAGCGCTGTGGCAGCGAAACGGTCTTGAAAACCGCGCCGGGGTGATACCCGAGAGTTCGATTCTTTTACCTTCCGCGTGAAGTATGAAGAATGTCCGTGTTTTTATTATAATCCTCAAGAGGGATCAGATACATGCGAGTGTGGTCATGAGCTAAATGAGCATGACAAAAATGGTGATTGTCAAGTGGAGATTACAGATGAACAAGATGACTAAAATGTTCTGTCATTACGTGATGTATCTTAATTGGATACCTCGCTATGGTAGATACTATACGTTTCTATCGGAAGAAGAACGTACAGATGACAAATGGCATGGTCCTGCACAATGGGCATGGCGTAAACATGGTTGGTGGGGCATGAACATTCTTGATAGAATGGGTCTCATGTGGAAATACATAGATGAAACAAATCCTGAACTAAAAGAGTGGCGTAACGAGAATGATGGAGCGTTAGAGTAATTGGTTATCTCACCTGACTTTCACTCAGGAGATTGCGTGTTCGAATCACGTACGCTCTACTATATGGAAGATTGCCAGAGTGGTAATGGGTTGGCTTGCTAAGCCATAGCCTCGGTAACACGAGCAGACGTTCGATCCGTCTATCTTCCGCATGAATGAACTAACAAAAGTAACAGTAAATCTTTTACCTGCCTCTATGAATGCACTTGCACAAGCTGTAGAAGTCAACGAGGATACTAAGACTGATACGATAAACCGAGCGTTACAATTATACGCAGCTATGACGGTCAAGATAGCACATGGTAGCAGGTTTATCGAAATCAAACCAGATGGCAAAACCTTCGAGTGGACATTGGAAATGTAATGTTGAATTGTTTCAAATGTAATAAAGAG
>Ga0137348_1000109_pt1 | contig 10439 bp, 9 predicted proteins | sample EasRivERMLT600_2_FD_102293 | JGI IMG/M metagenome (GOLD analysis project Ga0137348, IMG submission 102293) | Soil microbial communities from meander-bound floodplain in the East River, Colorado, USA - East River MetaG ERMLT600_2 | ecosystem: Environmental > Terrestrial > Soil > Floodplain ...
GATCAAGAACGATCAAGGCGAGACGATTCCGACCGGAGGAGGCCTGCTGACGCTGACGCGGCCATGGCCGTCAATGCTCCGCGGCATTTACGGCGACCCCGAGCGGTACGTGTCGATGTACTGGAGCAAATTCACATCCGACATCTACTTCGCGGGTGACGGCGCCAAGCTCGATCAGGACGGCTTCTTCTGGCTGCTTGGCCGCGTTGACGACGTGCTGAACGTTGCCGGTCATCGCATCGGCACGATGGAGGTCGAAAGCGCGCTCGTCGATCACCCGAAGGTCGCCGAAGCCGCCGTCGTGGGCCGAACCCACGAGATCAAGGGTCAGGCGGTTGCCGCGTTCGTGACCGTGAAGGAAGGCGTGCAGCCGAGCGAGGCACTGATGATCGAGCTGAAGGATCACGTTGCCAGGAAGATAGGCGCGATCGCCAAACCCGACGACATCATTTTCACCGCGGACCTGCCGAAGACCCGGTCGGGCAAGATCATGCGCCGGCTGCTTCGTGACATTGCCGAGGGAAAGACGCTGGGCGACACGACGACGCTGGCCGATCCGAACGTGGTCGCGAAGCTGAAGGAACAGTACCAGGACGAGCATTAGCGGCCCGTGAAACCATCCGCGGTTCCCGGTCGTAGAGTGTAGGACTGGAGACCGACGCGCATGTCTTTGATTGAAACCCGCGATTTGTGGAAGACGTACACGATGGGCTCGGAGGAGATTCACGCGCTGCGCGGGATCTCGATCGATATCGATCGCGGCGAATACGTCGCCATCATGGGACCGTCAGGCTCAGGCAAGTCCACGCTGATGAATCTGATCGGGTGCCTCGACACGCCGTCGAAGGGGACCTACCTCCTGAACGGCAAGCACGTCGGCGACATGAACGACAACGAGCTGGCGCGCATCCGCAACGAGGAAATCGGCTTCGTCTTCCAGACGTTCAACCTGCTGCCGCGCGCCACGGCGCTGCACAACGTCGAACTTCCGCTGGTATACGCCGGCGTGAGCGCGACGGATCGGGAGGCGCGGGCTCGCGGCGCACTGGAGCGCGTCGAGCTCGGCGATCGCATGACGCATCGCCCCAATGAGCTGTCGGGCGGCCAGCGCCAGCGCGTGGCGATCGCACGCGCGCTCGTCAACAATCCATCGATCCTGCTCGCCGACGAGCCGACCGGAAATCTCGATTCAAAGACCGGCGCGGAAATCATGTCACTGTTTGCCAAGCTTCATAAGGCGGGAAACACCATCGTGCTGGTGACACACGAGGCGGACGTCGCCGCGTTCGCACACCGTACGATTCACATCCGCGACGGACAGGTGGAGAAGGATGTGAAATCCCAAGTCCCAAATCCCAAGCTCCAAATCCAAACACTGTGACTTGGGTTTTGGGATTTGGGTTTTGGGATTTGGGACTTAGACCGCAGCCCAGTGCCGTGCGCCGATTTCCTTCAATGGCGCGTTCCGCTCGAACGACTCGGGATTGAGCTCGATCCGCTGTCGCGGCGCATCCGGATCGAGCACCGGAATCGCACTGAGGAGCGCCTTCGTGTACGGATGGGTGGGATTCGAGAAGAGCGCTTTCGTCTCACCCAGTTCGACGATCTTCCCCATGTACATCACCGCCACGCGGCTGCAGATATGCTCAACGAGCCGCAGATCGTGCGCGATGAAGAGATACGTCAGCTTCAGCCGGTCCTTCAGCTCCATCAACAGCCGGACCACCTGCGCCTGAATCGACACGTCGAGCGCGGAGACGGCTTCATCCGCGATGATGAGCGCCGGATTCAGCGCGAGAGCGCGGGCAATTCCGATACGCTGCCGCTGTCCGCCGCTGAACTCGTGGGGATACCGCGCGATGTGTTCCGGCTCAAGGCCGACAAGCTGAAACAGCTCCGCGACGCGAGCACGCCGTTCGGTCTTTGAGCCGAGCTTGTGAATGACCAACGGCTCCTCGACGATGTCGCCGACCCGCATGCGCGGGTTGAGCGAGGAATACGGATCCTGGAAAACGATTTGCATGTCGCGGCGTGCCATCCGCATGCGCTGTCGCGAGAATCCGACGACGTTCTCGCCGCGAAACAGGACCTCTCCGGACGTCGGCTCGATGAGTCGCAGGATGCAACGACCGGTCGTGCTCTTGCCGCTTCCCGATTCGCCCACGAGCCCGAACATCTCGCCTTCCTCGATCGCGAAGGTCACATCGTCCACGGCTTTCACGACAGACGGAGGACGCAGCAGGCCCTGCTTCCGCACGAAATGCTTGACGAGGTGACGGACCTCGAGGAGCGGTTTACCCTGAGCGCAGTCGAAGGGCATCAGCGGGCCCCGGGGACGGCCGCCAGCAGGTTGCGTGTGTATTCGTGCGCAGGGTGACGCAGGATTTCGCGCACGGGACCCTGCTCGACGAGCTTGCCTTTGAACATCACCGCTACGCGATCGGCCATCTCGGCGATGACGCCGAAGTCGTGGGTGATCAGCAGCAACGCAAGGTTGTAGCGAGCCTTCAACTCCCGCATGAGCTCCAGTACCTGCGCCTGGATTGTCACGTCGAGCGCGGTCGTGGGCTCGTCCGCGATGATCAGCGGCGGTTCGCAGGCGAGCGCAATCGCGATCATGACGCGCTGGCGCATACCCCCTGAGAGCTGATGTGGGTAGTCGCGGGCGCGGAGCGCAGCGTCTGGAATGCGCACCGCGTCGAGCAATTCCGTGGCGCGGGTACGTGCCTCAGCGTGTGTCCCCCTCCCATGGACGGTCAGCGCTTCGGCGATTTGATCGCCTACGCGCATCACTGGGTTGAGCGCCGTCATCGGTTCTTGAAAGATCAGCGCGATTCTGGCGCCCCGTACTTCGCGCATCTCCCGTTCCGGAAGGGAAAGCAGATCGCGTCCGTCGAACATCACGCTGCCGCCTGTGATTCGGCCCGGGGGCTGAAGGAGGCGCAGGATGGAAAATGCCGTGACCGACTTTCCGCTGCCCGATTCGCCGACGAGTCCGAGTGTTTCACCCGGCATGATCTGGAAACTCACATCGTCGACCGCGGGTGTCGCGGATGAGCCGCCAAAGGTCACCGTCAGGTGCTGAACGTCAAGCAACGGGTTGCGTGCGCTCACGGCGGGACGTCCTGGTGCTCGCCGAACACCCGGCGCATGGCGTCAGCGATCTCGCCGAGGGTCGCGCGTTTCTCGACGGCGTCGATGATTGGCTGCACGAGGTTCGCCGTCCCGCGCGCCGCCGATTCGACCGCGTCCAACGCTGAGCGCCATTCGCGCTCGCTGCGTCCAGCGCGCATCGCCCGCACGCGTTCGACCTGGCGGCGTTCGACTTCCGGGTCTATGTGGAAGAGGTCGGCGTTCGGCCGCACCTGCCCGCCCGAAGCCTCGCCACTCGTAAACCTGTTCACTCCGACGACGACGGCATCACCCGCGTCGACCGCCTGTTGTGCGCGATAGGCTGCATCCTGGATCTGTTGCTGGATATAGCCAGATTCGATCGCCGCGAGTGTTCCGCCGATCTGATCGATCCGGTCAAGGAGTTCCGAGGCCGCGCGTTCGATCCGCGTCGTCATCTCCTCGATCGCATAGGAGCCAGCCACTGGGTCGACCGTGTTCGCGACACCGCGCGCATGCAGGATGATCTGCTGCGTTCGCAGGGCAATCGTCGCGCTCTCTTCGGTTGGTAGCGCGAGCGCCTCGTCCTTGCCGTTGCAATGAAGCGACTGCGTTCCCCCGAGCACCGCCGCCAGCGCCTGCAGCGCGACGCGGACGATGTTGTTATCCGGCTGCTGCGCGGTCAGCGTGCTTCCCGCCGTCTGGGTGTGGAAGCGCAGTTGCTGCGCGCGCGGATGAGTGGCACCGAACCGCTGCGCCATGCGGCGCGCCCACAGACGACGAGCGGCGCGGAACTTGGCAACCTCCTCGATGAAATCGTTGTGAGCGTTGAAGAAGAAGGACAGCCGCTGACCAAAGTTGTTGACGTCGAGGCCGGCATCGATCGCGGCCTGGACGTACGCGCTCGCGTGTGCGAGCGTGAACGCGACTTCCTGAACGGCCGTGGAGCCTGCTTCGCGGATGTGATACCCGCTGATCGAGATCGTGTTCCACTGCGGCATGTTGCGCTCGCAGAATGCCAGGATGTCGGTCACGATGCGAAGCGACGGGCGGGGAGGGTAGATGTAGGTGCCGCGCGCGACATACTCCTTCAGGATGTCGTTCTGCACGGTCCCCGAGAGCGCGGCGGGCGCGACCCCCTGCCGCTTTGCGACGGCAACGTACAAAGCGAGCAGGATAATGGCCGTCGCGTTGATCGTCATCGACGTTGACACGCGATCGAGCGGAATGCCGTCGAAGAGCGCCGACATGTCTTCGATCGAGTCAATCGCGACGCCGACGCGTCCGACCTCACCTGCGGCCAGCGGATGGTCCGAGTCGTAGCCGATCTGTGTCGGTAGATCGAACGCAACGCTCAGCCCGCTGACGCCCTGCGACAGCAAATACCGATAGCGGCGGTTCGATTCCGCGGCATCGGCAAACCCCGCGTACTGCCTCATCGTCCAGGGACGGCCCCGGTACATGGACGGCTGAATACCCCGGGTGTAGGGAAAGACGCCCGGATAGCCGATATCCGTTTCGGGGTCGATATCTGACAGATCGTCGGGGGTGCGGTAGAAACGGCTCGTCGGACCGCTCGTCATGGGGGTGCCACGCGATTCTACTCCAACCCCTTGTGTACCAGCGGTTAACGGCCGCAATGTGGCTGGAGCAGGCGGGTCATCTGTTCAGCTACGCGAAAACAGGCCGAAAACTGCCAGTTCGTTGACACTCATCAGCACTGTCTCTACAATGAAACGTAGTCTTCACGAAGGCTAACCCCATACAGATGAACATCTTTGGCGCTCGATCCCTGCCAGACCTCCCCGGTATGTGCAGGTTCGGATCGGGAGACGCCCCGGATCCCGGCCCGGCGGCGGTGTGAGGAGGAAGCAGGTATGGATGACGTCGTAAACCGGTTCGCAAAAGAGCTGGCCGACGCGATCGCCGCTGCCGTAGCCGAAAACCAGCAAGTGGAAGCGTGTCGCGCGAAGGCGCGCGAAGCCGGCTTCGATATGCGAGTGACGCTCGAAGCGGTCGTTGGTTTTGTGAACCGCAACAATGGAGCGGCGGTAACGAAAATCACCACTCCCGCCCGCCTGCTGCCGGCGCGCCGGGCTTTCGAACTGACTGCGAACGACAAGCGATTCCTGCGCTCGCTCCGCATCGGAGCTGACGAGGCGAAGGAGCCGACCGTAGAAGGCTAGAGGTTTAGAGAAGAGAAACCCACTCCCAACTCCCAACTTCCAATTCCCAAGCACCTCGGGAGCTGGTCGTTGGGGCTTGGGAGTTTCTACGTACGGGCTTTACCCTGGTTCGCGACGGCCGACATCGCCTGCTGCACCGCCTCCTGATCGCCCAGGTAGAACTTCTGGAGCGGTTTCAGGTCATCGTTGAGCAGGTATACGAGAGGAATGCCGGTCGGGATGTTCAGCTCCACGATCTCTTCTTCCGACAGATTGTCGAGATACTTCACCAGCGCGCGCAGGCTGTTCCCGTGCGCCGCGATGAGCACCTTCCGGCCGGCAATGATGTCGGGCGCAATCGCCTGGTGCCAGTACGGCAGGAAGCGCGCGACGGTGTCCTTGAGCGATTCGGTCAGCGGCAGCTCCCGCAGCGAGAGCGACGTGTAGCGGCGATCGCGGGAGGGGTGCCGCGGATCGTCTGGCGTCAGCGGAGGTGGTGGGATGTCGTAGCTGCGGCGCCAGATCTTCACCTGCGCCTCGCCATACTTCTCCGCGGTTTCGGACTTGTTCAACCCCTGCAGCGCGCCGTAATGGCGCTCGTTCAGTCTCCACGAGCGATAGACCGGGATCCAGAGCAGGTCCATCTCGTCGCGGGCGATCCAAAGAGTGCGGATCGCGCGTTTGAGCACCGAGGTGTGCGCGACATCGAACTCGAACTTCTCGGCAGCCATCAGCCGTCCCGCCTCGCGTGCCTCTTCACGTCCCTTGTCGGTGAGGTCGACGTCGGTCCACCCGGTGAACCGGTTCTCCTTGTTCCAGAGGCTTTCGCCGTGACGCAACAGCACGAGTCGATACATGGACCTTTCCTCTAGGCGGGCCTTAGTGCCAGCTGCCGGATCGCAGATCGTCCGGCGTATGTCGCCGCGGATCCGAGCTCTTCCTCGATGCGCAGCAACTGGTTGTACTTCGCGACGCGATCGCTGCGGCTCGCGGACCCGGTCTTGATCTGCCCCGCGGACGTGCCGACCGCCAGGTCCGCGATCATGCTGTCTTCGGTCTCGCCCGAACGATGCGAAATGATCGTTCCGTATCCGGCGTTGCGCGCCATGGCGATCGCATCGAGCGTCTCCGACACGGTACCGATCTGATTCAGCTTCACGAGGAGTGCGTTTGCCACGCCGTCCGCGATTCCCTGTTTCAGAATCTCCGGGTTGGTCACGAACACGTCATCGCCAACGAGCTGCACCCGTTCGCCGAGCTCGTGCGTGAGCGCCTTCCATCCCTCCCAGTCGCCTTCGGCCAGGCCGTCCTCGATTGGGACGATTGGATACTGCCGCACCCAGTCGGTCCAGAGCTCGACCATCTGTGCGGACGTACGGGTTGGCTCTCCCGATTTCTTGAACACGTACTTGCCGTTGTCCCATAGTTCGCTCGACGCGACATCGAGCGCGATGAAGATGTTTTCGCCTGCGGAGTAGCCTGCCTTTGCAATCGCCTCGAGCACCACGTCGAGCGCCTCGCGGTTGGACCGCAGGTTCGGCGCGAAGCCCCCTTCGTCACCGACGCCGGTCGAATGGCCCGCTTTCTTCAGAATCGCGCGTAGCGCGTGAAAGATTTCCGCGCCGGCACGCAGCGCCTCGGCGAACGTCGGCGCGCCCACCGGCATGACCATGAACTCCTGGAGATCGACGCTGCTGTCCGCATGCGCGCCGCCGTTCAGGATGTTCATCATCGGCACGGGCAGGACGTACGTTCCGCCGGCAGGCCGTCCACTGAGCCGCGCGAGGTGCTCGTATAAGGGACGGCCTTCCGCCACGGCTGCCGCTTTTGCCGCCGCCATCGACACGCCCAGTAACGCGTTGGCCCCGAGGCGGCTTTTCGAGGGCGTGCCGTCGAGGGCAATCATCTTCTGATCGATCGCGCGCTGATCGAGCTCGGTGCCGGTGAGCGCATCCGCGATTTCCCCGTTGACGTGCGCGATCGCCTTCCGGACGCCCTTCCCCAGGTAGCGGCTCTTGTCGCCGTCGCGCAGCTCCAGCGCTTCGCGCTCGCCGGTCGAAGCGCCCGATGGAACGCCCGCGCGGCCGAAGGCAGTACCCGCCGATACATCGACTTCAACCGTGGGGTTGCCTCGTGAATCGAGAATCTCGCGTCCGTGGACGCGCGTAATCTGCATCCTAACCCCTTCCCCCTAACCCCTACGCTTGCGCGGCACCGCCGCGATCAGCTTCCGCTTCCGCGCGCAACGCCTCCTCGCTGATCGGGCCGATCAGCGGCTCGTCATCGGCCGTGACAATGACAACGCCACTGTCGGTGATCGAGTGGCGCCGGCGATCCTCCTCGACGTTATATCCGATGAGCGCGCCGCGCGGAATGAGTACGTCGCGGTCGATGATCGCGCGCCGTACGCGCGCATGCCGGCCCACGCGCACGCCGGGCATCAGAATCGTCTGTTCGATCTCGCAGAAGCTATGGACGCGAACGTTGGGGCAGAGGATGCTGCCGATCACCCGGCTGCCGGAGATGATGCAGCCCCCCGAAATAATCGAGTCGAGCGCCTGGCCGCAGCGGCGCCCCTCTTCCGCGAACACGAACTTGGCCGGCGGTGCCTGTGGCTGGTACGTGCGTAGCGGCCACTCCGGGTCGTAGAGGTTGAACTCCGGATTGACATGGCACAGATCCATGCTCGCCTCGAAATAGGCGTCCAGAGTCCCGATGTCGCGCCAGTACTTGGCTGCCTTCTTGTTCTCGTCGTAGAAGCGATACGAGTACACAGGCGCCGAATGGATTAACGACGGGATGATGTTCCTGCCGAAGTCGTGCTGACTGTCGGGGCGTGCCGCATCTTCCTCGAGCGCCCGTTCGAGCACCTCGGCCCGGAAGATGTAGATTCCCATCGACGCCAGGGCTGTGTCGGGCGATCCGGGCACCGGCGTGGGCTCTTGCGGCTTCTCCTGGAAGCCGGTCACACGATCGGATTCGTCGATGCTGACTATTCCGTAGCGCTGGGCGTCGGCCACCGGCACCTCGATCGAGGCGAGGGTGGCGTCCGCGTTCTTCTCCTGATGGAATCGCAGCATCTTCGCGTAGTCCATCTTGTACACGTGATCGCCGGACAAGACGACGATGTGGCTCGCCGACTCGCGGGCAATCGAATACAGGTTCTGGTAGACCGCGTCCGCCGTGCCGAGATACCAATGCTCGCCAACGCGTTTCTGCGGCGGAAGGATCTCGATGAACTCGCCGAGTTCCTCCGACACGACGCTCCATCCCGTCCGGATGTGCCGGTTGAGCGACAGTGATTTGTACTGCGTCGCGATGTAGATGTGCCGGAACCCCGAGTTGATGCAGTTGCTAAGCGTGAAGTCGATGATCCGGTACGGACCCCCGAAGTAGACGGCCGGTTTCGCGCGATCTTTGGTCAGCGGATACAGGCGCTCACCGACTCCACCGGCGAGCAGGATGACCAGGATATCGTCCAGTTCCATGGGTATGGCCCCAGGCCGGCAGCGCGCCCAGGCGCCCCGCGGATCCCCTGAGGGGCAGCGATGATAGCACGGTGAATCGCGCTGCAGAGGTCGCGCGGCGCTCGAGTTTCCGTCAAAAAGTGGCGTGCCGCGCGGCTGTTCAGAGGTTTGACTTGCCTGGGGACGACGCCTATGATCAACGGATTCGAGGGCTCCTCTCATCCCTGACAGGGCCTCGAAACACGCTATCGAAACGGCCACCGCAGCCCGACTCTGAGCGTCACGGCTGTTGTATTGTCTCCGTCACTTTCGGGAGAGAGAGGCATGAAGAAGATGAGAGGGATGGTTGCTCTCTGCGTCGCGCTGAGCGTGACTGCTGGTTCGTCGGCGCTGCTCGCGCAGAAGGCCGACAACAAGCAGGAAGTAAAGCGCAGTAAGGCTGAACAGCTCGACATCGAGGTCCTGCTCAAGGCGGTCGACACGGTCTCAGCGGGTCAGGCCGCGCCGACCACGATGGTGACGTGGGAATCGAACCATTTCATCCGCTCGCAGGACGGCACGACCTACGTTCCCTTCACCGTGCAACTGGATCGCTCGAAATTGATGTCGCCGACCGTCGCGCTGTACGTCCGCGTCGACACCAAGGGCGCCGCACCCGCACCGCCGAGCAAGGACAACAAGGACAACAAGGACAAGGCTGGCGCCATCCACCCCTGGGAAAACGTCTATTTCGCGACGGTCAGTCCTGAGGGGAAAGTCTCGCGCGCTTTCCAGGTGAAGGGTGGCACCGACTACGACGTGTATGTGGCGGTGAAGGACAAGGGCACGGTTGAAAAAGCCGATAAGAACTTCAACCCCACGGTCGCGGTCGCGAAGAAGGAACTGAGCATCCCCGACTACAACAAGCCGGAACTGACAACCAGCAGCGTCATCCTGGCGACGGCAATTCAGCCGCTGCCGGCGGGCGCCTCGGCGCAGGAAGATCCGTACGTGTTCGGTCCCATGCAGATCGTGCTGTCCCGCGATGGAAAGTACAAGAAGGCCGATACTCTCGAGGTGATCTACTGGATTTACGGGATTACCGGTGATTCGGCCGGCAAGCCGGACGTGCAGATCGAAAACAGCTTCAATCAGAAGACTGCGGATGGAGAGAAGTTCTTCAACAAGACGCAGCCGCAGGCATTGAACGCACAGTCGCTGCCGGCGGACTTTACGGCTAACAGTGGTCCGATTCCGGGCACGCTGCAGGTGCCTCTTCTCAGCTTTCCGCCGGGAGACTACCGGCTGGAGATCAAGATCACCGACAAGCCGTCGGGTAAGACCGTAACGCAGAACGTCAATTTCTCCGTTGCGGCGTCGTAAGGCGTAAGATGTGGGGACCCCCGATGACCCGCCTTTTCGCCAGACGCCCGGCGGTGGTGATGGTGTTCATGGCGGGCATCGTGTGTCCCGCGGTCGTTTTAGCGCAGATCGCGCCGGCGTTCACTCCCAAGTCCCAGACAGTCCAGATCGCCTCGATTCCGCAGACGGAGCTGCGCGGAACCGTGTTCGACGAGCAGGGCCAGCCGCTCGGCGGTGTCGTGGTGTCTGCGCTGGGAGGTACCTCCGCGTTTGCGGTGTCCGACCGAAACGGGCGCTTCATTCTGCGCGATCTGCCTGCAGGTCCTTACCTTGTTCGCGCGCACCTTCAGGGCTA
>Ga0137348_1000115_pt1 | contig 10296 bp, 13 predicted proteins | sample EasRivERMLT600_2_FD_102293 | JGI IMG/M metagenome (GOLD analysis project Ga0137348, IMG submission 102293) | Soil microbial communities from meander-bound floodplain in the East River, Colorado, USA - East River MetaG ERMLT600_2 | ecosystem: Environmental > Terrestrial > Soil > Floodplain ...
TGGGTCTTGGGATTTGCCGCTAACGCCAGGCCGCGTAGGCCGGCTTGTCCACAAGGAACGCAGGATTGGCGCCCGCGCGCGGACGGAACTTCTGAAAGCGGCCGCCCGCGACTTCAGCGACGTACAGGTTGCCCTGCTGATCGACGCTCGCGCCGTGCATGTTGAACAACGCGCCGGGATAGTCGCCGAGAGCGCCCCACGCGTAGAGCGGATGGCCGTCCTTGTCGAACTTCACGATCTTCGACGTCGTGTCGTCGAACGCCCAGACGTTTCGATCCGCGCCGACATAGAGAAAATTCACCGATGACGGCTGCGCGAACGGCCACTGGTCGAGGAACTTGCCGTTCTCGTCGAACACCTGCATCCGCCGGTTGCCGCGATCGCTGACGTAGATACGTCGCGCGACCGGATCGGCCGCGATCCCGTGCACCACGTTGAAGAAGCCGGGCCGCTTCTCGGCCGGCGGTGTCCCCTTCTCACCCCAGGCGAGCAGGAACTTTCCGGTCTTATCAAGCTTCACCACGCGTGTACCGTTGTAGCCGTCCGCGACGAACATCGTCCCGTCGGGTAGAAACGCCATGAAGGTCGGCCGGTTGAAATGCGTGGAGTCGGCGCCGGCCTTGGCGACCGTGCCGATCGTCTGGAGCAGCGTCTTTCCGTCGTGTGTGAACTTGAACAGCGCGTGGCTGTGATCGTCGACGACCCAGATGTTCTTCTCCGCGTCGTAAGGACTGATGTAGATCGCATGCGGCCGCTTCAGCATCGCGTCCCACTGGGTCCACCGTTCGATGACGTCGCCGTTCTCGTTGACGGCAACGATGAGATCCTCCCAGCGCGCATCGATCCCCATCCTGCCTTTCCACCCCTGGGCAGGATCCTGCGGGTCCGCTCCCGGGCCGCCCGCTCCGGGCGGGCTCGCGACGAGACCTTGCGACGCGTTGCGGAACGGCACCTGCCCGACGGGAAATGACAGGCTCGGTCCGACTTGCGGCAGCGCAACCGCCGGCGGCCTTGTCATCTTCGGCAGCTCTCCGCGTTGCACGAGGAAGACGCGGTCGGGGCTTTCCGCGAAGACACCCTGCGCAGCGCCCCAGGTCCAGTTCTCGTGTCCCGGCAGGTTCGACAATGGCTTCGGCCAGTCGGGCACCACCTCGTACGGCCCGGTGAGATCCCATCCGCCTTTCTCGCCGGGAACGGCGGCAAATTCATTTGTGGCTGGCACTTGTCCCTGAACGGGGCTTGTCGGCAACCATGCGAACAGCATCCAGCAGAGGCCGAAAGACAGGGCGAACACCAGGGATTGTCTTGCGACGGTGCGCATCGGACACTCCTTGTTGGTGACGGAAGAGGGGTGACCCTTGGGAAAGCGCGGGTAGTCTATGCGTGCGGCGGCCGGACGGTCAACGTCAAGAAGGGATAGGAGCTAGCGAGCGGCGAAACTGCCCTCTCGCGCGTGCGCACAGCCGCTGAAACTCCCCTGCTGTGCGATCATGGCGCTGCGGCGGGCGGTTCCATGGCCACGACACACTTAGTGCTCCCATGACAACCCAAATCGATCAAGACGCCTTTATGGTACTGGACGCTCTCTCGTCCGAGCCGCGCGATTCCTCCGTGACCGGTGCTCACCTCGCAAACAAAACCGGATTGCCGCCGGACCGAATCAACGACGCTATGGGCGTGCTCGTCGATGCGGGCCTTGCCGAGTGGCTGCAGGTATTCAGTACCGCCCCGTACGATTTTGGCGACGCCATGATCACCTCTCGCGGCCGCCACGAGCATCAACGAGCCGTCGCGGCTGCGAATCCACCGCGACCACAAGTTACCGATTCAGAAGAAGCGCCGCGATCCGCTTGGGATGCTCTTCGATTGATATGGCCGAAGCGACGCGCTTACCAGATCGCACTTGCAACTTCGTCTGTGGCCGCGGCTGCGATGTTTGCGCTCTGGTCCTCTTTTCCCGACAGCACAAAGGAAGAGCTTCTTGGTAAAGTCCGTTTCGTGATTTCACCTCCATCTCAAAGAGCGAGTGACGCGGCGTTCTTGGCCGGTGACTTCACAATTGACCTTCGAGATCCGTACAACCGGCCTACGCTGACGAAGATGATGTGCAAGTAAAGGTCAGCCGCGGAACGATTGTCCCCCTCCGAGAGGCTCAGTTACTTACCTTCGATTACGACGCATCGAAGTTCGTCTCAAATTTACCGAACGACATCCGACTCGTGACGGTGACGCCGTCTGCGGCGTCGTTTTCAGCTGGAGAGGCGCCGAGCATTGTTTCTATTGAATTTGACTCTAGTGCACTAGTCCCTCTAGGAAATTTCGTGTCGGGTTTTCGCGCTGGTGATCGCCAGTCATTTGGTCGCGCCGTTGTCAGACTGTGGTTCCGCGACACGGAAAGACGCTACGCAGACGTGGATGTGCCTCTGATTTTTCAAAAAGGGTGAGCGCGAAACCCCTTACAGCTAATCTGAAATCGCGTTGATGTCCGCAAGAACGCTTGAGCTAATAGAGCCGGGATAACACAGCGACATCTTCGTCCGTTGCTCCCCCGGCTCTCGCGAGTTCCCGAAACCTAGGGGAGTCGCGCGAATTCCCGCACAAGACTGTGCGCAAATCATTGCGCTCCGCACGTTTTCCAGCACATGTGAGTGCAAATTACACGATTCGCGTTTGCGATCTGCATCGCACATTTCTCGCCAAATCTACAGCGTCGTATCACGCGCATTCAGCCAAGATTCACGCGTCGGTGTCTAACCAAGCGTGCATCGTTTTCTCGTTCTCGTGCTGAGGGACGTGACTCCGATTGAAAACGGAGGCTACACACGAAAGGCCATCACAAATGAACGGATGCGTTACTTCTCGATGGTTCTGTTCTCTCATCCTAACTCTAGGCTTCGCGGGATCGGACGTGAGCGCCGGACAAACCAACATCTCATCCGCGCCGGTTCCTCCGCCAACGGCGCTCCTCTCAGATATTGAAATGACCCTCACGTCCGCAGGCCACGGCGGCTGCATCGGCCGTTGTATCAGCTACCGCGTTGTCGTCCGCGGTACAGGGTTCGTTGAGTACAAGGACTTGGGCGGTGAGCCACGAGGTCCTGACCTGCGGCGCTCAATTCCCATTGATGAGGTAGTGTCACTCCTTAACGAATTCGTTCGGGCGAGGTTCTTCGATGCATCGGCGAGTTACACGAACGAGCCAGTAGTTGTACGCGAGGGAGCGTCAGTTCGATTCCTGCTGCGAGGTGGTGCCGACGGACCCGAATGGGATCTGACGTTGCGTGTGGGGACTCGGCTTAAGTCCGTCCACTTGTACGAGGGGTTCCCGCGAGAGTTGGGCCAGCTACGGGATCTGCTCGATGGCGTCGGCGGGCCGCGAGCCTGGGCACTCAATTAGGACAAGGGGGGAGGGGAACGCTTGAAGACTTTGATGCTCGTTCTCTGCGTATGCGTGGGAGTGATTTTGTTCGCTACCCGACCAGCAGCCCAACTCGTCGAGCCGCCGCCTCTCGTCGAGCCGCCGCCTGTTCCTTCGCCCAGCGAGACGATCAGAAACCTTCGCTTGCGCGTTGATGGTCAGACCGACCAAGCGGTGCGAGTTCGAGGCGCAGTCTGGCTCGATGGTTCGAACAACAGCGTGATCATAGTCGATCAAAGAACCCCGTTTGAATTGCGGACGCGCGGTTACATCATCAATGCGATCCTGAAGGGGGAAGGGCGCGGATTGTTCCGCGTGCGCGTAATTGATGACAGAACTAGCGAAGACCTCACCGCAGCTGTCGGGCGTGAAATCGTCTTAGGCTACGGACTCAATTTCACACCGTTGTCGAGTTTTATCACGACTGTTCGGGAACGATAAGCGGCCTTGATGTGAATTCGCTTGTACGCGAATTATCATGGCTCCGCCCAGCTGATCTTGCGAACAAGCCGCTGCCCTCACTCACGGGCTGAGAGGAAAATAGCTCCGCCAATCGTGCGCGCGCGCAAGGCGTATACTCGCCCAAATTCCGCGCATGCTGAAACAGCCTGACGTTACACTCACCGCAATTTTCCGCAGAACCGTGATTTGATTTGCAATCGCGGAGGCTTGTCTGATGAAACGCCGAGAATTCCTAGTTGGCGGCAGCCGTGTAGCTCTTGGACTCTCGCTCGGCATTTCTGGGTGTTCGCGAGCGAGCCAACCTGCCGCGCGCTCGTTGGACGAGACGCAGGCGCTATTTGATGAACTGGACAAGCAGATTCCTCAGTTGATGCGAGATGCCACCGTTCCGGGGCTTTCGATAGCGATCCTTAGAGACGCCCAACTCCTGTGGCGACGTGGTTTTGGTGTCAGAGACGCTCAGTCCAAAGTGCCGGTTGATGTGGACACCGTCTTTGAGGCCGCCTCGACAAGCAAGCCCGTCTTTGCATATGCGGTGATGAAGCTCCGCGAGAAGGGTGTTATCGATCTCGACACGCCGTTGACGAAGTACACATCGGATCGTTTCCTTCCCGGTGATCCGCGCCTTGACCTGATCACGGCACGCCACGTGTTGTCGCATACGACGGGCTTTCCCAATATCCGCTCGCGTGGAAACCCTCTGGCGATCAACTTCACGCCAGGCGAACAGTGGTCGTATTCCGGCGAAGGCTATAGCTACTTACAGTCGGTTGTCACGCACCTGATCGGCGGACGAGTGAATCCAGCGGACTGTGGGACGTTCGAAACGGATATGAGGGTATGCGCAACCGAACCTTCAATCGCCGACTACATGACGACAAACGTGCTTACCCCGTTCGGCATGACGAGCAGTGGGTATTTCTGGAACGATGCGATGGCCGCTCATATGGCGAAGGGCCATGATGAGACGGGCACTCCGTCTCAGGCCAATCGAAGACCAACAGGCCCTTCGGTTGCGCGATACGGCATGGTCGGCGGGCTTTGTACCACTCCGACGGATTACGCACGATTTATCGCTGAGATCCTCAACCCTAAATCTAGCGATCCATTTCGACTTACGAACGAGAGCCTCGGCGAGATGTTGCGACCGCAAGTGCGCCGTAACGCCGAGAGTTCGTGGGCGTTGGGATGGGAAATACATCACAGTCCGACCGGCGACTTTTTCACGCACGGCGGAGATAATCCCGGCTTTCAGTGTCTTGTCGCGGGATCGGTTCAACGAAAAACCGGCTTGGTAATCATGACCAATGGCGAAAACGGGTACGACGGAGTCATTGCGAAACTGATCACTGGTGACACTCTCTCACAATTGTTGGGAGGCAAGTTGCGCGCAGCATCCGAGTAGGTCGCCTGAAGCAGTTGCCATGGGCCTCAGAGACGCTGGCATTAGTGTCTTCTACGACAAGTTTGAAAAGGCCGGTCTTTGGGGTAAGAACCTTGTCGACCATCTCGCTGAAATCTACAAGAACCGGTCACGTTACGTGGTGATGTTTGTCTCGAAGCATTACGTCGGTAAACCGTGGACGACGCATGAACGTCAGCACGCTCAGGATCGGGCGCTAGTAGCGAGCGAAGAGTACATCTTGCCTGCCCGATTCGATGACACGGAGGTTCCCGGAATGAAGAATACCGTTGGTTATGTTTCTCTCAGAGGCCTCCCGCCTACCGAACTCGTCGACCTCATATTGAAAAAGCTCGGCAGGGCATAGAACAGGCGCGCACGGGCGCGGGAGAATTCCCTTCGCCGGAGAGAGCTTGCCCATCGAAACAATTCGTTTCACGATTCGCGCGCGTGTGATTTTGCGCTGCAACTTCGCAGGAGACGTCGCGGTGCAATCATTTGTGCGCCGAGAGGGCCTTCTTGAAGCAGGATCGGTCTACCTCGCAGTCAGTCGCATTTGCAGGGCATGTCTCATCGAGCTTGAAGACGAATCTCGATGGCTTGCGGTTCGTCGGGGCTGACTTCGAGGTCCCCACGTGTATAAGGGGCGTAACCCTCAACTCCGACAGACAACGTCCAGCGAGCTGAAGTCGGTGACCAAATCGAAACGTAGTAGCGACCTAATTCGTCGGTCGCGCATACGTCCGTGACCGGAATGGTCCGTAATGACGTTGAGTCCCCGACACGAAAGCTGACCGTCGCGTTCGAAATCGGTGTTCCTTCAGGCCCCGTCACCGTTCCGTGAACCGAATACTTGCGGTACCGGATTGACGGATCACTATGGCTGACGGTAAGACTTTCCTTTTGCGCAAAGTCTTGCTGGAGACGGACGTCTCTTTCTACTGATGCGCGGGGCTCCATGACCTGAATATCTTCGTGATGCTTCTGAAACCCGACCAAGTCGAACACCATGGTCCACGCGCCCGGAGCGATCTCCGCAAATACGTACCGGCCCGTTCCATCGGTGAGCGCGAGGAATGTTGCTCCGGAGCGGCCGCTAAGAGTGACCTTCGTCCCGGGAATCGCCCTCCCACAGACATCCTTGACAATTCCAGTCAAGTCGCTGGCGTGAGCAGGAACGGATTGGCACGCTACCGCGAGCACGAAACAGGCGAATGCGGTTTTACGCAAAATACGCGTTTTCATGCTCCAATTATCGGCTCATACGATGGTGGACAGTCTCTCATCGAATCGCACTGGGTTGTCGCTCCAAGCTGTCGCCAACGTGCGCTGCAACACCACCATGGAAACGAAAACGGACAAACCGCGCGCCGCTGTCCGCACATGGACACGAAACCGCGAAACCGAATGCTGAAATCCGCCCGTGGACACGGAACGGCGGACACCGCACCCGCTAACGCTGGTGTGGAGGCGAAAACGCCGTTGTGCGTGCGAAAACGCCGGTGTGGCCGTGAAACCGCAGTCGCACCAAAGATCGTGCGATCACAGCTGGATGGCGCGCAAACGCCACGTCCGCGCCTCTCAGCGGTCGCGCGTTTCGGGGGTGAGACGAATAATGACGAGGCCGAGGATCAGAACGGCCAGCCCCGTTAGCGCGGAGACAATCATTCCATTCATGTGCGCTGACCTCGCTTAAATATCAGCCCCATTCCCGCCGCCGTCAAGCTGATTCCAATGCCCAATGCGGGCACAAACCAGTCAAGGGGCCTGCTTTCGACCAGCGAGTCGAGCAGCGGAAACACCGCCCAGAGCACGCTGAACTCCATGAACCATGTGGACAGGGCGTCGCGCCTCGCCTCTCTGTCGGTCATTAAGACACGATCACAGCGAATCGCATACCGTGCGATCGGGGCCCGAAATCGTGGCATCGAGGCGAAGGGCCTCGCAGTAATTCAGCCAGCCGGTCCGCCGGCGTGTCGCAGAATCTGCCGAAGCGCAAGAAACTTCTAAGCTCGTGATCTCCTGTTGATAGGCGCCTTGGGCTTGGGATTTGGGCTTTGGGATTGCCTACGCCAGCGTTCGTTTGTTCATACGGGGTCCGAACGTCAGGATCAAGAGTGCCACGACAACCCAGCACGCGGCAATGTACGCGAACACTACAGCGGCGCAGAGGTCACGTGCCAACCCAGATCGATCGCGGGAGAGGGCCAAGGCAGACTGAGCCTCATTGAACGCGCGTCCCATCCGCATCGTCATCTCTGGATCGTTAGTACGCGGTCCCAACGCTAACGCGATTCCCCAGCGTAAAAACCTTGGTGACCTTGTCGCGCGCGCCGCGCACACCATGTCCTGCGCACGGCATCGCCGTGCCGAAAGAAAAGCACGCGAGAGGGTGCAGCGTCGCGATGATGAGGCTAAGGGGCGCTCAGATCGTATGCGACGTACTGCTCCTCGAAATCCGGCACACGCCTGCGCTCGAAATCGTCGAGGGTCTGCTGGCCTGCGAATTGACGTTGGAATTCTGTCGCCTCGAACGGATCGCCGATGAAATACACCGGATGCCCTAGACGGCGAAGGTACGCCAGCGCGCTGTCCAGCTCAGTTCCGAGAAGAAGGTCCCACCGCAGGACGTCTCGGCCGGTGTAGAAATGCAGCGTCCCCGAATGTCCTAGCGAAACGAGGACGGTGTTCTGCGGCAGGGTGTTGGCGAATTCGACAGCTCTTGCGAACCGATCCTCGCCCCGGAACCCCCCCTTTTGTTGTGCGTACCTCCACCCCTGGAACGCCATGGATCCCGTGAGGGCGGCGACCAACAGTATCGCTGTCGTGCGCCGTTGTGACTGGCGCACGGACTCGACGAGAATCGCGCCAAGACTCGCAAACAACACAGGAAACGCCGGCAGCACAAAACGCAGGTACCACCAACTATCGAACACCAGGTACGAGACGTACATCCCAAACACGGCGATCGGGTAGACGACGGTGAGCAGAACGACTCGATATTTCTCCTCACGTGGTGGTCTCAGGACGAAGGGTGCCGCGAAGGCGATGAGGATCAGCGGCGTCTGTGTGTCGATCAACCATGCCGAGTAACGCTGAAGGTTGGGCCAAATGAATTTCGTGGAATAAAGAGCATCGAGAGTGCCGTACCCCGATGTAAGCGGCGAGCCGTACCAGTACCAGTTGAGGCCTCCAATCACCAGCGCCGAAGGGGCCGCCGCCACACCGAACACGAACAGACGACGGATTCTCGATTCGCCCGTCATTGCGAGCAGCAACATCGGGATGGCGGCGAGTGGGGCGACATTCGGCCGCACGAGAATGGCCGCGCCAGCAGTGATTCCCGAGAGAACCGCGCCTCTTGAACCACCGCTCAACGCGAATACGATCGCCATGGCCCAGCAGGCGGTGACCGGAACATCGCTCATCGGCCGCACCAGGTACCAGAGAAAGGTGGGACTGCACACCATCAACAGGGCGGCGATCGCTCCACCCCACGCGTTGCTAAGGTATCGGCCAAGCAGGTACGAGGCCCACACAACGAGCGCGCCGAGTATCGGAAGCACGTAAAACACGGCATCACGCCCGCCAGCCTTCTGGAAGGCCGCCATCATCAACGGGTAACCCGGCGAGTAGACCGGCGCGAAATCCAGCGGCCTCTGGGTGGGACGATAACCCACGGGCCCGGAAGACCAGACCGCGTGTGTCCAACGCGCGTCATTCGCCCACACGGGAGCAGGAATCGTGAGCTTCCCATGAGCCCACAGGTCGGCCTCGCTGACGTAGCCCGAAGAATCGGGGCCCGCGCCGAGGAAGTTTCCCCAGTGAATGCCGACGACAAGTGCGGCGCCGGTGCAGAGCGCCGCAATGAACATCGGCGCATTGATGCGGGTCAGTATCTCAAGGTCGGAGCGCCAGTGTTGGCGGGCAATCGCGATATAGAAGACCGTGAGAACCACGCCCGCAACAAGCGGACGCACGACGTCGTGGGAGGACGCGCGTAGTCCGAACACGTTGATGACGAAGCCGCCGGTGAACGCCACCACGAGAGCCGAACAGAAAGCGATGGTGGCGAGGAGAAGAATGACGCGACGGCCCCAGACGGCTCCCAACATATCGTTTGAATCCTACGCGAGGTAGTCGCAATGATTAATGGAAACCGCTAAATGTCGCCAGCTAGTGCGGCTGCTACCCAGGTAAGGAGCGTCATATGACCGTCAAGGATCTAGAGGGTCTTTATAGTTACGGCTGCTGGGCAAACAAACACCTCTTCCATGTCATCTCGCAGCTTACGCCCGAACAATTCACGCGAGATGTGGCGGGCAGCTACGGATCGATCAGGAACACGATGGTGCATATCCTGAGCGCTGAATGGGGCTGGCCCGATCGCTGCGGCGGCCAGCAGCGTGGCCCGCGTCTCAATCCAGCCGACTATGCAACGGCCGAATCCCTCATGGAAACCTGGAAGACAGTCGAGGTGTACGAACGCGAGTTCCTGTCAAAGCTGAAAGACGACGAGCTGGCTCGCGACGTCGAATACACAATCGTTCCGCCCGACAAGCGAACGATGCCATTGGGAGAACTGATGCACCACTCGCTTAATCATGGGGTTCACCATCGTGGACAGGTTGCGCTGCTGCTGAGAGTACTTGGTTACGCGCCAGGCAATTTCGACATACTGCTCTATTACGCCGAGAGGCGCGGCGTCTCTGCATAGCCGCTGGTCAGGGCAATTTCACCTGCCGTAATGACGATCGAATTGCTCGGTCTACACCGCAACGATTGGGAACGCGTGGCGGCAGACCCCGAGGCTTATGCAAACGAGCACCAGCTTGCAGTCGGCGTGCAGAAGGATTTGCTTCGCGGAGTTGCGGAACAAACCCTGGCTCTATTTCAGCGAACCGGCGTGACGACACAGCCCTGGAGCGGGTTCCTCTCGGTGGATCGTGCATCCAACACCATCGTCGGCACCTGCTGTTTCGTCGCGCCGCCAGATGGCGAAGGTGTCGCTGAA
>Ga0137348_1000116_pt1 | contig 10255 bp, 6 predicted proteins | sample EasRivERMLT600_2_FD_102293 | JGI IMG/M metagenome (GOLD analysis project Ga0137348, IMG submission 102293) | Soil microbial communities from meander-bound floodplain in the East River, Colorado, USA - East River MetaG ERMLT600_2 | ecosystem: Environmental > Terrestrial > Soil > Floodplain ...
CTCAGGGCGCGGCGGCTCTCGCCGCGCGCCATCGCCATCGTCGATGGCGTCTTCGCCCGCACGGCGGCGATCTGGCACAAGGAGATCCTGCTCGCACTCGAAGACGGCATCTCTGTCTTCGGCGCTTCCAGCATGGGAGCGCTGCGCGCCGCTGAGCTCGCGCCATTCGGGATGGTCGGCATCGGCAGGATCTTCGAAGCCTACCGCGACGGTCTGTACACCGACGACGATGAGGTCGCGCTGCTGCATGGCCCGGCCGACAGCGCGTATCGGGAGATGTCCGAGGCCATGGTGAACATCCGGTCCACCGTGGCTCACGCAGTTTCCTCAGGAGTCATCCGTGCTGAGTCCGGCGAGCGTGTCACCCGCTGTGCGAAGGACACCTTCTATCAGGTGCGGTCGCTCGGAGCGGCGATCGAGTCGGCCTGGCGCGGCGACGCGCACGCGGAAGAAGCGAGCCGGTTCCGTCGGTTTATCGAAAATGGCGGCTATGTCAACCAGAAGCGTCTGGATGCCCTGGAGCTGCTGGCCTACTTACGAGACAGCAAGACGCAGCCTGCTGTCGTGCCTCCGGTGCATCGCACCAGCTTCATCCTGAAACTGCATTACGAAACGACGTGTCGGCCATTCGACGCACCGGACATCGACCTCCCGCCTGATGAACATGTCGTCCTCGAGGCTAGCGCACTCGGTCGGATCTACCCGCCGTTGTGCAGGCTGGCGCAGCTGATGGCCCTTGTTCACGCACTCGCAGACGGCCTGCCCTCGACCGAAGCGGGGCAGCCCTTCAACGGTGGCGCGAGCTCCGGGGCCGATTTCGAGCTCGGATCTTCCGCGAAGACGCGACGCTGGGCCACCGCAGGCGACCTCGACGTCGTCGCTCGTCAGCGACTCGAGGAGCGATTGGGTCGCATCCGTATGGTCGTCGATGACTACGCACGAAGGCACGGCCGGCGCGAGGCGGGACGCTCGCAGCGACGCTACATGCTCGACATGAGTCGGCTCGGCGACGCGTACCGCCGCCTCCGTCGGGCCCGACCGCCCGGCGTCGAAGTCAGCGTGTATCGAAGAATGGCGACGTTGTGGGCGATTGTTGACGAGCAACTCGAACGGGCGCGCGTTGACCTTCCCGTGACGCTGCAGTTCCTCTCGGACGAATTTCGACGGAAGCGCGGGTTGGAACGCAGGGCCGACACGCTTGCGTGGTGGTGCGCGAACGATCTCGATCTCCGCGGGTACGAGCGGCTTGTGGCCATGGACGCCCGGCTCGCGCTGGTGAGCGCCGGTTCTCAGGCGTACGCGCTGGGCCTGCGACCCCTCACCGATCCGACATGCTGGCTGCTCGATGCGATTAGACTCGTCGGGCTATACGCGCGTCTCAAGGGACGCGTTCGTCGCGCGGATGCGACACGCTGCGGCACAGTGGACCGACACGTTGTGCAAGAATAGCGCTCGCGACGAGAAAGAAAGGAACGGCGGTGGCCAAGGCGCCCAGGCGCGCGAAGGCCGCCGCAAAGGCGAAGGCTCGCGTCGCATCTGGAGAACACATGGCCAAAACGAAGAAGAAGGCGGCGAAGTCCGGGAAAACGGCAAAGAAATCGGTCGCGGTGAAGGATCTCGAGGCAAAGGCCCCCAAGTCGACGAAGGTGGGGATGACATCCATCCGCCGGCGTATGAACTAGCAGTCACGTCCGCAGGAGGGCGCAATGAGGCGCGGTTGTTGGTGAGCTCGACGTCGACGATCGGGCGCGGCGAGGTACCAGATGAGTTCGCGCAACGAGGGTGGCGTCGGGCAGCGGAGCTGACCGCTGCGCGCGTGCTCCCGATCCGCGCCAGCCACGTCACGGCCCTGGCTGGGCTTCCTGCAGTCCACAAGGATCCGTTCGATCGAACCCTGATCGCCCAGGCAAAGGCCGAGGGCCCGCTCACTAGTCCGCTCCGCGACTACTCGGTTCAGACGATTCAGGTAGTGGCCTGTGCTGACGCTCGCCGCGCCCACAATCGGACGGAAGTCACGTCCGGCATTGGCACTTCCGGACCTGATCCGCAATCGGTCGAGTTGTTTCTGTTCTGTCCTATTGCGTACCCCGTGTGCGGCCTTCGCGATGATCGCCGCGACGGACTTCGGCTTCGACACATAGACCGCTAGACCGCGTGACTCCCTTTCATCTCGACAACCGTTGAACCGGCACGCTTCGACATGGCACGCTGCGCGTCCGGCGGGATCATCTTGTCGTCGATCGAGACGAGATACCAGCTTGGCTTCCTCTTCCAGGCTGGCTCGGTGACGGCACCGTTCAGCGAGTTGAGGCCCCACGGGACCTGGGAGTCCGCCCCATGAATGCCGCGGCCTCGGGGTTCACGTCCGCCGCGAACGACGCGCGAAACTGGCTTCGCTCCCGGTCGGCGCTCCATAGCACCGCGTGATGTCATCGAGTGCCGCATTCAGTGCCATCGTGGTCGTACCGGCACGGGTCGGCAGGATATGGCGGCCGGATGTTGACGCCGCTTTAGTCCCCATGGTCAGCTCGTGACGGGAATGCACCGCGCCGCTGGCATTCGGTGCCGGCCGATGTGCTGCGCTATGCTCGCCTGAGGAAACGGGGCTACTCCAACCCACTCGATGCGACGCGAATGGCCGGACGCGGCCACGTGCGGGCATTGACGCTGGTGCAAGACGGCCCTTCCGAATGGCAGGCTCAGACCCCATGGCGGCTATTCGCTGCGGTGTGGCGCCGAGATTCCAATCATCGCCCTCACGTACCTGAACCAATTTGCTTCACCGCCGTGCATCTCGCATTGACCACGGCTGACGGCGAAGAGACAATCCCGGAAGTGCTGGAAGTGCCGTTGGAATTCCTTTCCTTCCGCAGCCGCCGTCGCGTCGACCGGCGCTCGAACCACGTGACCTAGAATGGGCGCTATGGTCCAGCCCGTCCTGCTTGCCATCGACGATGATGAGACCCTGCTGGGCGACATCGAACGCGAACTGAACGATCGGTACGCGCAGCACTATCAGGTGGTCTGCGTCCGATCGCCCTCGGAGGCGCGTGCGCACCTCACGAACTTTGCCGCCTCGGGCGTCGAGATCGCCCTGGTGCTGGCCGCCCGGTCGGCGGCGGAGGTGCCCGCCAGCGGGCTACTCGCCGAGGTCCGGCAGGTCCACCCCAGGGCCAAGCGAGCCCTGGTGGTGGCGTTCGGCGACTGGGGCCAGAAGGCGGTCGGCGACGAGATCTTCGAGGGGGTGGCCGACGGTCGGTTCGATCACTATGTGCTGCGACCGGCAGAGTCGCCCGACGAACTGTTCCACCAGACGATCTCGAGCATGCTGCTCGAGTGGTGGGAAGCGAACCGAGCCGCGCCGCACATGGTGCACATCGTGGGCGAGTCGTGGACGGGCCGGGCCTACGAGTTGCGCGAGGCACTCAAGCAGTGCGCGGTGGTGCACAACTTCTGCCTGGCCGACTCGGACGAGGGTCGGGCTCTGGTCGCCGCGGCGCCCGAGGGGGCCGAGCTCCCGCTCATCGTGTTCCCCAACGGCATGGTCCTCGAGAACCCGAGCAACGCCGAGGTGGCAAGGGCCGCCGGCGGTGCCGTCAACCCCGGGCGGGTGGACTTCGACGTGATCATCATCGGGGCCGGTCCCGCGGGCTTGTCGGCCGCGGTGTACGGCGCCTCGGAAGGGTTCCGCACGTTGGTGGTCGACAAGGGCGGCATCGGCGGCCAGGCCACGTCGAGCTCGCTCATCAGGAACTACCTCGGGTTCCCGCGCGGCATCAGCGGCCGGCAACTGGCCCAGAGTGCGTACAACCAGGCGTGGGTGTTCGGGGCGGAGTTCGTGTTCATGCAATCGGTCACGGGGCTCGTCCGGGCTGGTGACCAGCTCGTGGTCACGCTGTCCGACAGCGGCCCGGTGCGCTGCACCGCGGTGATCCTGGCGATGGGCGCCAGGTATCGCCGGCTCGACGTGCCGTCGCTGGAAGCATTGATCGGGGCCGGCGTGTTCTACGGAAGTCCGACATCTGAAGCATCGGCACTCACCGGTCGCGACGTCTTCATCGTCGGAGGCGCCAACTCGGCGGGGCAAGCTGCGCTGCACCTCGCTCGGTACGCGCGCACCGTCACTTTGGTGGTACGGGCCGATTCGCTCCGCGCCGGGATGTCCGAGTACCTCGTGCGCCAGATCGAGGCGACCGACAATATCGAGGCGCGGCTCGGCTCCCAGGTGGTGGGCGGTGGCGGCGACGGACGGCTCGAGCACCTGGTGCTGCGCGACATTGGGTCGCAGACAGAAGCCGCGGTCGAGGCGAACGCGCTCTTCCTCCTGATCGGAGCACAGCCGAACACCGATTGGCTTCCACCGGACTTCGAACGGGATGAACAGGGATTCGTCCTCACGGGAGCAGATGTCTCCCAGCGTCGCTCATCGCCTCTCGATCGCAGTCCGTTTCTCCTCGAGACGAGCATGCCAGGCGTGTTCGCCGCCGGCGACGTCCGCCACGGTGCAGTGAAGCGTGTCGCCTCAGCGGTCGGTGAAGGCTCCATGGCCATTCAGTTCCTTCATCAGTTCTTCGCCGCTGAGCAGCGCCAGCCGCGCGGCCGATCTGAGGAACATCCCAGGACTCTCGGCTAGCCCTTGAGCGTACGGGCGAAGAACAAACAGCGCCAATTTCTGAAGGAATTTGGAGGCGCCGCCGGATTTGAACCGCGGATCGAGGTTTTGCAAACCTATGCTGCGCGCTGGAGCGCTTGCAGCCAGCTCGTCAGTAGGTTCCACCTGGTGAAAATCTGGGCCACCATCCTTCGCTCTCGCTTGCCCGCCCGGCGAAGGTTGCCCACCATAGCGCGACTTGTCCACCGAAGCCGCGGAGCGGCGAAGGTGGAAGCGCGAAGGTGGGCCGATCGTCGAGCTAAAACTGCTCGGGCGGAATCGACGGGCACCCAATCGCCGAGTACAGCCGGTCGAATCGCGGCGACAGTCGCTCCAGGGCGGCGTCGGTCATCCGCCGAATCGCCGCAGCGGATGATCAGCCCGCACGCGCGCTTCCGGCGTCACATAGCTAAACATCGAGTCGGTTGCGCGGATCGTCTCCTCGCATCAGCATGCTCCCTTCCAGAATGTCGGGAGCATCGTAGTACGCGGGGATTATTGTGTCGATCCCTTTCGATTCACTTTTTCAGCAGCCTGCTGAGGGCCAGCGATCAGTTCTCTCGTGCGCGAGAGCTCATGTAGAGGTCATTCCCTCCCGAACCTGGCCGATCGGACGTAAAGATGAGTGTCATGCCGTCGGAAGACAACGCGGGGAGGGTGTCGTTGAATTCCGTATTGACTCCAGACCCCAGGTTCACGGGTGGAGACCAGGTGTTGGAAGGGGTCTCGCGTGTGGACACCCACAAGTCGCGGAGGCCGATCCCCGCCACGCCCGGCGGACCCGGCCGGTTCGAATCAAAGAACACCTCGAGGCCATCCGGCCGAATCGTCGGACGGAAGTCGTTCTGTGGCGTGCTGAGTTCGCGGATCAAGAGGGCTGGCCCGAACGAACCGCTGGCCAAAAGCTCACTGCGGTAGATGTCAACGCCTCCAACCCCGGGCCGACTGCTCGCGAAGAAGAGATTGGGAATCCCGATCTCGTCGTTCTCAAAGAACGTGGGGCCGAAATCGCCAAATGCTCCGTTGACCCCCGGACCAAGGTTCACAGGTGGCTGCCAGCCGAAGTCGTCGCGCGTATGGGCACGCCAGGACACCCAGATGTCGAAGCCGCCGGAACCTCCTGGACGGGTCGTCGCGAAAAACAGGTAGTGCCCATCGCGCGAGAGAGCGGGTGAGCGTTCGTTGAAGCTTGTATTGACGTGAGGTCCCAGATTCAGCGGTTCGTCCCAGGCGTCGTCGCGCGTAGCGCGTCGCGAGACCCAGAGATCCTCGCCTCCGAAGGGGCCCGGACGATTTGAGGCGAAGTAGAGGCTGCGCCCATCTTTCGACATCTCCGGCAAGAACTCTTCGAACGCCGAATTGACGACCGGACCCAAGTTGACGGGCGGGGACCACTCCGAAAATTTCTTCGCGGTTTCGACCTGCTGGGGAACGAGGATGGCCAGCACCGCGACGAAGGCCAAACTACAGAGTCCTACTCTCGAACTGCAGCGTGTCATTTGATGGCTCCTGTCTCTGCCCTGGGGCCGCTCACGGATCCCCGAGGGGCGGCTATGGTGCGTTACAACTCGTCACCGGAGACTGCGTGGAGACACGATTCTCTGGAAATGCCGACCGGGCAAGCCGTAAAGGACTGTGGCTGTGGATGATCCACGGAATGCCGTGGAATGGCGTCGATTGCAGCGCGTGCGGGTGGGCTGGGGACTAGAATTCGGGGGCAAGACCGCGATTGCTATGCGCTACAGGCGTCAGGGAGGACAACGGTGAACGAACGCCCCCCGGTGTCGCCGACACGACGTCCAGCCGACGAGCCCTCCGATCGGCTGGATTCGTGGAAGGATGTCGCAACATATCTCAAACGAGATGTGAGTACGGTCCTTCGACCTTGACAGTGACCCGTGGTTCCATCATTCTTCGGCCGCTCCAGTCTTCCGCACGCGTCGTCGCTGGGACCAATTCGCTTAGTGCTTTCGTGGTCAGCCGAAATCACGCCACACCGGACGCGCCGGCCCTGCGCTGGCCTGCTTCCGCAGGCGCGCTGCGCCGACCATCATCGGTCTGGAAAAAGGAGGAGATATGAACGGCAGATTGTGGATTCTCTGTGTCGGCCTTCTGCTGACCCTGATACGCGCGGCCGGGATCGCCCAGGAGCCGGATGCCCGGACGCTGTTGCAGACGTCACTCAAGGCGATGGGCGCCGACAACTTGAAGTCGATCACGTATTCCGGAACCGCCGGCTATATCGCTGCGGCGGGCCAGAACTATTCCCCGGCGATGGACTGGCCGGCGAATCAGTTGACCACCTACACCCGAACCATCGACTACGACTCCAAATCCTCCAAGGTGGACTACACCTTGAGGCAGGGAACCGGCCAGGGCGGACCTGCAGGTGGAGGCAATGCTCCCGTGGTTACCAACCCACTCATCGGGGACCAACGGACGATACAGATGGTCAGCGGCAACTACGCCTGGAACCTGAACGGCACAGCGGTGGTTCCGGCGCCAGCCGACGCGGAACAACGGCAGCTCGAGGTCTGGCTCACCCCGCACGGCTGTCTCAAAGCCGCTCTGGAGCCAGGGGCCAACCCGATTGTCATCACGCGCAATGAGCAAGGAAAGGGTCGGATCAGAGCCGTCGTGTTCATGGCGCTCGGGAAGTACCGGGTGCAGTGCGGGATCAACGACAGGAACCTGGTCGAACGGATCCAGACGTATTTCCCCAATCCCGTCGTCGGAGATCTGTATTACGAACTGGTCCTCACCAACTACAAGGATTTCGGTGGTGGCGTGATGTTCCCCAGCACGTTCCATGCGCACCATGATCTTGATGACGATCTGGAAGGCGAGGGAGTGAACGTGAGCGGCGGGCACAACCAGTTCGGTCTCACGGTCAGCAACGTGCAGCTGAACGTGACTGGCGCCGCCCTGACCGTTCCCGACGCGGTGCGTTCAGCAACCATCCCGCCGGTCCGCGTCGAGTCGACGAAAACGGCGGATGGCGTGTGGTACGTAGGTGGTGGAACGCACTCCAGCATCGCCGTCGAGTTCCGTGACTTCATCACGGTCATCGAGGCACCGCTCAACGAGGATCGGTCACTCGCCGTCATCGCGGAAGTGAAGAGACTGATTCCCAACAAGCCGATTCGGTACCTGGTGAGCACGCATCACCATTGGGACCACCTGGGCGGCGTCCGCGCCTACGTTGCGCAGGAGGGCGTGACGATCGTCCTGCAGCAAGCGAATCACTCCTACTACGCAGAGGTCCTGACGGTTAAGCCGTGGATGTTGAAGCCTGACCGGCTGGCCCTCGCTCCGCCAGAGGAAGTCGCGGAGGGGTACACGTTCGAGACGGTGGGCCAGAAATATGTGCTAACGGATGGGACGAAGGTCATGGAGATCTACAACGTCCAGGGCCTCGCTCACGCTCAAGGCATGCTGATCGCGTATCTCCCCAAGGAGAAGATTGTGGTCGAAGCGGATCTGTTCACGCCGCCCGCGCCGAACGCGCCGCTCCCGACCACGGTCAGCCCAGCGAGCAGAACCTTCTACAACAACGTGCAGCGACTGAAGCTGGACGTCACGACCATCGCACCCATCCACGGGGGTCGTGTGTACCCGTGGGCGGATTTCGCGAAATTCGCCGGCAGCGGCGGGACAAATTAGAACCGGGCTCATACCCATGCGGCGGGCCATCGCCCGCCGCATGGTTCGCGCTTCCCAGCTTCGGCGAACACGCGGTCAAGTCACTGATTCTAAACGACCGCAATCAAATCGACTTGGCCTGGAGCCTTTTAATGGCGGCTCCTGCGGCGAGTCTGCCTCGAGAGCCTGATCCCTCGCGCCGCTCGACGGCGCGGACTCTGTGCGAGACGTCCACTCGCCGAGCTCCCCCCTCCTGATTGCGCCCTTAGTCTCACCTTGAACGATTGCCAGGACGGCGTCGGTTCTCAAAACGTTCATACCGAGGATAGAATTCTCGTCCCACACGAATAGCGTCAACATTTCAGGGGAAGAGGTAATCAATGGGGAAAGCTCTGGAAGGTGTCCGGGTCCTGGACATGACGCACGTGCAGTCCGGACCGACGTGCACCCAGATTCTGGCCTGGTTTGGAGCCGACGTCATCAAGATCGAGCGGCCTGGTGAGGGCGACCCGACGCGCAGCCAGCTGCGCGACATTCCAGGAGTCGACAGCCTCTATTTCACGATGCTGAACAGCAACAAGCGTGGCATCACGTTGAATCCGAAGACCGAAGCGGGCAAGAAAATCTTCACAAAGCTGATCGAGCACTGCGATGTGATGGTCGAGAATTATGCGCCCGGCGCGATCGACCGGATGGGCTTCCCGTGGGAGAAAATACAGCAGATCAATCCGCGAATGATCTATGCCTCGGTGAAAGGATTCGGCCCCGGTCCTTTCGAGGACTGCAAGGTGTACGAGAATGTCGCCCAGTGCACCGGCGGGTCGGCCTCGACGTCCGGCGAGATCGGCGGTTTCCCGATGGTGACCGGCTCCCAGATCGGCGATTCCGGCACCGGCATCCATCTGGTGGCGGGCATTCTGGCCGCCCTGTTTCATCGCGAGAAGAGCGGGCGCGGGCAGCGGGTCACCTGCGCGATGCAGGATACCGTGCTGAACCTGTGCCGGGTAAAGCTTCGCGACCAGCAGCGCCTCGCGCGCGGTGGCGTGCTCAAGGAGTATCCCCAGTACCCCAACGGAACATTCGGCGATGCGGTCCCACGCGCTGGCAACGCTTCCGGCGGCGGCCATCCAGGCTGGATTGTCAAATGCAAAGGGTGGGAGACCGATCCAGATGCGTACATCTATGTGATCGCGCAGGTGCAGGCCTTTCCGACGCTGGCCAAGGTGATCGGCCACGCCGATTGGCTGGACGACCCGAACTTCAACACACCTGACGCGCGTCTTCCCAGGCTGGCTCACGTGTTTGCCGAAATCGAAAAATGGACGATGACCTTGAGCAAGATGGAGGTGATGGCGACGCTCAATCCGTTGAACGTTCCATGCGGCCCGATTCTCTCGATGAAGGAACTCGCCGAGGAGCCGTCCCTCCGTCAGACTGGAACCGTGGTCGAAGTCGACCATCCAGAACGCGGCAAGTATCTGACGGTGGGTAATCCGATCAAACTTTCGGATTCACCTGCGGAGGTTCGGCGCTCGCCGCTCCTGGGAGAACACACCGAAGAGGTTCTCCGTTCCGTTCTCGGCCTGAACGACGACGACATCCAGGTGGCGCGCCAGCAAGGTGCGATTTAAGGCGAAGAGCAAGAGCGTCCTCGCCGCCGCGGTTGGTGATTCGGGCGACGAAGTGTGTCGCTGCGGCAGTTCAGTGAGGTTTGCAATTGTCGCGAGCCTGGTGTGCATCGCCGCCGGAGCCACGATCTTCCCGCGGATTGACGAAACTCCTTTTCATGGCGATGAATCCGGCTGGATCTCCTCCGCGTACCACTACACAGACCTCCTGCTGACGCTCGACCCCACATCGAGCAAGTGGGAGTGTCAGGAATGCAGTACGTGGGGAAGTCTCAATTTGCATCTGGGACAGTGGCTCATCGGCCTGCCGCTTGTGATGGATCCGGGCATACGC
>Ga0137348_1000131_pt1 | contig 9842 bp, 14 predicted proteins | sample EasRivERMLT600_2_FD_102293 | JGI IMG/M metagenome (GOLD analysis project Ga0137348, IMG submission 102293) | Soil microbial communities from meander-bound floodplain in the East River, Colorado, USA - East River MetaG ERMLT600_2 | ecosystem: Environmental > Terrestrial > Soil > Floodplain ...
ACCGGGGCAAGGTGACCGAACACTCCTGAGCGATCTCCTCGGTGCTGACGATGGCCTCCACCGCCTGCTCCTTGGTCAGCCCTGTGTTCCTGAGCTTTTTGTACAGTTCTTTGTCGGTGAGGGGGTGGCAGAGCGGCGCTTCATAGCCCCAATCCCTAGCCATTTCCTCTGCCGAACGTTTCTCACCAGGGCGGACAGCGTGTAGTCCTTGCTGGATCTCTGACTCCTCAGGAATCGTATAGTGACAGTCGACCGTGGCAACAAGAGGTCGATTGATCTCTCGTGCAATATTGGCGAGCATAGGGTTAGCACGCCTAGTCTTGTCGAGCTCTGGGAATGCTTGGACCTCGATATAGAAATCGTCAAGCCTGTCAGACAGCCAGCGAGCCACCTTGAGCCCTCGCTTATAACTCGCTTCGTCCTCGGCGACATGCTTCCCTCCTACTAGTGCTGTGAATAGTGCGGACCCCTGGCAACCAGACAGCACCACTAGGCCCTTCTGATGTTCGATCAGCCACCGCCAGTCAACGGTCGGCTCATAGTAGAACCCGGCAGCCCATGACAGGTTCACTAGGTGCAGCAGGTTGGCATACCCCTCAGCGTTCTTGGCCACCACTGTCAGGTGGTTCTTTTTCTGGGTGCGCCGCTTCTCGTCAGTCCAACCCATGTAGAACTCGCACCCGAAGATGGGCTTGACACCCGTGTCTTCGGCTGCCTTCTCTAGCTTGACATGACTGAAGATGTTGCCGTGCTCTGTCATGGCTAGCGCGTTCATCTCGAGCTCGCCTGCCCTGCGCACGTGTGCGTCAGGCATCTGGAACCCATCCAAGAAGCTGAACGTACTATGGTGGTGCAGGCTGACGAACCGCATAGGCTTCAGTCCTGCGTTGGCCTCTGCGACTCGCCTGCCTTTCTTGGCACGGACAGCGAGCGGCTGGAAGTCGAAGTGCTTCTTCTGCCCCTCTTGGAACGTGCTGACCTTGCTGTCCTCAGCACTGTGTCCATGCCATGCTTTTGCTTTAGCCATCGAGTTCTTCCACCATCTCCGCGAGCACGTCGCCGTGGCATTCGGCGGGTTTGCAGTAGCAGCCCAGCGTCATACCCTTGAGTTCATGTAGCCGCTCCTGCACCGCATGGTTATGTGCCGCCCACTCTCGGTACTTTGCAACGACCTCCTCACGGGTGCCGTCGCGACCGATTCGGAACGGGTTGCCCCAGCGTGATGGCCTTCCAATGTACACATCGAAAGGTTCACCGCTGCGTATGTTGACAACCTTGACCATCAGTCAGTACCCCACCAATTCGTAAGTCCATTACGGTTTTCTTCACGCATGCAAGCAATGGCCATAGCCGCATAGTTGATGATGTCAAGCAGGTCATCCTCGTTCTGCGCGACCAGCTCTGGCGGGTTGGCATTGAACAACACATGCCACACCCGTTCTGCCTTGCGTCGCAGGTTGAAGATGGCACCACGCCAGCCGTAGTTCTTCCATGAGTCATGGTACTGCGGGTCGCGCTCGACCATGATGGCCAGTGCCCGCTCCATAATTTCCTTGTGCTGTCGTAGATGTACGGGCCTGTCATTGTCAGCCGGATCAAAGCCAAAGAGAAGATCATCACCCTCCACACCAAACAAAGGGCGCTTGGTCTCCATCAGCCCATCGGTGGTGATGACCTCTGCTCGCAGCGTACCCGGCCCGGCCAGCCATATGCGCCCGCTGTCGGCGTCGCGCTCACAGAACACACTCTGTCGGCAGCTTTCGAAGTTCGATGTCGTAACCACAGCCCTGATGTGTGTGAGCCCGGGAGGTCCAGCCTCGGGGTCGTCCACACCTTCCGCGACCACGTGTATCTTGAACCCGTTGTCATCTTCGTAGTGGCGATACTTCCAGGCTGTGTTGCGTGCTGCGTACTGTGTCTCTGGCTCTACGTCCCGCAAGCCCAGGAGGACTAGCATATCGTTCGCTGATTTGAACGCATGATCCGTGTCCGGTATGGCTACCGTTACGTGATCTATTTTAACCATTGTCATTGTCGCCGTCCTTGTCGTATGGGAATAGCTTGCCGTCGTGGTGCATTTTGAAGAAGCTCCAACCCTTGCGGTCTGCCTTGAGCACCGCCCACGTTCTGTCGGGCACTGCCTCGGGGTTGACTTTGATTGCAAAGATGAATGATTCGTAGTTGGGGTCGTAACTGCCAGCGTCGATCACTACGTCCTGAGTCTCGGAGTAGTACCCGACGGTAGCAAGCGCGAACGCCTGCTCCTTGTTTAGCTTGAAGTTCCTACCTTGTGCCACCGAAGAGCTCCAGGTTGGTACCGGACAACCAGGCTGCCTCGGGTAGCGTGCAGAGCATGTGGACAATGCACCCGATCTCATACGGGTCCATCAGTTGCATCTTGTTGTCCTTGAATGCGTAGTCGTCCGCTTCCTGGCGGTCCATGTCACGGTTCGCCATGACACCCTGTTGCACGACCTCCCACATAGGCGAGTCGGGCACGTGGTAAGGATGGACGACGGTGGTGTGGAACCCCTTGCTCGTGAGCTCCCATCCCAACACTTTGCCTGCCATGTCTAGACCCGCCTTGGCTGCGCAGTAAGGCACACCATTGGTGAACGGGTGTCGGTGCGCGTAACTGCCGATCAGGATGATCTTGCCGCCGGTACCGTAAGGCCCGCGCTGCCTTACGTATTCATGCACTACCTGTAGAGGTAGCGTCAGGCAGGCCCGAATCACCTTGTCAATGTCCTGCGGCTCTACATCTTCGAAAGCCTCCATGGACACGGCACCCAAGCTAACGACGAGGGCATCCGCATCCCACTCGCCCTGAGTAAGCTCGGGCACACCGTAGCTGCCGTCGGGCAGTTTGGCATCGTGCTGGAACGTACTCCATCCTGAGTCGAGCATGGCTGTGGCAATGCCGTCACCGATGTTGCCCGACTTGTGCCGCCCGCCAATGATTGTCATGTATTTGTTACTCATGTTTACTGGTCCACTCCTCTATCTTGATTTCTATGATTTTTGCCACGACCTCCATTGGGACACCGACCTCTGGAGGACCGTCCTTGTCGTTCCAGATGGTGCGAACCCACACGGCTGCGTCCCAATGGAAGTGCTGCTGAGCTTCACTTATGTTGGTTGACAGGTCGTCCACGATGGCGACGACCCGCTCCGGTGACTCCAGTCTATCGTGAAGCACTTGGTACTTGTCCTCGTCATACATTAGGTAGTCATACTGAATACCCTTGCGCCGCAACCACTCGCGAGTGTCTGGGTCCACGTTGTCCAGCCGCAGGTAGGGCCGGGTGGTTGTCAGCCATAGCTCCGCGCCAGCGGCCCGCACGCGCTCGCACAGGTCCGCCGCGCCGTCAAACAGGGGCATGGTCCTCTTGAGCCCACCCTGCCGGTAGGCGAGCTTGCAGTCACGGAACTGCGCACGGTTGACACCGAACTCCCGTAGAGCCCATGTACTCATGGCCTCTCCACCCGCATACAGGCAACCAGCGTTGACACGCTTATCAAAGTAGCCCTCCATGAACTCTTCAAAGTGCGCGTGGTAGTTGCCAAGGGTGCCGTCTATGTCTACGGCCACGATTGGCTTGACGACTATGCCGCAGTCGCTACACTTCACGGTTGCATCTCCAGCTTGGCAACTGCCTCGTTGACCTGCGTGGTCACGTCAGTCAGTAGAACTTTGCGATCCCACGTGCCGAACCGCCCAATGCGGTGTACGGTCGGGAAGCAGTTGCAGTCTGTGCCCAGCGGCTTGAACCCTGTGATATACCCACCATCAGGCGCATCGAAGTGTGCGTACTCTGTCCAGCACTGGCCGAACAGTTTGCAAGCCCGGTACCATTTCTCCTCCGGCCTACCACTGTAGATCACCACATTGTCTGTGCTGATAAAGTCAGGCTTCTCCTTCTTGATCAAGATGTTGGCCCGTCCAAAGCTGTGTAGGTCAGGTCGCTTGCAGATGTGGCTGGCTGGCACCGAGCTTAGAACCAGTGTGGTGCGCCGCTCACCCATGCCCACACCTACCAGTAGGTCATGCACCGACGCGGGTGTGGCCCTGAACCCGCCTTCTATCTGGCGGCTAAACCTGCTGAACAACGCTGTGTAATTTTGTTGCAGTCTCCACGCCTTCTGCTGACCTCCGTACTCGCCCCAGCTTGTAGGCACATCGCCGCTGCCATACACCTTCTCGGCGTACCCCTCAGGACTGCCTATCTTAATGAACTCTAGGATGGCATCGGGCTCGGCATCCTCATCCACCATTGGAAGGTGTAGGTACTGCGCCCCACCTATGGGAGACGGCTCAGCGCTCAAGGTCTTGAACTGGATATCGTGGTTGGCAAAGCCGTGGTCGCGGTTGAGTTGGTGTGCGGCCAACATGGCGGCTGGGCCACACCCAAGAATGATTGCTCGCTTACTCATGTCGTCTCCTCATAGGGTTTTGCTAGATCAATTAACAACTCCAACGCTGTGCGCGGCTCTTCCGCGTCCAAAAGAAAGTCTGTCAGGTCACGCCCGCCCTTGGGCTTCCACCCATAGGGCAAGCGACAGATGTGAACGTTCGACACAGCCGCGAGGGCTTGGGCCGTTATCTCTCTGGCTGTGTCGCCTTGCTTGTCAACGTCCTGACACACGTACACGTGCAGGCCAGCGAAGGCGACGGTCCATTCAGGGTGCCAAGGCTTGCCCGCCCCGTCTGTGCGCGTGACGCAGGGCATGCCGGTCTGTAGCCCCAGCAGTGCATCCCACTCGCCCTCGCAGAAGATCACTTGGTCACCAGGGTCCAGCCGCTCCATGATGAGTGCCGGGTACAGGCGGGGCCGGTTGCTGCCGCGCACGCCCCATATCTTGCGCCGCCCCATGCGTGGTTTGGGATCGTATGTTCTCACGTTCCATAGCTCCCGCTCCGGTGACCATACAGGTATCTTGAAGTGTCTGCCATCCCAGCCAAGCTCTGCCCGCTTGGCCGTGGCCTTGGTGATGCCGCGAAGTTCGAACAGGTAGCGCAGGCGTTCCGGGTCATGGATCAAACGTTTGTGCCAGGCCACCACTTCCTTCTTGAGTTTCTTTTCGTTGGGGATAGGACCGAAGGACTGGGCGAGGCTGGCGATCGTGTTGCCATTTTTCACACGACCCTCCAGCCCCACCCACAGATCCTCCGCGTCGACCAAGTGACGGATGCTACCGCCACCGCACCCACCGTGGCACCACCAAACCTCTAGCTCTACGTTCAGGCTGGCACTGCGCCGCGTGTCATTGTGCATGGGGCAGAACATTTCTACCTCACCACGTGCGTCGGGCACCGCACCTGCCATGTAGGGCTTCAGCTTGGCCATCACTTGGTCGGGGAGCATTAGCTGGTCCTCTTCTTCACGCCGAGGTAGTCCAGCAGCTTGCTCCGGGTGTTGGACAAGACGTTGTGAAAGTCCCTAGGTTCCACAGTCGTCTTGCCTTGGTTGTATTCCATGACGAGCTCTTTCAGTTCGTCAGTGCTCTCGAACCGCCAGCCCCCGATTGGGTAGCCGCGTCCGGTCTCTCCTTTTTTGAACATCTCTGCCTTGTGCCCCTTGAGAATCAGGAACGACGCCAAGGTCAGATCTGTAATGGAGAACATGGTTTCGTCTTGCTCGCTTGTCCCTTTGCTAGAAGGGCTCGTCTCCGTCATCGTCGCCGCCCTCGTCCTCCTCTTCTTCGTCGTCTTTCTCAAGACGCTTGATCAGGGCGGGCTTTTTGCCGCTGACTTTGAGCTCCCTCTCTTTGAGCTCCTCCTTGAGTTCGCTGAGGGACATCTCGGAGTAGTCCTGCTCCTCCTCGTCTCCCTCCTCGTCCTCCTCGGGCTCGTCCTCCTCCTCGGTCTCCATGAGCTCGGCCTCTTCCAAGGCCTCGAGGACTTTCTTGCGGAGAGCCGCGACTTTGGTTTTTTTGGTGACGCGGATCTCGAGCTCCTCGTCGGAGATGATCTCCTTCAGCTCCTCTTTGCTGGAGCCGTTGATCTCCTCCTCGGTGTAGCCCTCCTCGTCGCCGTCCTCGTCCTCGTCCTCCTCCTCGTCGCTCTCCTCTTCTTCCTCCTCGTCGCCGTCGGCCTCCTCCTCCTCGGCCTCCTCGCCTTCTTCCTCCTCCTCGTCAGCCTCTTCGGCCTCCTTCTTGGGCAGGAGCGAGGCGATCTTGTTGGTCACCTTCGTGACCTCGTCGCCGTCGTCGTCTTCGGTGGTGTAGGTTTCGAGCTTGACTTTGGCGGTCAAGGTCTTGCCCTGTAGTTTCTCGGGGTTGATCGAGCCTTTCTCTTTCATCCCCAAGGCGCGGACCAAGCTGGCCAGCTTCCATTCGGATTTTTTGGTCAGGACAACGTAGTCCCACACGCGCCTGCCCTTGTACTTGCCTTTGATGATTTCCAGTTCGAGTTCCAGCATGTCGTTGCCTTTGCTGGATTTCGTCTGGATGCATGACAGGACCGTCATGCGGTACACGCCCTTGGGTATCGGCTCGTCGAAGTCCTGCCCCGACTCTACCCCTCGGACGTCGTATTTCAATGTGGGTGTCACTTGCTAACTCCTTCTTTTGTTTGTACGTTTACGCCTGCCGCCACGCGGGCTGCGCTTGCCTGTGCTGCCCTCGATGGCTGCGGTCAGCTTGGTCATCGTAGGATTCACGAGACCCCTCTTGCCGGATTTGAGTTCCGGGAAGCATTGGTACTGGTCCTTGCCATAGATGCCCTCGGCCTGCGAGTACAGACACTGCGCCGGGGGCTTGCCTTTACGGTTCTTGGTTTCTAGGTACAGAACCATGTTCATGTACCCGCAGATCTTGGGGATCATGTTTTTGCCCTGGATCCAGGGTGCCCACACGTCGTCGTCCCGGACCGGGTCATACCACTCGAACGGGTGCGCGGTCATACCGAAGTGGAACTTGTCTTCCTCGGCGAGCGCCTGCATCTCGCGGACGAACTTGGCCACACGATCCATGTTGGTGCGGTACTCACCTTTGTCTGGGCCGTGCTCTACCACCATGAGCCCACCTTTTTCGATGGCCCGTTCTGGTTTGCGTGCGATCGCATCGTCGAGCACATCTGCCAGGCCATAGTCCTGGAACAGACTCAGGCTGTCGAGCCACACCCAATCGAACTTCTTCCAACCCTCGGTCATGACGTAGTGCTCGGCCTCAAACATCTCCGCCCAATTTTCCACTACGATCTCTTCGCAATCGTTGTCGAAGTCGACCGAGTCTACGTGGTCTGAGGGTGGCCGGATGATCAGGGTCTTCTTGCCGCCAGCGATCAGCCGCGTCTTCCCTGCTCCGGGTACTGCAAAGAGGATGACGGATGCCTTCCCCTGTCTCGTATTTAGCTTACGTGGTTTCACACTGTCTCCTGGTCGGTTAGGCGGCACAGCCGCGTCGCGTCACCCTTACACACCTGGACCACGCAAGGCAGCCCGTGTGGTGTAAGACACGCAAATTGCAGGGTCTACTTAGCGCGGCGGGCCTTGCACTTGTCGCACGTGCAGGGCGTCTGCCCTTTCCATTTGCCCTGTGCGTCAAGGTATTTTCGAAAGTGCTCGTTCGGATTACTGTGATCAAATTGAGTCATCGTATTTTCTTCAGCTCTTTTTCTGTAAGTGGTTTGATGTGGCCTTCTTCGTTGACCTCGTAGTAGGCCCACCCGTTGTCGTGACGGAACTGGAGTTGCTGCTTCGGGGCTTTGTCACGCATCCGCACGGCGCAGAGTGCAATCGTGCTGTCACCCGTGAGTTTGAGTGTCAGCTCTGTCTGATGGCCGTAGGTGGACACGGCTGCCATCGAGTACAACTGGCTGCGCTTTAGCTTGGCGGTCGGCGCTTTCATTTCTTGCTTGGCCTTTCTTTCAATAGGTACATCAGTTCTAGTGCCAGGGTTAGCATCAGCACAGACCAGAAGATCAGCCGTGCTGTCTGCATGCCCAGCCACTCTGATAGCCAGAAGAAGGCTAGCCCTGCGAAGGCAATCTTCTGTAGTCGACTAACCCATTTTGGCTTGCCGCTAATCATGATGCCTTGCCTTCCTCGATGATCTCGTGTGCTGAATACGGATTCCAATCTGTCATTAGCAGGTCCCGAGTTTCTTCCCAGTCCTGCCCCGCCTCATCGGTCTCACACAAGTCGCGGACCGAACAGGCTTTGCACTGGAGAGAGGGGTAGCCACTGCCAGGCGTCTTGCGGTACGGCAGCAGGCCAGCTTTGACAGCCTCCATCTCCAGGAACTCCTCCACCACACGCATACGCGCAGCGTCGCGATCGTGCTGCCCCCGGTACACGATCTCACGGTGGAACCGTTTGGCGGGCTGGTCTTTGCTTGTCTCGCCCAGAGCTAGGGCTGCGTCCCCTAGGTTGGCAATGAGATCATCGAGCAAGACGTTACCGTTTTTGCCTGTGCCCTTGGTAGGCAGCGGTATGTTCTCGGCCTCGTAGTAGGCCATGACCGCATCCTTCTTAGGCTTGTTGAGCGCGTAGCCCTGCTCGTTGACCGGGCGCTCATCCTTCTTGCTCTTTTTCAGGAACGTGTACAGCATGCCGTCCAGCGCCTCTATGACGCGGGCTTTCATCAGGGCTTTGGCAATCAGGTAGTCCACCCCGAATGTCCAGTACGCGGTGGCCTGCTCATCCAGCACACCCTTGGCTTCGCCCTCTTTCACGGCGTCGCCACTCGTGGTCTTGTAATCGTTGATGCGTACCCGTGCGCTACTGCGGTCGCGCCACACCCCGTCCATCGTGCCGACGTACCAGAACAGCGGCTCCTTGCCTTCCACTTGCTTCTCGGTCAGCACGCCTGCCTCCATCAGTGCGCCGATGAGTATGTTCTGGAGCACCGGAACAGCCTTCTCCCGTGGCATGTACACAGGGATGGCGAACTTCATCTCGCTGGCCAGTACCTCCCACTGCTCGTCCCGACCGTATTTGTCTATGTACCCCTCGAGCATATCCACACCAAGCTCAAGCGCGTCCGTCCACTCTTCGTCGGCGAACATGCCCCACTCGTCCTCGTTCTTCTTGAGGTCGGCGGCGTACAGCTTCTCGAACGTCTGCGCCGGGTGTGGGCCACGCTTGAGGCCAACCGGGTAGCGGACCTCCAGCGCCTCGTGAATGAGCGAGCCGAATCGTAGGGCGGGATGCTCCTGGATCGGGCGCAGTCCTTCACCGTAGATGCGCCCCCACTGCCAGCGACAGCGGTTGAACGTACTCCGCTCGCTTGTCCGCATGAGCATGGCCCCCTTGGGCGGCTTCCCAAGGGGTTTGGTTTTCTTCTTCCTCTGTTTGGTTACGGTCATGATTTGCCGCGTCGGCCGCGACCCTTACCTTTCTCCGGCTCCTGCTCCGGCGTCTCCTCCTTAGCTTCGGGCTCCTCCTCAATCGGCGCAGCCGCGTCGTCCTCTACAGCCAGGTCCGTCAGAGGCAGGTCGTCCACGTGTTGAAGCACGTGAAGCACGATGCGCCCGTCCCTGGTCAGGATGGTTGCCAGGTGAACATGCTCTTCGTCCACCGTGTCGCCGGTTGCCACGACGAGGAGCTCACGGGTAACGTGCTCCGACTCGGGGTCGACGAGCGCCCAGAACGACAGCGACTCGCCCCGCCCTGTTGGGTCGTCCACGTGTACAATCTCGTGGTCTTCGGGCAGTGTGAGTTCCAGGGGCAGGTGTTTCTCCTCTGGCACACGGACGGGGAACTTGTGAATTACTTTCTGCATGGGTTGGTCTCCTTGGTTGGTGGCGCGTTGTAAGGCGTTTTAAGCGTCTGCGGCAGCCTGCCCCTTGCCATGCCCTTGGTTTTGGCAACGGCAGCCGCAGCGGCCCGTATATGTCG
>Ga0137348_1000132_pt1 | contig 9789 bp, 10 predicted proteins | sample EasRivERMLT600_2_FD_102293 | JGI IMG/M metagenome (GOLD analysis project Ga0137348, IMG submission 102293) | Soil microbial communities from meander-bound floodplain in the East River, Colorado, USA - East River MetaG ERMLT600_2 | ecosystem: Environmental > Terrestrial > Soil > Floodplain ...
GAATGATTCGGTGCTCGAATTCGAACGGCTGACGATTCTCGATGGCGTCGCGGACGCGGGCAGAGACTTTCGAGCGGTCTTGGGGGTGGATGTCGTCAAACAGTTTCTCGAAGTAAGGGACAAACGAATGCGGTTCGAAACCGAGAATGCGGAAGAGTTCCTCGGACCACGTTGCCGTGTTGTCGCGGACGTTCCAATCCCAGCCACCGATCTTGGCAAGCTGCTGCGCTTCGGTGAAGCGCACGTCGCTGATGCGTAGTTTTTCAAGGGTCGATTGCAGATCTCGGGTTCGCGCCTCCACGGCCAACTCCAGCGAGGCGTGAGCCCGGCGCAGTTCCCCCTCGGCCTTCTGCCGACCCGCGACCGCTCCGCCGACCGCTACGCCGACAATGGTCGTCACCGCGATGAACAGCTGTAGTTCCAGAAGCGCGGCGTTGGGGGACTGCGTCGTCGCGAACGAGCCGTGGCCGTGAACCGTGGCCCACGTCGCAAGCACGGACAGGACGCAGGTGGCGGTTGCGGCCTCCCGCTGGCCGAACCGAAACGCCGTCCAAATGCACACAGGAAGGGTGAGGAACCCAATCGGATAATCAGAGGCGACGAACACGGCCCAGCCGACGCCGATCAGCGACAGCAGAACGAACGCGAGTTCGACCAGCTGCGTGCGAGTCCATGCCAAGCGCGGATGCGCCGCCCACAGGAGAATGACGGGAGCGACGACGACCGCGCCGACCGCATCGCCCAGCCACCACGTTAACCAGATCCGGCCGTAGTCGGGCCACCCCCCAAATCCCGCGAGCGAGAGAGAGGTCACGCCGACCGTCGCACTGACCGTGGTGACCCCAGCCGCGAACAGCACGAACAACGCGAGACTCCTACCGCGCGTCAACGCCGATTGTCCGCCGGCAAATCTATTCACCAAGTAAGCGCCAAGAACGGCTTCGAGCGTATTGCCGGTCGCAATCGCGAGCGACGTTGCCAGCGAGCCAGCCGTGGTCTCGTTCACAAGAAAGGCGCCGGCGAAAATGCCGAGCCATGCGCGCGGCCCAAGTATCAAGATCGCTGCTAGAGCGATACCCGTGGGCGGCCAGACCGCGGTGGCACTTGGATTCACAAACGCAAGGGCGAGACCGAATTTCCCCGCCAGGGCGTAAACGGTCGCGAGCGCCAGCCAAATGATCGCGTCTCGCCGCATGGCGGACGCGCGATTCGTGGGCGAATTCATCGCGTAGATGTCTGGATGCGCGTCAGCGTCCGTAGGTGACGTTCACGTCTGGCTACGGCTACTGGGAAGGAGAATCGCGATGCTAGGCCAGTGTGTCATGACCCCATAGTCGACGGCGACCCATTACGGGCCAGTTAAGGTTTATCGACGCTTCAAGGCTCGCGTACATCCCACCTCCCGCTAGTGCGATTTATCAGCCACAATTCCACTTGAGACGGGCGGGCCTCAGCAAAGGCTAAACAAAGTCCGGCAATTGGGAGCCAGCCATAATAGCCCACTTTGGACTACATTATGGCTCCATGCCTTTGAGCTTTGCGAGATCGCCGCCCTGCTCACCCGTACCAAGGACTGCCGACAGCGCCTTCCACAACTCAGACGCTGCGTTCGCGGGATTGATCGCGGCAGAAGCGCCAAGTCGAATCGGCGCCGGCTTTTCGACAAGTCCGAACTGGACCAGCGTTCCAGTATGGCATTGACCGCAAGACCTCGCATTCTCGTCGTCGACGACGAGGAGTCGGTGCGGACATTTGTTCAGAGAGCGCTTGTCGATCAGGGTTATGAGGTGGCAGTTGCGGCCGATGGTCCGAAAGCGCTCAGCGTCGCACAGCAGGAGGGTCCGTTTGATCTGTATGTGATCGATTTGATCCTGCCGCGTATGCGCGGCGATGAGGTCGCCCGCTCCATCCGGCGATCAACTCCAGATGCGAAGGTTCTGTATTTTACGGCCAACCGCGATCGGTTCTTTGAGCAAACCCAAACGCTGTCGGCCAATGAAGCATTTCTGGACAAGCCCGCCACCCTCACTGGGCTGCTTGAAGCGGTCTCGCTGCTGCTGTTCGGCTAACAGTGTGACGATCAGAATCACATCGAACACGAAGAAGACTGCGACATCCTACTGCAACCTCATACATGAACCTGTCAGTCTTTAGCGACATTCTGAATTGATGACAAGACGGCCACTCGACCCGCAGCCTGCGACTCTGTGGACCCTCACGCGCGATCACACCGTCGCGTCCGCGAAAGTCCGCTTCGTGCCGAACGGGGTTGAGGTGAAGGTGACGCGGAAAGGGAAGCTCGTGTGGTCGCGGATCTTCGAGACGGGGGATCTCGCACTGAAGGAAGCTGAGGAAGAGCGGCGGCGCATGATGGACGACGGGTGGCAGATCACCGTGCCCGTTTCGTGGCGCCCACGCTCTGAAGTTAAACATCGGTAGGCACCTCTGTCGTTTTCTACCGGTTTGCTGTACGTGAAATAAAGGACTCGGTTTTCGGCAAACCTGGGATAGTAGATTCTTGATGTCCACTCGTCTGTCCGCGCCGCCACCCCGCTTTGCGGCGCTCCGCGTTCCGGCCTACCGTCGTTACTTCACGTTCAGTCTCATGTCGATGATCGCCGACAACATCGAGCACGTCGTCACGTACTGGGTGATGTTCCAGACATTCCATTCGGCCGCACTTGGCGGGTTCGCGGTCATCAGCCACTGGGTTCCATTTCTATTGTTTTCCTTCTATGCGGGTGCGCTCGCCGACCGCCACGACTGCCGGAGACTGATTCAAATATCGCAAGGGCTTTTCATGCTGGCATCACTCGCGTGGGGGCTTCTCTTCCTGGCCGGCGAACTTCAGATGTGGCATGCGGTAGTCCTCCTCACCATCCACGGTGTCGCCGGGGTTGTAGGCGCGCCGGCCACGCAGCTGATCATTCACGACATGGTGCCGGCCGAGGAGCTGCCGAGCGCAATTCGTTTGAACGCGAGCAGCCGTTACCTTTCCATTCTGCTCGGTCCGGCCGTGGGCGGCGGATTGATGCTCCTGCTGGGACCTGCTTGGGGACTTCTGACGAACATCGTGGTCTATCTGCCGTTCACGATTCTCCTGACTCGTTTTCCTTATACCGGTCACGCACGCGGCCAGGGTCGGACGGCGTCGACGCTGGCCGACGCCTGGAACGTCTTCACTGCTGTTCGCGCTGAATCGCGAATCATGGCGATGGTCGTCGTGGCGGGCGCGACGTCATTCCTTGTCGGCAACGCGTTCCAGGCCCAGATGCCGGCGTACGCCAACTATCTCGGAGCCGACGCAACCGGCACCAGGTACACCGTGCTTCTCGCGGCTGAGGCCGCGGGAGCGGTCCTCGGAGTCCTGCTCCTCGAAGGCGCAAACTTCTCGACGCCCAGTGTCCGGGCGGCGATCGCCTCGGCGGGTCTCTGGGGGTTGACCATGGGCGTGTTTCCGCTCACGCAGAACTATCCGATGGCGGTTGCCCTGCTGGTGCTGGCAGGCGTCTTCAATATTGCATTCCAGTCAATGGCCCAGACGCTTGTTCAGCTGCTCGCGCCATCGACGATCCGCGGTCGCGTGGTCGGTCTCTTCAACACGGCGATGATGGGGCTGCGCGCGGGCAGCGGTCTGACAGTGGGTCTGATGGGCAGCTTCATCGGTGTCCGCTTCTCGCTCGCGGTTTCGAGCTTTGCGATCGTGCTCGTCTCGGTTGCACTTTTGGTGCGCGACGCCCGCGCACGTATCCCGCACGGTCCCGAAAGCGAGGTCACGTCGGTGGGGACCAGAAGCGACTCCCCCACACCAACGCCGACTACGCCCAACGGATAGCGCGCACACCCCTGGGCCAATGACGTCAATCTGGATTTCTTAGACGCATAAAAATCGTGTTCTTATGGCTCAGCACGACGACACCGTCCTGATCCAGCAACTTCATCGACGCCGTCACGATCCCACGATCGGATTTTGATGTGGACCTCCTTTTGGCTACCCATGTCACCTCGAGCCACAGTTCATCACCAGGCCGCACCGGCTTGTGGAAGCGCACTTCGTCCCAGCCACCCGTAGCGATCACGGACTCCTGAATTGGGACGCGATGCATCAACAACGTGCGTATTGCGAGCGTATGAGAACCGGATGCGGTCAGCCCACCAAACGTCGTCTGCTGCGCGGCAGTAGCGTCCGTATGGACTGGAAGGGGGTCCCAGCGTCGTGCATAGCTGACGATGTCATTGGCTTCGACGCGATAGCTGCCGACACGCTCAGACGTTCCGACGACGATATCTTCGTAAAACATCGGCTCAAGAATGACTGGAAAAGGCACTCGCGGCGAACGATTTCCGCAATTCTCTCGAAGAGAACCTTCAACGGCGGCGCTGACGGATCACGCCGACCGGTGGTCGATATCGACGCCCGGGCAACGGCTCATACCGCCCGAGTCGAGCAGATCTGTGTCTGCCGTGGTGTCATGCCAGCCTCGGGACAGCCGTGGCGTTCAGCGATCATGCGCGGCTTGGGGGGCTGAATCGTCGAATGTTGCCGTGACATCGGTGTCCGCTGCGCTCGAGCCCGCTCCAGTCGCGTTTGCAAGAACCGTCGTCGGATTGCGTTCCAGCATGCTGCGAATTTGGCTGGCCTCGAGTGTTGAGAACGTGAGCTTTCGCACGTCGAGCTGTCGCAGGTCGCGATGATCCAGGTGGCCTTTCATCAGACCAGCCATCGACTGTGTACCGCGTGGCAGAAGCAGATGTCCGATTTCGTGCGCCATGACGCACCCCAGCAGCTCATCCTCGTTCGTCGCGGCTCCCGCGGCGGCCTGTCGTACGCGATCGTAGATGACGTACGCAATCCGGCCCATTCCCTGTTCCGGGACAGCCGCGTAACCGAGGACTCCGTCTGCCACGCGCCCGCGAGCCGCCATCTGCGGCGTCAATATGATGATCGTCAGTTGCCCGATCCGATTATGCGACTCACGATCGACGGGCGAGTGTGCGCGCCGCTTCCCATGTCGCAGGACCCCGATCCATTCGGTCCGCACACCAATCTTCCCGTACAGCCGAGTGACAATGTCGCTCGCGCGCGACAGCGACTCGCTCCGCACGTCCGCATAGTCGTGGATCTGAATCGTGACGGCCAGCTCGGATTCCACCGTCACGTGGCCGGTCGACGCCTGAGCGCCATCGCTCCACAAAGTCATCATCAGCAGCGCAAGTATGCTCGGCATCGCGCCTTCTTCTTCGATCCATGCGCGGCTGCAAGGGGAGCGCCGCCCTCCGGCGCTGAGAAAACTCCCGAAATCAGGGCGGTCCAGACAGAGTGCCCGCATACCGCGAGATCGGTCACGACGCATCGTCGGCTGGCCCAACCCGCATCGCAGTGTGTGTGAGCGTCTCGCGCCATGAAGCCGACACGGTTCGGACGGTGCCCTACGAAAAAGGTGCAGGCGGCGGAGGCAATGCACAAATGGCGACCAGCCTGGATGTCACGAACGAAATCGAATCATGGCGCCAGAAAGTGCAAAGTTAGCGGCGGTGTCGCCTGAGAAAATTCTCGAGATCGAACTCCGATCGTCCGATTGGCTAGAGTGAGAGGGGTGAGTGGTGGTACGAAAGTTCCTGCTTGCCAGGCGGCATTGCCCCAGGTGGGATTTTCCTCCGCCATCTGGACGAGGTATTTGACGTATTGCCGCACGTCGATCCAAAGCACCCACGCGCGCTTTCTGGCTCCTGGGGTTTTCCTGGCCCTTTCGGAATCACTCCTATTGAGTTCAGTGCCCAAAAGCTGTAAAAAGTGTCGACGCCATCACCCGGCGGTCCTCGAGCACGCCGAGGCGCAGCGTCAGCATCCTGGTCGTCGAGTCCCTGTTGTGTTGTCTCGAAGGCTTAGACGATGAGAAAACCGATTTTCATAACAATATTCGGTCTGTGGGGTCTCGCGGTCATTGTGTCGGCACAGGCTCCGAACGCATCCCCCATTTGGACTGTATCCCCCGTCGATCGTTCCAAGATTGACTACTCGCAAATGCCGCTCTGGGCATACGGTGTAGCCGAGAGACCGAATCCTGCCGACCCGCAGGCAGTGCAGGGCGCACCCGGTGCCCCGCCCGCCGCGCCGATCCCGCCGGCGGAGGCCGCGCGCAAACGGCGCGTCGAGGGTAGCTCGCTGACGTTCACCAGGCTGGAGATACGTGGGAACGTGGTGGATTGGTTCCCCGACGATCACCCCAATCCCATGCCTGGCATCATCAAGGCTGGCCCGGCGGCCCTCGGCAGCACCGGCAGGCCCTGTGCGACATGCCACCTCTCCGACGGAAGCGGTCGCCCGGAAAACTCATCGCCCGCCGGGCTGTCGGCGAAGTACATCCTTCGCCAGCTGAATGATTTCAGAAACGGCCTCCGGCACAGCGTGGAGCCTGGAAAAGGGAACTCGAACACGATGGTCATGCTCGCGAAAGCGATGACCGACGAGGAGATGAAGCAGGCGGCCGATTACTTCTCCGCAGTCACGTGGCGTCCGCACGTGACGGTTATCGAGACCGACCTGGCGCCGGCCACCCGCATCCAGGGTGAGCTGTTCATCCCCACGGCAAAGAAGCTGACCGAGCCGATCGGCAACCGCATCATCGAGGTGCCGACCGATGTCGAGGTGAATCAGGTCCTGAGAAATTCGCGTGGGACCTGGATCGCCTACGTGCCTGTTGGCGCGATCGCGCGAGGCAGGAACCTGGTCACGACCGGCGGCTCATCGATCGTGAACAATCAGATTGTCCTCGGGAGAGCCACGGCATGCACCACGTGCCACGGGCAGGACCTCAGGGGCATGGCGCCGGACATTCCGCCACTTGCCGGCAGGTCTCCAAGCTACCTCGCGCGCGAGATCTTCGACATCCAGCAGGGGATGCGTGCTGGCTCGTACCCGGTGCTGCCACTGATGAAGAAGGCCGTCGAGAAATTGACTGCGGAGGACATCATCGACATCACGGCGTACTTGGCGTCGCTACCTGTCGACAGCCCGGCCCCGGCGAATCTGACCCTCACTCAGCGCTAGCCCGCCGAGTCACCGACACGAGCCCGCCGGGCGCGGACCCGCGCCTGGTCGGGCTCGTGCCTTGTACGAGGGAGTCGGAAGCGACTTCTACTCCCGGCCGACGCTCCGTGTCAGCGCGCGCCACAAGCCGCGTCAGCCACCACACGGTTGCTCCAACCATCGCGAGCGGCAGGAGGGTGAGCATCGCGCTCATGGCTTGATAGGCCCATGTGTTGTTGCCGGTGCCAACAAGGGCGCACACGGGACAGGCCAGCGCTGAACCAGGCGCAGCGGTCAGCAGGCTTGCGGTGATGGAGACGATTCGCCTAGACGCCTTGAAGGCCGGAATTCCTTGCGATTGAGTCAAGTTTTTTCCGACGGCCTTCAAGACGTCTACGCCCCGCTGGAGGCGGGGCAAAACCAACACTGTGCCTAGCGAGGCGGAGCCAAACCACACATGCTCGAGGGTCTGAGGCGGAGCCTCGTTAGAAATAGACTCGCGCATAGATCACCGGCCAGATGAGAACAACGAAATACCAGAACGTCTGTGCACCAAGGAAGAATCCGTACGACAGTCGGCCGGCGCGCAGCCTCCACCAGGCTACTCCGAGGCCAGCGAGCGCCGCCACGGCGTGCAGCGCGTGGGTCCCGACAATGACGTAGAAGAACGCCCCGAGCGCGCTCGACCGCAGCGTCACGCCATGGCCGATCAGGCCCACCCATTCCCTCCCCTGGAGCATCACGAACAGCGCTCCCAAGGAGGTGGCCGCGAGCAGGGTCTGCACGGCGGCCGGGGAACGTGCCCGGTACTGGCGTCCGGCGACCCAGAGAAGCGCGGCGCTGGCGAAGAGCGCAACGGTGTTCACGGCCGTCGACGCCAGCGGCAGCACCTGGCCGGCGGGCAGGTTCCACGCATCCCTTGGAGCGCCCGCCTTCGAAATCGTGAACGCGCTGATCAGCCCGGCAAAGAACATGACCTCCGTGCCGACGAAGATCACCATGCCGAGGAGGCCGCTCGGGACCACCTCGCGCCGGGCGCCCGGGCGACCGACGCGCACGGTCTGCTCGACCGTGGTCAGTGGGATCACCGTCATGTCAGCGTTCGCCACCCGCCGTGGCGGGTTCCACGTACGTCTTCTGCCATCGCAGCCCCTCAGGCCTCAACACGTCCGGGGCCACTCCCCCGAAAAATACCAGCATGATCGCAAGCATGAAGCCGAGGATATAGGCCACCCACTTCTTCTCGATGTTCAGGTGCATGAAGTACCTGCACACCATGTACGCCTTTACGATGGCGATGCCAAAGGCCGTGATCAGGGTGAGGAGTCGGACACCGACCATGGGCCCGAGGATGCTGACACCCAGCAGGGCGCAAAGAACACCCCAGATCGCGACGTAGCTCGTCTCGTCGTGGTGGGGTGCGTCGGTGTGTGCGCGCTCGGCCATGGCGGTCACTTGGCGATGTAGAGAAGAGGGAACAGGAAGATCCAGACGACGTCGACGAAATGCCAGTAGATGCCGACGTTCTCGACGCGATGGAGCTCCTCGTTGCGCGCGGCCGTCAGCGACACGATGAACATGATGACCATGCCGGCCACAACGTGTGCGGCATGAAGACCAGCCGCCGTGTAGTAGAAGGACCAGAACAGGCCCGAGGTGATGGTGAAGCCCTCTTGGATTTCATGAGTCCACTCGAAGGCCTTGACCATCAGAAACACGCCGCCGCCGAGAATCGTGCAGCGCAGCAGGCGGGCCGCCTTCAGGCCGTCTCCTCGCTCGGCGGCTTGGTGCGCCAGGACGGCAGACAGGCTCGAGGTCAGCAGCACCAGCGTGTTGAACGCGCCCGTCCACGTGTTGGTGTTCGCCGCCTGGTCGGCCCAGGCGCCATGGCGCAACCGCATCATGACGTAGGAGCCGAGGAGGCCGCCGAAGATCACGGTTTCCGACGCCAGCACCCACCACATGGCCAGCCGGCCGGTAGGCACATCCATCACGCTGCGCGTCGTTGCGATGGGCCGTGAAGTCACTGATCGCTCCTGTGGGTGCGACAACGCCTACCACCCGCCGCCGGCACTGGCCGCCGGGGCCGGCGAATCGTCGGGCACATGCTGCGGCCAGAAGTCTTCCTCCCGATCCTCGGTGCTGTACTCGTACGGACCACGGTAGACCTCCGGCAGTTCCGCGAAGTTGCCGTGGGGCGGCGGCGACGGGGCCGCCCACTCGAGCGTGTTCGCGCGCCACGGGTTCGCGCTGGCGATCGGGCCCCAGACCATGCTGCGGAAGAAGTTGAAGAAGAACACGGGCTGAAATGCCAGCAGGGAGAGCAGTCCCATGGTGGCGGTGGTCCTCATGTGCTGAAGGCCCGGCGTGGCCAGATCGGGGAAGCCCGAGTAGTCGAAGATGCGGCGGTGATCGCCTGCAGCCCCGGTGATGAACAGCGGAATGAAGATGACGTTGAACGCGATGATCGTGCCCCAGAAGTGAATCTTCCCGAGCCGCTCGTCCATCATCCGGCCGAACATCTTCGGGAACCAGAAGGTGATGCCGGCAAACGCACCGATGATGGCAATCGGAAAGAACGTGTAGTGGAAGTGGGCGAGCACGAAGTACGTGTCGTGCAGGTAGATATCCGACCCCGCCGCGCCGAGGAAGATGCCGGTGACGCCTCCGAGCAGAAACTCGGCCACAAACGACAGCGCCCAGAGCATCGGCGTCGCCAGCGTGATGGATCCGCCATACAGGGTGGCGATGTAGACGAA